>ERZ791840.14-NODE-14-length-151637-cov-18.582404_pt1 | contig 151637 bp, 141 predicted proteins | sample MGYA00510291_ERZ791840 | MGnify/ENA primary metagenome ERZ791840 (study PRJEB30046, sample SAMN00715256) | human gut metagenome | study: EMG produced TPA metagenomics assembly of the A metagenome-wide association study of gut microbiota in type 2... | reverse complement strand
GAGGAACAATGTCAGTGAGCGGACGATTTATAGGTATAAAGCGTATTATGACAAAATGAAGAAAAAAGAAGAATAGACCATTTTACTGACGTCAGTAAAATGGTTCAATGTGGGAGGAGAAAGTTTAGTATGGAAAAGAAAATGATTAACTGAAATAATAGAACAATAATAACAAATCGGACATATTGCTGATGTCGGCACTATGTTCATATGAGAATTGCGGTCACAGTTTGTGACCGCAAAACAAGGAAGAAAATATATGGCAGAAGATAAAAAGAAAGAAATTGCAGTAATTGAAATTACAGAAGAATACATGAAGGATCGGCTTTATGAATTCAGAGGGAAAAAGTTATGCTTGATTCAGACTTGGCAGAAATTTATGGGTATGAAACCAAAAATTTTAAAAGGCAGGTTAAGAATAACATTGCCAAATTTGAAGGCGATGATTTTATGTTTGAATTGAATGATGAAGAAGTGGAAAATCTTTCAAGGTGCAAAAATTTCACCTTGAATATGGGAAGAGGTTCAAATATAAAATACAAACCTTATGTGTTTACAGAGCAGGGAGTATATATGCTTATGACAGTTTTGCGCGGCGAGCTTGCAATTAAACAAAGCCGTGCACTTGTGAAGACTTTCAAGAAAATGAAAGATTACATTTTAGAAAATCGAGATCTTATAGGTCAGCGGGAAATACTTCAGTTAAGCATGGAGACTGCTAACAACAGAATAGAAATTAACAAAATCAACTCAGATATGATATCTCTTGAAAAGCAGATTTCAGATGTTGCAGAAGGACTGAAGGATGTTGTGACCAAATCCGAGTTGGCGGATATGATGAACAGCTTTGTTTCAGATGATGATGAAAAGTGGCTTATGTTTAATGCAAAATTTAGTAGTGCGGATGAGGTTTACGAGTCTATTTACAGGCAGGCAAAGTCATCAATATATGTGGTTGATAATTACATTGGTTTAAGAACGCTGGTACATCTTAAGAATTCTCCAACAGGAGTAAATATTATTTTATTTAGCGATAATGTTGGGAATAATAGACTTCACAACATAGAATATACGGATTTCCGTAAGGAATGCAGGATTATGGTGTGAACCTAATCTGCGTGGAAGAGGGAATTGACAGCTCAAAAGAAGCCGGTAAACTGCTTATATCTATCATTGCGGCAGTAGCAGAGATGGAGCGGGAAAATATCAGAGTGCAGACAATGGCTGGGCGTGAGCAGAAAGCCAGAGAAGCCCGGAAGAAAGGATAAGATGGAAACGCAGCGATGGTTTCCGTCTTATTTTTTGAATTCAAAGCGCTGAAAGACTGGATTTTAAATGGAGAAAATAAAAAGTGACAGAAAACTTTTTCGTAAATTGCGGAAATTACGAAAAATTTCGTTGCGCACATGGGAGGATAGTACTATAATGGAAGTATTGAAGGGCACCAGAGAAGGAGAATGGTTATGGGAAAAAACGCAGCGGAAGGTAACAGGAAAAAGGGAAAAATTGCGGAGGAGATCCGCAAAAGAATCGGCAGAAGCGTGTTGATCGCGTATATTGTCGTGGAAGTTATCATTGTGATTATCATGGGACAGACGGTTTATTACAATAAACAAGCGCAGCTCACCCTGGAGTCGGAATCAGCGTCCAACAGTCTGGCGGGATTTTTTGAAAAATACGAGAGTGTGACACAGACGCTGGCGTTAAATCCGCAGATTCAGTCGGTACTTGCTGAGACAAAGGCTGGGGATGACATTCTAAGCGCAAAAGCGATGGGAGATGTGGAAAAATATCTTGTTGATGCCGCAGGCGCGGACAAAGAGAACGTGATGGCGGTATGGATCGCAGATCTGGATGCGAGTGTGATTACGCAGTCGGATGGATATACTTCGTCAGACGGCTGGGACATCACGGGGCGTGCATGGTATCCATGTATCGAGACCGGGAAAACGGTGCTGACCGAACCGTATACAGATTCCAGTACAGGACAGTTTATTTTAAGTGCGGCAACGCCGGTTTACGATGAGGACGGCAACGTGCTTGGCGCTGCGGGAATGGATATTTCGCTGGATCATGTGACAGAGGTGTTAAGCACTTACACCATCGGAAGCAGCGGATATGTCTGGCTGGTGTCTTCCAACGGTATGCTGATTTATCATCCGAACGCGGAAATGGTGCAGAAAAACATTGCAGACGTGAATGTTTCTGCCAATGTGGTCAATGCGATCATGAATCAGACGACGGAGTTTTTGAAATACAAAGCGGACGGCACTACAAAATATGGCTCCGTACAGCTGGTAGGAGATACAGGGTATCTTGTGGTCAGCAATATGCCGTTCTTAGAATACTATCAGATGCTGTTTGCAACAATCGGTGTGCTTCTCGTAATTTTTGCACTGGGGATTATTCTGGTAATGCGCAGTATCGACAAGAGCGCATATGCTTTATCAAAACCAATAGCAGAATTAAATGAGACGGCAAGCAGGCTGGCAGAGGGAGATCTGGATGTTGAACTGAATGTCACGGCAGAGAACGAGATCGGAGAACTGGCAGAATCGATCGGGGCAACGGTCGCACGCCTGAAAGAATATATCGCTTACTTAAAGGAAGCTTCCGGCGCACTGGATCAGATTGCAGATGGAAAACTTGAGATTCATCTGGAGCAGGAGTATGTTGGAGAATTTCGTCAATTAAAGGAGGCACTTCTGCACATCTCAAGTTCGATGAATGATGTCATGAAAAATATCAGTGCAAGTTCCCAGACCGTTACTTCCAGTGCCGGCGATCTGGCAAATGCGGCTCAGCAGCTGGCAGAGGGAAGCGGCACGCAGGCGGCAGCAGTGGAGGAGCTGGTCGCAACGGCAACATCCGTGGCGGAGCAGGTGGAAGAGAGCAAGAAAGACGCCCTGCAATCCGCGGAAGAGACCCAAAAAGTAACGGCTATGATGGAACAGAGCCAGGATAAGATGCAGGAGATGATGGAAGCGGTACAGAAGATCCACGAGACCTCCAAGCAGGTGGTTGGAATTATTGCGACCATTGAGGAAATTGCAGACCAGACCAACCTGCTGTCTTTAAATGCATCCATAGAGGCGGCGCGTGCGGGCGAGGCCGGAAAAGGCTTTGCGGTTGTGGCGGATGAGATCGGAAAGCTTGCGCAGGAAAGCTCAAAAGCGGCAAATATGACACGGGAACTGATTGGTGTCTCGATGGAAGAGATCAATAAAGGCAATCAGATTGCAGATCATGTGATGGATTCGTTAAAGACGGCAGTGGAAGCAGTGGACAACGTTAATGGAATGATCCAGAAAACGGCGGGAAATGCGGCGGATCAGGCACAGAGCATGGAGCAGATCCGCGTGGGAATCGAGGAGATCTCGCAGGGAGTACAGGACAATTCGGCGATTGCCGAGGAGAGCTCCGCAACCTCCGAAGAACTTGCATCCCAGGCGACACTGCTTAATGAACTGGTGCAGCATTTTGAACTGCAGCCATAAAAACACCGAATCCCTTTTGCTGACATTATTTTCCTAAAGTGGTAAAATAACACAAAAGCAGCAAAGGAAGTGTGACAGATGAAGATCAAGTTTGCACAGACAATCAGAAATTATGACCGGAAGAATCTTGGAAAAGATCTGGTCGCCGGACTCATCATCATGACAGTCTCAATTCCGATCTCCATGGGATACGCGCAGATTGCGGGACTGCCGGCAGTATACGGACTGTACGGATCGGTGTTCCCGATTCTTCTGTTCGCGCTGTTCTCGACATCACCGCAGTTTATCTTCGGCGTGGATGCAGCGCCTGCCGCGCTGATCGGAGCGGCGCTTTTAGATCTGCATATCGAGAGTGGCTCGAAGGAGGCGCTGGCGGCAGTGCCGGTGCTGACCGCGTTTGTGGCGTTGTGGCTTTTCGCGTTTTACGTGATGCGGGCGGGAAAACTGGTCAACTATATCTCGGCGCCGGTGATGGGCGGCTTTATCACCGGCATCTGCACGACCATTATTCTGATGCAGGTGCCGAAGCTTCTGGGCGGCACCGCAGGGACGGGAGAATTCTTTGAGCTTGCGGAGCATATCGCGGAGATGGTGGGAGAGATCAATCTGCCGTCCCTGGCACTTGGCGTGGCTGCGCTTGTGATACTGCTGATTGCAAAAAAGCTCATCCCGAAATTCCCGATGGCGGTGCTTTTGATGGTAGCGGGTGCTCTGATGACAAAGTATCTGCCCCTGCGCGCCTGGGGCATCAAGACGCTGGATGCCGTGGAGCCGGGACTTCCGGTCTGGAGCCTGCCGGATTTTACGGCGGTGCCGGTAAGGGAGGCGGTTACGATCAGCCTGTCGGTGGCGGTCGTCATCATGGCGGAGACGCTGCTCGCAGAAAATAATTTTGCGCAGAAAAACGGATACCGGATCAACGATAATCAGGAGATCCTGGCATTTGCGATGGGCAATCTTGCCGCGGCGCTGACCGGATGCTGCCCGATCAACGGCTCAGTCTCCCGGACGGCGATGGGAGAGCAGTATCAGGCAAAGACACAGCTGACCGGGATTGTGGCGGGACTTTCAATGATCGTGCTCCTGCTTGGCGGCACCGGGTTTATCGGCTATCTTCCGGTGCCGGTGCTGACGGCAATCGTGATCTCCGCTCTGCTTGGCGCGACGGAGTTTGAGCTGGCGGTCCGGCTGTGGAAAGTCAGCCGCACGGAATGTCTGATCTTTGCCGGCGCATTCTTCGGAGTGCTGATGCTCGGGACGATCAACGGCGTACTGATCGGCATCATCCTCTCGTTTTCCGAGATGATTATCCGCACGGCAAAGCCGGCGCGCTGTTTTCTGGGAATTCAGCCGGGACACCGGCATTTCCGCGACCTGAAAGAGGGCAGCCAGATCCACGCGGTTGAGGGAGTACTCATCTACCGGTTCAGCAGCAACCTGTTTTTTGCCAACATACAGGTATTAAAACAGGATATTGAAGATCACGTGACCGATCAGACGAGAGCGGTCATTCTGGATGCGAGCGGCATCGGCAGTATGGATATCACCGCGGCGGACGGACTGGGAATGTTATATCAGTCGCTGAAAGAAAAAGGCATCCGCTTTTACCTGACAGAGCACATCGCCGATTTGAACGAACAGCTCCGGAAACTGGGGCTTGGCTACATGATCGAAGAGGGAAGCGTGCGCAGAACGATTCATATCGCGTTAAAAGATATGGGAATCAAGCGCCCGTATCCGTTGGAGGGCGGTGTGGACAATGATGATCGCAGTGCCTCGAGAAAGCGCGCGGACAACCGTGTGCAGGAATTTGTCTGGGCGTTCGGCGCGGAGACGGAGGAGCAGATTGAAAAACAGATTCTTTTGCAGATTGAACAGCTGAAGGAGAGCGGGGATGTGGAAAATCTGCTGCACGGTAGATGGTCGCACATGGAAGCGATGGATGAAGACGAGTGGCTGGAACATCTGGAAGAACACTTAAAGGAGATTGTGAACATCTCCGGAAAGGATGAGAAGACACTCGCAAGACGTCTGGAGGAACACCGCAGGGAGGTGCATGACCGCATTGCAACAGAGCATCCGGAGCTTGCGGAGCGCTTCAAGGAGCGCAGACATGTGCTGGATGAGCACTTAAAGCAGAGAAGACCGGAGGTCTATGAGCTTGTGGTGAGCCTGCGCGAAAAGGAAGAGACAGATTTAAAATAAAGAAACAACACCGTTATTTAACAGGGTGCCGGAGAGGGCAATCAGCCTCTCAAGCGGCACTCTTTTTTTGTCTGCCACCCACTGCCGGTAAATATTGACGGAGGTGACGCATAAAAACGTGTTGATGATATTCTGCTCCTCCCTGGAAAATGCGGCGTAGAGATTATGTCTCGTGCGGTTGTGAAGCATGGTGTTTAAGAATAATTTATCGGCGAATTCGCGGTAGCCCTGCTTCCCGCTCGTGCATGGCAACTGCATCGAGAATGGAAGTGCAATGCGGGCAGCGGCAGGCATCAATGGCAATCTCGGTCTTACACATCGGACAGAGTTTGCTCGTTGGTGCTTCTTCTTTTTTCTCCTCCGCGGGAACGAACTTTGCGGTTGCACGGTTTAATGCCTTTACAATCAGAAATACAACGAGTGCCATGATCAGAAATGGATGAAGAATGCTGGCAAGTGCCGCGGCAGTTGTGCTATACTGGGAGACAGAACGACACAACAGAAGAAAGGGAGTATGATATTATGATGAATCCGGCTTCACTTATGAAGATTATGAATGCGAGAAACAAGTTCGTTGAGAACCATCCGAAGTTTGCGGCGTTTTTAAATGCGGTATTTTCTGCGGGCATTACGGAGGGAACGGTAATTGAAATCACCGTCACCAAGCCGGGCGAGGAGCCGATCACGACCAATATGAAGGTGCTCCAGTCGGATCTGGATTTATTGGACGAGTTAAAGAATCTGGCGCAGTAACCCGGTGCGCGCGCACTGCATATGATATAGCGAAGTTATCTATAGGGAGTATAGAGTGGACTATAATCAGGAGCAGTTTTTCCACGCGCAGTTTGATGTGCCCAAGATGCCTTTTTATATGAGCTACCCCATGCAGAATCTGTATCTGACCGAGATGGAGTATGAGAAGGATATGGACCGCATGAAGGAGCTGTATCCCAAAGAGGTTGGCAGGATTGTGGAGTGTGTGGAAGACGAATGTGACAGAATGGAATACGAGGGCAGCCTGATGTTCGATGAGTATCCGGACCGCCTGATGATTGAGATGGTGGTAGACCGCATCCAGAAGAAAGTCACAGGAGAAGACGGCGGGCTGGAGGCAGAGCAGTTTCACGGAGGCATGCAGCCGCCGCCCGGACACAGACCGCCGCCACCGCCGCCACCGCATGGACAGAATGACCATCTGCGGGAGCTGATCGGTGTGATTTTAAACAATGAAATGTACCGGAGACGCTGCCGTCACCGCCGCTGCAGACGCTGGTGGTAACGGGGGTGCGAAGCCCCGGATAAGATCGAAAACAATTCTTAAAAATCAGAGAAAGTCATTGCGGATTTATTTTAAAATGCATACAATATAACTATCGCGTTTTTGTGCGATAGTTATTTTGTGTTAATAGAACTATCGCGTTTTTGTGTGCGGTAGTTATTTTGCGTTATATAGGAGGAATGACCGTTGCGGAAGGGAACCATAAAGGCAGCAGTCTTGGCGGCAGTGTTCATCGGAGCAGTGCTTATATTTGGAAGATTTATGAATGATACCAACGAGGATCTGACGACGGAGATGAAGGAGGCGACGCTGCCGGTCATCACCATGTATCAGGGCGATCAGGAGCTGAATGAACTACACGGGTACGTGACGGAGATGGATGCCGCATATATGCGCGATACCATTACGCCGGTGGGGGAAGACCGGAAGCTTCCGATTGTGATACAGACGAATCAGACGGCGGTCGACACCATATCCTATGAGATCCGCAGTCTCGATGCCACACGCCTGATTGCGAATGCGGATGTCACTTCCTATGAGGAGCGCAGCGGGAAGATCACGGCAGATCTGCAGATCCAGAATCTGCTGGAAGAGGGCGAAGAGTATCTGATGATTATCCGCCTCGGGAGCGGAGACCGTTCGATCTGTTACTATACCAGGATCGCGGAGCCAGTCGACTGCTATGTGAGCGAGTGCGTCGCATTCGTCAAGGATTTTAACGATAAGACGTTCAACGATGAGACCTCCGGAACACTGGCGACTTACATGGAGCGGACGACCGGGGATAACACGACACTGCAGTATGTGTCGTTAAATTCTTCTCTAAAGCAGGTGAGCTGGGCGGATTTTAAGGGAGAGCGTCTGACAGAGCCGGTTCCGTCAATCAAGGAGATCACACCGACCTACAACGTGATCGTGCTCGATTATGTGGTATCCAGTGTCAACGAGAGCGGTCAGATTGAATACTATAATATAGAAGAATATTACAGGGTGCGCTACACCACAAGCCGCATCTATCTGCTGAATTTCGAGCGAACCATGAACCAGATTTTCCGCGGAGAAAATGACAGCGTTTACGATCAGTATATCCAGCTTGGAATCCGCGAAGCGAACGTTGAATACAAGGCGAATGAGGCGGGAACCAGTGTGGCGTTCGTGCAGGAGGGAGAACTCTGGAGCTACAATACGGTGGAAAATACGCTTGCAAAAGTGTTCAGTTTCCGCGGTTACGAGGGAATTGACAGCCGTGAGAACTACGGAGAACACGACATCAAGATCGTCGGTGTGGACGAAGCCGGAAGCGTGGATTATATCGTGTACGGTTACATGAACCGCGGAATTCATGAGGGGGAAGTCGGAATTGCGGTCTATCATTACGACAGCCTGGCGAATACCGATGAGGAACTGGTCTTCATTCCGTCGGATAAGTCGTATGAGGTGATGAAGTCGGAACTCGGGCAGCTCATGTATGTAAATGAGGGCGGAGAGCTTTTCCTGATGCTGGACGGGTGTGTCTACGGAATCGATTTGAATACCCTCTCGGTGCGGGAACTGGTGACGAATCTGAACGTACAGGATTTTGCGGTGTCCGCGTCCAACCGCTATTTTGCATGGATGGAGACGGAGGGGGATTCCCAGATGGGCAGCAGTGTGATCCACGTGATGAATCTGTCGGATCAGAGCACGCAGGAGATTGCGGCGGGCACCGGGGAAGCCATCAAGCCGCTTGGCTTCATGGATGAGGATTTTGTGTATGGCATTGCCAGACAGTCGGATATTTTCGAGGACGCCGCCGGAAACGTGACATTTCCGATGCACCAGATCCGGATTGTGGATGTCTCGACAAAAGATCTTACTGTGCAGAAAACATATGAAAAGAGCGGCTATTTTGTGAGCAACGTGTCCATCGAGGACTACACGATGCACTTGAACCGCATCCGGTATAACGGCACGGCATATGTCCCAGCGGATCAGGATATGATCATGAACCGTGAGGGAGATTCTGGAAAGCTTGTCAATATTGCAACGAGCAGTTCTGCGGAAAAGGAGACCCAGGTACAGCTTACGATTGCCGGGGCATCCGCGGAAAAGGCGCCGAAGCTTCTCACCCCGAAGGAGACGATTTTGGAAGAGGAGCGCACGGTGGCAATCAAGGAAGAGGGCAGCACAAAGCATTATTATGTATGCGTGAAGGGGGATGTGGTGCTGGCGACAGACGATGTCACAGAGGCCGTCACGGCGGCAAATGACAGTATGGGAGTCGTGATTGGGGATAACCTCCAGTATGTGTGGAAACGCTCCAGAAAGTCCGCACAGCCGGCACTGCCTGATATTGCGGTCGGTGCGGAGGATGCCGGAGCAGGAAGCATTGCGCAGTGCATCAATGCCATGCTGGAAAAAGAAGGAATCAATATCAGCGTGAACGCACTCATTGAGGGCGGAGAGACGCCGAAAAGCATCCTGAACAATACGATGAAGGATATGCAGGTGCTGGATCTGACCGGATGCAATATCGAGGAGGTTCTCTACTATGTCAGCTGCGGCAGTCCGGTATTTTCCATGACAGGAAGCACGGATGCGGTACTGATTATCGGATATGACAGCAACAGCGTCGTGATATTTGATCCTGCACTGGGAACGACATACCGGAAGACGCTGACCGAGGCGGATGAGATGTTTACGGCGGCAGGAAATGTATTTTTCACATATCTGGTGAAATGAAAATGCATAAAAAAGCACTTAAAGTAGGGAATTATTCGTGTAAGTTTAACAGATTTCATGTTCTTCTATTGCAAATTGGAAATAGATGGGTTATATTTTGAGACGTAGTACTTGAAAAGAGGAAATGGAGAGATTATGAGCAGAAAAGAGATTGTTGTATCGAATGTCTCAGAGGAACATAGTAATCCGATTGCAGAACTGGTTCAGGTTGCCTGCAGATTTGACAGTGATATTACACTTGAGAGTAACAACCGCCGGATAAATGCGAAGAGTATTATGGGAATCATGGCATTTAACCCGTCCAAAGGAATGACGGTGAACATCGTTGCCGAGGGCAGTGATGAAGAGGAAGCATTAGTAGCAATGGAAAAGTTTTTAGTATGTGAGTAGTTTTTTTGATGAGGAGGAGGGCTCTCATAATGGAAAAAAAGACGACAGCGAAACTTGATGAGACTAAGGCAGCAGTAAAGGCAGCAGAAGCAAAAGTTGCGGCGAAGGTTGAGGAGACCAAGACAGCAGCGAAGGAAGCAACTGCAAAGGTTGTGGCAAAAGTCGAGGAGACGAAGAACGCAGCCAAAGAGACAGAGGTAAAGGCGGCTACAAAGGTAGAAGAACCGAAGAAGACAGCAGCTGAGACCGCAAAGAAAAGAAAACCAAGAACAAAGACAGCGAAGAAGGCAGCAAAGGAAGAGCTTAAGCCTGAAGTGTATATCCAGTATCAGGGACGTGAAGGCGTGGTAGAGGATGCCATTAAGAAAGTGACAGAGCAGTTTGTGGCAGAAGGTCACAGAGCATCCACGATCAAATCACTTCAGCTCTACTTAAAGCCGGAAGAGAACGCAGCGTATTATGTGATCAATCAGAAAATTGCTGGCAGAGTAGACTTGTTTTAATACATAGGCATAATAAAGGGACTGACGCTTTTAGCGGGCAGTCCCTTTTTGTGTGATAAAAATAGACTAAAAAAACATACCCTTCGATTTCCAGATGCATTTCCATCAGAAATCGAAAGGTATGGTCTTCTCGGCAGATTACTTATAACAACAAAAAGGGACTGTCCGCAAAAAGCGTCAGTCCCGTCTTTGTGTTTAGTTCTGCTCTGCTTTGTACTTTGCAACCAGACGCTGGATGCGGTCATACGGGTTTAAGAGATCGCTGATCGAGCTGTCGTGATTTAACGTATCAATGATATAAGCAATGTATTTGCTCATGTCGCAGTTGATATAATATGGCTTTGCAAGCAGTTCCGGTGTCTGATAGGTCAGGTTCGTGGTTACGACCTTGTAGATTGTGCCGTCTGCAACCGCCTCGTCAAAACGCTCCAGGCCGTTGGTAAACAGACCGAAGGTTGCAACAACGAAGATACGGTTTGCCTTTCTCTTCTTTAACTCGGTAGCAACATCAATCATACTCTCACCGGAGGAGATCATATCGTCGATGATAATCACATCCTTACCCTCGACGGAGGAACCTAAGAACTCATGTGCAACGATCGGGTTGCGGCCGTCTACGATCTTGCTGTAGTCGCGGCGCTTGTAGAACATACCCATATCCAGACCGAGCACGTTGGCAAGATATACGGCGCGGTTGGTACCACCCTCATCCGGGCTGATAATCATCATATGTTCGGAATCGATCTTTAAGTCTTTGACTTCTCTTAAGATACCCTTGATGAACTGATAAGCAGGCTGTACAGTCTCGAATCCCTTGAGCGGAATGGCGTTCTGTACACGTGGGTCATGCGCGTCAAAAGTGATGATGTTGTCGACACCCATAGCGGTGAGCTCCTGTAAGGCAAGTGCGCAGTCTAAGGATTCGCGGGCGGTGCGCTTGTGCTGACGGCTCTCATATAAGAACGGGATGATCGCGGTAATACGTCTTGCTTTTCCGCCGACAGCAGCAATGATACGCTTCAAATCTGCATAGTGGTCATCCGGAGACATGTGATTCTCGTAACCGCATACAGAGTAGGTGAGGCTGTAATTGGTAACGTCGACCATCAGATACAGGTCATAGCCGCGGACAGACTCTTTGATGACACCCTTTGCTTCGCCGGTTCCGAAACGCGGCACTGCAGTTGAGATGATATAAGAATCTCTGCGATAGCCCTTGAACGCAGGGTCGTTCTGGTGCTGGTGCTGTCTCTTTTCGCGCCAGCCGACAAGGTACTGGTCTACCTTAAGACCGAGTTCTTTGCAGCTTTCCAGTGGGATGAGACCCAATGCTCCGTCAGGCATGGTTTCTAAGTTTCTTTCATCGTTTGGCATGAATGGTTCCTCCATTAAAGAATAGTTACATAGGTTTTATTTTCAATAGATTGCTCTAATGAAATACAGGGATAAAAATGTTAACGGTGACGCTTTAAGATACGGATGTCCGCGCCGAAGAGTTTTAATAATGTATAATTGCTGGATATTCTGGATAAAACGCGCTCTGAATAAATATCGGCAAGCTGGTTCATCCCGAGGTTTGTGGAGATGATCGTGGATTTCTGCCGCAGAATGCGTTCGTTGATACATAAAAATAACTGCGAGGTCGTAAAGGAATTGGACAGCTCCGTGCCGAGATCATCAATGATCAGCAGATCGCAGTCGAAAATATTCCGGTGGGAAAGCAGTGCCTCCTCGTCCCGTTTGAACACGCCCTTGCTTAATATATCAAATAATTGGAATGCGGTAAAGTAAATGACGGAATGACCGCGGTCTAACAGCTCCTTGGCAATACAGTTGGACAAAAAGGTCTTGCCGATGCCGGTATCTCCGTAGAGGTAAAGATTGGAGAAGATGCTGTCGAAATGATCGATAAAATCGTGGCATTTTGCGACGGCATCCTTTGCTGTCTCAAGGGACGAGCGTCCGGTTGCCGGATTGATGTCATCCGCAGAATAGTAATCAAAGGAAAACGTGGAAAAATTCTCACGTTCCAGAATCTCTTTTAAGTTGGACTGGGTATAGACCAGATTGATGGCTGCCTGTTCAAAACAGTGACAGCGTCTGCCGTTCACATAACCGGTATCCCTGCAGTCCGGGCAGTGGTACACCGGCTTCAGATAATCAGAAGTAAGCCCGTGCTCCTGCAACAGCTGCTCCTTCTGCCTGCGGTAGTCCGAGAGCTTTTCACGGAGCGTGGCCAGAGCGGCCGCATCTCCGTCTAACAGCCTGCGTGCCTGCTCGACAGAACAGGTAGCGATCGCGTCATCGATCTCTTTAAGTGCCGGAATCCGGGCGTAGACGTCCTTTGTGCGGCGCTCGAGCTGGTGCTGGCTGGCTAACTGTTTTTCGTCATATTTGCGGAATATCTCGTCATACTGTGAATTGCTTAGCGGCATCTGTTTCCCCTTTAAATCAGTGTACGTTCGTGGTCAAAAGCATCTGCTCCAGTTCGTCGTAGTCGTAGGAGCGCTGCGTGAAATTGTTGAACTTGTTTTTGGATGCTGTATTGGCGGCAGCGGAAGCGGAACTTTTTTTGCGTTCCTGGTGCGCCGCATCCAGTTTTGCAATGTCGGACAGATGGTGAACCTGCTTTTTGTTCCAGTCGGAAAGAATGGAATCCGTGTATTTGAAGTTCGGCTGATGCAGACTTTCCATGGTGCGCTTGCATGCCTCAAGGATGATGTCGGAGTCAAAACCGTACTCGTTCGTCCAGCGGCTGATATAAGCGATCTCGGCGGAAACCAGCTTGCGTCCGGTAATGCCGAACGCGTTCATCACGGCGTAGTACATTTTGCCAAGAACCGGGGAACCCTGTTTGGCCTCCTCGACGGTCGTGATATGCTGATCTGCCCAGCCAAGTGCGACTTTTTCTATGTATCGGATGCTGGTGTGATTGTTGCTCACACAGCTCTCAATCAGGTATACGATCAGCTCGGTGGAAAATCCGAGCACATCATAAAAATAGAGAAGCGTATTGATGTCGGTGGCGCTTAAGGTGCGGCCGAGATAACGCTCTGCGATGAAGAACAGCTCTGCGACGGATTCATTCTGGCGGAAATTCAAAATATCGTCCGCAGAATAGCTCTTTTTGGCAGGAACTGTCTGCGCCGGTGCCGGTGTTTCTGTCAAAGCGGCGGAAGCAGGGGCGTTCTGTGCCGGTGCGCCGGCTGGCTCTGTCTGTGTCCCGGAAGTCCCCAGATCAGACGGGGCGGCATCTCTGGGCGAAGAATCCAGCATGCGGATACCGGTCAGATTCTTATCATTGTCATATTCAAGCTGCAGCAGGTGCATGCGCTCCCAATAGGCAAGAGCACGCTTGACATCCTTCTCCGTGTGCTCGAACTTGTCCGCGATGGAAGAAATGGAAAAAGACGCCTGCGGCGCATTCATAAGGCGCAGCAAGTAGAGGTAAATCTTGACGAATTCCCCGTTGGCATCAGACATATATTCATCGATAAACGTGTTGGAAACACTGGTTGCAGAGACTGGACTGTCACTGTGTAGCTTAATATTGGCCATTGAAACCGACTCCTCTTTCTCAAACGTAACAAGCGAAATGTACGGCAGCCGCCGACATTCCCTGATGCATTATAGCACAGGAAAACTGGAATGAGAAGTATCTTTTCCGGAACACATCCGGCACAGACAATCGACTGCGGAAATGTGGATAATGTGGATAAAGAAAACGAATCCGGTGGAAACCGGATTATGGAAACGAAAGGTTTGGCGCAAAAGACGGCAAAGGCGGCAAAAGCGCAGGAAACGTGTATAAGGATTATGTAAACAAAAAAATCCACATTCAAAAGTTGAAGTTTTCCCCAATTGAATGTGGATAAAGTGGATAACTTATTTGCCGAGAAGATGTTCGCCAACATTTACAATGTCTCCGGCGCCCATAGTTATCAACAAGTCTCCGTTTACACAATTTTTTAATAAAAATTTTTCGATCTCCTCAAATGACGGAAAATAATAGCATTCCGTGCCGCGTTCCCTGAGCTTGGAGAGGATATCGCGGGAGGAGACGCCGTAGGTATTTTTCTCTCTGGCGGCGTAGATGTCGGCAAGGACAACCACATCAGCGAGGGAGAGCACATCGGCAAAATCCTCTAAAAATGCCTTGGTGCGCGAGTAGGTGTGCGGCTGGAAGCAGAGAACCAGCCGTTTGTGCGGATAGTTCTTGGCAGCGGTCAACGTCGCGCGGATCTCCGTCGGGTGATGCGCATAGTCGTCGATGATGGTGACGCCGTCCACACAGCCCTTGTATTGGAAACGCCGGTCGGCACCGCCGAAGTCGGATAATCCCTTTGCGACCGCATCGGTGGAAAGACCAAGATCATCTGCCAGCGCAATGGCAGCCAGTGCGTTGGATACGTTGTGCATGCCCGGAACGTGAAGCGTGACTTTCATCAGAGGCTCCTGTCCTTTCATGGCGGTGAAGCTTGCACAGGCTTTCTCATCGAATGTGATGTCTGCCGGATGGAACATGCAGCTGTCGCCAAGACCGAAGGTGATTACCTGCGGCTTTAATCCGGCGGTAATCTCGGTATAATCCGGAATATCGCCGTTTATAATGATCGCGCCGTCCTTCCGGGTGTTGGATGCAAATTGGTGGAATGAATGGCGGATGTCCTGAATATCTTTAAAGAAGTCGAGATGTTCTGCTTCGATATTCAGAATGATGCTGTATTTCGGATAAAAATGCAGGAAGCTGTTTGTGTATTCGCACGCTTCCGACAGGAAGAAATCGGACTTGCCTACCCGCAGGTTGCCGTCGAGTGCTTTTAAAATACCGCCGACTGTGATGGTCGGGTCACACTTGGCTGCAAGAAGGATCTGGCTGATCATGGAAGTTGTGGTCGTCTTGCCGTGGGTGCCTGCCACCGCAATGGAGTTGCGGTAATTGTCCATGATCTGTCCGAGCAGCTCTGCGCGCGGCATCATCGGAATTCCCTTTTCGCGCGCACAGGCGAATTCCGGATTGTCCTCGTGGATGGCGGCGGTGTAGACGACAAGATCAATATCATCCGTGATGTTTGCAGCTGTCTGACCGTAGTAAACCTTGATGCCGAGATGCTCTAAGTGTCTGGTCAGATCGGATTCCTTTGCGTCGGATCCGGATACCGTAAAATGCTCTTCGGAGAGAATCTCGGCAAGTCCGCTCATGCTGATGCCGCCGATCCCGATAAAATGGATATGTATGGGTTCTTTAAAATTGATTTTATACATTATAATTCTACCTGCCTGTTTTTCTTTCTATGATAAAGTTCATTATAACCTTATCTTACTGATTTGCAAATTCTTTTGGGATAAAATATTTTCGACAGAAAGTGAAAGAAGAGTGTAGAAAGAAAAAAGATTTGGCGAAAATGTCAAAAAATAGAAAAATGCGCTGGTAAATTTGTGAAAAATGATGTACATGGGTGGACGATTATGTTATAATTATAAGTGCAAAGAGAAATAGACTGACTAGAAAGACGAGAGGTGATTGACGTGATTCGAAAAGAAATGATAGCCATGCTATTAGCTGGAGGCCAGGGCAGCCGCCTGGGAGTGCTTACAGCGAAGGTTGCCAAACCTGCAGTTGCGTTCGGAGGAAAGTACCGCATTATCGATTTTCCTCTGAGTAACTGCATCAATTCCGGAATTGATACGGTCGGAGTTCTGACCCAGTATCAGCCATTGCGTCTGAATACCCATATCGGAATCGGTATTCCGTGGGATCTGGACCGTAACAGCGGGGGAGTGACGGTGTTACCGCCTTATGAGAAGAGCGATAACAGCGAGTGGTATTCCGGAACGGCAAACGCAATATTCCAGAACATGAATTATATGGAGCAGTATCATCCGGAGTATGTGCTGATCTTATCCGGGGATCATATTTATAAGATGGATTATGAGGTTATGCTTGATTTCCATAAGGAGAATCATGCGGATGTGACGATTGCCACGATGCCGGTGCCGATTGAGGAGGCAAGCCGTTTTGGTATCGTGATCGCAGATGAGAACAAGAAGATCATGGATTTTGAAGAGAAGCCGGAAAAGCCGCGCAGCAATCTGGCGTCCATGGGTATCTATATTTTCAGCTGGGATACCTTAAAAGAAGCGCTCTATGCCATGAAGGATCAGAGCGGATGTGATTTTGGTAAGCATATCATCCCGTATTGCCACGAGAATGGAAAACGTCTCTTTGCATATGAATACAACGGCTACTGGAAGGATGTCGGTACACTCGGCTCTTACTGGGAAGCAAATATGGAGCTTATCGACCTGATTCCGGAGTTCAATCTGTACGAGGAATACTGGAAGATCTACACAAAGAGTGATATTATCGAGCCACAGTATCTCTCCGCGGATTCCGTTGTGGAGAAGAGCATCATCGGTGAGGGAACCGAGGTATACGGCGAGGTACATAGTTCCGTGATCGGACCGGGCGTCACGATCGGCAGGGGGGCAGTGATCCGGGATTCCATTGTGATGAAAGGAACAACGATTGGCGAGAATGCTATCATCGATAAATCAATTATAGCAGAGAACTGCCAGGTGGGAGCGAACACCGAGCTTGGCATTGGAGAAGAGGCACCGAATAAGCTCAATGCGAGCATCTATTCCTTTGGTCTGGTGACGGTCGGAGAAGACAGTGTGATACCGGACGGTGTTAAGATAGGAAAGAACACGGCAATTTCCGGTACGACGGACAAGGAAGATTACCCGAACGGAATTCTTGAGAGCGGTGAAGTAATCATTAAGGCAGGTGACTCGGTATGAAGGCAATAGGAATTATTTTAGCTGGTGGTAATAACAGCCGTATGCAGGAATTATCCAACAAGAGGGCGATTGCGGCAATGCCGATCGGCGGAAGCTATCGAAGCATTGATTTCGCACTCAGCAACATGAGCAACTCCCATGTGCAGACTGTTGCGGTTCTGACACAGTACAGTGCGAGATCGTTAAACGAGCATCTGAGCTCCTCCAAGTGGTGGGATTTCGGGCGCAAACAGGGCGGATTGTTTGTATTCAATCCTACAGTAACCGTGGATAACAGCTGGTGGTACCGCGGAACAGCGGATGCCATGTATCAGAACATCAATTTCTTGAAGAAGCGCCACGAGCCATATGTCATTATCACGAGCGGTGACTGCATTTACAAGCTGGATTATAATAAGGTACTTGATTACCACATTGAGAAGAAGGCAGACATTACGGTGGTATGCAAGGATATGGCGCCGGGAGAGGATGTCAGCAGATACGGCGTGGTCCGGATGAATGAAGATTCCAAGATTGTAGAGTTCGAGGAAAAACCGATGGTATCCAAGTCGAACACGGTATCGACCGGAATCTATATCGTGCGCAGAAGACAGCTCATTGAGATGTTAGAGCGCAGCGCAGCGGAAGAACGCTGGGATTTTGTGACGGATATTCTGATCCGCTATAAGAATATGAAACAGATCTATGGTTATAAGATGAAGGAATACTGGAGCAATATTGCGACCGTAGAATCCTACTATCAGACGAACATGGATTTCTTAAAACCGGAGGTGCGGAAATACTTTTTCCATGATGAGCCGAAGATTTACTCCAAAGTGGATGATCTCCCGCCTGCAAAATACAATATCGGTTCCGATGTGCGCAACAGCTTAATCGCCAGCGGATGCATCGTCAACAGCAAGGTGGAGAATTCGATCCTGTTCAAGAAGGTATTTGTCGGGAAGAATTGTGTGATTAAGAATTCCATCATTCTGAATGATGTTTATATCGGCGACAACACACACATTGAGAACTGCATTGTTGAGAGCCGTGATACACTCAAGGCGAACACCTATTATTGTGGTGACAACGGTATCAAGATTGTATCCGAGAACAACGAAAGGTATGTACTGTAGAGAAGGGACTAAAGGGGGACAGAATCTATGCAGATTACGGACGTGAGAATCAGAAAAGTCGAGAAGGAAGGCAAGATGAAAGCGGTGGTGTCCATCACCATCGATGAAGAGTTCGTGGTACACGACATCAAGGTGATCGAGGGAGACAAGGGATTGTTCATTGCAATGCCGAGCAGAAAGGCCGCGGACGGGGAATACCGCGACATCGCTCATCCGATCAATTCGGACACAAGAGAGCGGATACAGACTCTGATCCTTCAGAAATACCAGGAGACAATGGCTGCTGAGGAATAATACCGGGAAGAAGCCGGATGGCAGCTTACCAAGGAAAATAAATGCGCACAGGTTTTACGGGAAGGTAAAACCTGTGCGCATTCGTTTATACGCGCAGGGATCAGGCAGTGGTGCAGAAAACTCTTGTAAAATCTGCAAACTAAGGTAAAATGAAACGTGAACTGTGACAAGATCAAACAAAAGACAGCAGGAATCGTCAATTACAATAGATGGCAGGAGGAGTATGATGAGTCAGTTAAAAGCAGTGATACTTGCAGCGGGAAAAGGGACACGAATGAAGTCGGATCTGCCGAAGGTGGTTCATACCATAGAGGGAAAATGTCTGGTAGATTATGCGATTGAGGCGGCAGAGGGAGCCGGTGCCGGTGAGATCTGCCTTGTGGTCGGCTACAAATACGAGATCGTGCGGGAGAACATTTCGCACAAGGACGTAAAGTTTGTATTACAGGAGCAGCAGCTGGGGACCGGTCATGCGGTGCGGTGTGCAAAGGACTTTCTCAGGGAGGAAGGACAGACACTGATTCTGTTTGGAGATACCCCTCTTATCACGGCAGAGACCTTAAAGAAATTAAGGGAGCATCACATTGCGAGTGGAAATACAGTGACAGTGCTCTCAGCGATGGTCGAGGATCCGACCGGATACGGCAGAATTATCCGCGACGCAGACGGCAATTTTGTGAAGAGCGTGGAGCACAAGGATGCGACGGAAGCGGAACTGGCATCCCACGAGATCAACTCAGGTATGTATATTTTTGATACGAAGGAGCTGCGTGAGGCGCTGGATCTGATTTTGCCGAATAATGCGCAGGGTGAATACTATCTGCCGGATACGCTCACAATTATTAAGGAAAAGGGACTGAAGGTGGATGCGTATGCGCTGGATGACCCGGAGGATATCACAGGGGTCAACGATCAGGAGCAGCTTGCGGCTGCAGCAGTCGTGATCCGGCGGAGAATTGCAGGCAACAAAGCAAAGAATAGGAGATAGCGATGTTCTTGATCGTAGGTCTGGGGAATCCGGGCAGGCAGTATGAGCATACACGCCATAATGCGGGATTTGATGTCATGGATGCCCTTGCGGAAAAATATAATATCAGTATCAGCGAAAGTGGACACAAGGCGCTTTTCGGCAAAGGGATGATCGGCGGACAGAAGGTGATTCTGGCAAAACCGCAGACATTTATGAACTTAAGCGGCGAGAGCGTGGCGGAACTTTTACATTATTATAAGATCGATCCCGAGGAGGAGCTTCTTGTCATTTTTGACGACATCAGCCTGGCGCCGGGGAACATCCGTATCCGCAAAAAAGGGAGCGCCGGCGGGCATAATGGAATCAAGAACATTATTGCAATGACCGGGACGGAGAACTTTAAGCGGATTAAGGTGGGCGTCGGCGAAAAGCCGGCGGGATGGGATCTGGCGGACCATGTGCTCGGACGCATGAGTGAGGAAGACCGCGCGGCATTTGAGGAAGCGGTGAAGGAATCCGTAAAGGCTGCGGAGATGATCCTGGAGGATGAGATTGATCAGGCAATGAATGATTTTAACAGGAAAAAGCGGGAGAGTCAGTCATGAAGACATTCACACAGCCCATGCAGGGGCTGAAAGAATTTGAAGACCTGGAGGCGGCACTGCCGAAGTTATCCGGCGTCATTCAGATTTCCGGCTGTATCGATGCAGCCAAACCACATATGATGTACAGCATTGGCAATGGTTCTGGAAACAGAATCATTGTTACGTTTCAGGAACAAAAAGCGAAGGAACTGGCGGAGGAATACCGCTTTTTTGATCCGAACGCTGCCTATTATCCGGCAAAGGATATTCTGTTTTACCAGTCGGATATCCGGGGAAATGTGCTGACAGCGGAGCGTATCAATGCCCTCAAGATGATGGCGGAAAAGCGCTCGTGCACAATTGTAACGACGTTTGACGGACTGATGAATCCGATGCCGTCGCCGGATCAGTTTATCAGTGCGGTGCGGAAAGTGGCGGTCGGGGACGTGATCGATCTGGAGCAGTTTACAAGGCACCTGGCGGAACTGGGCTACGAGAAGAATTATCAGGTGCAGACAAGCGGTGAATTCTCCGTGCGCGGCGGAATCATTGACATTTTCCCGCTGACGGAGGAGAATCCGTTCCGGATTGAACTGTGGGATGATGAGGTCGATTCAATCCGCTCATTCGATGCGGAAAGCCAGCGGTCGATCGAGAATCTGGATGAGGTCCACATCTATCCGGCGTGCGAACTGGTGCTGACCAAAGAGGAGCGCGACGCCGGTATTGCGCGCATTCTGGCAGAAGCAAAGCAGGTTTCGGAAAAGCTCCGCGGGGAGATGAAGACCGAGGAGGCGTACCGCGTCAAGTCTGCGGCGGACCAGGTGGCGGAGGAAGCCGGGGAGCTGGGCCTCTCTGCTGGGCTGGACGCCTACCTGTCCTATTTTTGCGAGGAACGCGTCTCTTTGCTCGATTATTTTGGAAAACAGGATACGCTGGTGTTTCTGGATGAGACACCGCGGAGCATTGAGAGAGGAATGGCGACGGAGACCGAATTTTCGGAGAGCATGAAGCAGCGCCTGGAAAAAGGGTATCTACTGCCGGGGCAGATGCGGGAACTTTTTACCTGCAAGGAGATTCTGGGAAAACTTGCGGGGCGCAGATGCATCTCGCTGGTGGCACTCGACCTTAAGAATCCGCATCTGGAGATTGGAACACGGCTGAATATCCAGTCTAAGACGGTCAATCCGTACAACAACAGCTTTGAACTTCTGGTAAAGGATCTGGAGCGTTACAAAAAGAACGGCTATCAGGTGATCCTGCTGTCGGGATCGAGAACGCGCGCGAAGCGTCTGGCGGATGATCTGATGGCGGAGGGGCTGAACGCTTTTTATTCGGAAGACTACGATCACGAGGTAAAGCCCGGCGAGATCATGACGGGTTACGGCAAGATAAAAAAAGGATATGAGTATCCGATGCTGAAGTTTGTCGTGATCTCCGAGAGCGACATTTTTGGCGGTGAGAAGAAGAAAAAGAAGCGCAAGCGCATCTATGAGGGAGAGAAGATCGCAAGCTTTACGGATCTGAACATCGGTGACTACGTGGTGCATGAGAGCCATGGACTGGGCATCTACCGCGGTATTGAGAAGATCGAGGTGGATAAGACCGAGAAGGATTACATCAAGATCGAGTATGCCGGAGGGGGAAATCTCTACATTCTGGCGACGCAGCTGGAGCAGATCCAGAAATATGCGGGCGCGGGTGCGAAAAAGCCGAAGTTAAACAAGCTTGGTGGACAGGAGTGGAACAAGACCAAGTCGAGGGTCAGGGGAGCGGTTAAGGAGATCGCCGAAGACCTCGTGAAGCTTTACGCAGTGCGCCAGAATGAACAGGGATTTGCGTTCGGACCGGACACTGTGTGGCAGAAAGAGTTCGAGGAGATGTTCCCGTTTGAGGAGACGGAAGACCAGGATCTTGCCATTGCGGCGACCAAGGCCGACATGGAGAGCACGAAGATTATGGATCGTCTGATATGCGGCGACGTCGGATACGGAAAGACGGAAATTGCGATCCGTGCGGCGTTTAAGGCGGTGCAGGACGGCAAGCAGGTGGCATTTCTGGTGCCGACGACGATCCTCGCCCAGCAGCATTACAACAACTTTGTGCAGCGGATGAAAGATTTTCCGGTCAATATTGATCTGCTCTGCCGGTTCAGAAGCAGCGCGGAGCAGAAAAAGACGATCGAGAAGCTGAAAAAGGGGCAGGTGGACATCATCATCGGCACGCACCGGCTGCTGTCCAAAGACGTGGTCTACAAAGATCTGGGACTTTTAATCATCGACGAGGAGCAGCGCTTCGGCGTGGCACACAAGGAGAAAATCAAGCAGCTGAAGACCAACATCGATGTTCTCACACTGACCGCAACTCCGATTCCGCGGACGCTGCACATGAGTCTCATTGGCATCCGGGATATGAGCGTGCTGGAAGAGCCGCCGATGGACCGTGTGCCCATCCAGACATATGTGATGGAGTACAATGAGGAGCTGGTGCGGGAGGCAATCTCAAGGGAACTGGCGCGCGGCGGGCAGGCGTATTTTGTATACAACAGAGTGCGCGAGATCGCTGATGTTGCGACGAAGATTGCGGAACTTGTACCGGAGGCGAACGTGGCGTATGCGCACGGGCAGATGAAGGAGACCGAACTGGAAAATATCATGTACCGGTTTATCAACGGCGAGATCGATGTGCTCGTATCCACGACGATCATTGAGACGGGACTGGATATTTCAAACGTGAATACGATGATTATTCACGATGCAGACAATATGGGGCTTTCCCAGCTGTATCAGCTCCGCGGGCGTGTGGGCAGGTCGAACCGCACGGCGTATGCGTTTTTGATGTATAAGCGGGATAAGATGTTGAAGGAGGTCGCGGAGAAGCGGCTTGCTGCAATCAAAGAGTACACGGAGCTTGGAAGCGGCTTTAAGATTGCCATGCGCGACCTAGAGATCCGTGGAGCGGGCAGCCTGCTCGGCGAGCGGCAGCATGGCCATATGGAAGCGGTCGGCTATGATCTGTACTGCAAGATGCTAAACGAAGCGGTCAAGGAAGCGAAGGGCATCGCGGTGGAGGAAAGCTTTGACACGTCGATTGATATTGTGATCGACGCTTATATCCCGATGGGTTATATTCCGAACGAACTGCAGAAACTGGACATCTACAAACGCATCGCAGATATTGAGACGCAGGAGGAGACGGAGGAGATGACGGAGGAACTGATCGACCGTTTCGGAGATCCGCCGAAGTCCGTGGAAAATCTGCTTTACATTGCAAAAATCAAATCAATGGCGCACCGGCTTTATTTTACGGAAGTGGCGCAGAAGGGTGAGAGTGTCCGTTTTACTCTCTATGAGAAAGCACGGATTGATGTGACGAAGATTCCGGAACTGGTGGCTGCATACGGTCAGAAGGTGACGTTTACCGCTGATCCGAAAAACCCGTATTTCACATATCACCTGAAAAAGAATTCGAGGGACAAGAATGTGGACATCAAATCGGTGGTGGAGCAGTTCCTTAGCGATGCCGGAGGACTTCTGGCGGAGAGGGAAGCACCAAGGGAAGGCTGAAAAAGGCAGTAGAGAGCCGGCTTTTTGGAATCCGGGAGACCGACTCTCCGGCGTCGGAAAAGCTTGAAAAAAGTATGAAAAATATTGCGACCCGGAGAAAATTGCACTATAATAGAGCAAGACTGCCATGGCAAGCTGTCATGGCATATACCAGGAGGAACCTATGAGAGCAAAGAGATGGAGCGCACTGCTTCTTAGCGGTGTTATGGCAGCATCCATGTTAACAGGATGTGGAATGAATAAAAATGAGACAGTGGCAACTTTTGATGAGACGGAAGTGCCGCTTGGAGTAGCAAATTTTGCAGCGAGATTTCTGCAGGCAACATATGATGATTTTTATGTGGCATATTTTGGCGAGGATGTATGGTCATCCGATCTGTATGACAACGGCACCACGATGCAGGACAATATCAAGGACAGTGTGATGCAGTCACTGTTCGATATGTATGCACTGGAAGCGCACATGGCAGAGTACGATGTGGAGCTGACAGATGATGACAAGGCGGAGATCGCAGACACAGCGGCTGCGTTTATTGCAGACAACAGCAAGGACGCACTGGATGCACTCGGTGCGGACGAGGAGATCGTGGAGCGTTATCTGACGCTGGCGACGATCCAGAGCCGGATGCATACGGCTATCATCGCGGATGCCGATACCAATGTGACGGATGAGGAAGCCAACACAAGCTCCTACAGCTATGTCAAAGTATCCAAGCAGTCCCATACGGATGAGGACGGCAATACCGTGGAGTACACCGACACCGAGCTCACACTGCTCGGCAAGACCGTCGGCATGTTTGACACGGACGCGAAGGCAGGTACGCTGGAGGATGCGGCAGAGCAGTATGACTATACGGTGAGCAGCGGAACGTTTACTGCCGACGACAGCAACCTCGACGAGACAGTTCTTACGGCACTGCAGGGACTGGACGAAGGGGAGGTGTCGGATGTCATCGACACAGATACCGATTACTATGTAGTTCGTCTGGATGAGAAGACGGATGCGGATGCAACTGAGACGACCAGACAGAACATTATCAGCCAGCGCCAGAGCGATCTGTATGACGAGACGCTCAAAGGCTGGGAAGATGAGCACGACTGGACCGTGAAGGATTCCGTGTGGGCGAAGGTAACGTTTGATAACCTGTTCACCACAACGGTGGAGGATACGGAGACTGAGACCGTCACGGAGAGTGCGACGGAATAGAAGAAAAGCTGCGGCAATGACAGATATTGCGGCAGGAGACAGCGAAGATTGGCTGTACCGGTGATCCTCGTTAAAGAGCGTAACTCCGGTGTTCCAGCGAAAACAGGCGGGAGGATTCTGATCACAAAATACGGAATTTCTAACTCTGCCACTTTTGCCAGATGTGATGATCCGTGTCTTTCCAAGTTTTGAACACTCCGGAGGCGTGTCCGCAAGCCGCAGACAATTTAAGGACTTTTGTGAGTGCCCCTTGTTGGCACCGCTAAACAAAACATAACCGCGCGAAGCCGATGTTTGAATTGGCATCTGCCCTGTTTTCAATAGCAGATGCCAACGAGTTTCGGTTCGCGCGGTTTTATATTGTCTGTGAAGCGGTGCCGCTAGGGGCACCAGAAAGTCCGCTCATTGTCTGCGGCTTGTCGGACACATCCTCGCGGAGTGTCAAAACGTGGCCAAGACACGGAAGGAACTGGCAAAAACGGCAGAGAAGAAATTCTCGTATTTTGTTCCAAAGAATCCTCCCGCCTGTTTTTCGCTGGAACGCTCGCGTTATGCCCTTTAACGAGCAACAGCGATCCGACGAACCGCTGTCTCCTGCTGCATGTCTGACATTACCGCAGCTTTTCGTTCTTTACGAGCATCTCTTCGATGATGCCCTGGCAGTGGGCACCGATTTTCTTCTTTGTCTCTTTATCCAGCTCGTTCGGATAGATCGGCTTGCCGTACTCTAAGACGACGTGCGTTGCCGTTACCTTCGGGAAATGATTCTCTAAAATATCGGCGGAACCGGTGATTGCCATAGGGACGATCGCGCAGCCGGTCTTTTCTGCCATCTTGAAACTTCCCTCCTTAAAAGGAAGCATCAGATCGTCAGTTTTGTTGCGTGTTCCCTCCGGGAAAATGCACATCGAGATGCCGTTCTTGATGTGATCGATGCCGGCAAGAATGGTCTTTAAGGCTTCCTTGACGTCATCACGGTTGATGAACAGGCAGTAGAGACGCTTCATCCACAGGGAAAGAAGCGGAACTTTTGCCATGTCATTCTTGGCGACGTAGCCGGTCAGACCCGGGCATCTGGCATAGGTGATGATAATGTCGAAGTAGCTTTTGTGATTGCCGATATACAGAACGGCTTCGTCCTTTGGTACATTTTCTTCACCGATAACGGTGACTTTGGTTCCGCAGATGAACAGAATGACGCGAAACGCCCACTGCACCATGCGCAGCTGGCTGATGTCGGCAGCCTTACGGTTGAATTTGCTGATGATCCATTCGATTCCGAGGACGGGAATTCCGATGATCAGATATAGAATGGCAAACAGCAGAGCAAGGATGGCTCGTAACATAAGAAGGTCCTTTCCGGGCAAGCGCCCCGTAGATTTTTACATAGTTTTTATTATAAAGCCTGAAAAGAGGAAACACAAGACGCGGAAAAGAGAATTCACAGGCATATTTAAAAAAGACGCGGCATATACTTTGGATAGAACCGAAAATTTGGGGGACTGTCAGATGTTTTGGTATGGGAAGAGATGGAAGAAGGGGTGTCTGGTCTTTTTGGCAGCGGCGGCCCTGCTTGCTGCCGGGTGCAGCATTGAGACGACAAACGGAGCGAAGGTTGCCGATCTTGACTATGAGATTGTGGAGGAGGCGCAGATACCGGAGGAAGTGAAGGCTGTGATAGAGGAAAAAAAGGCGGCTGATTTTAAAACGACCTATGAACTCGACGGGGATCTGTACATAGTGCGCGGGTATGGAGAACAGGAGACGGGAGGTTACAGCATCTGCATCCGGGATCTGTATCTGACATCGAATGCGATTTTGTTCGATACGGAACTTGTGGGACCGAGAAAGGGAGAACAGGTAAGCAGCGGACCGAGTTATCCTTATATTGTAATAAAGACCGAAAAACGTGACGAAAGTACCATATTTGAGTGAATTTTCTTAATATTTTTAAAAAATTCTCCGGTTTGTTTGACAAAAATTTAGTGCAGTGATAAACTAAAGCGGAATGGTATTCGGTGTTAGGACGATAAGAAGCCGGAACAGGGAGGTAGACAATGCAACAGGCAGACATCCATAAGGTACGCGCTTCCGTGTATCAGCAGTGCGGACGGAAGGTACTGATTCAGCTTGACAGAGGACGCAACAAGGTCGACATCCAGGAAGGAGTCATTCAGAACGCATATCCGAGTGTTTTTACAATACTGGTGAATGACGAGCAGGAAGAAAATCCGCCTCAGTTACTTTCATTCAGTTATTCGGATATCATTACAAGAGATATTCGGATGAAATTATGTTAACATAAGGTATCAGGTATAATATTCCCCGTATTCGAATAAGATGTTTCAAAGATTCGGATATGGGGGATATTTTTTTGGAACTCGAAAAAGTAAAGATACATAGAATACAGCAGAATGGCACGGCGGTCAGCCAGATCACGCTGGATGATGACTATAATGTCCCGGACTACCGGCCGGACATCATGAAGGTTTTGAAAGAAAATGGCGAACTGCGGTTTGACGAGGTGAAGGCGGCAAACAAGGCGGTGTGGGTAAAAGGAAGCCTGGTGTTTCACATTCTTTACCGGTGTGAGCAGAGCGATGGAAAAATCAGCTGCCTCAAAGGAGAGATTCCGTTTCAGGAGAAACTCAATATAGACGGGCTGCAGGAGAACGGGGAGGTACATGCCGCCGGAGAGATCGAGGATCTGACAGTCGGCGTAATCAATTCGAGAAAATTGAGCATCCGTGCGGTGGTTGTGCTGCGTGCCTCGGCGGAGGAACAGGTGTTGGAGGAGTTTACGTCCAGACTGGAACTGCCGGGGGATTACCAGCAGAAGACGGGAACCTGGGGAGCGCTCAATCTGCTCGCATCCTGCCGGGATGTCTGCCGGCAGAAGAGTGAGATTGTTCTGCCGTCGAACAAACCCAATGTGCGGGAAATTCTGTGGCGCAGTGTAGAACTCCGCAACGTCGAAAGCCATGTGGAGGATGGGAAGGCGGTCGTCACAGGTGAGATTCTGGCGGCGGTGCTCTACAGTGAGGAAGAGGAGAGCGAGCGCCTGCAGTGGTATGAGACGACGGTTCCTCTGGAATGTGCGGCCGACTGTGACGCTGCCGGGGAGAATTGCATTTTTAAAATATCGGCTGTCCCGCTGTCGGCGGAACTGGAGATCAAGCCGGATTACGACGGGGAGGAGCGCATTCTTGTGCTCGAACTCTCCGTCTCGGTCGATGTCCGCGTGTGGCGGGAAGAAGAGATGGAACTTCTGACCGATCTCTACTCGCTCCGGGAAAAAGCCGTTCCGGTAGTCAGGGAGCGGATCGGTGAGAGACTCCTTGTAAAAAATGCGGCAAAATGCCGGGTAACGGAACAGCTGGAAATTCCGGAAAGCCAGGAGAAAATCCTGCAGATCTGTGCCTGCGAGGGAACGGTGCGCCTGGAAAAATACGAGCCTGTGGAGAACGGAATCCGGGCGGAGGGAACGATCACGGCGGAACTTCTCTATATCACAACGGATGACAATATGCCGATCCAGTCGGCAAGGGAAATCTATCCGTTTTCCCAGATCCTTGAGATTCCCGATATGCAGCCGGACGTGGAGGCGCAGATGGACTGCGGATTAGAGCAGCTGTCCGCGGTGATGATGGATCAGGAACATATTGAGATCAAAGCGGTGATCCAGTTAAACCTGATGGCGTTTTTGCCGCAGAAAATACAGAACATCGAAGAGATTACAGAAGAGCCTTTAGATATGGAAGAATTACAGAACCGCCCCGGTCTGGTGGGCTATATTGCAAAGGCGGGCGATGATCTGTGGACGATTGCCAAGGAGAATCATACGACCATACAGGATATTCTGGAAACCAACGGCTGGATGGAAAAAAATCTGCAGCCGGGAGATGCGGTGCTGATCGTCAAACAGATAGGATAAAGGTACTATTTACACAGATTTGCTTGAGTAATAGAAGACGCTCTGTTATACTAAAGTGGTTATGAGTGTTATTTTTTGAAAGAAATTTTGAAAACAGGGAGACAAAAGATGGATCAGAATGAGAACAAAAATTACAATTTAGAGAACGACCCGGGACAGACACAGCCGGGATCTGCGGGGGCAGAGAATCAGCAGGGAACGCAGGATGTGTACGGTCAGCCGGGAGCACAGGGTGCATACGGTCAGCCGGACGCGGCAGCGAATAGCGGAATGACGCAGCCGGACGCCCAGCCGGGAGCGAATGCATACGGCCAGCCGGGAAACGGTTATGGACAGGAAAGCGCAGGTCAGCCTTATGGACAGGAGAATGCAGGCCAGCCTTACGGTCAGAACTACGGTCAGGCAGAAAATGCGAACGGCCAGGGGAATGTGAGCCAGCCTTACGGTCAGCAGAATTACGGAGAGCAGAGCACGAACGGCCAGGGAGAGTATTCTTACGGACAGAATAACGCCTATGGACAGAATAACGCCTATGGACAGAATAACGCTTACGGACAGAATAATGCCTATGGACAGCAGACGAACGGTCAGCAGGCGTATGGTCAGGCGAACGGCCAGTATGCGGGAAATGCATATGCTGGCGTAAACTATGGCGAGGCGACGGTGCTCAACGACGAGAACGGTCAGCCAGTGAAGAACTCGTTCGGAATGAAGATTACATTCTCCATCCTTGAGATTCTGTGCTGCTGCGGATGCAACCTGATTACCATGATTATGGGTATTATCGGATGCGTATTCACGAGCAAGGCGAACAGTGCCTACAAGTCCGGAGATGTGCAGGAATATAAGCGCAACAGCAAGTCGGCGACAATCTGCCTGTGGATCGGTTTTGCGATCGCACTGGTATGGCTGGTCTTCAGCATTATTTTCAGCGTACTTTACAGCAACGACATCGAGGATGCGTTTATGGAAGGATATAACGAGGCCGCAGGTGTAAGCGATGATTACGACACGGATGATTTCATGGGTGATTCCGGTGATGAAGAGTACGACACCGACGATTTCCTCACCGATGACAGTGAGGATACAGAGGATGCCAAAACGGCAGCGCCGCTTGACGTGACAGCAGGGGATGCGTTTGACAGTGGAGACATTACCGTGAATGGTATTCTGGTGCAGCTTCCGATGAGCTACAGTGAGTTCAAGGCACTTGGTTTTTCCATCGACTCCGAGGATGAGGAGTATGTATCCAACAAGAACGAATACTACTATCCGACCTTCTACGATGCACAGGGAAATGAGCTGGGAGAGGTGTACATTGGAAATGTAACCGACGATCCGCAGACACTTGCAGACGGAACCGTGTTCGGTTTCTCGTTCACCAGCATGGACTACAATGACGATCTGGAGATCCTTCTTCCGAACGGTCTGACAAAGGATGCGGTCAACGACGACTTTATGACTGCTTACGGCGAGCCGGATTATGAGTATGAGTCGGATACCGGCGACTACCAGTCTTATCAGTGGTACAGCCACAGCGACACCTACGAGGATATGGATGAAAACTCCATTTCCGTAACATTCTATGATGGCGAGCTGAGCGATCTGGAACTGATGTATATCGGATGGGATTGATCTGATTTCCGAAAAATCGAAAAATTATGGAAACTGTGACAATTTTATAAGGAAGTATGATATAATCAACGGGTATGATAACAGAGTCATACCCGTTTTTTGTACGCAATGAAAGATAATTCAGATATTTGGGATGGAGATACCGCATGAGACATTTTAAGAAACGTGTTCTGGCACTGCTTCTGGCGGGAGCAGTCGGAATCGGAAACTATGCGTCTGTGTCTGCTTCGGCAATCAAGGATGCACAGGATAAAAAGGATGAGGCACAGCAGGAACTGAATCAGGTAAACCAGCAGATTCAGAATATCCAGTCGGCGCAGAACAGCCTTCAGGCAGAGATGAATAATTATGACAATCAACTCATGAGCCTGCTTACCGATATGGACATCCTGCAGAGCGATATGGATACGCAGGAGCAGGAGATCGAACAGGCAAACGCGGATCTGGAAAATGCGAAAGCGGAGGAACAGCAGCAGTATGACGCCATGAAGCAGCGGATTCAGTATATGTATGAGAATGGAGACCAGTCCTTTTTGACGGCGTTAGTCGGCGCGGACAGCATTACGGATCTTTTGAACCGGGTGGAATATGTCTCGGACGTCTACCAGTATGACCGCGATATGCTGACGAACTATCAGGAAGTGGTGCAGCAGGTGGAAGATCTGACGGCACAGCTTGAGAGTGAGATGGCGGAGATGGAGGAGCTTCAGATCAGCTATCAGGAGCAGCAGAGCTCTCTGGAGCAGGTGATTGCGACAAAGCGTTCGGAGATGGCGGATTTTGACAGCCAGCTTGCCAATGCACAGAGTCTTGCAAGCCAGTATGCGCAGACGATCAAGCAGCAGAACCAGATCATCGCGACGGAGAAGGCAAAACAGGCGGCTGCGGAGGCGGCGAAGAAAAAGGCGGCGCAGGCGGCTGCTGCGGCAGGAACGACCGGCAGCACCACCGGAACGGATGCCTCGACAGCCGGCACCGGAACGACCTCGAATACGACCGGAAATACCGCTTCGACAGGGACGGATACCTCGACTTCGGGCAGCAGTACCTCCGGCAGCTCTTCCACAGGTCTGACGGACGGCGGACTAAATCCGTCCTACACGACCGGAGTCAGCGGCAGTGACGTCGTGTCCTATGCGAGCCAGTTTCTGGGGAATCCCTATGTCCTTGGAGGTACCAGCCTGACATCCGGAACGGATTGCTCCTATTTTGTCATGGCGGTCTACCAGCATTTTGGCATTTCCCTGCCGAGATCTTCCTATTCGCAGAGCGGCTGTGGACAGGCAGTCAGCTATGAAAATGCGCAGCCCGGCGATATTATCTGCTATCCGGGACATGTGGCAATCTATATCGGCGGTGGACGGATTATCCATGCGTCCAACCCGAGAACCGGCATCTGCTACGGAAATGCAACCTACCGTACGATCACTTCGGTACGGCGTGTGTTGTAGGTTTGTATTTTCAAAAGCAAAATGCTATAATCTGGATAGAAATGAAATAAGAGATGGAGGAATAAAAAATGCAGTTCAAACAGTTACAGGATGATATGATCGCAGCAATGAAGGCAAGAGACAAGGTGCGCAAGGATGCAATCTCCACGCTGGTGTCGGCTGCGAAGAAGGTGGCAATCGATGAGGGCTGCCGCGATGACATTCGGGAAGAACTTGTGGACCGGGTCATTTTAAAGGAGATCAAGTCCGTGAAGGAACAGATCGATACCTGCCCGGCATCCAGAGAAGATCTGCTTGCAGAATATGAGACGCGCTACGATATTTTTATGGAATATGCGCCGAAAATGATGTCGGCTGACGAGGTGGAGGCGTTTATCACAGAGAAGTTCGCGGACGTGGTAGCAAGCCACAACAAAGGACAGATCATGAAGGCTGTTATGCCGGAACTGAAAGGCAAGGCGGAGGGCAGCGTGATCAATCAGGTGGTAGCAAAGCTTTGTCAGGCATGAGACAGAAATTAAGATTTACCGCTGTTCTGGTCGTTCTGCTCATCATTCTGGGGACAGCATCCTACCGCGAACAGGGAAAGCGGCAGAAGCTGTCATTCCCGGAATCGCTGGATCTTGTGGTGGTGGCAGTGGACGGGGAGCAGGTGACTCTGCGGGAGATGGCATTTTATATCGCGTATGAGGAAGGCAGCATGGAAGATGCGGCTATCATCTATAATCCGGATAATACGGACGAATACTGGCAGCTGTATATCAATCATACGTTCCTGCGGGAGCAGGCGAAACAGACAGTGGTGGATATGACCATTCATGATACGCTGTTTTACCAGATGGCAACAGCAGAGAAAATCACGCTCTCAGAGGAGGAGGAACAGTATCTTGCCAATGATCAGCAGGATTTTTGGAGTGACCTTACCGAGGAACAGAGAGCGCGCCTGGGTGTCGATGAGGAAACGATTGATGCATCCATGCGAAAAATGGCGCTGGCGCAGAAATATCAGAGTATTCTTGCGGAGATGGAACAGGTCGATTACGAGGATTATTCCATCGGCGGCACGGAATACGAAAAACTTCTGGCACAGCATACCTGTGAGTTAGACGAGACTACCTGGGACCGCGTGCCGTTCGGCAGCATCACGGTAGATCATTGAACAAAGAGGGAAAGACAGAGATTTTCCATTGCGTGAAGCAGGATATGCGCCGATATGTGAAGAAAGCATTTGCGGCAGGCAGAATATAATATAAAAAATAAAATAGAGAAGAGAAGAAGAATATGTCAGTAAAAATTGGAAGAAATGATCCGTGCTGGTGCAAAAGCGGACGGAAATACAAGGCATGCCATCAGGCATTTGACGAGAAAATTGCAGCGATCGCTGCGCAGGGACATATCGTCCCGACCCATGACATTATCAAGAATGCAGATCAGATTGCAGGGATTAAGGAGAGCTGCAAGATCAATATCGCGGTGCTCGATTATATTCAGGGGCACATTCATGAGGGCATGAATACGGCGGAAATCGACAAGATTGTCTACGACATGACGACCAGCATGGGCGGTATTCCGGCACCGCTGCATTATCAGGGCTACCCGTACAGCGTGTGCACTTCGGTGAACGATCAGGTGTGCCATGGATTCCCGTCAAAGGATGTCATTTTGAAGTCGGGAGATATTATCAATGTGGATGTTTCCACGATTTTGAACGGTTATTTTTCCGATTCTTCCAGAATGTTCTGCATCGGCGACGTCAGCCCGGAGAAGAAACGTCTCGTGGATGTCACGAAGGAGTGTGTGGAAAAAGGTCTCGCAGAAGTAAAACCGTGGGGATTCTTAGGCGATATGGGTCAGGCGGTTCACGATCACGCCTTCGCAAACGGTTATACGGTTGTGCGTGAGATCGGCGGACACGGCGTGGGACTGGAGTTCCATGAGGAGCCGTGGGTCGGCTATAACAGCAAGCGCGGTCAGGAGATGCTGATGGTGCCGGGCATGATCTTTACGATCGAGCCGATGGTCAACATGGGAAAAGTGGACATCTATGTCGATGATGCAAACGACTGGGAGGTCTACACGGAGGACGGACTTCCGTCTGCACAGTGGGAGATTATGGTGCTTGTGACGGAGGACGGTCACGAGGTTCTTTGCTGGTAAGCAGGAGGCAGGATGAAAAAGCTGGGAAAGAAAGCGGGACAAGGAGCAACGGGAAAAGCAGCTTCGATGAAAAAGGCAGATGTGCCGGGCGAATGGCTTTATTTTGCACCGGAGGCAGTGGATGTGCGGCAGATTGCAGATGTGCTCGATGGAACCTGCGAGTTGGAGATCTGGCAGGAAGCAGGCGTACTTGAGATTATGTACGGTGGAGAAGCCTCCATGGACATGGAGGAAGGGAAAATCCATCCCCGGGATCAGGTGACTGCGGTATTTGCAGAGGAACACGGCTGCAACAGAGTATATCTGGTAACATTTTCCGCGGAAGAATATGAAAAGGTACTGCCTGTAATGCGGCACATCTTACAGGAATGCGGCGGCATATTCTGCGGCGATACGGAAGATTTTAAGCCGATACTTACAGAGTAGAAAAGGGATGCTTTTTTGCTTTAGTGTATTGAAATGATAAGAAAAAACAGCTATGATACTGTTATCGGCGCAGAGAAAAAACGGACGCCGGAGCGGGAGGAAATATGGACAGCAGAATTTCAGGACACACAGGATTATTGGCATTGATTGGTTCGCCGGTCGGACATTCGGGTTCGCCGGCAATGTATAATTACAGCTTCGAGCGGCTGGGACTGGATTATGTGTATGTTGCTTTTGATATCAAGGTGGAGGAAGTGGCAGACGCCATTGCCGCCATGCGCACATTTAAGATGCGCGGCTGCAATGTCACCATGCCGTGCAAGACGGAGGTTGTCAAATACATGGATGAGCTGTCTTCGGCGGCACAGATCATCGGAGCGGTCAATACGATTGTAAATGACAACGGCAGGCTGACCGGTCACATTACTGACGGCGAGGGATTTGTGCATAATCTGAAGGATCACGGGATCGATATTAAGGGCAAGAAGATCACGGTTGCAGGCGGAGGCGGTGCCGCTACTGCCATTCAGGTGCAGTGCGCGCTTGACGGTGCAAGGGAGATTTCCATTTTTAATATCAAGGATGCTTTTTTTGAGAGAACGCTGAAAACGGCGGAGAAGATCCGTGCGGCGGTTCCGTCGTGCGTGGTAAATGTCTATGATATTGCGGATACTGCGCGGATGACTGCGGAGATCGCGTCCAGCGATATTTTTGCAAATGCAACGATTGTAGGCATGAAGCCGATGGAAAATGAGAGTGTGGTAAAGGACACTTCTGCATTCCGGCCGGGGTTAGTGGTGGCGGATGCCGTCTACAACCCGGAGGAGACGAGATTGCTCCGGGAGGCGAAGGAAGCCGGAGCAACCTGTATCGGCGGCAAGGGAATGCTGCTGTGGCAGGGCGTGGCTGCCTTTAAACTGTATACCGGAAAAGATATGCCGGTCGAGGAAGTCAAAGAGCGTTTTTTTAGCTAGAAAGGTGAAACTGCGGCATGAAGAATTTATATCTGATCGGCTTTATGGGCGCCGGGAAAAGTACCATTGCGAGAGCGCTTGCGAAAAAATGTCCGTCGAAGCGAATCGAGATGGATCAGCTCATCGAGGAACAACAGGGGATGGCAATCACAGATATTTTTGCCGCACATGGGGAGAATTATTTCCGCGACCTGGAGACAGAGTTGTTGCGGTCTTTTTCGGAGAGCACAGGATATGTGGTATCCTGCGGCGGAGGCAGTGTACTCAGGGATGAGAATGCGGCGCTGATGAAGGAGAACGGTTGTATCGTGTTCCTTCGGGCGACGCCGGAGACGATCTACGAAAGAGTCAAGGACAGTACGAACCGCCCGATTTTAAACGGGAATATGAATGTGGAATATATCCGGGAACTCATGGAGAAGCGCCGGCCGCGCTACGAAGCGGTGGCGGATATCTGCGTGGACACGGACGGCAAGGACGTGGATGCCATCAGTGAGGAGATCCTGAAAGCGGTAGAAGACAGATCATAAGAGGGGCAGCGGGAGATGAATTTTGAGTTTATAAGAGAGTGCAGGCTGGAGTCGGACGAGCTTCAGGCGATGTATGACAATGTTCTGCAGGAACTGGAGCGCGCGGAGCATTATTATTGGAGAAAACCGCAGGAATGCGGCATCATTCTGCGCCAGACAACAGAGCGGATCTGTCGTATCTATAATACATATTATCAAATCGGCTATCCGGGGAACGCTTCGCTGGAAGAGTTTTTGTGTTATACGGACGAAAACGAGCACAACGTGATGGTGAGCCGTTTTCTGAGCGTCGTCCGCAAGGAGCAGCGCGACCGGCTGAATAAGCTGCGTGTGCTGGGGGATGACTGTATCTGGGGCGAGGAGGCACCGGATCAGGGGATGACTTTTGAAGACCGCATGGGGCAGAATGCAAGACATATGATGGAGACCATGATGGAGGTCACCAAGGATATGTGCGGGAAGATCAACAAGAGGGACGATGTGTTTGACGAGTTCTTCCTCGAGGAGGCTCTGCCGGAGATGAAGGAAGAGGCAGGAAAAGAGGCACTTGCCGCTGCGGAGATAACAACCAGTGCAGAGAATACGAAAAAATCTTTGTTTGCCAGAATTTTCCACAGGTGAGGATAAATGAAAAAATCAGTATCGATCGTTTATGGAGTGCTGCTTGTCATCGGATTTATTCTGATGGCGTTGAGCTTTGCGTTTGCAGGTAAAAAGAATACAAGCTTTGCGGAGGATTCCAGACGAATCGAACTGCAGCCCGATCGCGTGGTGGAAGTGGGTGAAGATGTCAGGGAGTATTATTTCGACAGCAATCAGATGCAGTCGGAGTTTTCGGAACTGACATTTTTTAGCGTACATCAGTGCGTGGAAGTGTATGCGGACGGCGAGCAGATTTATTCGCTGGAAAAGAGCAGTACGGTGTTCGGGAGGACGCCCGGAACCGGATGGAATACGATCCAGCTGCAGGAGGGCGTGAAGAGTTTCAGTGTGCGGATCGAGGCGGTGTACCCGGCAGTGCGGGATCATGTGACGAGGTTCTATCAGGAGAATGACGGACAGATGGTCTATCAGACGATGAGAGGATCGGTTCCGGAGATCATGGTCAGCACAGTTGACGGAGCGATCGGTATTATGCTGCTCATTTATTATGCAATTGCAAGACGCAAAGTAAAGATGGGACCGGGCATTCTGTATTTTGGCATTTTTACCCTGATGATGGGAATGTGGTCCATGAATGAGGCGGAGCTGGTTGCCTACATGGTAAAAAGCCGGACGGCGGCCTCGTACACCGGCTATATGATGATTATGCTGATGATTGCGCCGTTTGCAGCATTTTTGCAGGAGTTCTCCGAGGTGGAGGAGAAGTATATATCAAATATTATCTGCATCTGTTCATTTGCGAATGCTATAGTTTGTACCGTACTCCACATGACGGGGATCTGCGAGTTTAAAAATACGGTATTTTGCACACATTTTCTGATGGCATGTGACCTGCTCTATCTGCTCTATGTGATCTGGCAGCGTTACCGGGTGCGCGGAATGGACCGGCGGGTGTGTGTCTGTATCTGGGGACTTGTAATTTTGCTATTGTCTTACGCGGTCGACATGTCGGCGTACTACATCGGATGGAGAAGAACGGATGTGATCGGCAGGTTTGGATTCCTGCTGTTTATCTGTCTGCTGGCGAGAGAGGCGACTGCGGTGTCGATAGAGAAGATTGATGAGGGACGCAAGGCGGAGATCTACCGGGAACTGGCGGAGCATGATATGCCAACCGGACTGCATAACCGCAATGCTTATGATGAGTGGGTATCGAAAAATGACAGAGACTGCGAGACTGCGATTGTAACGTTCGATCTGAATGATCTGAAGTGCTGCAATGACACGTTCGGACATGCGGCGGGCGATAAGTATATTCAGGATGCGGCAAAGCTGATCTCGGAAGTGTTTGAACCTGCCGGGGTGTGCTACCGGATCGGCGGGGATGAATTCTGCGCCGTGATCCGCCATGCCAGAAGTGAGTGGGTCGAGGAATGTCTGCGCAGACTGGAATATCTCGAGCGGAAATATAATGAAGGGAAAACGGACGTCCCGATGCGGATAGCATACGGCTACGCGATCTTTGACGAGCAGTATGATAAAAATATGGAAGAGACAAGGAACCGTGCGGATGTGAAGATGTACGAGAAAAAGAGAGCGATCAAGGCGGAAGAGAGAAAATGAAAAAATGCGGGAATTCCCGCATTTTTTCTGCTGTAGTCAGAAGTTGCTTCCGTTCCAGCCCCAGTTGTCAGTCGGGAAGTATGCCACGTAGATGTGGTCGGCAGGAATGGAAAGTTCGCCGGAGAGCAGATGGCAGAGCTTTCCGGTCATCTGGCTGGTGCCTGCAGCGGACGGCGTGCCGAAGCTTTTGACCTCCACATAGGCGACAGCGGCAGAATCTCCCTGAAAGAACAGGCTGGCATTGTCCTCAAAACCAGTCATAACCCAGTTCTCTCCCTTGCCGAGACACTCCCTGGTAATGCGGCAGATCTCTGCGGTCAGGGAATCCTTTTTGGATTTGCTCAGGGAAACGGTGGTTTTCGTATTGATAAATGGCACGGCAATATCCTCCTTTACATCTGATAAAGATAGTATATACGAAAATAAGCCTGCATACAATGTAAAAATAAGTATTGCAGGGGATTTCGTTTGAAAGGTTATATTGAGGAAAGAGCTATGGAGATTGCCAGATATATCATTGACAATAACACGACCGTGCGGCAGGCGGCAAAGCATTTCGGGATCAGCAAGAGTACGGTACATATAGACGTAACAATGTAGAACGATTTAAAGGTAAGATTGTTTGGGTGATTGAATAGGGATAAAGTAGGATCACTCTCAGGTGGAAATCTGAGAGTGATTTTGATATAATATGTATGAGATGGAAGTGTGAATTTTAGAAGACAATGAGTAAAAAATATGAGGAGGGTGAAAACGTATGAAGAAAACGGCAGTATTATTATATGATTCTTTTTGCAATTTTGAAATAAGTGTTGCGATGGAAGTATTGGTCTTGGGGGGAAAGGAAGTAGTTGTTTTTGGAGCAACGAAAGAACCTATAAGAAGTGAAGATGGTTTGCTTGTTATACCACAAAAAGAATTGAGCGAATTAGACATTGAAGAATATGATAGTTTACTTCTTCCGGGGGCTATGGATATTCGGGAGGCAATAGAAAATCCGAGAGTTATTGATTTCATTAAGCAGTTCGATAACAAGATTATTGGTGCTATCTCTATTGCACCGATTATGCTTGTGAGAGCAGGAATATTATTAGGAAAAGCATTTATGGCCGGCGTAAATAAAGAGGAGATTATGGGAGAAGGATTTTCAGAAGAAGAATTATCTCAGATGATAGGTTGGGATGATAATTTAAAAAATCCAGTGCAAATGGGTTTTGTGGTAACAGATAATGTTGTCACATCTGTTTCATACAACTTTGTGAGATTTGGTCTTAAATTTGGAGCAATGTTAGGAATTGATTTGCCTCCTGAAACATTTGGAATATAATTTTCGGATGAAATTGAAAAAAGAATTATATGGTTCAATCAGATTTCTGATTGATTTTGAGGGATTGGGAGATATTCCCAACAAGTAAAAACGCATTGTGTGTGTACAAATGCACTGCTTGCCAAGTTGTGAATATAGAATTAAAATTAAATTTGAATTTAGAAAGAAGGCAAAGGAGAGGATGCCGATTATAAAATTGTATACGGGATTGGCATTGAGACGCTTGAAGAAGATTAGTAACATAAAACCTTTTTCAAGCCTTTTCTTTCGCTTTTACGGCTTTGGATGGAATATGGTGCAGCTGGGAACAGTGTGATTTTTGGAAAAGTACAGTGGGAATAGACAAAAGTCCAGTATTTGGGGAACGTAATTTGATTTCAAATGGATTATGCTTAGATTAAATAAAAAGGTCTGGTCTAATCTAAGAAGCCTTCTCATAGTATGGGAGAGAAGGATAGGCGAGGTAAGGGGGTGTAGCTTTCGCTTGAAACGGACGAAATTAAATTATCGTTTTCATAATCCAAATTCAGCGGAAGATACCGCAGATTTCCTGTGCAAATTCTTAGTAGAAGTAAATGCAAGGAAGGTAGAGCGGGCAATAGAGGATGCTGCATTGTATGCAGAGAGTGAGGGTTACATACTAGAAAATTTATCGGAAAACACGGAAAAGTTATGTGTGGGATAAGAGGAGCAAGGTGAGAGCCTTGTTTTTCTTATTATGGTAGTAGATGAAACGCAATCAAGTACAGTTCTATAAATGTTATGATGTTATAGACTATAATCGACAGAAATTTACAAAATGCGATATTACAAACTGATATATGAGAAAAAAACTCAAATATTACTTGCAAATATTTGCGTCAGGGATATAATAAAGGTATAACGGAGGGTAAAAGATATGTTATGCCAGTTTACAGTAAAAAATTTCAAAAGTATAAGAGATGAAGTGACATTTGATATGCAGGCAGCTGCAATATCGGAACATGAGGATAGAATCATTATAGATAAAGATGAGGAAAAATATCTACCGGTATCAGCTATTTATGGCCCGAATGGCGGAGGAAAATCTAATGTTTTGGCTGCATTGCATACCTTGGTGGCAAAAGTGTTACGTCCCCTTTTTGCGACAGAGGATAGCGAGGAAAAGGTATTACTTCAAAAGAAAATAATTGTGGAGCCATTTGTATTTTCGGAGAGTAAGGACGAGCCTACAGAATTTGAATTGTTTTTTCGAACCGCAGTTTCAGAGTACAGATACATTTTGCACGTAAAGCGTGATCTCGTTTTATATGAGAGCTTGGATAGAGTCAAACTTGAAACAGGCAGAAAATCTGCTCTTTTTACCAGAGATGAAAACGGAATTGTTTTAAAGGGGGCTTTTGCAAAACTGAAAGTTAGTGATGAATTGTCTAAAACGCTTACGCTACTTTCTTATTTAGGAATTGCTTATAAGGGAAATACGGTGGTTAAGGATGTATTGAGTTGGTTTGAATATGGAATCGAATTCCTGAATTATGGAAATCCAATACAAGAACTACGAATGGCTGTGTCCACATCGGAAGAGGTAAAACAGTTGATGCTTCAGATGATTCAGGAGATGGACTTAGACATTGTAGATTTTAGAGTGGAAGAAAAAGAGAATGAAAGAATAGATATATTCACAAAACATTGCGTAGATGATGTGGAAACAGAAATCAACTTGTTTGATGAATCCAGTGGAACACAGAAATTATTCGGATTACTTCCGTTTATTGCAGAAAGCCTGATTACCGGAACTGTGCTTGTGATTGACGAGCTGGACGCAAAAATCCATCCGGTTTTACTTCGCCATATCATTATGATGTTCAATGATATGACTATCAATAGACATAAAGCACAGTTGATTTTCACATCTCACGATCTGTCAACGATGAATAGCGAAGTATTCCGCAGAGATGAGATCTGGTTTGTGGCAAAGGGAAATGCACAGAATTCTAAACTTTATTCTTTGGTAGAGTTTAAAAATGAAAAGGGGGAATCTGTCAGAAAGGATGCCAAGTTCGACAAGCAATATCTGGAAGGAAAATACGGCGCTGATCCGTACCTCAGAAGAATTATAGATTGGGGGAAAGTGAATGCCTAAAAAAGCCGGAACTGAAAAATGGAAGAAGAAGCGTCGCCAGGAATATTTGGAGATGAAACAGTATAGGTACTATATCTTTTGCGAAGGACAGCAGACGGAACCAAATTATTTCTTAGGGTTTAAAAAGCTGATAGAGGAAAATCCGATTTACAAAGATATGGTATTGATTGAAATTGAACCTTGCCAGGCAGAAACTATGCGAGTGATTGGAATGGCTGAGGACTATGTTAAGAAGAACGAGATTCAGAAGGGACAAGTCTGGTGTGTGTATGATAAGGACAGCTTTCCTGCAGAACATTTCAACGGCGTTGAGGAACGAGCTAATAGCCTGAATAGAATTAATCCGGAATTACAGTATCATGCAGCGTGGAGTAATGAATGTATTGAGTTCTGGTTTCTGCTTCATTTTGCGTATTATACAGCGAATAACCACAGGACAGAGTATATTTCATTCTTGAATACCAAGTTCAAAGAACTGGGAATCGGAAAATATCAGAAGAATATGAATGATATTTTTACGATTCTGATGGAATACGGGAATCCTAAGCTGGCAATCCGATACGCAAAACGGATTATTAAAGATGGAGCAGGAAAGACACCAACGGAGATTGCACCGGGAACAAAAGTGTATGAGTTGGTGGAGGAAATGGTGAAGTATTTGCCGGAGGAATTCAAATATAAATTCATAGATGATGTGAAAAACTACTTATAGTTTTTCGATAGTTCAATGAATATATATTACAGTTTTAATTACGAAGGAGACGAATTGACATGGGTGGTTATAAAGATACGATTACATGGAGAAAAATATATGGAAATGCTATAGATAATAAAGAAGAGTGCGAATTTTTAAGGATTGAATATGAAAAATTTAGAGATAATGCTAGATTATTAGCCGGTGAGATTGCATCAATTTTACCAGAATACACGGTGCATGATATTACACATATAGATGCATTATGGGATATGACAGATGTATTTCTCTCTAGAGATTATTTCTTGTCACCGATTGAATGTTTTGTCTTAGGTGGGGCATTTATTTTACATGATTTAGGAATGTTACTTGCAGCATATCCAGAAGGTCGAAAAGGTATTCAAAAGCAAAATATTTGGAAAGATACTGTTGCAAATTTGTGTAAACAGAGAGGGTTGTCTTATAATTTTGAAGAATTAGATAATATAGATAAGGATGTAGAAAAAATTGCTACCGAAAAAACCTTAAGGCTATTACATGGCCAAAAAGCAAAGGAATTGGCAATGATTTCGTGGAAAGATAGTAATGAAAAAGATATGTATCTAATTGATGACAAGAAGTTAAGAGATGCTTATGGCACAATAATCGGAAAAATAGCACAAAGTCATTGGTTGTATTGTGAAGATTTGCCCCAAGAATTTCCCACAGTTTTAGGGGCACTTTCTATATTCCCAGAAGCATGGACTGTTGATCCATTAAAATTGGCTTGTATTCTTAGAATAGCGGATGCTATGCATATTGATGATAGAAGAGCTCCATCAATATTAAAAGCAGTAAGAGAAATTAATAGAGAATCTGAATTACATTGGGTATTTCAAGAAAAACTTTATAAGCCAAGAATTGAAAATAATAGGGTTGTATATACCTCTAAATCTGCGTTCGGCTTATCTGAGATAGATGCTTGGTGGTTATGTTATGACACATTAAGAATGATTGATACAGAATTAAAGAATGTTGATTCACTTTTGCTTGAACAGCGACGTGAGAGCTTTGGAGTCATTGGCGTATATGGAATTGATAGTTTGGAACAAATTCAAAAATTTATAACGGTTGATAATTGGAAACCGGTAGATACATGTATTAGAGTTAATAATGTTGCAAAGTTAGTCAATACTTTGGGTGGAGTGCAATTATATGGAGATAATAAGTGGGTACCACTTAGAGAATTGATACAAAATGCGGCAGATGCAATAAGAGCAAGAAGATGCATAGATGGAGAGTCGGAGGATTATGGTGATATATATTTAAGTTGGGGTGAAGAAGATGGAAGGGAGTTTGTCCAGATAGAAGATAATGGGATAGGAATGTCTCCAAATGTAATGATTAATGTATTATTAGATTTCGGACAATCATTCTGGAGTACACCTCAGATGCATATCGAATTTCCTGGATTAGAACAGAAATCATTTAAATCTACAGGAAAATTTGGAATAGGATTTTTTTCTGTATTTATGTGGGGGGAGAACGTAAAAGTAATTAGTAATCGATATGACAAAGCCCGAGATAATACAATGGTATTGGAATTTGTAAATGGAGTAAATAGTAGACCAATATTACGAAAAGCAAATGCTGAGGAAGTGATAAAAAACGGTGGAACTCGTATAAAAATCTATCTATCTAAAATAAGTGTTGGTGAGATATTTGAATCTAATTTGCGCTCAATGATGGATGTAGAAGAAACGCTTTCAAAGCTGTGTTTTTCATTAGACTGTAATTTATATATTAATAACAATAGTAAAAAATTACTTGTACGAGCAAATGATTGGCTGTGTATGGGAACAGAAGAGTTTCTAAGTAGATTACTTGGCAAAAAATGTTTAGAGCAATTAGCAAAAGAAAAGTTGGATATGTACGAATTATTGCGTAATAATATAGCAATTATAAAAGAGGAAGATGGTACCGTTGTTGGTAGAGCGTGTCTTCTAATAATAGAAGAGAAGTGGAAAATACGAAACACTATTATGGGAATAGTTACTATTGATGGATTTGAAACAACAGCATTAAGTGGAATAATTGGTGTTCTAAAAGGCAGTACAGAAAAGGCCTCGAGAGATGTCGCAATACCGATTTTGTCACAGACTGCTTTGGATAGATGGATAGAAGAGCAAACAAAACTGATTGTTTCATCAGATTTAACTAACGAAAGACAAATAGAAATCGCATCATTTGCATGTGCTCTTTCTCCGAAAATAACAGAATTAAAAATAGCTAGATGGAAAGATACATATGTAAATTATAGTCAAATAGTTGAGATTGTAAGAAAGCAAAAATTTACACAGTATTATTTGGTACAGGATGCAGCAGTTGACAATTGGGAGCATGACGAGAAAAAAAAGTTAAATATGCGAGACAATGTATTTGTATGTGCAATGGGATGCCCAGGAATTTTACAAACGGGAACTGTGCATGCATATATAACCTGGCCAAGATTTAGAAGAAAAAATTCGAGAGGCTTTTGGTGCGCTGTAGTAGAAAAGCAGATTGTGGAAGCTATTGCAGAAGCTAGTAATAGTTCAGTTGATTCTATACTAGATGCAATGCAATTTTCAGATGATGATACTAAATATAATGCGGTTGTTGGAGAGGCTGATAATAATGTTGAAATGCGAGTTGATGTTGATATTGTAAATTTAAATAATAAAGAGAAAAAATAAATATAGATTTTGTTCGTAATTATTCAAAAGTATGAAAACTCTTGTCCTTTTCTTTGCTGCGCAATAAAGTAGTAGATGTAACAGAATGAGTATGAAAAATAGGAAGGTAACAGCCATGAATATTGCCGCATATTGCCGGGTATCTACAGATAAATCCGATCAGCTCAACAGCTTAGAAACACAAAAAGAGTTCTTCTTAGAATATACCAAGCGCACTGGGGACAACCTCATTAAATTATATGCAGATGAAGGTATTTCTGGAACTAAAATCAAGAATCGTAAGGAATTTCAGCGTATGCTTGCAGATGCGGAAAAGGGCTTATTCAATATGGTTGTAGTTAAGGATATTTCCCGTTTTGCCAGAAATACCGTTGATTTGCTACAGAGTGTCCGTAAACTGAAATCTCTCGGTATCGAAACACAATTCCTAACTGCCAGCATGACCAGTATGGGTAACAGCGAATTTGTCTTAACCATCTTCGGCGCATTAGCCCAGGAGGAAAGCGCCAATACTTCCAAACGTATCAAATTTGGTAAGAAGATGAATGCAGAAAAGGGTCGTGTCCCGAACATTGTCTTTGGATATGACAAGACAATAGGTGATTACTTCAATCTTTCTATCAATGAGAATGAAGCAAAAGCAATCCAGCAGATTTTTCAGTGGTATACAGAGGAAGGATATGGCGGATCGAAGATTGCAAATATGCTCAATGAGCGGGGTATCAAAACTAAGCGAGGCAATAACTGGAGCCAGAACTCTGTTTGCCGAATCCTGACCAACGAGATATACACGGGAAAGATTATCAATGGCAAAGAAGAGATTGCAGATTTTCTGACTGGTCAGAGAAAAGAAAAAGATGAATCAGAATGGCTTGTTACGATTCGACCGAAACTTCGGATTATTGAGGATGAAGTCTTTGATAAAGCCCAGGACATCTTAAAAGGTCGTTATGATTCCTTTAAGATTACTCATGAGCGACAGAGTAACAAATATTTATTCTCTACATTGATTAAATGCAAGGAGTGTGGATGGTCTTTTCGCAGAACTGTTCGCACATACAAAAATACTTATGTGCGCTGGGTTTGTTCCGGGCATAACGGGAAAGGTGCGGATAGCTGCTCGAATGCAGTGACGGTAGATGAGGAAGAATTGATTCAGGCGTTGCAGGAGTATTTTCAAGAGATTCTTAGTAAGAAGAAAAAAGTAATCAATTATGTGATTAAAGAATTTCAGCGAGTATACAAAGCAAAAGATGAAAATATTGAGTACGAAAAGCAGTTAAATGCAGAATTGAACAAACTTTGCAAATCGCGTGAAAAATACATGGACATGTATACCGATGATTTGATTTCCAGAGAGGAATTGAATGAGAAAATCGGTGGGATGCGAAAGGAGATTGAACGGTTGGAGAATGAACTGAAAATGGTCTCTTATCATCTGACGAAAGGAGAACAACTGGAAGTAATTTTGAACAGTACATTCAAGCAACTGGAAGATATCACGGATGTTCATGAAATGACGAATGCACAGTTGAAACGCCTGATTAACAAAATTGAAGTGGACAAGGATGGTAATGTAGATATTTACCTGCGTCTTATTGGTGATTTGGGATTGGATGAAACTGTCTTAATTGAAGGAGACAAAAACAGAGAGGAAAAAGACAATAAAACAGCTCTAAATTGTCACAACCATACATAAGGACGTCACCGAGCGCCTTGCGCAGGTCAACCCGTCGCTCGCGGCGGAGACGCGCAAGGTGCTGGACATCAACAAGTCCGAGCGGCACATCCGCGGCGGGATGGCGACAAAGGAGAAGTATCTGCATCAGCATGTGTGAAAACGCAGAAGCATTTGACGGCATGAAAACGTTTTTATATAATAGGAGAAGATAACGGCAGGATAGATGGAGGATAAGCGCAGATGAAGAAGATAGCGTTGATCATGGACGGATGGAAGCGATTCTTCACATATGCATGGCCCGCCGGAGTGTTGGAGCGTATCAGAGAGACGAATGAGGACGTGAATCTGTATATTTTCAACAGTTCCGGAGACTGGAGCAGGGATGAGGATTACAATATCGGAGAGTACAACATCTATCGGCTGCCGGACTTAAACGATTTCGACGGCATTATTGTAGATCTGAACAATATCCGCTATTCCGAGGTGCGGGAGTATGTGATCTCCTCGGCAAAGGCCACCGGGAAGCCGGTGATTTCCATTGCAAATGAGATTGCGGATTTTTACTATGTCGGCATTGACAATTATTCTGCCATGCAGGAAATGATGGCGCACCTCTATGAGGTACACGGCTGCAGGCGTTTCTGGTATGTCATGGGACCGGACGATAATTACGAGAGCAACCGGCGTGTGGCTGCGCTGCGCGATTTTTCAGAGACACACGGGATTTTGTGGGATGCCAGGGATCTCTACTGCGAGAGTTATGAATACAAGTGTGGAGTGCATGGATTTGAAAAATTGCTCACGCTGCACGGGAAACTTCCGGATGCCATTATCTGTGCCAACGATAACATCGCCGTCGGCGTGTGTGAGACAGCGGCAGCCCACGGTTACAAGGCACCCGACGATTTTCTGGTGACCGGATTCGATAATTTTGACAAAGCGAGCTATTATTCCCCGCACATCACAACGGTCGGACATATCCGCGAGCAGGTGGGATACCGTTGTGCGGATATTCTTCTGCGGCTGTGGAGAGGCGAGACGGTACCGCGGTTTAATTATACGGGGCACCAGTGTATTTTCTGGGAAAGCTGCGGCTGTGACGCCGGCATTGCAGTGGATCAGGCAGAACATTCCAGGGCGCAGATTGTCTACGGAATCGAGACGGATGAATTTGAGGAGCAGGTGCTTTCTCTGGAATATGAATTGCTGCAGTGCGAGACGGTGCGGGAGATGTCGCGCTGGATTCCGAAATGTATTCCGGCCATGCGGTGTGACGCGATGTATCTGATCATGGATGAGCACATGAATGATTTCCGGGAATTGAGCGATTATTATGACAGGCATCTGATTGAGGATGAAGAGTTCTGCGTGCACGGTTATCCGGAGAAAATGCAGATGGAGTTCGCCTATGAGGACGGTGTGGTAAAAGAGAGCGAGGAGACGGTCGTGGAGGGGATTTTCCCGACCTTTGATTACGCGGAGGGCGGAAAAGATTTTCTGTTTCTGCCGCTTCATTTCCGGGAACACACGGTGGGATATTTTGTCATCCGGAATGCTGTGTATCTGATGGAGAAGCAGTATCTGTTCCAGGTTATCAACGTGCTGACGTCTGCGATGGAGAATCTGCATAAGAAGGAGCGCCTTGCCTATCTGAATCAGGTGCTGTCAGAACTGTACGTGAAGGACGCCATGACGGGAATGTACAACCGGCTCGGTTACCAGAAGCTGGCGTGTCGTATGTTTGAGAAAAAGAAGCTGACGGGGGAGAATCTTTCAATTATTTTCATGGATATGGACAGGCTCAAAAGCATCAACGATGAATTCGGGCATATCCATGGGGACTGGGCGATCAAGACGATTGCGTCGGCGATTTTAAAATATATTCCGGAGGGAGCGGTCGCGGTCCGAAGCGGCGGGGATGAGTTCCTCGTTGTGCTGGAGCAGACTGCGGATGCAGAGATCGGGAAGATCATCGGAGAGATCCGGAAGGAGATCTGGGAACGTTCGGCGGAGATGAAACTGCCGTTTCCGCTGACGGTCAGTGCGGGATGTGTCCACACGGATATGACGACCGGGCGCGATCTGGACGACTACGTGCGTGAGGCGGATGCTATCATGTATGAGGAGAAGACTGCGAAAAAGGCGAACCGCACCTAAGCAGGATGAAAAGGCTTCCAACCGGGCTGGGGAAAAGAATAAGAAAGTCAGAAGGAGATACCGGCAGATGAAAGTCGAGCGTGAACGGGTCAGAGAAACATTCCGGAAATATACGGATGCTTATGATGCGACCGATGAGAAAATAAAACTGAAAATTGACCACACTTACCGGGTGGCGGAACTGTGCGAGCGGATCGCGAAGGCGGAGCGGATGGAGAAGACAGAGGTCGACCTGGCATGGCTCCTTGGAATGCTGCACGATGTGGGAAGATTTGAGCAGCTTCGGAGATATGGAACATTCAGTGATGCAGATTCCATTGACCACGCGGCACTCGGAGCGGATATTCTGTTCGGTGGTCCGCTGTCTGCGGGGAAAGGTCTGATCTGCACGTATGTGGACGATGCGGCGGAGGATGAGGTGATTGAGACTGCCATAAGAGTGCACAGTGCCTACCGGATTCCGGAGGGGCTTGCGCCGCGCACGGAAAAGCTGTGCCATATCCTGCGGGACGCCGACAAGATCGATATTCTGCGGGTCAATGTGGATGTGCCGCTGGAGGAGATTTACAATACCACGACGGAGGAACTGCGCAACGCAGCCGTCACACCGGCAGTGATGGATAGCTTTTACGAACATCACGCGACACTGCGCAGCATCAAGCGCACGCCGGTGGATCATGTGGTGGGGCATATCTCGCTGGTGTTTGAATTGGTATTTCCGGAGAGTGTGCGGATTGTAAAAGAGCAGGGCTATCTGGAAAAGCTGCTGCATTTTGAGAGCTGCAACGCTGCGACAAACGCGCAGTTCGCAGAACTTCGGGTGGAGATGGAGCGCTATCTTAAGGGAAGGTAATGCCTGCTCCGCGGTTTGGAAAAATGAGCGCAGCCGCGCAGTCTGCGGCAAAGAGCAGCAGAAGCAGGGTGTTTAATCCGAGGCGCACTTTGGGGGAGAGACGTTTCCAGAGTCTGGTGAGCGGCGCCTCCAGCACACAGATCCAGAGCACGCCCGCGATGCCGAAACCGACCGCCGCGTACAGGCAGATATAGCCATGAAAATGAAAAGGATAGCCGCTGTAATCCCAGTAGCGCAGATTCCAGAAGGCATCCAGAAACCATCCGATCAGGAGTTCCAGACCGGTGCCGATGGCGGCACTGAGGAAAAAGACGCCGGCCGGGTGGATTTTTTTTCGCCTGCAGCCCAGCAGCAGATAGAAAAGCACTGCGCCGATGCCGTAGACCGGAAGCCACGGCCCGTAGAGGAAGCCTCGGTTGGCAAAGGTCTTGTCCCGATACAGAAAGATGGCAACCTCCCAGAGAAACCCGCCGATCGAGCCGAGAAAGAAGAAATAAATCTGCTGGGAGAGGAAAAACGATATAGGAGTCTGCTCCGGTGCGCAGAGTTTGGAAAAATCCGGAAGACGGTCATGTTTTTTCATGGAGATAGTATAACCGGAACATTGAAAATTATTGAATCGTGAAATGGTGGAAAATATAGAAATGCGCCTTGTAAATTGCGGGAGCGTATCTTATAATAGTAGCAATTGAGCAAACCGCCCTTTGCGGCGGAAAAACATCAGGAGGAAAAGAGTGTGGAAATGAACAACAATTTTTCACAGGAAAAGGTCATTGTCATCGACTTTGGCGGTCAGTACAATCAGCTGGTTGCCAGACGTGTCAGAGAGTGCAATGTTTACTGTGAGATCTATTCCTACCGTACAGACATCGAGCAGATCAAGGCGATGAATCCGAAGGGGATCATTTTAACCGGCGGCCCGAACAGCTGCTACGAGCCGGATTCTCCGACGTACACGAAGGAACTGTTTGAACTTGGAATTCCGGTTTTGGGACTCTGCTACGGTGCGCAGCTTATGATGCATGTGCTGGGCGGAAAGGTTGAAAAGGCACCGGTGCGTGAGTATGGCAAGACAGAGGTGTCTGTCGATACGACATCGCCGCTTTTCGGCGACGTGTCTGAGAAGACGATCTGCTGGATGAGTCATTTTGATTATATTTCAAAAGTTGCTCCGGGATTTTCCATTGCGGCGCACACGGCAGACTGTCCGGTGGCGGCAGCGGAGAATCGCGAGAAGAAGCTTTTTGCAATCCAGTTCCATCCGGAAGTGCTTCACACCCAGGAGGGAACCAAGATGCTGCACAATTTCGTGCGCGGTGTCTGTGGCTGTGCCGGAACCTGGCGCATGGATCATTTTGTGGAGCATACGATCGAGGCGATCCGCGAGAAGGTCGGCGACGGCAAGGTGCTTCTTGCGCTGTCCGGCGGTGTGGATTCCTCAGTTGCAGCAGGACTTTTGTCCAGAGCGATCGGCAAGCAGCTCACCTGCGTGTTCGTGGATCATGGTCTTCTGCGCAAGAATGAGGGCGATGAGGTGGAGAGCGTATTTGGTCCGGACGGTCAGTTCGACCTGAATTTTATCCGCGTCAACGCACAGGAGCGCTACTATGCGAAACTGGCAGGAGTGACGGAGCCGGAGCAGAAGCGCAAGATCATCGGTGAGGAGTTCATCCGTGTCTTTGAGGAAGAGGCGAAGAAGATCGGTGCAGTGGATTTTCTGGCACAGGGAACCATCTATCCGGATGTCGTGGAGAGCGGTCTTGGCGGGGAATCCGCAGTCATCAAGTCGCACCACAATGTCGGAGGTCTGCCGGACTATGTTGATTTCAAGGAGATCATCGAGCCGCTGCGCAATCTGTTCAAGGATGAGGTGCGCAAGGCAGGTCTTGAGCTTGGCATTCCGGAGAATCTGGTATTCCGCCAGCCGTTCCCGGGACCGGGACTCGGCATCCGCATCATCGGCGAGGTGACGGCAGACAAAGTCCGCATTGTGCAGGACGCTGATGCCATCTACCGCGAGGAGATTGCGAAAGCCGGCCTTGACCGTTCGATTGGTCAGTATTTTGCGGCGCTTACCAATATGAGAAGCGTCGGAGTCATGGGGGATGAGAGAACCTATGATTATGCAGTTGCACTGCGCGCCGTGAATACGGTGGATTTCATGACCGCGGAGGCGGCGGAGATCCCGTTCGAGGTGCTGCAGACAGTGATGAGCCGGATTATCAATGAGGTGCGTGGGGTGAATAGAGTATTCTATGATCTGACCAGTAAGCCACCGGGAACGATTGAGTTCGAATAGCTTGCGGTGAGCTGTAAAGCCCCATTTTACGGGGTTTTACGGCTCTTTTCTGTTTTTATTGCATTACAGATTGCATTATTTTTCTTCAACTTCAACGTGATAGTCAGCAGTGAACTGATTGTGAGTTGCGTTCACAACGCTTTCCTCTGCTGGAGTGTATTTCATAATTCCAGTTAATTTAGTTGCCACCTCATAATTACTGTTAGGATATAGATGTCCATAAGTACCTAGTGTGGTCTGTATCTTTTCATGCCCCAGACGTTCCTTTATGATTAAAGGGTTTTCCCCCATACTGATTAAAAGGGAAGCGTGGGAGTGTCTAAGTGCATGGACTTTTATACGGTGGACACCAGCTAATTTAGCAAGTTTTTCCAAAGGTCTAGGAAGCGTGGTCTTGCTAGTTGGAGTGCCGTTGTAGCTTAAAACTAATTCACAGTTTGGTAATACCTTTTGTTGAGCTTCTTTCCATAATTTGAGTTCAGCAATCGTATCTTCATCAATATAGATTTTTCTAATACTGGCACGAGTTTTAGGTTCAACAAAACGATATTCTCCCATATTTTTGTAGTAAACAGATTTATCAATGTTTACTATACCAGTATCAAAGTCTATATCACGCCAGTGTAAAGCGGAGGCTTCACCAAGCCTTGCACCTGTCATAAATAACACCCAAAAGCAAATAAACAAATAGTGTTCATAGAAATCACCCTTGTAAAGTAAAGAAATAACTTTTTGAAATTCTTCAAGTGTCCAAAAATCCACTTTTGTTTTTTTACTTTTCAAATGACCAATCATTCGAGATGGATTTTTCTCTATGAGTCCTAAGATAACAGCTCTGTCAAAAGCTATGGAGAGCGAACCTTGAATGATACGGATATAATTTGGATTAAATTTTTCTGCAAGCGATAGTTGCCAATTTTGTACGTCAACAGCAGTAATTTTATCTAATGGCATTTTGTAGAAATATTTAAAATGCTTTTGAACTGCTGAACGACGGTTTAAATATGTACTCTCTTTCACCTGCGTTTTATACCAAGGAAGATAGGTTTCCTCAATAAACTGTCCAAAGGAAATTGTTTCTTTGGAAATTTCCGTTACTTCTTGGGTAGAAGCTAATATCAGCTTTGAATATTCTTCTTTGGCTTCTTTTTTTGTCTTAAATCCACTACGGTATTTTTGTATCTGTTTTTTAGTAATAGGGTGGTAGCCTAAATTAGCTCGGAAATAATAAGTTCCATTTTCTGCTTTTTTAATAGGGTCTTTTGCCATAATCTCACTCCTTGCGTAAATCTGCAAGAAGTACAGTCAGTGTTATTTATCTGGAAATTTAATTCCTAGAATTTCTTCAACCGCTTCTTTAGGTACTAGATTAAGCTTTTTTGATTGATAGTAAGTATGCCCTTTAGAAATCATAAGTTTTTTTGCCTGCCTTATGATATCGGCTGAAAAAGAAGCACCATATCCTAGAGCGATAAGGTCTTTTTTTGATACAGTTATCATAAACCTCCTTTCTGTGAGCAGAGAAAAGAAATCTTAATATCTGCTCACTATTATAGCAACCCTAAACAGAGAATGCTATAAGGCAATGTAATTCTTGCAAAAATAATATTCTAAGCTATAAGCAGACAGACGGCTCTGGAAAAGCTCCGCTGGTATCTCAACCAATCTCATTCCTATGAGCAAAACCACCTCTGGGACGTATCATTATCCTGTGAATACAGGTCATGGCGGGGCGACTTTTCCAAAGGTCGCTCTCGGATCACTGCGTGGGTCGCTCGCTCTCTTTTGGAAAGGTCATGGCGTACAGTCCCCGTGGCTCGCTGTATCACAAACGTATCTGTCTGCTTTATTCAGTTGTCAAAGAACGGCAACGGCTTGTCAGCCTGTAAAAGTTAACAGTAGGACTATTGACTTTTATAGAATGACAAGCGGTGTGGGTGGAAAGGGGAGAACACCACGCCCGCCTGTATGTATTTAGATTACTGCGATTTCAAAATTAAGCATCATATCCAGAAAAGCTGTTTGTACTCTGTTTTTCAAATCTGCGTCTACTACCATACACACATTTCCGTGTTCATCATAGAGCTTTCGCAAACAGAGCTTTGAGATATACCCGTCGTAGAAGTTCATCACTGTGGCAATGGCTTCTGGGTCGCCCTCTGTCGCTGATACGATAACCTCAAAAGGTAAGCGTTCATGTTTCTTCATTCGTTTTCCTCCATGTATTTCCTCAATGTTTCAAGCGTCTTTGTTCTGTGATACTGGACGTTTGAACGAGGGATATTGATAAAACGGCTGATTTCTCCGTCTGCCATATCCATGAAGTAGGACAACAGAATAATATTTCGCTTCTTCTCGGTCAAAGCTTTAAGAGCTTCACTCAACTTGTCATTTTCAATCCATACTTCAATTCCCAGCACATTAAACACGGTATAGTCGCTTTCGTATTTATCACACTCGCCAAAGCGTTCCTGCTGATAATCTGGCAAATCAGAAAATGAACACTCACGCTTTTCACGTCGCTTCATATCACGGTGGCCTTTCATCACAGCTCGCTTGATGACTTTCTTTGAAAGGCAATCGAACTGTGCTTCAATGGCTTGTCTGAAAGAAGATGTTTCCACTGTTTCACCTCCTTTCTGTGCGAAGTAGAAATGAACGGAAGTTCATTTCCCCCTTTCCGCACCTCAACTACCCAAGGAGGTGTCCAGCTACCAAGATTTACAAAAAAGAATTTGTAAATCTCGGATATAACAAAAACAGTCTATTAGAATACGAATGTACCAATAGACTGTTTTGCTAACGTAAGTGATATGAATTTTTAACTCATGTTCAGGGTGTGCTGACTGGATAACCATTATAAGGCGGTTATTCAGTTGTGAATACTGGCGTATTCGCTGATACGCAATCATGGCACAACCCCCTTATCCAGAGCTGTACCGTGAGTGCAAAAGAAAAGGACAGCTCTGGTTATCCAAAACCGTCCTAATTAGATTGAAAGACATGGAAAAAGATATTACCCTAGAACGGTTTTTTTTATTTACCGTCAAGGTAATATTGATATGAATTATTAATGCGTGACATATGTGTTTTTAACACATTCTAATCATGTGCCATGAAGTATAAACTCATGACAGGTGATTTAAAATGAGGAAAAAGAAAGACACGCACAGCTTTGATTTCCGTCCGCTAGGACTGGCAATCAGAGAAGCGAGAGAAAAAGCTGGGCTTTCCCGTAATGATTTAGGCGATAAGGTCTTTTACGGAGAACGTCATATCGCAGATATTGAGAATATAGGGAAACACCCCAGCTTCCAGTTATTTCATGATTTAGTGACAATGTTCCATATCTCTGTTGACGAATATTTCTATCCGCAGGAGAAAGCAGAAAAATCTACAATCCGCAGACAGATAGACGTATCGCTTGATGAACTGACAGATGAAGAACTCAAAATCATTCAAGGAACGATTGACGGTATCATGAAATACAAGGGGACGGGAAGCAAATAGGCTTCTCGTTTTCTTTTTCCTCTCATAAACTATCCTGCTGATCCGCTCCGCAGGAAACAGGATTTAATAAAAAGAGCCAATAATCTGTAAGAGTAATTCTTACAAACTATTGGCTCTGCGTCTTAGCGTCTGGCTCTTTAATAACTTTTACTATTCCACGATTTATATTGATTAAAGTTTCGAGTTTGCATTTAGGACAGAATAAAGGGAATTTTATCAATTCTGTATCTTTTCGTACTTTAACTCGTGTCTTACTATTGCAAATAGGGCATAATATCCATGATTGCTTTTCCACGGTAACACCACCTTTTATTTTAACGGAATACAAAATTCACATAAATGTAATGAGATTTTCGAGAAAGCATATCGCTCAATTATAGGTTTAGTATAGTCAACAGGCAAATCGGAAGTTAATGTGTCAATATTCTTCCAAAAATTTGCCACATCATTTTCTGTGTGTGGAACCTCAAATATAGCGTAACACCCACTATCAATATTACGAATAGGCAAATCACAATGTATATCCTTGCCAGTGATAACCATTCCAACGTCATATCGCTGTTCATTTTCTGGCGTTGATAAAGGATTGTCCAAAGCTATACCTAGTACCGTTGTATCATCTTTGAATAAATCATTATTCTTTAAATAGTTCTTTAACTTTTCCATTAGTTGCTTATTTCCAGCACCATACTTACCGGTTCTGCGTATATATGCAATTTTAATATCTTTAAATTCTTCAATAAACAAGTTATGACCTCCCATATTTCAATCGGTATCAAGCTTGATAAAGCAATGGTAAGGGCAATTAAAATGTTTTACAAGATATTTTTTAAAATGCACCACAACTTTTTTAAAAGGTAAGTTCTTCCTGCTGATCTGCTTTGCAGGAAGCAGGAAGAAAACTTAAATTTTCACCTTTTTTGTAATTGTGTAAATATATTCTTCTGGCGTAGGAGTTCTGTTTCCAAAATATTTTTTGAATTTTGCCTGTACCTTTGTATCTGTACTATTCATGGCTTCATCAATGGTAGCCTGTATATTTTCCCTTAATTCCGATATAGGGACACCGCTTGCCTTTGCACCAGCCTTTAAGATTTTTTTCATATCTCTTTTTTTAAGACCTATCATTTTAAAACCTCTTGACAATGTTTTTCAAAATCCATTTACGTAAATACCTTAATTGCTCTTCCGTATGAAACCAATGCTCACCATCACTAAGCATCGTTAATCCACAATTAAATTTGTGGGAGAAGTTTTCTACTGTTTCTAATCTAATTAATTCGTCTTTAACGCTATATAAAATTTCAGTTGGTATAAACCACCTTTCAATAGGATTATCTAAAACATACGTCCAATATTTCCAAGATAGCCTTTGACCAAAATTAGTATCTATTGTTTGTTTTTTTTCTAACTCTATCGGTGTAACATTAGCCCATAACATCATGTCTAAAATTAATTGTTTCATATCCAAAACAGGAGAAACAAACATACATGAGTTTAAATTTTCGTATTTATATGCTAACAAACTAAAATATGCCCCTATACTATTCGCATATAATGATATTTCAGACCACTTTTCTTTGATAAAAGCCAAAAGTGTTTCTAGTTCTGGAACTATACACCACGGATTGAACATATCTTTTTCATTTGTTCTTTCTCCATGCTCTGGTAAATCTATACTAATAACTTGCCAACCAAATTTGCATACTATTCTTGAAAAAAACTCAGCCTCTTCTTTGTTTCCACCTTGACCATGAATAAAAATACATATTTTTTCAGATGGATTTCCCCATAGTATTGCAGGTATATTTCCAATATAAAACTTTTTCCTCATATGTCTCACCTCTTAATCGAATTAGCTTAAAAACTAATTACGTTAGTATTTTATCTTTGATTTTGTTTTTTGTCAATAGGATTAGCATTTGGACAATAATAATTATTGACCGCACTAAAGATATTAGTTAAAATGTTTTAATGGAAAGGAAGTATCAATATGCGTGTTTCAAAACAAATTGTAATACAAACCGCTTCGGAATTAGTTGATAAAAATGGGCTTAACAATATTTCATTGAAAACTGTTGCGGATAAATTAAACATAAAAACTCCGTCTTTGTATAATCACATCAGTAGTTTAGATGAATTATTAAGAGAAGTTGCACATAATGGTATGCGTACTATGAATGAAAAAATGTTTAAAGTTGCCGTTGGAAAAACAGGCATAGAAGCAATCAAACAAGTTTCTATTGAATATCTGAACTATATGATTGAGCACCCTGGAATTTATGAAACAATCCAATGGGCAACTTGGCATGGAACAGAAGAAACAGCAGTTATTTTCAATGAATATCTTTCTTTATTAACCACTCTTATTAAATCATGCAATCTTAACAAAGCTAAGACTTCTAAAATACTAAATATGTTAACAGGAATAATTCATGGTTATACAACTTTACAATTAAGATATGCTTTCATTGAACCAGATAAAGTTAGATTAGAATTATCAGAAACAGTAGATACCCTACTAACTGGAATTATTCAAAAATATAAATAATGTATTTTAGGCTTGCAGTCACTATTTAGTCTGCAAGCCTTTTTATTATCCTATAATCTTCCAGTTGCTATCCTTATGAAGCGTCAGCTCATACTGTGATACCTGTGTCGCCTTTGTCTGATTATCAATGAATTTTACAGCTACTTTGACTTTCACGTTGTCACCGTCAGCCGTGAATACAGGATTGACAAGCTCGGAAAAGAGATAGTCTCCGTTTATCGGTTCAAGGGCATTTCCCTCTACATAATAGGCAAGCTCCTTGTCCGTTGTAGTAGGGTACAGCTTAAAGAATGTTTCCAGAAACGCCGTAGCGTCATTTACTGTGTCAGCGTCCACACTGTTGTCTGCTTCCTGTGTCTTTGGTTCATAATCGGATTTTTCCATAGCAGGAGCAAGGGTCGGGTTCTGTATGATAACCATATCCCCGTCAGCGTCCACATGGACGGTCACGGTATAGGTTTCTGATACGTCCCTTGTCTGGTCGCCCTCTTTTATCTGTTGATCTATTTCATAGACGACAGAAAAAGCGTTCTCCCCAGACTGTTCCACGTCCCAGATAAGTACGTCCGTGACCGTGGAGCTGGTCGGTATATCTGTTCTTACGGTATCAACATTCAACTCCTGCAATTCCTGTGTCAGATAGGTACTGATAGCCTGTGTTCTTGCTTCGATAGCTTCCTTGTTGTTGCTCCATGTGTAATAGGACTTCGCAAAGTTCTTGACGAAATTTTCTATGCCGTTGGTGTCATTCAAGCGAAGCTGTATGGTTTCTATCTCATGTGTGGTGTGCTGGTCGATAGCGGTAAAATTCTTATACACACCAAAACTCACGCTTGCGATAAGCACCACCCAGAGGGCAATGACGGACTTCTTATGCGTCCCCACTTTCATAGTGCGGACTTTCTTTTCCTTTATCGGTTTTTCTTTCTTCTTGAACATGATTTCCATTCCTTTCTATTGCTTAATTCTGCCAGCCCCTATCAAGTGCTGTTGCCAGTAGGAGCTTGTAAGGTCGGCGTAGCCTATCGGGTCGCCAGCGTGATACATCTGGTTATTTCCCACATAGATACCGACGTGGGTTACATACGTTCCCGCATTGTAGGTACTGTGGAAGAACACCAAATCCCCAGCCTGTGCCTGTGAAAGCGGGATATGCTGGGTAGCGTCATACTGTGCCTGTGCCGTTCTCGGTAAAGAAATGCCAGCCTTGCCATAGCACCATTGAACCAGCCCCGAACAATCAAAAGAAGTGTTAGGATTGCTCCCGCCGTACACATAGTCCCAGCCTTGATATTTCAGAGCTTCATTCATTATCTTCTGTGCCAGCTCGCCCGACACTTGACTGACAGTAAGATACTGGCTGACAAGCTCTACATAGAACATATTCCCGTACCCGTAACGCCAGCCACCATTGCGGGCGACAGCGATAGGGTTTGTGTAGGTAACTTTTGTTCCACTCGACTTGTCACGGGCGAAATTTTCTGCCAGCGTGAAGCTGTGCTTTTTCCCGTTCTTAGCCACATAGTCGATATAGCCACCGCCATAGTTATAGGACTGTACCACGACGTTTATATCTTTTATGCCTTGATTTTCTGCTGAAGAAAGCAGGGACGCAAAATACTTGCACCCCTGCTTGATTGAGCTTTCCGTATCAAGGGAATTAGGCGGTAAGCCAATACTCTCGGAACTCTGCATAACGTCCTCGGCTGTCCCACCACTTTCCACCTGTATGATTGCCAGCAGATAGGGGACGTACTCGGATATGCCGTATTCTCTGGCGTATTTCTCCACCATAGGCTGATGTTTCAAGACCTCTGCGGACAGGTTCATGCCCGTAACCCATGAAGCAGAACCACCGCCCCCGTCGTCGTCCTCGGCACTGATAAGCACACCAAAGAAAAGCACTATCGCAATGAGAAAGGGAAACAGACTGCCGATAAGGGCGATATGTCTCAGCTTCATTTCTTACGTCCTTTCTTTTCCGTGGTGTTTATGGTCGCTTTCTTGATATTTCGTTCTTTTCTGGTGGTCTGTTGGTTCAGCTCCACACCGTTAAGCCTTGTCCCGTGTTTCTGTGGTACAGGTTCATCAGATTTTGAAGCCAGCGGACGTTCCTTGACAGATTGTGGCGTGGTCGGCTCGATATGTACCTTGTCGGTAGTGACAGGACGCTTGATTTCCTGCATTTTTCCTGTGTCTGTCTTAAAAGCGGTGACAGGTCTTTCATGGGGACGGGTAGCTCCTGTTGTCGCTGATCCGTCCGTCGTTCTTCCAGCCTGTCTTGCTTCCTGTGCCTTTTGAAGCTTCATACGCTTGTCAGCGATATTCTGTCTATGTTGTTGGAGCTTGTCGGCACGTTCGCTCTGTCTGGTTTCCTGCCCCTGCACAATGCCACGCTTGAAGTCGGACACATTTGCTTTTGCCTTTTCCTTTGCGGAGTGTACGGCATAGGCGGTTTGGGTCGGCATATCCTTGATATTCTCCTTGACAGCCGTTGCCTTGTCCTTGACCTTATTTTTTGTATCAAGCACCGCACCCACGGCAGAACCAGCTCGGCTTCCAAAAGAAGCATTTTCTCGGCGTTCTTTTCTGCCCGTACCAGCTCTGACAGATTTTCCAGAACCGTCATTCATGGCTGTTCCGGCTACTGTACCAGCCACCGCACCAGCGACACTTCCAGCACCGACAGCCCTTGCGATACGGTGTTCCATACGCCTAGCCCTGTGTCGCATGAACAGATACGGGCGACGGAATATCCTGCGTCCCATGCTCTGGCTGTCCCCAGCGTTAAGAGAGAACATACTCATAAGGTCGCCCAGCTTCATGTAGATACCCGCAAAGCACACTATCTGCAAGAACGCAATCATAAAGAACGGGTAATCGGTGGAGATGTTGTAGAACATACTGGAAATACTGAAAGCCACCGTGACAATGAGCGTTATTCCCGCCCTTGTCATAATCGTATTGAACACTCGCACGATTGCCTGTTTCGCCATGTTCTCATAGCTGGGTATCATGGAGAGCAGGAAGCTAATCGGCAGGAACATGGCGAAGATGATAAATAGTATCTGGGAAAATATCATCATGCCCGTAAGCAGGAAAACGAATATCGTTATCCCCAGATTGAAGATGAGCAGGAAGAACACCATTCCCAGACGGTTGATGACCTGCGGTATCGTCAGATTGTCGTTGGCGTTATCCTCGATTTCCGTTTTCACCACGTCCTCACGGGTCGCCCCGTCGTCTGCGGACGGACTGACCGATACCAGAGCTTCCACACGGTCAGCCCCGATTTCCTCTATATCGCTGTTTCCAAATTGCAGGAGTAGCCACGGCTGTTGTACCTGTATGGAGAACAGGCTGTCCCTTATCAAGTCCACGCTGTCTTTTCCTTGGCTGTCGCTGTCGGGGAGCATGATTTTTGTTCCCAAATCCAGCGAAGCGGTACTTATATCACTGGAAAAATCGTTAATCTTCTTGATATAGTCGGGAGCATAAGCGATAAAGGAAGCGGACACGATAAACACCACAACGAAGTTGATAACAGCGTGGAGTGCCTTGCTGGTTTCTCGCTTGATAAGTCCTGTATAAGCTACATAGATACCCACGATAAGGATAATAAGAAGCAGGAAGCCCACATAGAAGCCAGTGCTTCCAAAGCCGTTTTCTGTTACGCCAGCTAGAGTCTGTATGCTTTTCCCGATACTGTCTGCCATGTCGTTGATGAAGTCCAGCTTATACGCCTGCTGGACAACGTACCCTGTGGCGTTGGAAAGATACAAGCTGATAGTCCAGATAAAGTTGGTGATACAGTAAAGCCCGTATTGTACGGACTTTCCGATACCGTCCAGCCAGTTCCACGGAAGCCAGCCCCAGCTATTGTCCACATAGAAGTCAAGCTGGTAATTCTCCAACGGGTACTGTGAATACAGGTTGTCCGCATTGACGGTATCATCTACCAGCCCAGAAGCGTGTGCCACCGTTCCCAATAGGGAGAGCAGGGCAATGGTCGTCAGTACCACAATCACAGCTATCTTGAAAAAGCGAAAGAGCTTCTTTCTTGTCAGAAGCCCCTTTATCTTATCTTTCATCACTCCACCTCGCTTTTCACGGGCGGTCTGGTATCAAAGGCGTGCAGTAATTCTTCAAAGACAGGGTGTATCTGCACCACGCCCACACGTCCGTACAAATCTTGAAGCAGGCATTGTCCGTTCTCCAAGTCACGAAGTCGTTTCTGGTTGTTCTCATCGTCCTTGTCGATACCGAAAAATTCAAGGGTCTGCTTTATCTCATTTATATCCGTAGAACGGAAAGCAAATTTCAGACCGATATTGTTCTTTAGGCTCTCTTTCGACACGTCCCCAGAGGATTGCGTGACGAAGTACACGCCTGCCTGCATAGCTCGCCCCGCACGCACCAGCTTGTTAGAGAGGGTTTCGCCCTGTGCCACGTTGAGGAACGCCCACGCTTCATCTAGGTCAACGATTTTAAAAATGCTTCTGTCGCTGTGGATAAAATCAAGGGCAAAGGTACTAATGACAATCAGCATAGCCACGGACAGCAGTTCTATGGTCGTGTATTCCTCAAAGGTCGTGTCCTTGTCGGGCAGTACCAAATCTGCCACCTGTATGATATTGAGCTGGTTATCCAAGCTGATAGCGTTAGACACCGAACCGTCAGAGAACAGCAGATGTGCAAAGTCATAGTCCGAAAAGCTGTCGATATGGTCGGCAATGTTGCGGGCAATCGCCGTGTCCTCTCTGCGTAGCTCGTCTATCACATGGAGAAGTCCTCGCTGATCGCTCTGGGTCACGGCTCGCACCGCTTTTCTAAGGATAGGGAATTTCTCACCGTCCCTAGAGGAAATCCCCGTAAGGAATGTGAGAATGTCTATCGCCAGACTTTCAGCGTCTTTTACATTCTTCATAATCACGAACGGGTCAAGAAGCCCTGCATTTTCCTTATCGCTGGTAAGATTTACGATATTGATTTCATGGGCGATTTCTGGGAGTGTTTCTTTCCAGTTTCCTCGCTCGCTCTTAGGGTCGAGAATGACCGCCTGCCCGCCGAACAGGACGGAATAATAGACAATCAGATTGTTACAGAATGACTTTCCACCGCCAAGACTTCCCACAAAGGCAGAAGCAAGAGCGTTTGTGACCGTACCTTTCACGCCTTGACTGGCAAGGGACGGCTGTAAATAGACGTTTCTTCCCGTGTCCACGGAATAGCCGATATAGATACCTGTATTTTCTCCTAACTGCTGGGTCGCTCCGAAGCCAAGCCCAGCCAAGAAGTCGGATTTCACATACTGCACATAGTCATTGATGTAACGCTTGCTGGCGGGAAGAAATTCAGAGTGAAGCCCCAGCATATCCCCAGCGGGACGGACTAACTTTACATTGAGGTCGTCGTAAAAATCCTTGACTTCATCACAGCGTCGTTTCAGTTCGTCAAGTTCGGGAGCTGACACACGGATAACGTAAGAAAGTTTATACATACTTTCCTTGCTCTGGTCTAAGTCGGTTTCCAGCTCGTCCACGCTGTCCAGAGCGTCCACCACATTTGAGCTGGTTTCACTCCCAGACTGATAGGCGTGATTGTCCAAATCTTTCAGCTCTTTCTTCTTGTTGCGGACAGTCGATAACGCTTTTCTGTTCCCGACAATTTCCACGTTCATGCTTGTGTCCACAGGAAAGGTGAACTGCTGTTGCTGGAAATAAAAGATTTCCGACGACGGAAAATCCAGCTCGCCCACAATGGCATTGACGGTAAAGTAGGACACGAAGCTCTCGCTGTCCTCATGTTCCAGTCGCAAGTATCGCTGGCTTTCCTCTATCAGACAGCGGGTAGGACGGATAAGGTCATATTGCTTGATAAGCGTTGCCTTTTTCAGCTTCTTCTTTGGAAGCGAATATTCGTAGTCCTCATACGCTACGCCGTCCCTGCCGTAGATATGCTCGATAAGATAGCCGAAGTCGTTCTTGTCCAAGCGTCGGAACTTGAAACGGCGGGAGATTTTATTTTCCAACAGTTTTTCCATTTTCATGTAGCGGTTGATTTCATCATCTGGCATGGAGATAAAGTCATTCATCAGCGTATGGTTGACCTCGTTCAAGAACTCTTTGAATGTCATAAAAGCTGATTTCTTCATGCTGTCCAGACTGACTTTTTCCTCGGTCACAATGAGCTTGAAGCCGATAAAAAAGCGGTAGTCCACTTGATTATCCCCAATCATGGACACAAGGGCTTCCGTCTGTTCATCTATCTTCTGTATCGCTACATCACGAAGTCGCCCCGTCACTAATCTTTTTGACTGCTCCTGTATGCTTCTTATGGAGCTTTCCGTCGCTATCTGCAAGGCGTGTATCTTTCCCTCACGGCTCTGTGCGATAAGCTGACGGAAGCTGTCATGGACGATAAATTTCTGTTCCGCTGACAAAAAAGAATAGTTATACGGTATCAGTTCATAGTAAGCGAATACCTCATTGTCCTTGTTCCAGACGAGGTTGTTGTCGATATACTTAATCGGGAACATACATCACACTCCTAACCGCCGTGACAGGTTCGCTGAACACTTCTTTTTCCAGCTTCACGGCTTTTCCTGCATAGGTCACTTTTGGTCGCAGGGCAAATGTAATCTGCGATTTCAAGAAGCTGTAAGGCTTCTTGCCGTCAAAGGTCTTTTGGCTCATGAACCATGTGAGGGCAACGGGAATACCGAAGTATTTTAAAAATGCCCCCTCGATAAGCGATAACGGCGGTAAGTCCCCTAAGAGAATGACGACAAACTCCGTGATGACAAACCACGTTATCTGGGTAAAGGTAACGGGAAACGGGAGAGTAAAGTCATTGATTGCATACAGGACTTTCTCCACGTTCCAGATACCCGTGTAGCTCTTAATCTTCTTCAATTCGTTTCAGCTCCTTTCGTTGTAATGGAAAAGGACAGCCATTTTTCAGACTGTCCTTGATAGAAAAAGCTGTCAGTAGCAACACTTCCTGTCGCTGATCTGCCAGCTCTAATATGGTATCTCGCATATCCCTCGGCTTGTTTCAATGAATGTCCCCTCTATGGATAAGTCCCTGCCGTATGCTTCATAGTCGATATAGTTCTGCAACGGTAGCGGAATTTCACCCAATACCTGTAACTCGTCAATGAAGTAATAGGCAATATCGGTCATGTCCTCACAGTCTGGATAGAAATAAATGTCGTCCTTGTGTTCGTAGACTTCTTCCAGACTTCCATAATGGGAAACAAACTCGTCCAGAGCGTCCGTGATATAGTCGGGAAGCTCACAAATCATCTTGTACATCTCATTGAGTTCTTCAATGGAGATATACTCCCCGATTTCAATAGGAAAGTTGTCGGTATCATGGACAGCGTATTCCTCATAATAGCTGTTCAGCCCGATACGCTCCGCAACATCTTCCTCGTCGATAGGGAAAGAGAACCAGTCCCCGACAAGTTCGCCCTCATTGTACTTGCCAAGATTAGCGATATACACCCTCATGTCGTCAACCACAGGCACACACCTCTTTTCTACGGAAGTTCATAGATACCGTGGTCGGTTTCCACAAAGCGTCCGTTGTCGTCAAGGTACTGCCCGTAGGCTTCATAATCGAAATAGCGGGTGACACTCTCACTTAGGGAAGTAAAGTCTGGGTCATTGTTCAGTATGTGGCGGGCAACGTCCGTCATGTTCTTACACCATGAATAATGAATGATGTCGTTTCTGTATCTGTGCAGTTCGTCAAGGTCAGTGAAATAGCACATCAGTTCTGCATAGTCCTCTTTCAAATCAGAGGGTAGATTTTCATAAGTAGAATACAGGTCATTGAGCTTTTCGACGGTAGTATCTTCCTGTACTTCATCAGCAAAGGGAAGCTCCTTGCCCGTGATAGAGTAATAGTTCGTATCTACATCAATCCCCAGCAGTTTTTCCACCTGTTCTGTGTCGATAGGCAGGGTGAACCAAAAGGCTCGTATCTCGCCGTCTGTCGGTTCTCGTGCTTCAATCTGCACACGCATTTCTTCCATGTTTCATCACGTCCTCTCTTGTCAACGCTTCCTGTATGACGGCGTAAGGCACACCGAATACATAGCGTGAAAAATCTTCTAACTGTTTCTTAGGATAGTCAGACAGACAAAGGCGTTTCATCTCAAACCAGACCGCACGCTTGTAGTAGGGCAGGTCGGAGAGATACGGACACCCGATTTTTGCCTGCATATCGGTAAAAATATCGTTCAATCAATCACTCCAATCTTAAATTTGAGTATAGAAAAAGCGGTTGATCTCCAAAGGAGTAACCGCTTAATTACGTTTATTCATCATCTCCAAATTTTTCTAGATCATTGCTCCAAAGAGGTGGAGCTTCTGGGAAAACTTCATCATGCGTTTTAAAATATATTTCTCGAATGACATCAATCCAATTATTTATATTTTTCATTGCAACAATGCCATCTCCATATGGAAAAATACTTAAGAACATACTCGTAATCTGTGCCAAAGATATGGCTGAATGTTCTGCTGGTGTCGTAATTCCATAATCACTTCTGCCAACGGGAATAATATTTTCTGTCTTCATATTACCCAAACGTGCAAATGTTCCCTGTGGTGAAGCATGAACAGTTTTGTTTGCTAAATCATATTGTTTTCTCCAGACTTTTGTATTCATATCGCAATGAGTTTGAATATCATTAAAACTTATATATCGCTTTTTTGAAGAAAACAAATCACTTGCTCGTGCCCATTCATATCTATCGTCTGTTTCGCTTGCTTCAATAAATGCCTTTGCAACATTTTCACCATTCTCTGTTATAAATGAAGCTATTATGGAAAGTTCATACATAGAACGCCACCTGGCATATGCTCCATCTGCAAATCCATTTTTCATAAGGGTGATGATTTCAAGAAATTCCTGTAAAGCCCGTCCATGGATATGAAGCATAGCTGAAAAAGTGTTATTATTTTGATTTTTTTCTTCAATACTTAAATCGTTAACATACTGCACATAGGACTCAGCAACTTCTAAAGTCATAATATACATTGCTTCTGAAGCAACAAAGCCTCTATACCATTTTTGTTCTTGTCTGACTATAAATTCCTCTTCTTCTGCACGAAAAGCCATGACCTCTTCATACATTGTTTTTTTCATATATTGAGTAGTATCATCAGCCATTTTAAAAAGCATTTCTCTAAATAAGTCACTCAAATCAATTTTTTTTAATTTCTTCATGACTTCTTTAGCTTCAGCTTCCGTTTCCGCCTGTTCAAGTCTTTTTCTTACAGATTTTAAAAACGTATCTTGCAGAAAAGTTGAAACATTATCTTTTGCCATATCTTTAGCCCGCCCTTCCCAATGTCTTATATGTAAATTATAACATCGTTAAGGATGGCTGGCACTATCTATTATGCACCGATAATCTTATTGAACAGCTCTAACAGCACGTCCTTGACACCGCCGGCATTGAATACCAGCCCCACAGCGATTAAGGCAATCACAAGGAAGCCGATTAACTTAGAAAACTCTCTCTTAAATCCTAAGTAGATACCGATTACCACGATTGCCATAAGCACTAAGCTCTGGGCGTTGCTTAAAAACCAGTTGTATAAGTTCTGTCCGAAATTCATTCTTTATCAATCCTTTCTTTTTTGATTTCTTCCATTTGCTCGTCAGCCATTTTGCTGACCTGTGCGATACACATAAGGACGACACCGATACCCATTCCCAGCGATACCAGCACCAAGTCCTTGACAAGTTCTGCCATAGTCAAAATTCTCCTTTACTCTGTGATAAGTTCCTCTGTGTCCGCTGTCTGCTGTCTGATTATCTGCAAGTGCTTTTCCGTCAGCTTTGCGTTGTCCTCAATCTCTTTCAGATAGGTTGTACTGTTGCCAGCGTCTATCTTTTTCAGCATTTTCAGCGTAGGGGCGACCTGTCGGCTTATCCAGCCCAGCGTCCTTTCCAGTGTGTAAGGCTCTGGGTCAGTTGTCAGCTTGATAGGTGGTCGGTCTTTCCCGATAAACCACGCCCAGCGGTCATTGAGCTTCCAGTCCGTCTTTCGCTTCTCCGGCTCTCTGTCCACGAAGCGGATATAGTGATTGATGATAGAAAATGCCGTCTGTTCTGCGTCATAATGGGTCAGCAGTTCACGGACGGCATAATAGGCTCTTTCATCTTTCAGTCGTATCTCGAAGCGGTTCTTTATGGGAGCTTCCTCAATCGGCACGCCCAGCTTTGCGTACTGCTCATAGTTCTTCTCATAACAGCAGAAGTAGACTTCCGATTTCAGTGAGCCGATATACAGCGTGTGTCCCATGCCCGCCTTGTCCTGCTCGTTGTGCTTCACTAGCTCGCCCGAAGCATAGGACTTGAAAGAACGGAACAGAGAAACACATTCCTCACGGTTGCATTTGGCGGTCAGATCTGGAATATCCAGTATGCCCGCCCTGTCGTTAATGGCAAGGTCAAGGCGTTTCATCACACCGCCCTCAACCAGAGCGTCCATGAGGAAGTCATACCAGCTTCGCTCCTGTGCCAGCAGATAGCTTTCAAACTGGCGACAGCCTTTTCCTTTCAGCTCCAGAAGCGTGCCTTTTTCCTCGTCCTGCGAGGTGTAGACGAACACATCACCCAGATAGTAATGCTCGGTGTATTTGTAGTGTCCGTAGTCCTCATGGAGCATATAGTCGATATTGAGCTTCAATAAATCTTTGATAACGTGCTGTATATCCAGCGTGGGGAAACGGATACGCACATAGTCGAACAGCAGGAACATGGGAGCGTCGGGATTGAATTTCTCAACAGCTTCCATGAGCTTGTCCTGCATATCGTCCGTGAGCGTTACCTTTCCAGCTTCGATACGGTTTAGGTGTTCACGGCTGATACCAGCCATGATTGCAAGCCTTGTCTGGGACACGCCGTAAGATAAGCGTTTCTCTTTCAAGGCGGTTATAAAGGTGCTTTCATTCAGTCTGCATACCCCCAATCGTGAAAGTGTGATATTTTCCGCTGATTGTCACAGTCGGTCAGTAGTTTCAGAAAACCCTTTTACCAAGCGGGATTTCCAGACTTTGTGACCGTAGTTTCCAGCGGAATTGTGCCCCTCTGTTAGATACCGAGGGGCTTCTTTCGTGGAGCAGGGCAAGCCCTGCTCCACAGGACGGCTTACACGGTCTGGGTCGCTCCGCTGACCGTTCCAGCCGTCAGTGGTTCAGCCTATCCTTGTCATGCCCGTATAAACTACGATACAGTCGGTATCTCTTGAAAGGCATTTTCTGGCTATATCTTTGTCAATCTCGTATTCACGGCATACCTGTCTGAAATGCTCCTTGTCCATGACAAGAAACGTATAGCGGAAAAGACAGCTCAGCAGGTTTGCCATGTGTGAGGGAAGCTCCACGGAAAACAGCAACGGCATTTCCAGATAATCCTCTGCCAAATCTTCCAGCAGTTCCGACATTCTCTTGTGAAAAAGTGTTTCTGGATAGTCGTCGTCCTGTTTATATTCACTGTCTGCCGTAAAAGCCAAATCGGACAGGAATTTTCCATACCCCAATCCGATACAGGTAAGTACACTGTCGGTACATTCTGGTTCATAATGGATTTCCAAATATCCCATAGTCATTCAATCTCCTTTTGTTTCTCTGGTACGGCTTGCCTTGCCAGTGCAAGAGAGCCGATAGTCTGTAAAAAATCATGCCCCTTTGGTACAAGGGGAGTGTAAAACTCCGATATGACGCTCGTACCCACGTCACAATAGCCACGTCCTTTGATACGCTTCTGGAAAAACTGTTTCTTTACGTCGCTTCCGAAAAGCATACCATAGCCAAGCTCGCTGATACGTCCCAAACCTACACGGAAGTTGAAGTTATCTCTGATACCGTCGCTGAAATACTTTGCGTCGGGACGCTGGCAGGCGACAACGAGGAAATAGCCCGCCTGTCTGCCAAGCATGACGATTTTCTTTAGCTGGCTAAGTAGGCTCATGCTTTCCTTTGTCCCCAGCATTTCCAAGAACGCCACATACTCGTCAAAGATAAGAAAGCAGGGCGGTAAGCCCAGATAGGCATAGTTTTCGCCTGTCTTGTAGTCTGGGTGGTGCTTCATTTCCTCGCTTCGCTGTACCATGCCCTCATAGAACGCATTGACACATTCAATCATATCTTCTTTGGTGTGGTACACGTTATCCATGACCGTACCCAAGTCCGCAAGGTCAGCGTTTTTAGGGTCTAAGATGTAAAGCTGGGCGTTGGTCTGCAAGAGGGCTTCAATGATTGTCAGCAGGAAATAGGTCTTTCCACCGCCAGTCCCGCCACAGATGAGAGCGTGCGGGAGTGCGTCGTATTCCCATGTAAGGTTCTTCATCAGACGCAAGCCCCCGTTTTCAGCTTTTACCTCGTCAATCGTGATACGGTTCGCTATCATGTCATAGAGCAGGGTGTACTCGATATAGCCGTCATGGAGTGTCTTGTCGGTCAGCTCGCAGTAAAGCCCGCTTTCCAGCTTATCTTCCAGTCTAAGGAGCTGGTCTTGATACTTTCCCAAAGAGATTTCACAGCGGATATGGAGCAAGCCTGTGTCCATTTGATAATAGATTTTAGGAAACCAGACGATTTTTTCCCTTGATCTGCTCTGCAGGTCAGTGAAAAAACCGCTGTCCTGTACGGTCTGTGTTTCATACCACTTATTGTCCAGTATCATGCGGGAGAGCTTTTGACGGTGTAATAGCTTCTTGAAGCTGTCATGGAAGAAGCGGTAATAAAGAAAAGCGACCAATGCACAAACACCAGTCGCTATCCCTATGGTTATGAAGTTATATGTGGAAAGCGTCACGCCATTATCAAGCAGACTGAAATGCTCCCAATCGGTACGCATGAGCTGTCCCATGTTCAGTAGCAGGAGAACCGCCACGAACAGGAGCAGGAGCGTACCCGCACAGAAGCGGTACACAAGGTTCTTGTCGCTGGCTCTGATACGCTTTCCCTTGTATTTGTATAGGTTCATAAACACCCCTTTCTGGATATGGAAAAAGCGGTCAATCGTAAAGACTAACCGCTTTTTATAAAATACTTCTTTTTAGAACTCCGTATTATTCGTGAATAAATAATTGGTCAACCGTGATTTTAAGTTCTCTAGCAAGACTAAATGCTAAAGAAAGTGTAGGGTCATACTTGTTATTTTCTATTGCATTGACCGTTTGACGTGACACGCCACATTTTTTTGCTAATTCTTCTTGAGATAAACCTAATTCCTTTCGTCTGTTTCTGATTATATTCTCCATATCAGCCACCATGCTTTCTCTTGTAATACATGAGGGATATAAAATATATAATAGCAAAAACTTCCAGTTGGACTAAAGGATTTTGTGTAAGAGGCTGTGCAGTTACAATCTTTTCAATAACAGTTAAAATATTTGCCCCAAATACTCCTAACAGAGTAAATGAGCTGGCTTTCCACACAATAATTTGATTGCGTTCATCTCCCGGCTTTGAAAGTGATACCAACATATAAATGTCCAGAATAGCAAACAAAGCCAAAACAACTCCTAAAAATATCATAGCTCCTACTGGCATAACTCTTCACTCCTTTCATAAAAATGTCAAATACTTTTTACATTTTTATTGTAATCAACAAGGAGTGAAATGTCAAATACTTTTTACATTTTAACTGTAATTCTATTTATTATTTTTCTGCTGTCCCTGCGGAGCGTGGTTCTGTGGATTACCTGCGGGCTGACCGCCTTTATTTTTCAGCACAATGTCGTCTGCCTTGATGTACCACTCCACGTCTGCCCCTCGGTAGTTGGCGTTTGCCACCGTATCGGCAACAGGATTTATAAGCTCCACCTCGGCATTGTACGGATAATCTTTGACAGGGATTTCCGCTGGGATAGATACCTGTATCGTGCGTTCCTGCTGACTGCACTTCAAGTCATAGGTTCTACGCTTGATTTCCTCGCTGGTTGTCCCGTCCTCATTCTCCACTCGCACTTCATGTCTTAATGCGGAGAATTTCAGCACACCAAACGTCTTTTCCTTATCTAATACAATTCCATTTGCTAATCTCATAATCTGTTATCCCCCTTTACTTGCTTTCCTCGGCTGGAAGCATATCATCAGCCGTTAAGATATAGTTAGTGTAGCCACGACCTCGCACGTTCTTTCCCTCGGCGGTAATCTTAGGATTGATGAGCTTTACTTTCTGCTCATACTTGAAACGCTTCTCCCCAGCCTTTGCGGGAAGCACCACGATAATGTCGTCGGCTCTCTGAATGTCGGAATACAGGTTATAGCTTCTCGTCACGGGGACAAAGCGACCATTGACACGCTGTTGCTCTACCTCATTTTCTCCTGCAAACTCCAAGTTACCAAAAGTCTGTGCCATGTCAGGCACGATATATTTCAATTTCATGTGTTCATACCTCATTTCTATAAAATCTGTTGATTATCAATGCTTTTATTCTGGCTGGTGGTGTGATACCCGTAAGCCCCCAGACCGTCAAGGGCAGGTAAATGCTTAAAAGCACCCTTGACTGTCTGTATGCTTACAGGAGGGTGGCGGACAAGCCAGAATAAAGGAAAGCTCCGCCGTTTCCATGTGTCGGCGGGGAGCGTGATTTCTTCATCATCATAGGAAGATAATCCTATGAGCGTTTACGACGCTTGATGAAGTATGTTCCTGCCACGCCTGCACCAGATAGAACAAGAAGTCCTAAGAATAAGGCAATGTTTGTATTATCGCCTGTCTTTGGAGCGTCGCTTGTTTTTGTTGGTGTATCTGGTGTGGTCGGCTGTTCCGGCTCTGTTGGTTCTTCCGGCGTTTCTGGTACTTCTGTGATTGTCACCGTCTGCCCGTCGTCCTCAATGTCCTTATGCTCTGTAACCTTAGTCGGCTCATCTGGATTGCTCAAATCGTATAATTCCTCAAAGGTCACAAGCTCTTTCCCGCCAAGCTCGGAAGCGTCGAATGTAAAGGCAATCTGTACTTCCATGCTTTCACTGTCGGCAGTAAAGGTATAATCATTCTCGACACGTTCACCATTGATGATAAGTTCTGCGTTTTCGTCCTTAATCATCTGCCAGCCTTTAAGCTGATACTTTGTGCCGATTTCCAAGCCGTCAAGGGTAACGGTATCAATGATTGTCACGTCTTTTCCCGCTTCAATCTCTTTCTTTCCGTCCTCGCTGGTTGCTGTGGTATGGATAGAGATGATACGCTCTGTGATAAGCACCGTCTGTCCCTCGTCGTCAATGTCCTTGTGTTCAGCCACCTTTACAGGCTCGTCCTCATTGGAAAGGTCGTAAAGTTCCTCAAAGGTCACAAGGTTCTGACCGCCAAGAGAAGAAGCGTTGAATGTGTATTCTATTTCAATCTTCATTTCCTCGCTGTCGGCTGTGAATGTGTAATCACTTTCCACACGCTGACCGTCGATAAGAAGCTCGGCGTTTTCCTCTTTCAACATCTGCCAGCCTTTAAGCTGATATTTTGTGCCTTTTTCCAGCCCGTCAAGCGTAACCGTGTCAACGATTGTTACCTCTTTACCAGCCACGATAGACTTCTCGCCGTCCTTGCCTGTGGCTGTGGTATGGATAGAGATTTCTTTCTCGTATTCATCAGTAAGCGTCCCTAAGTCAACGGTCACATTGTTTCTGGACACCACGATTTCAAACGGTGGGATAAGCACAAAGCCTTTGTTGTTCTCACAGCGTAATTCCTCAATGATATAGGTATCGTATATCAAAGCACCTTTGCTGTCGTCCGGCTCGCTTGTTCCAAACCAGATACCGTCCTCGCTGGTCTTTCCTGCGTTGGTGTTGTTCTTATGGGAAGCCCAGTCGGAAGAAGTGGAGAACTGCCCGTTATCATCAGTTACGATAATATGGCTCTCACCTGTGGTCTTGCTGGTGATCCTAAACGGAACTCCCGCAAGACGCTGGTGTGTACCAGCCCCAATCTTGACACCCTCAAGGTCGCCACGCTTTACTTGATTGTAAATGGAAGTGTCCGTACCTGTAAGGTCAACGATTTTTCCGTACTCTGTGATTTCAAATTCAATCGTTTTCGCACCGTCAGTCAGATAGCCCTCTGGAGCTTTGCTTTCCTCGATACGGTATTTCCCGTAAGGTAACAGGTCGGCAGAAGTAGAAGCCACGCCCTCAATATCGGTAAGGATTGTCTTTACCACTTCATTCTTGCTGTAAAGTTTCCCCTCGACAAGTACGGCATTATCATTTAAGGAAATGATTTCAAATTCAGCGTCTTTCAAAGTCGCACTTCCTTGACCTTTGGTATCGCTGGTTTCTAAATCTCTTTTCTGGATTTTCACACCGCCACGGATAACCTTGTCTGATACATGGTACTGATTGCTTCCAGACAATACGGCAATGTCGCCGTCCTCGGTAATCTGTGTAAGGTACATTCCCTTAATCTGTTCCTCGCTACCGTCAGCCTGCATATATGCACCGTCAAGAAGATAGCCGTTAGGTGCTTTCGTTTCCTCAACGGTCAGCGTTCCTAAAGGAAGCACGTTCTTTCCGCCCTGTGTATAGAAGCTGTCCCCAGATACCTTGTATTCATCAGAAAGGCGGGAAACATAATGGATAGTGCCGTCGCTGTCCTTTTCAGCGATTGTCTTTGTCACCCATGTTTTTGTAGGCTCACTAGGGAGATTGTCAGCGGTATAGTGTCCCGCATAGAATTTCCATGTGAACTCCGCACCCTCTAAGGAAGCGTCGCCCTGTGGAGCGTCTTTCTGTGTTTCCATGTCAATCTTGAAAAGCTCGATAAGGGTGTCTGTGACCTTTGGCGTATCTGATACATTGAGTGTCGCTGTCTTGCCAGCTTCCACATTTAAGGAATAGACTGTACTGTCCACCTTATAGCCAGCAGGAGCAGAAAGTTCTTTGATATAGACTGTGCCAGCCTTTACTTCCACGGTATCAGTATTTCCGCTGTTATCAGTCGTAAGGGTGGCAAGCTGTTTCGTACAGTCCTTATCAGAATAGACACCATAAGTCGCACCAGCGATAGAATAAAGCCCGTTCCTGTCGGTAATGCTGGCATTACTGGAAGTCTTTTTAAGGGTGGCATTTCCTACGGCAAGTTTCGCCCAGAACTGTCCAATGTCCTGTCCCTCGCCAGAGTAGATATAACCGCCACATTCATAGCGTCCTTTGTTCTCGCTGGCAAAGGCTTTCGCCCCAGCGTAAACCTCGTCCTGTATAGCTTTAGGGATTTCATCATAGGAAGCTCTGACGTTATCGCATTGCCAACCGAGATGAACGCTCAATCTCTGCCATACAACGCACTGTTTCAAAAGGTAAATATGCTGACTGCTCAATCCGCTGTGGCTCTGCACATACTGATTAACATACTCGATTGAGAGGGCAACATCTGAAATCTGGTCGTAGCTCATGCGTGTGCTTGCGTCGGCTCTGGTCTTATAACCGTTGCGGAAGTTGGTGTTAATATCCACGCAGAAAGCGTCCTCACCCTCAACGGTCATGTGTCCCTCATTGAATGTCGAACCGATAGAACCGTCATTCATCACTTTTTCAACGATACCGACACGCTCGGCACTTTCCGTCCAGTATTGCTTCTCGGAAGCGTGGACTGCCGTTGTCGGCAAAGCGGTAACGATAGTCGCAAAGGCAAGGAAGCCCGTGGCTAATCGCTTCAATATCTTTTTCATAGCTTTTAAAATTCTCCTTTCGTTTTGGTAAAAAAATAGACGCTCAATTTAATTTGAACGTCTAAATTTGAATATTAAGATTTCTTGAAATCTGCAATATCGAGGAACTAAAACTGACCGTACCTCATTGCATTAAAATTGCATTTTTTCTTTTTTTAATATCATTTTTTAGCTTGTAATTTTGTTTAAAAATCGCTTAAAATCGTTTATTTTTGCTCATATACCTTAGTGTCAAAGTTGAGTTTGAGTAATTTTCAAAAGCTCGCAAAGCCTAGTAAAATAGGCATTTGCGAGCTTGTTTTTTGCCTTGTGGTACTAAAGAAAAAGTGGCGGATATTTTTTTGCTGATGTAGGCGGCAGCATAAGGTTGTTTTCGGAAATGAAAGCGTTCCAGCATGATTATATGATAAATGTTAATGATACTCAAGGTGGCACTCAAGGTGGCACTCAAGACAAATTACAGGGACAAATCTTTGATATGATAAAAGAAAATCCACAAATTTCTACATCAGAAATAGCAACAAAGTTAGGAATTGGTGTAAGGACTGTGAAGAGGAGAATTAAGTAAATGACAAATACCGTATATATTGAAAGTGGATATAGTGGTCATTGGGAGATTAAAGAGTAGTAAGTGCACTATATTATTCAAACTGTTAAAAGAGAAAATTGCTGATGGCGAAGAAACAGGAGGTACATTACTTTGTAGTTAGTCTCGTGAGCTTTGAGATTTTGTGAGACTACATGATATAGCTGCAATGCGATAAAATTTGCGTTTGTGGTGGACTTGTAATATCAGTTTTTAGGTAGTCTTATTTTTTGAAGGCATTTCTTGAGGCTAACAAGAGATTGAGGAGGTTTAAAATTATGGACATAAGTGAAAAAGAGTGGAAACTATTTAGAAAAAATTATCGGATTGGCAAAAAAATATATGGAATGTTTCATCAAAGAGTATGTAAACGTTTAAGTTATACATAGAACGATTATAGGTAAGAGTATTTTTATGACAAATGATAAGGGTTTGGCTATAATCTACAATAGGTAATTTATTAGCAAAAAGGAAGAGGTTACAATGCATAAGGTTACACGAAAAAGTATAAAAGATTCAGATATTGATTTGGCAAGAGTTGAGAAGCGTTTGTCAGAAATTGCAGAAGAAATTAAAATTAATAACAAAAACAATTTAACGGACATAAATGTTATATGTGAAGAAATTTTTGGACAAATATTAAATAAACTGTATGATATAAAGTTGGTTTCGATGTCAGCAGAAGTTTCTGGAAATTATATAGCTGTGGACTTAGTTGATTATGAAAAGCGAATTGCATACCAAGTAACTTCGCAAAATATTCGTAACAAAATTGACAGGACTCTTGAAAAATTTAATTCTTCGGGCATGTACAAGGATATTGATGAAGTTCACTTCCTTATATTGAGTTCAGATGAACATAGATATAATGGTAAAGATACAAAATGTTTAAATAACGGAAGAATATTTTCTTACAAAGAAAATATAATGAATTTCAAAAAACTTATACATGAAATAGAAAAGAAAAATGAAATAGAAAATGATTTTATCGTAGACATATATGATTGCATTAGTATGGTATATGATTCGGGACGATTAAAATATTTTAGTATTGTAAATGAAACAGAATTATTGATGAGAACAGCAACTTATGATTTAGATGAAACAAAATCTTGGCTAAAAGGATATGGAGATATACATTTATCTGCATTTATTCCTTTGTCTTATAATGGCGAGTTAAGTTGTATGCTTCAAATTAGGCAACATAATTTGTCAGGGGTATACATTACATTTGATCAAGAGATGTTATTAGAGGACTATTTTGTATCAGAAACGGAGTTTGAAAATAAACATCATGTTGGTAGATATGAGGATGAAGAAGAAATATGTATGCAGATTCAAAATATGCGTATTAATTTGAATGCACATACTGCATATCATATATATAAATTATTTGAAGAGCTTAAAGAAGAGTATTTCGCAACAAAAAGTGAGATTGACAGCATTCTTGGAACTAATGGTTTGAGTAGGGTGGGAAATAGATACTTGCTTATGACAATTGATATAATGGAATGGGAGGAAATATTATTTTTTGCGAGAAATCATGATTGGTTCCAAGAAGATGGCGAATTAGAGTGGAATATATTCAATAATAATTGTAGTAGAAATAGTTTGATACTGTCACCAAATGTAAACGGAAATATTCGAGGCGATATATTAGCTACAATATCAGTAATTCCTAATAAAACATGGAATAATAAATTGGATTTATATTGGGAACCGGGGTTTAAGGCTAATGAGAGGTGTATGGATAGATTTGATAATGTTGTTAAATGGAAAGCTGATTATACTGCAGAATGGATAAAAAATAGGCTGTTGGAGAAATCACACACTTATTATGAAAAATGTAATGGTAAGAAATCTTTTTGGCAGAAAATATGGAATTGAATTGATAAACTAAAACTAGTGGATTAAAGGGAAAGTAAATAATTCTATTGTTTAAGAAAAAGTATGAATACAAATTATGAATGGTACTAACCATTAGTACCACAAAATTTCTTATTGCAGAATTAGCGGTTGCAGATTATAATTTCCATAGGTGGACTTGTAAACCATCAGATTATTATCTTCTGAATAGTAAACAAACCTGCAAGCCACCAGAACTACACACAATAATGACAATATAGCAATGGTACTGGATTGGTACTAAAAATGTGTAAAACGAAAAATAATGAGTGGAAAAGATACGTGTTATCAATACAATAAAGTATAGATAATGATATTAAAACAACCAGAATCAAACCAAACTTTGCGAGTTTGAATAACGGACAGAAATGCCGAAAACCTATATTTATGCGGGTTTCCGGCATTTGTTTTATCAAATGGCTCTAGTTTGGCTCTATTTGTGGGTGGAGTAATGGAGATAGAACAGGCAGAAGGAGATAAATATTATGTCAATTTTGTCAACAAGAGAATGGGCAACATTAATTTGGGGATTACTTTTTCTAGTATATATAATGTGTCACAAAGAAATAAGAAAAAGTTTTTGGAAGGTAATAGTAATTTTTTTTGATAAGAAGTTAAGAATATTATGGGAAATAATACTTCTATATGTTCTTGTTATCACCATAATATTTTATCGTTCATCCATTTGGGAAAATATTTATATCAAGGATATTATTATATGGTTTCTTTTTTCAGGACTTATATATTGTATGAACGCTGTTTCAAGTGAGGCTGATGAAAGATATATACAAAAAGTTCTTAAAGATAATTTGACACTCACTATGATTTTAGAATTTTTTATGAATACATTTACTTTTAATATATGGATTGAACTTGCCATCATTCCAATTATCACAATTATTACAGTAATGAATGTCATAGCAGAAAGAAAAGAAGAATATAAGAATGTACATAAATTGTTGGATTTCGTATTGGCTATAGCTGGATTTTGGATATTATATGAGACAATAAAGGCTGGAATAATTGAATATAAAGAATTAAATGTTATTAATACATTGGTTAGTTTTATGATTCCGATTGTATATTTGGTATTGATAATTCCGTTAGAATATGTTTTGGAGCTGTATTCAAAATATGAATTACTATTTGTAAGAATGACTTTTAAGGAAGAAAAAGATAAAAAAACTGTAATTAGACATAGAATTGCTGTACTCTGTACATGTAAAATTTCTGTTCGTAGGGTTTTGTTATTTCAAAGAGAATATATGGGAAGAATGTATGTTAGAATGAAAGATGATGAGTTTAATAAATTAATTCAAGAATTCAGAAAAGCATGCAAAAGACCGATATCCCAAATATAAAGAGCTGAATGTATCATTAGTAAATTAAAATTGTATCTTTAAAAAGCTACAACTTGACACTATCGTTTTATTGAACGGATCTATTTGTTGGAAGAAGAAAATGCATGTATTTAATGGAAAGGTAGGAAAATATATGGATAAAAGGAACTGTTTCCTAAATTATTTAAGAGCAGAAAAGGCAAATAACTCTTAAGCGGGAATTTGAAGAAGAACTTCACGCTAAAATTAAGATAGAGGTAGATAATCTGTTGGCGATTGGTGAAATATATTTTCCATGGGGTAAAAGACCATGTCATCAGATATGTTTATATTATAATGTGCATCTCGTTAATGATGATATTCCTTTAGATGGAGTAATTCACGGTTATGATGGTTTGGATGATAAAAGGATTGATTTAGATTTCTGCTGGATTTCACTTGAGGATTTAAAGAATGGTGTAAAGGTATATCCTTAGGAGACGGTGTGAAATTTTTTCTGTAAATCTAGATCTTCTATGATAATTGATGCGGCTTGACAGCGGTTTCTGCTGTTAAGCCGTTGTTTATTTAATAGCAAAAATAAGCTGGTATGTCAAGAGCGCCCAGAAAATCTGGGCGTATATTTACTCTTGATATTCCAGCTTTTGGTGCTATATCAGCATCCGGTCAGGGTACATGATTTCCAGCTCGTCACGAACTTTTCCCCAGTTCCTGATTGGCATTGTCCACTTTTTTGCGATCTCGAAAGTTCCCAGATATAGGGCTTTCATAAGTGCCTGAGAGCTTGGAAATACACTGCGTTGCTTATTCAATCTACGATAGCAGGAATTCGGCGATTCTATGGCATTTGTAGTGTGAAATGCGGTACGAACCTCCTTGGAAAACTTGAAGATTGGGGATATTGCATCCCAGTTTTCGTGCCAGCGATTCATCGCACTTGGATACTGGGCAGACCATTTTTCTGTTACAGACTCTAACTGCTTTCTTGCGGCTTCTTCATCTGCGGCGGTATAGATTGTCTTTAAATCTTTTGCAAATGCTTTCATATCCTTGTTTGCAACGTATTTAAGCGTATTTCTCACCATATGTACAATACAACGTTGCTGCTCCGTTTTTGGAAATGCCGTAGAGATTGCATCCTTGATACCGGTCAAACCATCAGAGCAGAGAATGAGAATGTCCTGAACTCCACGATTCTTTAAGCTGTTTAGGCCAGCCAGCCAGTACTTACTGCTTTCATTTTCGCCCACAACAATGCTTAGGACTTCTTTCATGCCATCTTCATTGATGCCAAGCACGACATATGCCGCAAGTTTCCTGATTACCCCATCATCACGTACAGAAAAGTGTACCGCATCAATAAAAACGATAGGGTACAAAGGGGACAAAGGACGATTCTGCCATTCCTCGATTCGTGGAAGGAGTTTATCTGTGATATCCGATACCATTCCTTCACTTACTTCAAAGCCGTAAATATCCTCTATGGTTTCTGAAATCTGTCGTGTGGTCATTCCCTTTGCATACATTGAGATAATCTTGTCATCAATCGAAGAAATATCTTTCTGACGTTTTGGAAGCACCTGCGGCTCAAAAGAACTCTGACGATCCTGAGGTACATCTACCTGAAATTCACCATATTTACTGCGGACAGTCTTGGATTTTGTACCATTACGGTAGTTAGGCTCACCAGATCTTTCATAACGGTCATAGCCGAGATGATCATCCATTTCCGTTTCAAGCATATCCTGAATTGTTCCGGAAAGCAGATCTTTTAAAGCATCCTGAATATCTTCAGCAGATTGGATATCGTACTCCTGAAGCAGCCCCTGGATAAGATTTCTTTTTCCTTCGGTCATTGGTTTTGGTTTGTAAACTTCTTTTTTTCTGTTTGCCATAATAAAAGGCCTCCTATGATTTTAATATTTTTTCATAGAAGACCTTTATAGTGTCGAATTTACAGAGATTTTTTCACAGGCTCCCTTAGGAGCTGCTACCTTATATATTGGAACTGTTGTGGTCAAGCTTTTTTGTAACACTTTATCAGGATATCTTTGACTCCGCGGTTCTTTAGTCCGTTCATGATAGAGAGCCAAAACTTGGCACTTTCGTTTTCCCCGACATACATACCGAGAACGTCTTTTTTCCCGTTCATATCGATACCAAGGGCAATATAAACTGCACGTTTTACAATGCGTCCTTCGCTGCGGACATGATGGTGGATAGCATCCATAAATACGACAGCATACACTTCTTCCAATGGACGTTCCTGCCATTCTTTTACGATTGGCAGGATTTTGTCTGTGATCCTGCTGATGGTACTGTCAGAAATATCAATATCATACAGTTCCCGCATATGAGACTCGATATCTCCGGTAGTCATTCCTTGTAGTGCTATACTAATGTTGTAACAGCAGTGGCTAATAAGATATAATCAATCTTATCAAGAAAAGAGGTGCTTATTTATGCCGCAAAGTTACACACCTGAATTTAAGAAAAAATTGTACGTCTTCACGAAGAGGATGGTCGTACATATAAAAGCATCTCTGCTGAATATGGGGTATCCAAAGCCAGCATCTCCAAGTGGTGTAGCGAATTTATTAAAGAATGCCAATCCAAAGCCATGGAAGATCCGAACTCACCCAATGAAATGGAACTCATGAAGGAGAATCTCCGATTACGTAAAGAATTGGAGGAGGCTAAAAAGGAGAATCTCTTCTAAAAAAAGCAGCGGCATTTTTTGCAAAGGAAAGCGATTAACGGCTTATCGATTTATTGATCAATATCATACAGAGTTTGGCTTACGCTGGCTTCTCAGGCGGCTTAAAATCTGTTCAAATGCTTATTATAACTACTAGAAACACCGGAAGGCAGATTACTATGCCCGTCGGGATGAAGTTCTGTCAGAGATTACTGATATTTACCACAAACATCATGGTGTTGCCGACTATCGAAGCATGCAGGTATATTTAAAGCGTAAAGACATTTCTTATAGCTGCACAACTATACACAAATATATGAACACACTGCTCGGACTGAAATCTATTGTCAGACCGAAGAAGCCTGTATATAAACATGGTGAATCGCACAAGGTGTTTGAGAACAAAATCAGCCAGAATTTCACTGCACCAGAGATCAATCAGAAATGGTGCATCGATTTTACCTATTTATTCCTTTCGGATCGAGAAGTTCGTTATAACTGCAGCATTCTGGATCTGCATGACCGAAGTGTAATCGCAAGTATCACAGATCGAAATATTACCAGCGATCTGGCAATGTGAACCTTGCAAAAAGCACTGGATTCACAGTCGGAAATAAAGGGTGAATTGATTTTACATAGTGATCAGGGATCACAGTTTACCTCAAAAGCATTTGTTGAATTCTGCGAATCCGTGCATGTAACGCAGAGCATGAGCAAAGCCGGTTATCCGTATGACAATGCGCCAATGGAGCGTTATTTTAATACACTAAAAAGCGAATGTACCAATCTGTACAAATACGATGAGGAAGATGCTCTCTATTAGGCAGTAGAGAAATTTGCATATGTAGAATACAATTATGTGCGCCCACATAGCTATAATGGCTATGCTACTCCACATGAAGCTCGGATCAATTCGTAACAGCGTAATGATATTTTTTAGCCACAAGTGTTACAAAAAAGCTTGACCACAACAATAAGACCTGCCCAAAACAAGCTGATTTTACAGGTTTCGTCCGATCAGACGCTCTTCAAAATAGATTTCAAGCTGGGAGTGAATCTGCCCCCAGTCCTGCCGGTGTCCTGTCCATTTCTTGGTGATATCCATAGTCGCAAGATACAGCATTTTTAAAAGGCTGTCATCCGACGGGAAAACGGTCTTGATTTTGGTTACCTTCCGAAGCTGGCGATTGAAGAGAAGATAATAGGTAAGAGGCATATTACATGAATTTATTGTGGAAAAAAGGGCATTCTGAAACGGTTGCTTTCCTTGAAAGCAAAATTGAAGTGACAAAATCTTGAATTTTTCGACGGTTTTAGTATACTAAAATAGTAAGCCGATGTTTGACATTGTAGATTGCCAAAGCAGGAAAAAGGGGTTAGTTATAAAATGACTTTACAGATGCTAGATATAGAGAGGCAAATACAAAAAATTATGAGAAAAGGATTAAAAGAGTTCTAGGGTACAAAAGAATATTAGATGGTTAATGTGGGCAAATATATAAACTAAGTTATTTTAAAGGAGAAGTTGAATGAATTTTTATGAAGTTTTTACTCCTGGAGGAGTACCAACGTACACCTATAATCCGAGGGAGGGTTACAATTTAGAGACAAGAATCATGCAAGCAAAAAGGAATCTTTGCAAATTAATGATTGTTACAGGCCAGACCAAAATGGGTAAAACTGTTCTGGCGGAGAAAGTATATAGCCGTGGGAAGGATAGCATATGGGTCGATGGTGGAGAAATATCGGATGAAGAGTCATTTTGGGATAATATTGTTTCGCAGTTAGATTTACCGACACAATATGAAAACCAAAATACGTCTGGTGCTAATATTACTGTTGAAGCAGGTGCGGAAGGGCAACTGAAGTTCTGCTTTTTAGAGGCAACTCCTAAAGGCGGCATTAAATTAGAGCATAATAGACTAAAGGGTGTAGTGTCCACAAGCAAAATGAGCAATAAAATGGCAAGCATTAAATATCTTACGGATAACAATATCCCTTTAATCGTAGATGATTTTCATTATATAAATAGGGATATACAAACACAGATTATTAGAGCATTAAAATCGCCAATAATGCATGGACTTCCTGTGATATTTATTGCAATCCCAAGTAGAAAATTTGAGGTATTGAAGGTTGAACGAGAAATGACAGGAAGGATTGAACTGTTTGAAATACCTACATGGTCAGAGACGGAATTGTTAGAAATTGCGAAAAAGGGGTTTGAGGAACTACGGGTTGAGGTACCATTTCAAATAAAGATGGAAATGGCAAAAGAAGCTATGGGTAGTCCACATTTAATGCAAGAATTTTGCAAAAAAATTTGCGAAGAATATAAAATTGAGAAGAAAGAGATTAAAAAAATTAAATTAGGCGATAATATTGAACTTGATACAATATTTAGGGAAATTGCAAAAAGCAGTGGAAGAGAACTCTTTGAAAAATTGGCAAGAGGACCTCGACAGCGCTCAGATAGAATACATAGGCAGTTAAAAAATGGAAAACAAACGGATATATATGGTGTAGTTATGGAGGGATTAAAAACCCTAAAACCAGGAGTTAGTTCAATAAGTTATGAAGAGTTTAGGAGTTGTCTCAAGGAAATAATAGATGATGTGCCCCAGTTACATGAAATCTCAAGAGTTTTAGAGAAAATTGCTGAAATTTCATATAATGCGGGAGCATCTTCACCAGTAATTGATTGGGATAAGGATGAAGCTATATTAACAATAACAGATCCGTTTTTTGCGTTTTATTTAAGATGGTGTCCAGAATAGGAAATGCTATCACAACAATTTTCTATAATAAAATCACTTTGCCCCATGCAGGGTATGTCTTGCTTCAAGACATACCCTGCATTTGTGTTTTAAAAGCCATCATGCTAAAATGGGATACATAGTGACAGGCAAAAGGAGGTTTTAGCATGTATTATGTACCGGATGGCACAAAGCAGTGCGGATATTATGAATGTAAAAAGTGTGGGAATCGGTTTCTGTCCTTGCAGACGATGACGCGGATTCCCTGCCCGGAATGTGCTGCGGAGATTGATTATGAGATCGGGCCGGATGAAACGCTTGCGGACGTGACAGATACGGCAGTGCTTCTGCAGAAAATCGAGGGCGAGGAGGAAGTGGCGAAAATGGATGCGCTCTTAAGCCTTGCGATTACCGGCGGAGACTTTAACTGGATTTAAGAAAAGATGAACGGGCAGTGGATGAAACAGATAAGACACAGAACAGGAGCGGTGACAGAGATGGAACGGACAACGGCAAAAAAGAATAAATACGAGATCGATATGTGCAACGGAACGATTATGGACAAATTGATTTCCTTCTCGCTGCCGCTCATGCTGTCGGGCATTTTACAGCTGATGTTCAATGCGGTAGATATTATCGTGGTGGGCAGGTTTTCCGGCAGCCAGGCGCTGGCAGCGGTGGGATCGACCAGTGCGCTCATCAACGTGTTCACGAATCTGTTTATCGGAATTTCGCTGGGGGCGAATGTACTGACGGCGCGTTTCTATGCGGCGGGGCGTGAGAAAGAGGTGTCGGAGACCGTACATACCGCAATAACCCTGGCATTGGTCAGTGGAATTGTCATGGCTCTGGTGGGACTTGTTTTTTCCAGGGGAGCGCTGGCGCTGATGGGGACGCCGGATGACGTCATCGGACTGTCGGCACTTTATATGCGGATTTATTTCCTGGGAATGCCGTTTTTCATGCTCTATAATTATGGCGCGGCGATCCTGCGCGCTGTCGGGGACACGAAGCGACCGCTGCTGTTTTTGGTGATTGCGGGCGTTATCAACGCGTGCCTGAATATGGTGCTGGTCATTGTATTCAAGCTCGGCGTTGCCGGTGTGGCGATCGCCACGGTCATCTCACAGATGATTTCCTGCGTGCTGGTGCTGCGCTGCCTCTGCCGGTCGGAGAGCAGTTACCGGCTGCGGTTTTCCGAACTTGGCATGAAAGGGTACTACTTAAAGCAGATCTTTTCGGTCGGCGTTCCGGCGGGAATCCAGAGCACGGTCATTAACTTTTCCAATGTGCTTCTGCAGTCTTCGGTGAATTCATTCGGATCGACGGCGATGGCAGGCTACACGGCGGCAAACAATCTGCTCGGCTTCTTGTATGTCTCGGTGAACTCCATCACACAGGCGTGCATGAGCTTTACCAGCCAGAATTACGGCGTTGGAAAATTAAAGCGCATGGATCGTGTGCTGGCAGACTGCATGATCTTATCGGTCGTGGTCGCTGTAGTTTTGGGATGCATCTGCTATGGGTTCGGACCGGAAATTTTACAGATCTACACGGAGGATGCCGAGGTAATTGCGTGCGGTATGGAGATCCTTGCATACACGACGATCACCTATTTTCTTTGCGGCTGGATGGATTTGTTCCCGGGGGCGCTGCGCGGCATGGGATATTCCGCGGTGCCGATGGTGTTGTCGGTCATCGGAACGGTTGGTACGAGAGTGGTGTGGATTTTTGGCATTTTTCCATACCACAGATCACTGGCGATTCTGTTTATATCTTATCCAGCGTCGTGGATTATCACGATTGTCCTGCAGGTAATCTGTTTTTACTTTGTGAGACGGAGAGTGCACCGGAGAAGTCAGGCGCTCGCCGGACAGGAAGCCTGATTCCTCAATCAGCCAGGAAACCCAGTGGAAAGTGACAGGTCATCTGTCGGAACTCTGCCGGATCGAGGCAAAAGCCCAATCCCGGAATCCAGCAGGAAGTCTGGCTCAAATTCCACCCATACCCACACACGGAGACAACGATGGAAGCATATTATTACAGCAAAATGGACAAAACAAAGCAGGCGGCATATCATGCGATGCTGCAGGGACTATTGGCGTTGGAGGATTCCATTCCGATGCCGCGCCTTGAGGCGGAGGATCTCTATCAGGTATTTTTCCTGCTGCGGCTGGATCATCCGGAGATTTTCTGGGCGACCGGCTACAAGTACCGGTATTATCCGGAGTCGGCGAATCTTGTGTTCCTGCCGGAATACCTCTTTGAAAAAAGCAAGATCAGAGAGCATCAGAAGGCGATGAAGGCGCGGGTGGAAAAACTGGCGCGCGCGGCGCAGAATCTCTCCGAGTGGGAGAAGGAAAAATACGTCCATGACTTTATCTGCGAAAACGTGCACTATGATAAGCTGAAAAAGCCGTATTCCCATGAGATTATAGGACCGCTCGGACAGGGTGTGGGCGTCTGCGAGGGAATCGCAAAGTCAGTAAAGGTGCTTTGCGATGCACTTGGCATCTGGTGCGTGATCGCCCTGTGCGGAAACTGCCCCGAGAAGGGGATCAAATACCGCCATACGTGGAATATCGTAAAAATTGGCGGGCAGTATTATCATCTGGATGCCACATTTGACAACACGCTCGGTGCGGGAGCACAGATCCGGTACGATTATTTCAATCTCTGCGACAAGAGCATATTCCGGGATCATCAGCCCCTGATCGCGCCTGCGCCGGAATGTACGGATGCAGCGCATTTTTATTATCGGGAGAAAAAGCTTTCCTTCACGAAGGTGGAGGATGTCTATAAACGTGCGCTTCAGACAGCAAAAAAAGGAAAAACGTTTACCTTTCACTGGAGAGGCGGGTATCTCACCAGGGAGGTCTTTGGGGAACTGTTGGAACAGATTTCCGGGGCCGGCAGGGAGAGAGGAAAAAGCGCCAGAGTCAGCGTGAACTGGCAGCAGGCGGTGATCCGGTTTGATTACGTGGAGGCGGGCAGTGCGCCGGAGGCGCGTGTTGTGATGGAAGAAGCGAATGAGGGAGAAAAAGAATGACGGAAGACTTACTGGAACAGATTCAGAGAAAAGATGCGGCGGCGTTTACACACGGAGGAAAATTTCATGCAGACGATGTGTTTTCCGCGGCGCTGCTGCTTTACCTGAATCCGGAGATTGTAATTGCGCGAGGCAACAGGGTGCCGGAGGATTTTCACGGGATCGTGTTTGACATCGGAAGAGGACGGTACGACCATCATCAGAAAGACAGCCGGGTGCGGGAGAACGGCGTGCCCTATGCGGCGTTCGGGCTGCTGTGGGAAGAACTCGGGGAAGCAATCCTCGGGGAGGAGCTGGCAGCGGAATTTGACGAGGCGTTTGTACAGCCGTTGGACAACAACGACAACACCGGGGAGAAAAACGAGCTGGCGACGCTCATCGGTAATTTTAACCCGGCATGGGATGCGCAGGGCGGAAGCGACGCCGCCTTTTTTCAGGCAGTCAGTGTGGCGGGCATGATTCTTGAAAATAAATTCGAGCGCTACCGTGGAAATGAGCGCGCCGACCGTCAGATCGAGGAGGTGCTGGCGGCGCATGAGCGTGCCGTAACGTCCGGGGAGACGGCGGAGCGCGATGCCGCGATTCTGATATTGCCCTATTTTATTCCGTGCCAGAAACGCCTGTCGGAGACCGGGATTGCGTTTGTGATTTTCCCGTCGAACCGGGGCGGATACTGTATCCAGCCGCAGAAGCGGGAGTATTCTCTCCATTATAAGTGCAGCTTTCCGGAATGCTGGCTCGGACTGGAAAAGGAAGAACTGGCGGAGGCATCAGGTTTAGAGAGCGCCGTTTTCTGCCATAAGGGCGGTTTTCTCATGACGGTCGGGGAACTTTCCGATGCAGTGGAGGCATGCCGGATCAGTCTGGACAGCTTTAAGGAGGAGAAGGCGTTTGTAAACGTGGGCGGCGGAGAGACAGCGGATGAACTTTTAAGAGAACTGCCGGGGATGGCGGAAGCGCAGATCTATCACATGCCGCTGCCAGAGCTGCCGGAACTGGAACAGGACGGCAGTTACGGTGAAGTGGCGATGGAAAAAGCCGACTGGAAGCTTCGGAACAAGGATTATGTGAAACAGATCCTGCAGTGCCGGCCGGAGGCCGTTTACGTCGAGGGGGATGTATTTGCGGCATATCCGGTGGTGCATCTGCTCCGGAAAAAGCACGTGACGGTGCTTGCCATGGCGGAGCGCGGCGGGGAGCGGATTCTCGTGCGGATTCCGTCCGGTTCCTAGATGGGACTTGTAGAAGACAAGCGAAAAGTGCTATGATTCTTATGTAATGTGGAATATGCTTTCAGGAATTTCTGCTTCCGGCGAAGAGGCAGGAAAATCAGATAGACATACCAAGGAGGAATGGACAATGGCTTGTACAACGATTTTAGTGGGAAAAAAAGCATCATATGATGGATCAACGATGATTGCGCGCAACGACGATTCGGGTTCGGGACATTTTACACCGAAGAAATTTGTGATAGTGCAGCCCCAGGAGCAGCCGCGACATTATGAGTCTGTGATTTCACATGTGAAGATCGAACTGCCGGAGCAGCCGATGCGCTACACGGCGGTGCCGAACGCGGTCGACGGGGAAGGCATCTGGGCGGCAAGCGGCGTGAATGAGGCGCATGTTGCCATGACGGCGACGGAGACGATCACCTCGAATCCGCGCGTGCTCGGCGCAGATCCGCTGGTGGTGTATCAGAAGGCAGAGGATGGTCAGCCGGAGATCTGTGGAGGGATCGGCGAGGAAGATCTTGTGTGCCTTGTGCTTCCGTATATCCGCAGCGCCAGGGAGGGTGTCAGACGTCTGGGAAGCCTGCTGGAGCAGTACGGCACCTATGAGATGAACGGCATTGCATTTCAGGATCAGGATGAGATCTGGTGGCTGGAGACAATCGGCGGACATCACTGGATGGCGCGCAGAGTGCCGGATGATGTCTATGTGGTCATGCCGAACCAGCTTGGAATCGACCGGTTTGATTTTTCCGATGCCCTCGGGGAGCAGAAGGAATATATGTGCTCGGCGGATCTGGAAGAATTTGTAAAGACGTACCATCTGGATCTCTCACAGGACGGCGAGTTTCATCCGCGCAACGCGTTCGGCAGTCATGACGATGCGGATCATGTATATAACACGCCGCGTGCGTGGTTCATGGAGCGCTATCTGAATCCGCACACGAAGGTGTGGGACGGACCGCATGCGGATTTCACACCGGTTTCGGATGATCTTCCGTGGTGCATGGCGCCGGAGAAAAAGGTGACGGTGGAGGACGTCAAATACGTCTTGTCCTCCCATTTCCAGGGAACACCGTATGACCCGTATGCCGCTTACGGGGATAAGTCCCTGCGCGGTGCATACCGCTCGATCGGCATCAACCGGAACGATTTTCTCGCAGTGATCCAGATGCGCCCGCAGATGGAGCAGGAGAACGGCGTGATCGAATGGCTGGCATTTGCGTCAAACGCATTTAACGTGCTGGTGCCGTTCTATGCCGATGTGGAGGAGACGCCGGAATATCTGTCGAACACGACAGGCGAGGTGTCCACGGAGAACTTTTACTGGTCGAGCCGGCTGATTGCGGCGATGGCAGACGCGTCCTACCGGAGCTCGGTGTTCCATATCGAGCGCTATCAGGAGCATGTGATGGCAAAGGGACATGAGCTGATCCATCACTACGACGAGCTCCTCTCTAGGGAGACGGATGCCGTGATGCGCAGAAGACTTCGCGAGGAGGCAAACCGCAGCATTGCGAAGATGCTGCAGAAGGAGACGGCAGATACCCTTGACAAGGTTTTATTTGAACTCAGTGGTCAGATGAAGAATGCATATTCCAGATCGGATGCATAGGGAGGACTGCCATGGTAAAAATTGATCTGATCACGGGCTTCCTCGGATCAGGGAAGACGACGTTTTTGAAAAAATATGCGAAGCGCCTGATGGAGCAGGGGCAGAATATCGGAATTCTGGAAAATGATTTCGGCGCGGTCAATGTCGATATGATGTTACTGCAGGAGTTAGAGGGGGAGCAGTGCGAGCTGGAGATGATCTCCGGCGGCTGCGATCCCGAGACGCACCGCAGAAGGTTCCGCACCAAGCTGATCGCCATGGGAATGTGCGGGTATGACCGCGTGCTCGTGGAGCCGTCGGGAATCTACGACATGGACGAGTTCTTTGACGTGCTGCATGAGGAGCCGCTGGATCAGTGGTACGAGATCGGCAATGTGATTGCTGTGGTGGACGCGCGTCTGGAGGACACACTTTCACCGGAGGCGGAGTACCTGCTGGCGTCGCAGGCGGCAAATGCCGGCTGTATAATTTTAAGCAAGTGCGACACGGCAACAGAGGAGCAGCGGCAGAATACGATCGCGCATCTGAAGCGTTCGCTTGCGGCGCTCGGCTGCAAGCAGTGGGCGGATCAGAAAATTTTGTGCGAGGGTGCAGAATTGCTCTCAGATCAGGACTTTGCCGCGATTCTTTCCTGCGGTTATTATATCGCAAGCTATGAGAAGCCGGACTTTGCGAAGGGACAGGCGTTTGAGTCGTTGTATTTTCTGGATATGCATCTGGACGGAGATGCGGTTACGGCGGCGGTGAAGAAGATGTTGAAAGATCCGGCGTGCGGACATATTTTCCGTGTGAAGGGATTTTTGCAGAATCCGGATGGCACATGGCTGGAGGTCAATGCAACACAGCAGGAGATCACGCGAAAGCCGATTGCAAATGGGCAGGATGTTCTGATTGTGATCGGAGAGAAGCTTGTGGAAGATGCCATCCGGGCGTATTGGAAAGGTTAGAGACAGACGATGATTTATGTGATGATGGCGCTCTATCAGGAGGCACACGGACTCATCCGGGAACTGGAATTAAAAAAGAACACGGCGTATGCGCCGTTTGAGGTGTTTGACAATGAGAGCGCAGGCATCCGGCTGGTTGTGACCGGTGTGGGGGAGATTGCTGCGGCTGCTGCGACCGCGGCAGTCTGTGCGCGGGATGGAGCAGATGCGGCAGACTTTCTCATCAATATCGGCTGCTGCGCGGCTGGCTGCTGTAAACCGGCAGACCGGGGCATGGACAGCTGCTGCGCGGCGGCACACGCCGCACAGATCGGAGACCTGTACATGTGTCACAAGATCACGGAGCAGGCAACCGGGAAAACGTTCTATCCGGATATTCTGTACCGGCACCCGTGGAAGGAACGTGAACTTGTGACCGGGATGCAGCCGCTGCAAAGAGCAGCGGCACACGGAGCTTTATATGATATGGAAGCGGCGGCCGTCTATCAGGCAGGCATCCGCTTTTTTTCTCCGGACCGGATGCTTTTTTTGAAGGTGGTATCGGATTTCGGAATTGCAGGGCAGGAGAGAATGACGGCGGAGGCGCTCACGGGGCTGCTGGAGCAGCATGTAAAGGAGGTCGCGGCATTTCTTACAAATCTGCGGGAGGCGGCAGACGAGGAGGAGACGCTGCGAAACGACGGTATTTTGCAGGAAGACGAGGCGGTGCTGGAGCGGCTTTTTGCGGCGCTGCACTGCTCGCAGACGATGCGGGCGTCGGCGCGGCAGTATATCACGTATGCGGCGCTTACCGGATACGACTGGAAAGCGGAACTGGAAGAATGGTATGCGCGGGGGCTGCTCCCGTGCAAAGACAGGCGGGAAGGGAAGGTGCGGCTTGAAGAACTTAAACAGGTCTTATTATAATCCGCCGTTTTCCCATATTTATGTGGAGCGGGAAGTGGCGGAAGATCCGGAGACAAAGCGGATACTTGCGCAGTTTCCGCAGGCGGAAGTGATTGCTATCGACCACTATAAGGATGTTTTCTGCCGGAGCAGGCAGGACTATGTCAGGCAGCATGCGGCGCAGAATCTGATTCTGGCGGCGAAGCACGGTGAGCTGCTCTACCCCGGCGCGCCGGTCTGCCAGAGTTTTGGAAATGAACATTTTTACTACACCTCCTGCGTGATGAACTGCGTGTTTGACTGTGAATACTGCTATCTGAAGGGAATGTATCCGTCCGCCAATCTGGTGGTGTTCGTCAATCTGGAGGATATTTTTGCGGAAGTGGAAAAGAGACTTGCCGCGCACTCGGTCTACCTTTGCGTGTCCTACGACACGGATCTGCTGGCGTTAGAGCATCTGACCGGTTATGCGGCACGCTGGATTGAGTTTGTGCGCAGGATGAACACCGACGGGCAGCGGCTGCGCATCGAGCTTAGAACCAAGGGAACCGGAGGCAGCCTGTGGCAGACGGTCCGGCCGGAGGCAGGTGTCATCTGTGCGTTTACCATTTCACCGCAGCAGGTGATTGATGCATATGAGCACGGTACGGCTTCGCTCGCCGGGCGGCTGGCAGGAGCGGAAGCGGCGATGGAACACGGCTTTTCGGTGCGTCTCTGCTTTGACCCGATGATCTATTGCAGCGACTGGAAGAAGCATTATGACGCGATGTTTGCGCAGGTCTGCGGGACGCTGGACCTGGAAAAACTGGCGGATGTCAGCGTCGGAACCTTCCGCATTTCCCAGGATTATCTGAAGAAGATGCGGAAAAATGAGCCGGACTCGGCGGTGGTGCAGTTCCCCTACCAGAATGACGGCGGGGTGTACCATTACCCGACGGCGCTCATGGAGGAGATGGAGCAGTATATGACGGAAAAACTTGCTGCTTATCTTCCGGCAGAGCGGATTTTCCGGTGGAAGGAATAAGGAGAGAATACATGGAGCAGTGTAGAGAAAACGAGGCGGCGATTGTCACGGGGGCGTCCTCCGGGATCGGGGCGGCGATCAGTGCCAGACTGTGCAAAATGGGATATGAAGTGTTTGGCATCGGACGCTCGTTCGGCAGCAGTTTCGCGGAACAGTTTCCGGACGCTGCAGATAATCCGCTGTTTCATGCGGTGGTCTGCGATCTTCTGGACACGGAAAAAATGTTGAAGCTGGTGCGGGGGATTGCGGCGGAAGCTACGGTAACGCTGCTTGTCAACAATGCCGGCAGCGCGTACTACGGACTGCACGAGGAGTTAAGCCCGAAGAAGATTCAGGAGATGGTGCGCACAGATCTGGAAGTGCCGATGATTTTAAGCCAGCAGCTGCTGCGCGGGTTTAAGAAAAACAAGGGCTGTATCGTCAATATCGCATCCGTGACGGCGCAGCAGTCGAATCCGCACGGCTGTGCCTACGGCGCGGTAAAGGCAGGACTTGTGAGCTTTTCGCGCAGCCTCTTTGACGAGGCGCGAAAATACGGTGTGCGCGTGGCGACGGTATCCCCGGATATGACGAAGACGGAATTGTACCGCAATGCAGACTTTACGGTGGGGGAGGAGACGGAGAGCTATCTTCTGCCGCAGGATGTCGCGGACGCGGTGGCGTATATCGTGGAGCAGAGAGAGGGCGTGGCAGTGTCGGAGGTGACACTCCGCCCGCAGTATCACAGAATCCGGCGCAAGCCGGTAGCGAAAAAGGAGAGACCGGTCGAATGAAAGATCTTACAAAAGGAAAACCGTCAACGCTGATTCTTGCGTTTGCACTGCCGATATTTCTGGGGAATCTGCTGCAGCTGACCTACAGCGTGACCGACACGAGAATTGTCGGCTCTTTTCTCGGGGAGGATGCGCTCGCCGCAGTCGGTGCAACGACGACGCTCAGCAATCTCATCATCGGCTTTTTGCTCGGACTGGCGAACGGGTTTGCCATCATCACGGCGCAGCGGTTCGGCGCGAAGGATATCCGGGGCGTGAAAAAATCGTTTGCCGCTTCCCTGGTGCTCGGAACGGTGATCTCGGTCGTGCTGACGGTGCTAGGACTGGTGTTTTTACAGCCGATCCTGCGGTTTTTAAATGTGCCGGAGCATCTGATTCCGGTGGCAGGATCTTACATATTTATCATCATAGCAGGACTTCTTGCGACATTTCTCTATGACGCGTGTGCCGCAGCACTTCGGGCACTCGGGGATACCGTCACGCCGCTCGTGATTCTGGCAGTGTCGGTGGCGCTAAATATCGCGGGAGATCTTCTGTTCGTGCTGGTGTTAAAAGCGGGCGTGCGGGGAGCTGCCGCCGCCACGGTTCTGGCACAGATCCTGGCGTTTGTAATCTGCTGGATCTACATGCTAAGACGATATGAAATCCTCCGCCTTGCGCGGGAGGATTTCCGGGATGCGGATACGGCGATGGTGAAAAACATGCTCGGATCGGGGCTGTCGATGGGCTTTATGAGCTCGCTGGTCAATATCGGCTCGCTGACACTCCAGACGGCGATCAATAAGCTGGGGCAGGACATCATCGTGGCGCACACGGCGGCGCGGAAAATTTCTGAGATTTTTATGACGATGTTCAGCGTCTTCGGACAGACGATGGCGACTTACTGCGGACAGAATCTGGGCGCAGGCAGGATCGACCGGGTTAAAAAAGGCATCCGGCTCGGCATTTTCTACACCTGCATCTGGTGTACGCTTTCCGCGGTGGCCAGCTACACGATTGGCAGATGGCTGGTATATCTTGTGACGGGAAGCACGAATGAGGTTGTGATCTTAAATGCGACCAGCTACCTGAAATTCGACACGCTGTTCTACTATGTGACGGCGGTGATCTGTGTGCTCCGAAACGCCATGCAGGGACTGGGCGATCATATCACGCCGCTCATTTCGAGTTCGCTTGAGATGGTCGGGAAAATCGTGATCGCCGCTACGCTTGTGCCGATGTTAGGCTACACCGGTGTTATTGTGGCGGAGCCGCTCGTGTGGTTTATCATGGTAATTCCGCTCGTCGTGCAGATCTTCCGGATGCCGGTACTTCGGGAAGAAAACAGGGGAAATCAAGGGAAATGATGCGTAGTTGGACGATAACAACGCTTGAAATGCCATAAAATCAAGCAATTGCAGGATTTCACAAAAAGTTCACAGAAAATTAGCACTCAACACTTGACAGTGCTAATAAACGGTGCTATAACATAGTCAGAACAAAGGAGAGGAACAAAAGGAGAACAGGAAATGAGTTCTATGAGTTCCCAGAACATCCCGGTTCCAAAGAAACAAGGAAACAGCATGAGTGTATCTGCCGAAGGCAGGTACGAAGTAGAAAAGGAGAGATGACTTATGTTAACACCTAGTATTTTTGGAGAGAATTTATTTGATGACTGGTTTGATGATTTCCCATTTTTCGATGACAGAGATTTGCGCAAGGTTGACAAGAAGCTGTACGGCAGAAGAGCCGGTAACCTGATGAAGACAGATATTCAGGAGATGAAGGATGGCTACAAGATGGAAGTTGATCTCCCGGGCTTCAAGAAAGATGAGATTACCGTAGAGCTGGATGACGGATATCTGACCATCAGCGCCGCCAAGGGACTGGATCAGGACGAGAAGGAGAAAGAATCCGGACGTTACATCCGCAGAGAGCGTTACGCAGGTGCTTGCAGCCGGAGTTTCTATGTGGGTGAGGGTGTAACCGAGGAGGATATCAAGGCTGAGTTCAAGCATGGTATTTTAACGCTGGTTGTTCCGAAGAAGGAAGCAAAACCTGCAGTAGAGCAGAAGAAATACATTGCGATTGAAGGATAAGGATGACAGAGAGAAAGGAAGCGTATGATCATGTCAGATAAGAATCCAAAACATCCGTTGAAGAAGAAAAAAGTAGTAGCAAAGGTGAATATGGCAGACCATGAGGCGGTCGAGGAAGCGAGAGAAGCCCACAAGTCGAAAAAGCATGTTTACTAAGTGATACGCCTGTAGATGGCAGGAGAAAAGGGACAGGGAGCCGCACAGCACAAAGTGCTGTGCGCCCCCTGTCCCTTTTTGCGTCCAAAGATTACCCATTCGCTAATCCAACTGCATGGAGTTGAGTTTTTCTGCCAGCAGAGCCAGGAAACGCTTGCCGAAATTACTTAGTTCGTGATCCTTGCGGGAGATCCAGCCAAGTTCGATCCGTTGATGCGTGTCCAGATTCATGACCGCGTAATCTTTTTCCAGCAGATTCTCACCGGACATGCCGGAACCGATGGTATAGGTGTTCATCTCCATGCCGATGCTGGCATCTGCCATCTCGTCCGTGAGGGTGATTGTTTTTTTGCGACAGTATTTTCCACCAGCTCCTCGGAGAAGAAGCGGTCCCTGGAACTGTCAATGCCCTGAAAATAGTGGCTGTAGACATAGGGAGCCAGGTATTCCATCGATACCTTCGCTCTGCCGGCGAGCGGATGCTGCCTGGAAACATAGACTTTGGGGCGCATGGTTGCCAGCAGATGAAAATCAAGTTCCTGCTGCTCCATCTCCCAGTCGAGAACGCGGTTCTCACGGTTTTCAGCAGAACGCCGATCTCGCAGAATTCCGAAGCGACGTAATCTAAGATCTCCTTGGTGCGCAATGGTGAGAGTCTATAAAGTGCCGGTGCTAAAGCCGGTTATGGATGTCCTTATGGCACTGAGCAAAGCGTTTCCGATGAACCTGGTTCTGCTCATCTTTTATCTGATCTGGACGACGCAGTTTTCCAGTATCGCAGCATTTTTTCATTCACAGAAGACGATCAAGGATGTCAGTCTGATGTATGTAGCGATTGCAGCTCTGGTGTTCTGCAGTCTTGCCAGTATTTCGGAAATCATAAGAAGCGGTCTGATCTCCGTGGACAAGGGACAGTATGAAGCGGGATATGCCTCGGGACTGACAAAAGCACAGACCTTTTTCCATGTGATTGTGCCGCAGGCGGTGCGGGCGGTCATTCCACCGCTCACGAACGATATTCTCTCGCTGGTAAAGGGAACGGCGTTAGTGTCGGTCATCGGAGTGTCAGATATTCTGACGGATTCCATCAACGCGGCAAGTGCGGCGTACTCTTACCTGGAGGCGTATGTGGCGGCAGCCATGGTATTCTGGGGCATCGGAATTGTGTTAGAGCGGCTGAGCCACTATGTGGAGCGGAAATTTTCAAAAAGCGTTAAGACACTGGCAGGCTGAGATGCGGTACGGCATCGTACATTATTATAATAGGAAGGAAACAGGGCTATGGCAGTATTAGAAGTGAGAAATGTAAAAAAGGTTTTTGGAGATAACGTGATTTTAAGAGGAATCGATCTTGATGTACAGAAAGGGGACGTCATCGTCATACTCGGGCCGAGCGGTTCCGGTAAGATCACCTTTTTGCGCTGCCTGAATCTTCTGGAAAAACCGGATGAAGGCTCGATGGTCTTAAACGGAAGAGAATATAACTTAAAAAATGTAAAAAATAAGGAAAAGCTGGAGATTCGGAGAAATACTTCCTTCGTTTTCCAGAATTACAATCTCTTCGTGAACAAGACGGTTCTTTCCAATGTGACGCTGGGGCTTACCGGGGGGACGCCATATGAAAAAGGAAGAGGTCGAGAAGACCGGAAAAGAACTTTTAGACAAGGTCGGTCTTGCAGGAAAGTACGATTACTACCCGGCACAGCTATCCGGCGGCATGCAGCAGCGTGTCGGAATTGCACGGGCAATGGCAGCGAATCCAGAGGTCATTCTTTTTGATGAGCCGACGTCCGCACTCGATCCGGAGCTGGTGGGAGAGGTGTTAAATGTCATGAAACAGTTCGCAAAACAGGGAGTCACAATGATTGTGGTAACACATGAGATGCAGTTTGCAAGAGAAGTGGCAAGTCAGGTTATTTTTATGGCAGACGGTGTGGTTGTGGAAAAAGGAACGCCGGAGGAGATCTTTGATCATCCGAAGGAGGAGGCAACCAGAAAATTCTTAAAACGTATTTTAAAGGAAGAGTCATAGCTGTGTGCGAAGACGGAGAGGAGAGAAAGATATGCAGAAATATGTGATTTCAATTTCAAGACAATTTGGAAGTCTGGGAAGACCGATTGCAAAGAAACTGGCAGAACTTCTGGAAATTGAATACTACGACAGAGATATTGTGGAGGAGGCGTCCAAAGTTCACAACATTCCGTTAAAGGAAGCGAGCAATCTGGAGGAGTCGGCAAAGTATCTGTTCATGAGTTTCCCACTCGGCAGTGGAACCACGGCGACGCAGGATGCCCTGTTTAAGACGGAGAGCGAGATGATAAAAAAACTTGCCGTGAAGGAATCCTGCATCATTGTCGGCAGATGCGCGGACGCAATTCTGGAGGATTGCGATCATCTGATCAGAATTTTTATCTATGCGCCGTACGAAGACCGCATTGTCAACTGTGTCAATGATCTCGGCATGGACACAAAGGCGGCGAAGCGGATGATCCGTGATGTGGACAAGGCGAGAGATGCCTACCATATGCGGTATGCGGGGTATTTGCCGAACGATATGAACCATATGGATCTGATGGTCAACAGCGCAACTCTGGGGGTCGATATGACAGCGAGACTGTTGGCGGAAGTGGTGCGTGATAAATTTTCATAAGACGGACAGTGTGCATAAGACTGCACAGTCCCACAGAGGATAAGGCATGGAAAAACACAGAAAAAAACTGATCAAAAACGCAACGGTATTCGACGGGCACAGCAGCGGGCTGGCGCAAGGGAAAAAGATTGTCATTGAGGATGATATTGTCACAGAGATTACTGCGGATGAAGTATCGGAAGAAAATTTTGACGAGGTATTTGACGGCACGGGCATGGTGGCGATGCCGGGAATGACGGACGCGCATGTTCACATGGGATGTCTGTTCGCAAAGGGAGAATTCCCGGTGGATTACGCCACGGTGCTGACCGTCGCAAAATGTAAGGATGCGCTGATGGCCGGGTTTACCACGTTCCGTGATGCGGGAAGTGTGAGCGAGGGATTAAAGCTGGCGTTTGACGAGGGTGTGCTTCCGGGACCGCGCATCTATCCCTGCGGTGCCTACATCAGCCAGACGTGCGGGCATGGAGATTCGGAGTATGCGCATACCTATCGCGACATCCAGTACAGGCATCCGTCCAGCACCGTTTTGGCGGACGGGGTGCCGGAGATCATCTGGGCAGTGCGCGAGCAGTTCTACCGCGGTGCATCCCACATCAAACTGATGGCTACCGAGATCTTAAACCGGCATGAGGATATCAGGCTTTTGTTCGGAACGGATATGATGATCACGGGACCGGATTATCAGGTGGAGCAGAGTGAGGATATCCGGTATTACGAAAAGCGCTTCGGAACAATGCGGGCGCTGCGGGCTTTGACGGGCACTGCAAACGAGGTGTTTGCGCTTACGACCTACCAGAATCCTTACCCGAAGGGAAAGATCGGTGTACTGGAGGCGGGAGCCTTTGCGGATCTGCTTCTGGTGGATGGAGATCCGACAAAACGTGTATCGGTTCTTGCAGACACCGATCATCTGCGCCTGATTATGAAAGGGGGAACGGTGTACAAAAATACACTGTGCTGAGATTTTATTCCGCTAATACGCTGACTTGCATGTGGCTGAGATTCGTAGTAATCTTATTCCAAAAACTAGAAGCAGGAGGTAATTATGAAAGAGCTGCTGTACTGGATTGTGGAATGGATTGCGAAGATTCACAGCCACATTCTTCGTCTGAATGATGCGTATGAATACAATTTTACAGATAAAGAACTGCATTTTCTCGTCATTGGTATGATGGGAATGGGATTCATTTTTGTCGTGTATCCTGTTTTTAAATGGCTTGCAAAGCATGAGCATGTCATGGTAATTGCGTGGATTTATGTGTTGACACTGATTATCGTGATCACGTTTGCCATAGAGATCGGGCAGAAAGTAACAGGCACCGGCAATATGGAATTTGCAGACATTGTGATGGGGGTATTCGGATTCATTGTAATGTTCCTTGTGTTCTCAGTTCTGCGGGGTATTTATAAGCTGATAAGAAATCTGATCAGAGGAGACAGGGAAGATGAATGAATTTTGGAAAAGAGTGCTCGAGACGTGCGTGGTGATTCTGGGAAACTGCCTGTATGCATTCGGCGTGGCGATGTTCATTGTGCCGGGAGGACTGATTACCGGCGGAACGACGGGAATTGCGCTGTTTGTGCACCACATGATGGGTTGTTCCGTCTCCGTGTTTGTACTGCTGTTCAATACGGTTATGTTTCTGATCGGATTTGCGGTATTCGGGAAAAAATTTGCAGCTAACACACTGGTCAGCACCTTCAGCTATCCGGTAGCGCTGGAGCTGTTTACACGGATTCTGCACGGATATGCGATCACCGACGATATGATTCTCTGTATGATCTTCGGAGGAATCTGTATCGGAGGAGCCATCGGCGTTGTGATCCGTGCGGGCGCATCGACTGGCGGCATGGATATACCGCCGCTTGTGTTGAACCGTTATTTTAAGATACCAGTGTCAAAGTCCATCTATGTGTTTGATATGCTGATTTTGCTGCTCCAGGCGTTTGACAGCACAGGAGAACAGCTTCTCTATGGTATTCTTCTGGTGATTGTCTACAGCGTGGTGCTGGATAAGTGCCTGATGCTTGGAACTGCAAAGATGCAGATCAAAGTAGTCAGTGAGAAAATTGATGAGATCAGAAAAGCAGTCTTAACAGATATCGACCGTGGTGTTACAATGTTAAAAAGTGAGACCGGATACATGGAGCGGGAGACGGAGATGCTGCTTACGGTGGTGTCAATACAGGAACTGGCGAAGACGGAGAAGCTGATCCACTCGGTGGATGAGGATGCGTTCGTTGTGATCAATCGTGTCAGTGAGGTTTCCGGCCGCGGTTTTTCAAGTAAAAAGCGCTATCTGGAAAAGGAGAATTCATGACATTACAGCAACTGAGATATGCACTGGCGATTGCCGACTGCGGATCGATGAATGAGGCGGCAAAGCGTCTGTTTTTATCGCAGCCCAGCCTGTCTGAGACAGTAAAGGAACTGGAGCAGGAGATCGGGATGCAGATTTTTATGCGTTCAAACCGGGGAATCATCATAACACCGGAGGGCGAGGAGTTTCTGGGGTACGCCAGACAGGTGATCGATCAGTACGGAATCCTGCAGGCGCGTTATGTGGAGAAGCAGCGCAAGGAAAAGTTCAGCGTGTCCATGCAGCACTATACGTTTGCGGTCAAAGCGTTTGTGGAGACCGTGAAGAAAGCCGGGATGGACCGCTATGAATTTGCGGCGAACGAGACGACCACCTACGACGTCATGGAGAATGTCCGCAACTTTAAGAGCGAAATCGGCGTCCTGTATCTGAACGATTTTAATGAGCAGGTGTTGATGAAGATTATCCGGGAGAAGGGGCTGGAGTTCGAGGAACTGTTTGCCTGCGATACCTATGTCTATCTGTGGTCGGGGCATCCGCTCGCGGGGCAGAGCGTGATCTCCATGGAAGAGCTGGACGAGTATCCGTGCTTGTCCTTTGATCAGGGACGGAACAGCTCGCTCTATCTTGCGGAGGAGATGAAGAGCACCTACGATTATAAGCGGCTGATTAAGGCGAATGACCGGGCGACACTGCTAAACTTTATGATTGGGCTGAACGCGTACACGCTGTGTTCGGGAATTATCTGTGAGGAGCTAAACGGCAGCGATTACATGGCAATTCCACTCAAGGAGACGGAAAAGATGCGGATTGGCTATGTGAAGCGCAAAGGGGCATCAATCAGTCACATCGGACAGATCTATATCGAGGAATTGAAAAAATATAAAGAGAAAATTATGTAATGGTTGGCTATAGGTTTCACCTATAGCCAACTATCGGCTTCCTGTATTAACACTTTCCCAAACTGCCTGTTATAATAGGCAATGTAATCAAAAAACACATGCAGATAACAGACAGCATGGAGTGGAGAAGCAGGAAGGAGGAAACGGGTATGAGAGACACAGCGCGGCAGATGAGATCAGCGATGATGTGTGACAGGATGCGCCAGATGTCCATGTGTGATGGCATGGATGCAGATGTTGTGCGGCTTTTCCCGGATTCTTCAGATCTTTGGAAGAACAGATAGATACCGGCGCTATGGAGCGCAGGTTGGGGCAGCCGCAGGGCTGCTTTTTTTATTCTATGTTTTAGAAATAACATTTTAGGAGGTGGCAGTGCATGCCAGCAATTGCGATACGTCATTTATCAAAGACCTTCGAGCAGAAGGGAAACAGCGTGGAAGCGCTGCGGGATATCTCGCTCGACATTGAGGAGGGAGACATCTACGGAATCATTGGAATGTCCGGTGCCGGGAAAAGTACCCTGGTGCGGTGTCTGAATTATCTGGAGAGGCCGACGGGCGGTAAGGTCATCATCGGTGGTAGAGATCTGGGAACGCTGACCGAGAAAGAACTGCGGGAGCAGCGGAGCGACATCGCAATGATTTTCCAGCATTTCAACCTTCTCATGCAAAAGAGTGTGCTGGACAATGTATGTTTCCCGATGCAGATTGCGAAGAAAAAGAAGGATGAGGCGAAGAAAAGAGCGCTTGAGCTGCTCGAGACTGTCGGACTTGCCGACAAGGCGGACGCTTATCCGGCACAGCTTTCCGGCGGACAGAAGCAGAGAGTGGCGATCGCCAGAGCTCTTGCGACGGATCCGAAGATTCTGCTCTGCGACGAGGCAACCAGTGCCTTAGATCCGCAGACAACGCAGTCCATTCTGGCACTCTTAAAGGAGATCAACCGGAAATTCGGCATCACGATTGTGATTATCACGCATCAGATGTCCGTGATCCGGGAAATCTGCAGCCATGTGGCGATTGTGGAAAAAGGAAGCATCGTGGAAGTCGGCCTGGTCGAGGAGATTTTTAACCATCCGAAATCCCGTGTGGCGAGAAGCCTGATCTTAAGCGACCGTGCTGCGGATGCCGCGTCATATTCCGGGGCGGAAGGTGATACTGCGGATGGAGCGGAGCTGACCGGATGGAGCGGTGAGAGCAGACAGCGGGACCGCATCGGCGACGATAAGAAGCTTCGTATTGTATTCTCAGAGAATTCCGCATTTGAGCCCGTCATTGCCAATATGGTGTTAAAGTTCGGTACGCCGGTGAACATCCTCCGCGCAGATACCAAGAATGTCGGCGGAGTGGCAAAGGGTGAGATGATTCTGGGACTTCCGTCAGACGCCGGGCTGCAGGAGCAGATGGAGGCTTATCTGGTGGAAAAGGGACTTGAGATCGAGGAGGTGACCGGAGATGTGGAATAGTCAGGTAATCGTCATGCTTTTGGAGGGAATCCGGGATACCCTGTATATGACCTTAGCGTCCACATTGTTTGGATATATCATCGGACTTCCGATGGGAATTGTACTGACCGTCACGGACAAGGACGGCATCCGTCCGAATGCAGCAGTCTATAAGGTGCTGGATGTGATTTCCAACCTGCTGCGCAGTATTCCGTTTATTATTTTACTGATTGTGCTGATTCCGTTTACCAGATTTGTGGTGGGAAGAAGCTACGGATCGACGGCGACGATCGTCCCGCTGACGATTGCGGCGGCACCTTACATTGCCAGAATGGTAGAATCCTCATTAAAAGAGGTGGATGCAGGCGTCATCGAGGCAGCGCGCTCCATGGGAGCATCCGATTTTCAGATTGTGACCAGGGTTATGCTGGTGGAGGCGAGAACGTCTCTGATTGTCGGAGCAACGATTTCCCTTGGCACAATTTTGGGATATTCCGCGATGGCAGGAACCGTCGGCGGAGGCGGACTAGGAGATATTGCCATCCGCTATGGTTACACCAGATGGCAGACCGATATCATGGTTGTCACAGTGGTGCTTCTGGTAATTTTATTCCAGATTTTCCAGACGATCGGTATGAAGATTGCGAATCGGCTGGATCGCAGAAAGTAGCAATAACAAATTTGCATATATTTTAAGTTTTAAGGAGGACACTATTATGAAAAAGAAAGTATTGTCAACGATTCTGGCAGGCGTGCTCGCATTATCCACATTCGCAGGATGCGGAAGCAGCGCTGAGGAGAGCACAGACACCAGCGCAGTAACAAAGGAAGAGACGACCGTAGCTGCAACGGAGGAGACTGTGAGTGCTGAGAGCACAGAGAGCACCGATACCGTAGCAGAAGGCGGTACCATCAAGGTGGCTGCATCCGCAACACCGCACGCAGAGATTCTTGAGGAAGCAAAGAAGATTCTTGCTGACGAGGGATGGGATCTGGAAATCAAGATTTTTGACGACTATGTAATGCCGAACGAAGTGGTAGAGAGCGGCGAGTTTGACGCAAACTACTTCCAGCACATTCCGTACCTTGAGAGCTTTAACAAAGAGAAAGGAACCCATCTGGTCAATGCAGGCGGTATCCACTATGAGCCGTTCGGCATCTATCCGGGAACAAAGTCCGACCTCTCCGAGCTGGCTGACGGCGACACCATCGCAGTGCCGAACGATACCACAAACGAGGCGAGAGCACTTCTTCTGTTACAGGACAACGGCATCATTACATTAAAGGAAGGTGCCGGCTTAGAGGCAACCGTCAATGATATTGCAGAGAACCCGCACAACGTCAAGATCGAGGAGCTGGCAGCAGAGCAGGTTGCAAGAGTGGCTCCGGAGGTTGCATTCGTTGTATTAAACGGTAACTATGCATTACAGGCAGGCTTCTCCGTTGCAAAAGATGCACTGGCTTACGAGGCATCCGATTCCGAGGCAGCGAAGACCTATGTGAACATCATTGCAGTAAAAGAGGGACATGAGAATAACCCTGGCATCCAGGCACTTGTAAAAGTATTAAAGTCTGATGAGATCAAGCAGTACATCAACGACACCTATGACGGAGCCGTTATCCCGTTTGAGGACTAAGCAAATATAGGAAAGAATTGTCGCAATCAGCATATCGTGTTTTGCTTTGATAAGTAATACTATGAGCAATAGATACTTAAAAGTTCCAGATAAACATGCGGCGGCAAATTCTGACCGCAAAATCCGGTATTTCTAACCATGCCGTGGCTGGCATCCGTGATGATCCATGTCTTTCCAAGTTTGGAGCACTCCACGGACTGTGTCCGCAAATCATGAGACAATTTAAGAACTTTCGTGTGGCGCTTTTGCCGCTGCTGAATAAAACATAATCGCGCGAAGCCGATGTCTGAGTTGCCATCTGCCTTATTTTCAATAGCAGATGGCTGCGAGTTTCGGTTCGCGCGATTTTATAATGTCTGTGAAGTAGCGGCATTAGCCGCCACTAGAAAGTTCGCTCATTGTCTCTGATTTGGCGGACACACTCCGGGAGTGTTCAAACGTGGAAGAGACACGGAATGGGATGCCAGCCACGGCATGGAAGAAATACGTGAATTTTGCTTCAAAGAATTTCCCGCCGTCTGTTTATTCTGGAACTTTTTTGTTCTCTGGTCTTCTAATAATATTACTTATCATCCCCAAGCGGTCTATGCTGATTGCGACAATTTCTTTTGTATTATTTTGTAGAAGAAGAGTTTCTTTCGGCTGTATGTTGTGGTAAAATAACAGATATAAGCTGGGAGTGAAGTTTCCCGGCAATTACGAAGGGGAATGGAGAGAAGCACCATGAAAGAGGAACAGAAGGTATCGTTTATTCACTCAATTTCAGCAAAGATCATGCTGCTGACCGTGCTTGCAGTGGTTATGTCGGTGTTGATTGTTGCATTCCGGGCGGAAGCGGGAACAAAGAAGGTTGTCGGAGACGTCAGTGCAGATTATATTTTAAGCATGGCGGAGATGGGGGGAGAGATTGTGAACAATCTCCCTCAGGAAGCGGATGCTGGAGCATATGAGAATGCCTTAGCGGATATCAGTATGGAGGGGATCGATTCTTCCTACGCCTATCTCGTTGACACGGACGGCACTATGTTATATCACCCGACAGCGGAAAAGATCGGACAGCCGGTGGAGAATGCTGTCGTGCTTGGCGTCGTTGCAGAGCTTGCCAAGGGACAGGTACCGGTGAATGAGACGGTGACTTATGATTTTAAGGGCGTTACCAAATATGCGGCTTATGCGATCACGGCGAACCGTCAGATTGTTGTGGTGACGGCGGATGAAGACGAGATCATGGAGCCACTGAATCAGATAATAAGTAAGATTATGCTGCTGTCATTGGGGATACTGGTTGCAGCGATTGTTCTGGCATACGTAGTAAGCCAGTTTATCTGCAGACCGATTCAGCAGATTACAACGATTATTGGCGATACTGCACAGTTGGATTTCAGATCAAATCCGAACGGCGCAAAGCTGCGCAGCCGCCGGGATGAGACGGGAGAGATGGCAAATGCTGTACATGTGATGCGCAGGAACCTGCGTTCCATGATTGGCGATATTGATACCGCAAGTAACCAGATCACACAGAATGTGGATGGCCTGCAGGAGATTACCACCACGGTGGATCATATGTGTTCCGACAACTCCGCGACAAGTCAGCAGCTTGCGGCTGGCATGGAGGAGACGGCAGCAACCACAGTAACAATCAACGAAAATATCGAAGTTATCAAGAACGGAGCGGATGATATTAACAGTATGGCAACGGAGGGCGCACGAACCTCGGAAGAGATCATGATGCGGGCAAATGATCTACGCACCAAGACAGTTGAGGCAAGCGCCAAGACAATGACGATGTACAACAACGTCAAGACAAAGGCACAGGAAGCCATCGAGGGATCGAAGGCGGTCGATAAGATCAACGAACTGACTGGCACGATCATGGAGATTTCATCCCAGACCGGATTGCTTGCACTCAATGCTTCCATCGAAGCGGCAAGAGCCGGGGAGGCAGGACGTGGATTTGCGGTGGTTGCAACGGAGATCGGAAGCCTTGCGGATCAGACGTCCAAGGCGATCAAGGATATCGGCACGATTGTGGATGCCGTCAACGCAGCAGTTTCCAATATGGCGGAATGCTTAGAAGAGACCACCGGATTTCTGGAGAATACCGTGCTGACGGAGTATAAGGAATTTGAGCAGGTCAGCGAGCAGTACCAGGAGGATGCGGATACCTTCAAGACCAGTATGAACGACGTGAGCGATGCGATGGCGGGTCTTGCCAATTCTATTGACGCGATTGCACAGGCGCTTAGCGGCATCAACTCTACAGTGGGCGAATCGTCGATCGGCGTCAGCGATATTGCGGAGAAGACCAGCGACATGGTGGAGAAGACAGGAACCACGCACGACATGGTGGAAGAGTGTTATACTTATGTGGAGAAGCTGCGTGAGATTGTGAGCCAGTTTGTATTACAGTAAATAAAATATGATTTGCAGGGAAAAGGGTATGCAGATGTTGGAGCGATGCTGTGCATCGGAATCACGTTGGCATACCCTTTTTCACGCAGACAGGCATAAACCCGTCCACATTTTCATAGGATGAGTTAACGGCAAAGCGGTGGACGTGCTGCTTTGTGGGAAACTCGATGGATGGGGGCAGCGCATATGCAGGAATATTATCGCGGAAAAACGGAAGAACGAGGGAGAAACGTGCTCGAGGATGAGGAGAAAAAATCCTGGGCGGAAAGTTTTCTGGAACAGTTAAACGATCCTCTGATCTTTATCCTGTTTGTGGCGGCGGCGATCTCCCTGCTGCTGCGGGAATACGGCGATATGGCAATTATTCTGGCTGTGGTGCTGTTAAATGCGACGGTGGGAGTGATACAGGAGGGTAAAGCGAAAAAATCGCTGGAGGTGTTAAAACAGATGACCAGCCCGCATGCACTGCTTCTGGAAGGGGATGAAGTGCGGCAGATTCCGGCTGCCGATCTGATCCCGGGCGATCTTGTGGTGCTGGAAGCCGGCTGTCAGGTTCCGGCGGATCTTGTGCTGACAGAAGCGGTGAACCTGAAAATAGAAGAATCCGCACTGACCGGCGAGTCTGTTCCGGTCAACAAGGATACGGCGCAGAACCGCATGGCATATATGTCGACAAATGTGACCTACGGGCGCGGCGTGGGGAGAGTATCTGCCATCGGTATGGATACGGAGATCGGGAAAATTGCCGGGATGCTGAAGGCGGCGAAGGTCGAGCTGACACCGTTGCAGAAGCGGTTGGCAGACCTCGGCAAAATTTTGGGCACGGTGTCCGTATTCTTATGTGTGCTCCTTTTTGGCATGGCAATCCTGCAAAAACGGGATGTGGGAGAGATGCTGATTACGGCGATCTCTCTTGCGGTGGCGGCGGTGCCGGAGGGACTTCCCGCCATTGTGACGATGGTGCTGGCACTTTCCGTCTCGCGGATGGTGAAGGCTAATGCCATTGTAAAGCGCCTGCCGAGCGTGGAGACATTGGGATGTGTCAGCGTTGTGTGCTCGGATAAGACGGGAACACTGACGCAGAACCGCATGACTGTAAAAAAATGTTACGTGAACGGCAGAGTGCATGCGGTAAAAGAACTGCATCCGGCCGACGACCGGTATTTTTTGCAGGGATTTTCTCTCTGCAACGACGCATCCCTCCACGGAGGGGAACGCCGCGGCGATCCGACAGAATTAGCGTTCTTGGATATGGCGGCAGCGTTCGGCATACAGCGCGAGACATTGGAGGATACCATGCCGCGGATCGACGAGATTGCCTTCGATTCGGAGCGGAAACGGATGACGACGCTGCATGAGACGTTGGACGGCAGAATCTCTTTCACGAAGGGATCGCCGGATGAAATCCTGGAGCGGTGCCGGTATGTGTGGAGCAACGGCAAGACGGCGGCGTTTTCTGCGGCGGCGAGAGAACAGGCAAAACGGGGACTTGCCGAGATGACGGAAGCGGGACTTCGCGTGCTGGCGATTGGCATGCATCCTAAAGCGGCACAGATGGAGGAGAGCGGGCTTACGTTTCTGGGGATGGCAGGAATGGAAGACCCGGTACGCCCCGAGGCGGCGGAGGCGGTGGAACAGTTTGCACGTGCCGGAGTCCGGACGATCATGATTACCGGGGACAGGGCGGACACGGCGCTTGCGATTGCACGCCAGCTCGGCATTGCAGAGCGGAGGGATGAATGTGTGACGGGCGAGGAGATGGAGCGGATGGACGAACAGACGCTGGCGGCACGGATCAGTAGAACCCGGGTGTTTGCCCATGTATCCCCGGAGCACAAGGTCAGAATCGTGTCCGCATGCAAAAAGAACGGGGAGATTGTCGCCATGACAGGGGACGGAGTCAACGACGCTCCGTCGTTAAAATCTGCGGACGTGGGAATTGCCATGGGAATGGCGGGAACGGATGTCGCCAGAAATGCGGCGGATATGGTGCTGGCGGATGACAATTTTGCAACGATTGCAGGAGCGATTGCGCAGGGGCGCAGCATCTATGAAAATATCCGCAAGTCGGTGCTGTTTTTACTTTCATCTAATTTCGGAGAAATTATCACAATGCTGGCGGCAGTTGCCATGGGGCTGGCATCGCCCTTAAAGTCGAGCCATATTCTCTGGATCAATCTGATTACGGATTCCCTGCCGGCGCTGGCACTCGGAGTAGATGTGGAAGAACAGAAGGACTACATGAACCGCCCGCCGAGACGCCGGGATGAGAGCCTGTTTGCGGGCGGCGGCTGGGGATGCACCTGTTTTTACGGTCTTTTAATCGCAGGAATCAGTATGCTTGCCTTTTTGCAGGGACCGGTCGGCACGATCAAAAGCGCCGGGATGACGCTGACGATTCCGCACCTGCAGGCGGTGCTTAAAGATGCGCAGGTGTTAGCGCGGTCGCAGACCTACGCATTTACCGTGCTCGGCATGGCGCAGTTATTCCATGCGATCGGCATGCGGGATGTGGAGACATCGGTGTTTTGCATGAACCATCTGGAAAACCGTCTGATGCTGGCGGCGTTCGCGGTGGGAATCAGTCTTCAGATGATGGTCACGGAAGTGCCGTATTTTGTACAGCTGTTTGGAACCTGCAGACTTACCGCCCTGGAGTGGACGAAGCTGCTTGGACTTGCGGCAATGCCGCTGCTGGCACATGAACTGTTGGTGCTGTTTTCCTGCGCGGGAGAGGTAAAGGATGCGTTAAGGTTGCAGGGAGAGGATTGACAAAGGCGGCGTCGGACTGTTATACTCCATACAATCTTAAATAACAGAACTGCTAAAGGGGAGTAGTTTTAAATTGCAGCGTCAACATACGCGGTCTTGGACCTGGCGCTGTGTACCATGAAGATTACCCGTGGTTATGAGACTTTTAGCGCGGAAAGTATCGCAGAGATACATTTCGTGCTGGAAGTCTCTTTTTTTAATTTTAAGAAAACAGGAGGCAGAAATGAAAGAGTGGTATCAGATTTCAACGGAAGATGTGAAAAAGAAGATGGAGACCTCAGAACATGGACTCACAACGGAGGAGGCGGCAAAACGGCTGGCGCAATACGGGGAGAATGTGCTGGTGGAGGGAAAGAAAAAGAGTGTTCTCAAGGTTTTTTTCGGACAGTTTGCGGATCTTCTCGTGGGAATTCTGATTGTGGCAGCCGTGATTTCCGCCTGTTCGGGGAATCCGGAGAGCACCTTTGTCATTCTGGTTGTGATCGTGCTCAATGCGCTGCTAGGAACGGTCCAGTATGTAAAGGCGGAGAAGTCGCTGGAGAGTCTGAAGGATCTGACGTCGCCGAACGCGAAAGTGCTGCGCTCCGGCGTGAAGGTGGAGATTCCGGCGAAGGAAGTCGTGCCGGGAGACCTTCTGCTGCTGGAGGCGGGAGACATGGTGGCGGCGGACGGCAGAATCCGGCGCAGCTATTCACTGCAGGTGAATGAGAGCTCGCTGACGGGAGAATCGACGAATGTTGAGAAAAGAGAAGGTGTGATCGAACAGGAGGCGGCGCTTGGCGACCGCGTGAACATGGTGTATTCGGGAAGTCTGGTGACTTACGGAAGGGCAGAGGTTTTTGTGACGGAGACTGCGATGAACACGGAGATCGGTAAGATTGCAGGACTTTTAAGCAATGCGAAGGAAAAAAAGACGCCGCTGCAGATTGCATTGGATGATTTTGGAAAAAAGCTGTCATATCTGATTCTGGCTGTCTGTGCGCTGGTGTTCGGTCTGTCAATGTACCGGGATATGCCGCTTCTGGACGCGATGATGTTTGCGGTCGCGCTTGCAGTTGCGGCGATTCCGGAAGCTCTCGGCTCGATCGTGACAATCGTGCAGGCGATGGGAACCCAGAAAATGGCGAGGGAGCATGCGATCATCAAAGATCTGAAGGCGGTGGAGAGTCTGGGCTGTGTGTCGGTGATCTGTTCGGATAAGACGGGCACGCTTACACAGAACAAAATGACCGTGCAGAAGATTTATCTGGATCATACGGCGATCATGCCGGAGGCGCTGCAGATCAACGACCAGCTTCACCGATATCTGATGTATGATGCGATTTTAAATAACGATGCGCGCATGGATGACGGGAAAGTGATTGGCGACCCGACGGAGTCAGCACTGCTCGAGATGGTGCGTAAATGTGGCGTGGATGATGATTTCTTACGGGGAGCAATGGAACGACAGCAGGAACTGCCGTTTGATTCGGACCGCAAGCTGATGAGCACGGTCTATGCGCTGCACGGTGTACCGACACTGCTGACCAAAGGGGCGCCGGACGTCCTTTTGAAGCACGCGGTCTATCTTAGGGAGAAGCAGGGTATCCGGCGGATGACGGAGGAAGACCGTACGGAGATTTTAGAGCAGAATCAAAGATTTTCCGGCGAGGGGCTTCGTGTGCTGGCTTTTGCTTACCGGGAACTGAAGGAGGGGGAAAAGCTGACAATCTCCGGGGAGTGTGATTACATTTTTCTTGGGCTTGTGGCGATGATCGACCCGCCGCGCGCAGAGTCTGCGGCGGCTGTAGCAGATGCGAAGCGGGCGGGAATCCGACCAGTCATGATTACGGGGGATCATAAAGTGACGGCGACGGCGATTGCAAAGCAGATTGGCATTTTCGGGGAAGGGGATATCGCACTGGTCGGTCCCGAACTGGATGCCATGCCGGATAAGGAGCTGGATCATCTGATCGGGCACATCGCTGTATTTGCCCGCGTCTCTCCGGAAAATAAGATCCGTATTGTGGAAGCGTGGCAGCGCAGGGGGAGCGTGGTCGCCATGACGGGTGACGGCGTCAATGATGCGCCTGCACTGAAGGCGGCAGATATTGGCGTGGCAATGGGAATCACCGGAACAGAGGTGTCCAAAGACGCGGCAGCCATGATCCTGACCGATGACAATTTTGCCACGATTATCAAAGCGGTCGCGAACGGAAGAAATGTCTACAAGAATATTAAAAATGCAATCCTGTTTTTACTTTCCGGAAATATGGCAGGAATATTGGCGGTGCTTTACACCTCGCTTGCAGCACTTCCGGTCCCGTTCCAGCCGGTGCATCTTTTGTTTATCAATCTGCTGACCGATTCCCTTCCAGCGCTTGCCATCGGTATGGAACCGGCGGAGAGAGATGTCCTCAGCGAAAAACCGCGCAATCCAAAAGGCGGAATTCTGGAAAGGCGCTTTATGGCGCTGCTTCTGGGGCAGGGGGCGCTGATTGCCGTCTGTACCATGATTTCCTTTGAGGTGGGATTGAAAGAGAGTGCGGCGCTGGCGAGCACCATGGCTTTTGCGACGCTGACGCTTGCACGTCTGTTCCACGGGTTTAACTGCAGAAGCCGTCACTCCATTGTAAAGATCGGATTCCGGAGAAACTGGTACAGTCTGGGAGCATTTGCGCTCGGTGTGCTGCTTTTGGCACTTGTTCTGTTTGTGCCGGCACTCGAAACTCTTTTTGTGGTGGAGAAGATGAATGGCATGCAGCTGGGCTGTGTCGGTGTGATGGCGGTGCTGCCGACGTTTGTGATCCAGAGCTTTAAGGTGGCGCGGGAGATTTTTGACAGAGAAAAGTAGAAAGAAACAGCTTGTGAAAACGTTACCAGTCCTGTATGATAAGGAAAAAGGATACAGAAAATCTGACAGAAAGAGGGGCGTTTGGATGAGACGAAGAGGAAAGAGAGAACTGGCGGCACTACTGGCAGTGGCGTTGCTTGCTGGAAGTGCGGCGTGCGGAGCGGATGCCGGGGAGAAAGACGCGGCAACAGGTACGGCGAAAGCGGCAGCCGGGCAGGACACGGAGACGGCAGCCGGGCAGGGCACGGATGCGCAGGCGGGAGCACAGGAGAACATGGAAGAGACGGCGTTGTCTCTGATGCGGGAGGTAAACCCGGCAGAAGCTGCAGGAACGGATGATCTCTACCGGAGCTGGTACGAGGTGTTCGTTTACAGCTTCTATGACGGCGATGGGGATGGCATCGGAGATCTTCCGGGACTGACGGAGAAGCTGGACTATATCAATGACGGTAATCCGGCAACGGATACAGATCTGGGATGTGATGGGATCTGGCTGATGCCGGTGATGCCGGCGACGACTTACCACAAATATGATGTGACGGACTACTGTGCGATCGATGAGCAGTATGGCACGATGGAGGATTTCGAGACATTCGTGAACGCATGCCATGAGCGGGGAATCCGCGTCATGATTGATTTTGTGATGAATCATACTTCGTCTCAGCATCCGTGGTTTCAGACGGCGGCAGAGTATCTGAAGGATCTGCCGGAGGGAATGGAGCCGGATACAGAGGCATGCCCGTATGTGGATTATTATCATTTTTCCAGGGAGAAAGGCAGCGGATACTGCCAGCTGGCAGGGACGGACTGGTATTATGAGGCACAGTTCTGGAGCGAGATGCCGGATCTGAATCTGGAGAGTGAAGCGGTGCGGCAGGAGTTTGATGAGATTACAGATTTCTGGCTGGAAAAGGGCGTAGATGGTTTCCGTCTGGATGCGGCAAAAGAGTATGAGACCGGAAGCATCGACTCGAACATAGAAATTCTATCCTGGTTTAATAATATGGTAAAAGAAAAGAAGAGTGATACGTATATTGTGACAGAGGTGTGGTCGGATCTGGAGACATACGCACAGTATTACCAGAGTGGAATTGACAGCAGCTTTGACTTTACGTTTGCAGACAAGGACGGTGTGATTGCGAAGGCGGTCAAGGGAACGAGCGGTGCCTCTTCTTACGGAAAAGCGATCGTGCGGCTGCAGGACGCGCTGGGAACTTACAGTGACAGCTATATCGATGCGCCGTTTTACACCAACCATGATATGGGAAGGGGCGCAGGGTATTACTCCGGCGATACTATGGAGGCGCAGACCAAGCTGGCGCAGGCGATGAATCTTCTGATGTCCGGAAGCAGCTTCTTATATTATGGAGAAGAACTGGGAATGAAAGGCGCCGGAAAAGATGAGAACAAGCGCGCGCCGATGTACTGGAGCAAGGATGCCGGTGCAGAGGGGATGTGCCTCGGACCGCAGGATATGGATGCGATCACGATGATCTATGACAGTCTTGCGGAGCAGCAGGACGACGGCAATTCCATCTACTGGTATGTGAAGGAGGCGCTGCGTCTGCGGAATGCCTATCCGGAGATCTCGCACGGAACGGCAGAGTTTCTTGAAAATCTGTCAGATGACGCAGTGTGCGTGCTGCGCAAGAGCTGGCAGGATTCCTCGGTGATCGTCGTGTTTAACTGCACGAAGGACGAGCGCACCGTGGATCTGTCACAGATATCTGCAGACAGTGAAAGCGGGGATTTGAAGCTGGCAGGAGAACTGCTGACCGGAACCCGTGCGGCTTCCTGGCAGGATGGAACGCTGACGCTTCCGGCGTACGGTGCTGTCATTCTGAAGTAGAGATCTGAAAAAACAATCAGCCGCTCTGCTGCCGGCAGCATCAGGAGAGAAAACGATCAGTCGTTATAATTCAGAAGAAAGTCCGCAAACTGTAAGGCGGCGTCTAAGTTCTGATTCTGATAGAGAATGCCGAAATAGCAGGAATCATAATAGTTGTACTTGTGAAGCCAGGCATTGTCGGTGAGTTCGATCGCACAGGGATAGGAAGCGACGGCACCGTCCTCGGTCGTGTAGATGAGATGATCCTGGTAGCGGTCCAGCAGTTCGTCGGATAATACGGTGGACAAATCCATAAGAGCTCCCTGGTCGGCGTAATCGAGATATTCGCCGCCGGTTCCGAAGAAGAGATCCTGTCCGCCGGCTGCCAGCATCAGCGTCAGCACCTGCGTGTCGTTGTAGGATGTGGAATATTCACCGTCCGAGAACTGTAAGGACGATGTGAGGGAGACGGAATCTTCCTTCGGGTCGTAGCCGCAGGCTTCGAGAAATTCATCGAAGCCCTTGCTGTCGGCGGTTATGGAATCGTTGCAGTTCATCATGATGACGTTTAACAGCGGGTCGCGGTAGGTCGCGTAATGATAGATGAGGTAAATGACAAAGCAGAGCGCAGCGATCGCAGCGGCGATCGGCCACTTGTAATAATCCCAGACATACTGCACTTTCGCCTTGCGGGAAAGTGAATGAAAATCAGTCTTTTTTTTCATAATGGTACTCCGTTTCTAAAATGAACTAGTACAAGAATAACATAGAAACGGAAGGTTAAAAAGGAAAAAAGAATGAAAAAATTATAAAAATAGAGCAGTGAGAGAATCTCTCGATCTGCTCTGTTCTTTTTCGCTCTCCAATTAAGAAAAGCGGGTGATGGGAATCGAACCCACGTATCCAGCTTGGAAGGCTGGTGTTCTACCATTGAACTACACCCGCATGAAGTGCCCAGTTCCGGAATCGAACCAGAGACACGAGGATTTTCAGTCCTCTGCTCTACCAACTGAGCTAACTGGGCGTCTCACAGAAATTTATTTTACAGGAAAGCCATTAGGATGTCAAGAAAAAAGTTTTGTAAGAATCTTAAATTTTTGAAAAATAAACACAAAAGGTCTTTTCGGGAAAAGGGATACATGCTAAAATATAGCACAGTGAGCAGTTTTTGGAAGGAAGAGGCGCAGGTGTGATACTGCGCGGAAAGAGGTTTTACATGCACGAGAAATTAGTGATTGTTCCGAGAAAGAAATCTACGGTGAAGAAGATTTTAAACGTGGTATGGTTTGTGCTGGCATGTCTGTGCTTTTTATTTGCGATGTGGGTGCCGATTTTATTTGCGGTGCCGGCAATTATTTTTGCCGTCATCTGGTATTTTCAGGCATTCCGCTCTGATATTGAGTATGAGTACACCTACTATGACGGAGAGTTCCGTTTCGCGAGAATCAAGGCGAAGCGCAAGAGAAAGGGGCTTGGAAGAGTCCAGATGGAAGATGTCCTTGCACTGGCACCGAAGGGTGACCGGAGTGTATACAAGTACGAGAATGACAATTCACTTGCCTGTAAGGATCTGACCTCCGGCGAGAGCGGCACGAAGATCTATGAGCTTGTTTTTAAAGGGGAAAAGGGAATCAACCGCTATGAATTTGAACCGGATGAGGAGATGCTCGACGCAGTCATGGTGAAGTATCCGCGTGCAGTCATAAAGTAGGGAACAAAAAGGTGGCCCGGATCGGTAAAGCGATCGGGACACCTTTTTATATCATATATCATGAATCCGGATGGATTCATGAATCAGTCTTCAATGAAACGCATCCGGCTGTCTGAGACATCCTCGCGCGCAGAGGAGTGAACGGAGACATCCTTCTGGCGCATGCATTTGGCGCATAAAGTTCCGAAAGAGATCGGTGCGCCGCATCTGGTGCAGTGCATGGTAATCGTGTTCAGATGGTCGTCCTTGTACTCGATGCGTCCCTCGCGGATCCACTTTTTGACCTGCATATGCGGGATGTGGAAGTGCTGTGCGACATCATATTCGTTTACATCGTTCTCACGGATGTACTCTTTGACTTCGCGGAAGAGCTTCTGTTCGATACACGATGGGCAAAGATTCTCTTTGTATGTCAATGGAAGCGGTCGTTTGCATTCTTCACAATATTTGTAGTTCCCGAATAAATCCTGTGGTTGTTCCATTGTCTGTCACCTCCGGTAGTATGCTGCCACATCCGTCCGCCGCATGCAGGCATGCGCGTACGTCTTTACTCTATGTTCACTGTTGTATATATTATACCATGAACGACGGTGAATGAAAACTTTTTATCGCGTAGAAAATAAAAGAAACTTAGCAGAAGCTTAGCGGGGAGGAAACGATTTGAAACTGTTTCATTTGTCGGATCTTCATATAGGAAAACAGCTGCATCACTACAATCTCGCGGCAGAGCAGCGCAAGACACTGGCGCAGATTGTGGCGCTTGCAAAAAGCGAGCACCCGGATGCCATCCTGATTGCGGGAGATATTTACGACACGCCGGTGCCTTCGGCGGAGGCAGTGTCTGTCTTTGATGCGTTTCTGTCAGCATTATGCGAGATAGAGCCGCAGATTGCAGTCATGATCATTGCGGGGAATCATGACAGTGCCAGAAGAATTGATTTTGCCAGCAGTATTCTTGCAAAGCATGAGGTGTATATCGCGGGACTTCCGCCGATGCAGGAGGGGGAGACGATTCGCCGCGTGACGCTTGCGGACGGATACGGTGAGGTGGATTTTTATCTGCTTCCGTTTGTGAAGCCGGGTTATGTGAGAAAGCTGTTTGACGAGGAAATAAAAGGCTATGACATGGCGGTAAGGCGCCTGATTGAGCGCGAGGAGATAGATTCGGCGCGAAGATGCGTGATCCTGTCACACCAGTTTTATACGGCGGGCGGAAAGGAGCCTGCGACCTGTGACTCCGAAATCCACTATGTCGGAGGCGTTGAAAATGTCGATGCCGGCGTGCTTGCGCCGTTCGACTATGCTGCATTGGGACATATCCACCGCGCACAGCATATAGGAGCGGAAAAATACCGCTATTGCGGGACGCCTTTTCCGTATTCTGTCAGCGAGGCGGGGGAGGAGAAGAGCGTGACGGTCGTGGAACTGGGAGAAAAGGGACAGCCGCCTGTGATCCGGCAGATTCCGCTTCCGCCGGTGCGGGAGGTAAAAAAGCTGACCGGGACGCTGCATGAGATTTTGGAGCAGGCGGGGCAGGAGGTCTGCCACGCATTTGTGAGCATCACACTTACGGATGATGTGGAGGCGTTCCAGCCGAAGGAGCGTCTGGAGGAAAAATACGACCACATCCTGGAGATACGGATCGACAACGCGCGGACGAGGAAGCTGTTGTCGGACACGGAAGAGCAGCTTGCCGAAGTGCGGCCGGAGGAGGCGTTTGCCATGTTTTTCTCGGAGATGAACGGGAGAGAGATGACGCCTGAGGAGCGGGAACTGATGCGTCAGGTGATTGCGCAGGAAATGGGGGGGGACGAATGAAGCCTGAAAAACTCATCCTGTCAGCGTTCGGATCATATGCGGGACGCACGGAGATTGCTTTTACGGTGCAGACGGGCGGACTGTTTCTGATCACGGGGGATACCGGCGCCGGGAAGACCACGATTTTTGATGCCATCACCTATGCGCTATACGGGGAGGCGAGCGGCGGAGGCAGAAGCGGAGCCATGATGCGGAGCCAGTATGCCAAAAGTGTGACGGAGACCTATGTGGAATTCTCTTTTTTGTATGCGGGCGAGTCATACCGCGTGCGGAGAAATCCGGAATATAAGATCGTAAAAGAATTGAAAAACGGAAAGCTGCGGGAGCAGAAGGTTCCGGCAGGCGTGGAACTGACGCTGCCGGACGGAACGGTGTATCCGGAAAAAAGGAGCCAGACCGATGCGAAGATCGAAGAGCTTATCGGACTGACAAAGGAGCAGTTCACACAGACTGCCATGATCGCGCAGGGCGATTTTTTAAAACTTCTGTATGCAAAGTCGGACGACCGGAAAAAGATTTTCTCCAAATTGTTTCACACAGACGCATATTGGAGAATCCAGGAGAACTTAAAGCGGCGTTCGCTCGAGATGGACCGGCTGCTTGCGGAAAACGAGAGAGCTGCCGAGCAGGAGAGAGCGCGCGTGATTCTGCCGCGCGAAGAACTGAAAGAACTTCCACTTCCGGAAGCAGTGGAGCAGATTGGTATCCGGGAGAGGGAGCTGACGGCTTTGCAGGAGAACGTGCGGGAGGAGATCCGGAGGCTGACTGCGGCAATCTCTAAGGCGAAGGAAGTCAATGAACTGTTTGAAGGGTTAAGAGACTGTGAACAGCAGGTACAGAAGTTAAAGAAAGAAGAGCCCGTGGAAGCGCGCCGGAAAAAACAGCTGGAGGCGGCAGCACGTGCGGAGAGGGTGCATGTGAAGGAATTGCGCTGCAATGAGCGTCTGGATGAGCGGCGGCAGTCCGACGAGACAGTGGAGCGGATGAAGCGCCTTATCGCGGAGGAAAAGGAAGCACATGACAGGCAGGAGCAGGACTTTAATACGCTTAAGACGCAGAGCGCCGATGCGGCAGAAGCCGACGCGGAGAAAATGCTCCGCATCCGGGAACAGCTTCCGGTGTATGAGCGCCTGGGAGAGGCGGTAGAACAGGAGCGGCAGGCAAAGCAGGCGTACGAGTCGGCGAAGCAGTATTATGAGCGTGCGGTGCGGGAAGGCGCCAGCCGGCTGCTCGCGGAAAAAAACAGGCAGCTTTTGCTGGAGGAGAAGTATGTCAGCGCCGCAAAAGCGTGGGAGCGGGCATCCGCCCGGTCCACGGAGGCGTCTGCGGAATATGAGCACGTGTACCAGCTGTTTTTAAAGGAACAGGCGGGAATTCTGGCACAGAATCTGCGGGAGGCAGAGCCTTGTCCGGTCTGCGGCTCCCTGACACATCCGCATCCGGCGTCCCTTGCCGAGAATGCGGTCAGTGAAGCAGCAGTAAAGGCGGCGAAGGAACAGCGGGAGCAGGCGGAGACGGCGCGCGATGCTGCGTATCAGGAATTTGACGGGCAGAAAAGCGCGGCGGCAGAGCAGGAACTGCGTCTGGAGCAGGCGAAGCAGCAGTTTCTGGCGCTTGCGGGAGATGCGTGCGGCGACGGAGAGAAAGAACTTTATACGTTTGCCGCACAGCAGGCAGCAAAAGAACCTGCAGCAAAAAAGAGACCTCTGCCAGAGCGCGGTCGGCAGGTGGAACGATTTCCCCAGGAAGGGGAAAAGCATCCCGGGGAAACGGGAGATGCGGTGGACCGCCTGAAGCTTGAGGCGCTCAAGCGCGACTGGGAAGAAGGACAGCGGGAAACGGCACGGATCCGCGCGGAGTTATCATATGAGACGAAGGAACGGGCTGAGCAAGCGCTGCAGCAGCTGACGGATAAGGCAGACCGGCGGACGAAGTGTCTGGCGGATGCAGAGGAAGCACTGCAAAAGAAAAAGGAAGACATTTCCAGACAAGAGGGAATGCTGACGCAAGAGCAGACGAAGAATGCCGGATTTGTGCAGGAGTGTCTGGAATTGGAGAAAGAATACCGGCAGGCGCTGCGTGATGCCGGATTTTCTTCGGAGGAGGCATACCACGAAGCATTCCTTACAGAGAGCGGGCGGGAGACGCTCGTGCAGCAGTCTGAGGCATACGTCCGGAATCGCGTGGAAAGTGAGGGCAGGCTTCTGACTATGCAGAAGCTGACCGAGGGAAAGCAGGAGATCGGGATCCTGGCATGGGAGACGGAACTGGAGGCGCAAAAACAGCGCCAGCAGGAGCTTCATGAGGAGATTCTTGCAATGCACACCGCATACGAGACGGATGCGAAAGTGGTGGAGCGCTGCAGGGAATATTTCGCCGCACACGAGCGGCTCGATGCGGAAAACCAGGTGCTGAAAAGACTGTACTGCACGGCGGATGGGCGCCTGGCGGGCTCGGCGAAGATTGATTTTGAGACGTATGTGCAGCGCCGGTATTTCCGGCAGGTGATCTACGAGGCGAACAGACGGCTATTGACGATGAGCGGACATCAGTTTATGCTTAAGCTGAAAGAGACGGAAAACAGCGGGCGCAAATCCAACGAAGGTCTGGATCTGTCGGTGTACAGTCTGGTCACGGACAGTGAGCGCGATATCCGTACCTTATCCGGCGGCGAGTCGTTTCTGGCAGCGCTTGCCATGGCGCTTGGGCTTTCGGATATTGCCATCCGCAAGGCGGGAGCCGTGCACCTGGATATGATGTTTATCGATGAGGGCTTTGGTACGCTGGATGCGCAGTCCAGAAAACAGGCGATTGAAGTATTGTCACAGCTTGCGGGAAGCGAGCGCCTGGTGGGAATCATCTCCCATGTGACAGAATTAAAAGAACAGATAGAACACAGACTTTATGTCACGCGCACGGAGAACGGAAGCGAGGCAGTCTGGGAGGAATAGCAGTGGAAAAGTATGAAAACAGGCAGGAATGTCCGATTGGTGTGTTTGATTCGGGAGTCGGGGGAATCAGTGTGCTGCGGGAACTGGTGGCACAGATGCCGAACGAGAATTATATCTTTTTTGGGGATTCTAAGAATGCGCCCTACGGTACAAAGACGCTGGAGGAAGTGCAGCGGCTGACCTGTGCGGATGCCGAATATCTGCTGTCACGCGGCGTAAAGGCGCTCGTGGTGGCATGCAACACGGCGACAAGCGCGGCCATCCGGATCCTTCGGGAAAAATATGCGGATATGCCGGTGATCGGAATTGAGCCGGCACTAAAGCCGGCGGTGCACGCGGGCGGTCACCCGCGCGTTCTTGTCATGGCAACGCCGATGACCCTGCGCGAGGAGAAGTTTCATGCCCTAATGCAGCGGTTTGAGTCGGATGCCGAGATCTTAAGGCTGCCGTGCCCGGGATTGGTGGAGTATGTGGAGCAGGGTGTGCTGGAGGGTGCAGAACTCGAAGCATTCCTTGCAAATCTGTTTGAACCGTACCGAAGCCATCCGGTAGATTGTGTTGTGCTGGGCTGCACGCATTACCCGTTTGTGCGGGAGACAATCCAGAAGCTTCTCGGAGCCGGAGTGCAGATCTTTGACGGCGGAGCGGGGACCGCGCGGGAGACAGAACGCAGGCTTAAGGATTGCGGTCTGTGCAGTGGCAGAGCGCAGCAGGGAACCGTGGAATTGTGCAACAGTCTTGCGTCGGAGCAGATGAAACAGTTAGAGATCCGGCTACTCCAGTCGGGCACGGTGCAGGCAATTATAAAAAAATAGAAATAAAATATTAAAGAAATCTAAATAACATTGAACGTTTTTTTAGAAAGCTTTATGAAAATCGACATACTTCGGACACATTTTTTCCGTATACTAACATCATCGAAAGGAGCTGAGGACGGTTTCCCAGAGCTTCGTTCCCAGCAGCTCAGAGACGTGGAATAAAGGTCATATTTCTGCAGAACCTTTCGGTGAAGATTCCTTTATATAGATTAACATTTTCATAACTAAACTCCTCGAAAAACCCCCGGGACAGAGATGTCCCGGGGGTTTTTCATTGGGGGGAACATATAAAGAATGTAAAATACAGTTTTTATATGTTGAACTTACTATGCTTGTGATATAATGATCGCGAAGGCAAAAGTGAGCATGGAGCGAAGACGGGCGCGCATACTTGCATGCGTCGGACGGATAGGTTCCATGTGAATGCGCCTGCGAGACCGGAAAAATGGAGTTTTTCCGGACTTCTACTACTTATTAGATATATTTGCCGGAACGCCGGCAGACACAAAAGAGAGGGGACACTGGTGGCAGAAGATAAGGTAACGGGGGAGCGTATGATTGCGCACATCAATGAGAGTGGAAAGGTTCAGACAGTAAAAAATCATTCTGAAGGGACTGCATGTCGGTCACAACAGTTTGCGGAGGGGTTCGGCTGCGGAAAGCAGGGATATTTTTGCGGACTTCTTCACGATATCGGGAAATATTCCGAGGCATTTCAGAGGCGAATTGCGGATCCGGAACACACAGCAAAGGTGGATCACTCGACTGCTGGGGCGGTTGAGGCAATGAAAATGGCAAAAGAAAACATACCGTTTGCAATGGCGATTGCCGGGCATCATTCCGGGCTGTTGAACGGAGGCGTTTACCGGATTCCCGATAAAGGAGACGGCACGTTTTTTGGAAGAATAAAAGGAGCGGAAAGTCTGCCGGATTATGCGGCATGGAAGAGAGATATCGTACCGGAGAATGTTGATATTCCTGCATTTTGCAGGGGTGGAAGCAATCCCTGTTTTACGATGTCTTTTTTTATTCGGATGATGTATTCCTGTCTGGTAGATGCGGATTATCTGGATACGGAAGCGTTTATGAAGGAGAATCAGGAAGTCAGGGGAAAATATGATTCCCTAAAGGTTTTGGCAGAACGTTTTGACAACCATATAAAACAATGGCTGGAAAAAACGGATTTCAAAAGCGACAAACAGAAAATACTCTGCAGTATAAGAAATCAGGTTTTGCAGGATTGTATGAGCAAAGGAAGTGAATTGCCGCCCGGAATCTATACGCTGACGGTGCCCACGGGAGGCGGGAAAACCACGGCATCTTTGGGCTTTGCACTGCGGCATGCGATACAATCAAAGATGAAGCGGATTATTTATGTGATACCGTACACATCGATTATAGACCAGAATGCAGAGGTGTTCCGCTCTATTTTAGGAGAGAAAAATGTTCTGGAACATCATTCCGGAATTCTCTACGATCTGACGGAGGATAAGGCGGAGAATGAAGCGGCATACCGCAAGGCTCTGGCCACCGAAAACTGGGACATGCCGGTGATCGTGACGACTGCGGTGCAGTTTTTTGAATCGTTGTATGCGAACCGCAGTTCAAAATGCAGAAAGCTTCACAACATGGCAAACAGTGTCATTATTTTTGACGAGGCACAGACAATGCCGATTCCGTATCTGGAACCGTGTGTTGCGGCAATCGCAGAACTGGCGGCGCATTACCGTTCCACAATCGTTCTTTGTACGGCTACGCAGCCGGTATTGGATGAAATGATCCAAAAATATCTGCCGCAGACGCAGGTAAGAGAAATCTGTGAACATACAGATATTCTTTTTCAAAAACTGCGCAGAACATCGATTGTTGCAGCCGGCAATATGGAACGGGAAAAATTGATCGACTGTCTGACTGCGCAGGAGCAGGTGCTTTGCATTGTAAACAGTCGAAAGCTGGCACAGGAACTTTTTGAAGAAATTCCGAGAGAGGGAGCATTTTGCCTCACAACATTATTGTACCCGGAGCATCGCAAAGAGAAATTGCGCGAGATCAAAGAGAGACTGGAACATCATGTGCCCTGCAGGGTGATCGCTACTTCACTTGTGGAGGCGGGCGTAGATCTGGATTTTCCGTGTGTATATCGTCAGGAGAACGGACTGGATGCACTCATACAGGCGGCGGGCAGATGCAACCGGGAGGGGACGCACTCCCCAGAGGAGAGCAAGGTATATCTGTTCGGTTTGAAAGGCGATGCATCGGTATATTTTGCACAGAACATCAGCGCGTTAAGGCAGACCCTGCGTTGTTACGAAGATCCGGCAGCGCCGGAGGCGATCGCATTCTATTTTAAGCAGTATCGTGAGATCCTGGGGAGAGAGAATCTGGATCAAAAGAAGATAATGGATGCATTTACTGCCGGAAAAGGAATCAATGGGGATTGCTTTCCGTTTGCAACGGTGGCAAGGGAATTTCATCTGATTGAGAATGAGACACAGACGGTTTATATTCCGGTCGGTGAAGCGGAATTGTGGATAGAGGAGATGGAAAAGGGAAAGGTCTCAAGAGAACTTATGCGAAAGCTGGGGCAGTATGCGGTGAATGCATATCAGAATCATTTAAAAGCATTGTACGATGCCGGCTGTGTGGAAGGAATCGGAGAGGGGATGTATGTGCTTCGGGATATGAACCAGTATCACGAGGATACCGGACTTCAGATGGATGTGAGTACAGGATATGGATTGTTCGGATAAAAGAGTGGTCATAAGGCGGCAGAAATCTGCCGCCCTGATGAAAGAAAAATATATCAAATATTTCAATCCACACTTATAAAAGTGACAATACCAGTGTATACAAATATATTGCATTTTTCAATAAAAAATGTATTGACATGGATAGTAAGATGATGTATTTTAAAAATATATCAAATGAAAAGCAGATGAAAGGGGGAATGATATGTGGCAGTAAAAATGGAAGTGTGGGGGGATTTTGCATGCTTCAGCCGGCCGGAGATGAAGGTGGAACGCGTCAGCTATGATGTGATGACACCGTCGGCGGCGCGGGGAATGCTCGAGGCAGTATACTGGCACCCAGGTCTGCAGTGGCATATTGACAACATTTATGTGTTGGCGCCTATTCAGATGACGAACATACGGAGAAATGAGGTGCAGTCCAAGGTGCTGGGGAGCAGTGTAAGAGCAGCTATGACCGGTGGACGCACAGAACTGTATATTAACACATCAAAGGATATCGTGCAGAGAGCATCATTGGTTCTGCAGGATGTCAGATATGTGATTGAAGCACATTTTACCCTTACAGAGAAGGCGGCAGCCGGAGATAATCCGGGAAAGTTTCAGGATATCATAAAGCGCCGCCTGAGAAAGGGACAGTGCTATCACGAACCATATTTTGGATGTCGGGAATTCCCGGCGAATTTCAAGGAGTGGGAGGGCGGAGAGATTCCGGCTATTCAGGAGACAAGGGATCTCGGTTATATGTTGTGGGATCTTGATTTTTCGGATCCGGCAAACATTCGTCCGCTGTTCTTTCGTGCAAAGATGGAAAACGGCGTGATCCATGTGGCAGATTGCGAGGTGCTGCGATGATTTTACAGGCATTGGTGGAACATTATGAAGATTTGTTGAAGCAGGGGCAGATTGCAAAGCCGGGTTGGGGAAAGGTAAAAGTTTCCTATGGACTGAATCTGGACCGGCAGGGACACGTACTAGGGTTGATCCCGCTGAAGGTGGCGCAGGAGACGGGAGGCAGCAAGAAAAAAACGGTTTTTGTTGCGCGGATGATGGAAGTGCCTCATCCGGAGAAGAGATCCGTGGCGGTTTGCCCGAACTTTTTGTGCGACAATGCGACCTACATTCTGGGGGTTGATGAAAAAGGAAAACCGGAGCGAACCAGTCAGTGCTATGCAGCCTGCATGGAAAAGCACATGGAATTGCTTTCTGATATTCACACGCCAGCAGCAGAAGCGATCTGTCATTATTTTGAGTATTGGAGCCCGGATGCGGCACGCCAGTGTACTGACATAGAGGATAACTGGAGCGATCTGATGGCAGGAGTAAATCTTCTATTTTATTACGAAGGTAAAGCTGTGACAGAGGATCCTGCAATACGTGAAGCATGGCAGCAGTTTTATGACAGGAAGGATGACAGCGGGCAGACGCTGTGTCTGGTTACCGGGAAAAGGGACACGCTTGCAGTGCTGCATCCGAGCATCAAAGGGGTTCGCGGCGCACAGGCGATGGGAGCGTCACTGGTATCTTTTAATGCAGCGTCCTTCTGTTCCTATGAGAAAGAACAAGGAGCAAACGCGCCGGTGGGTGAGTATGCGGCATTTGCCTACACTACAGCGTTAAATGAACTTCTGAATGACCGGGCTCACACGAGGGCTAGCGGGGATACAACCGTGGTATGCTGGGCAGAAGGAGGAGAGAGTCTCTATCAGGATGTCGGTATGATGGCAATGTTCGGTCTGACGGATGAGAGTGGCATGACAGATGCTGAACTTCGGGCAATTATTGAGAAGGTGGCAAACGGGGAGCCGGTACAGATCGAGGATATACGACTGGATCCCGACAGACATTTTTATGTGCTGGGACTTGCACCGAATGCGGCCAGACTGACTGTCCGGTTTTTTATGCGGGATTCTTTTGGCGCTATGATCCGGCATGTTAATGAGCATCAGGAGCGTCTGAAGATTGTAAATGCGCGGCAAAAGGAGTTTCCCATCATTCCAATCTGGAAATTGATGGCAGAGACGGTGAACCAGAATTCAAGAGATAAATCTCCGTCACCGCAGATGGCAGCAGATACGTTAAAAGCGGTTCTGACAGGCGGAACGTATCCGGCATCGCTGTTAAACGCCGTTATGTTAAGAGTACGGGCGGAACACAGAATCACACGAGAGCGTGCGGCTATGATAAAAGCCTATTATCTGAAGAATGAGAACAAAGACTGTCCCAAGGAGGTATTACAGGAAATGTTAAATGAGGAGAGCAAAAATGTACCATACACACTGGGGCGCCTGTTTGCGGTTTTAGAGCATTTGCAGCAGGAAGCGAATCCAGGAATTAACACGACGATTAAAGACAAGTATTTTAATTCGGCAGCAGCGACCCCGGCACAGATTTTTCCGCTATTGCTGAATTTGGCGCAGAAGCATCTGCGGAAACTGGCAAACGAAGGACACAAAGTTTATTTTAACCGACAGATTGGGAAACTTGCGGAAGTGATTGGGGAGAGTTTCCCAAAGCGTTTAAATCTGCCGGAACAGGGAGCCTTTCAGCTGGGGTATTATTGCCAGACACAGAAACGATATACAAAGAAGGAGGAAAACTAAGATGGGAGAGGCAATTAAGAACAGATATGATTTTGTAGTGTTATTTGATGTGGAGAATGGGAATCCGAATGGAGATCCGGATGCCGGCAATATGCCGAGAATTGATCCGGAAACGGGTTACGGTCTCGTGACAGATGTATGCCTGAAGCGAAAGATCCGCAACTATGTGGAGACACTCAAGGAGGATACGACCGGATATAAAATCTATATCAAGGACAATGTGCCGTTAAACCGCAGTGATCTTGGGGCATTTCAGTCACTTGGCATTGATGAAAAGGAAATTAAGAATTTAAAGAAGACAGATCCGATGCTGGACGTAAAGGTTCGTGACTTTATGTGTCAGAATTTTTATGATATTCGTACATTCGGAGCAGTTATGACCACTTTTGTGAAAGCAAATTTAAACTGCGGACAGGTACGCGGACCGGTGCAGATGGGATTTGCGAAATCCGTTGATCCGATTCTTCCGCAGGAGATCACGATTACCAGAGTGGCAATCACGACGGAGGAGGATGCTACCAAAAAGGGAACGGAAATGGGAAGAAAATATATTGTTCCGTATGGTCTGTACCGGGTAGAGGGATATGTGTCTGCAAATCTGGCGAGAAAAGTGACCGGTTTTTCGGAAGAGGATCTGGAATTGCTCTGGAAAGCAATCCTGAATATGTTTGAGAATGATCATGCGGCGGCACGCGGCAAGATGGCAGTCAGAAAACTGATTATTTTTAAGCACGACAGCGAACTTGGAAATGCACCGTCTTATAAATTGTTTGAATCTGTCAAGGTGGCAAGAAAACCGGGAGTTGATCTGGCAAGGGCGTTTTCAGATTATGAGGTTACATTGCCGGAGCAGCTGCCTGAGGGAGTTACCTGTACCTGTATGGAATAGTATTGCGTGGCTATCGCAGGGGGAAACATATGGAATATCAGGAGGAGGATTATTTATTATTATCGGGAATTCAGCATTTCGTTTTTTGCCGCAGACAATGGGCTCTGATTCATATTGAGCAGCAGTGGGAAGAGAATGTACGGACATTTGAGGGAAGGGTCATGCATGAAAATGCGCACAATGTGGACTTTCACGAAAAAAGAAACGGGGTTATCATGGTGCGGGCGATGAAGGTTTTCTCCAGAGAGATGGGAATCAGCGGAGAATGTGATGTTGTGGAATTTCAGCCGGCACCGGAGGGCATCACATTAGCGGGACAAAAAGGAACATACATTGCCGTGCCGGTGGAATATAAGCGCGGAAAACCAAAGCCGCACAATGCAGATGAAATGCAGCTTATGGCGCAGGCAATGTGTCTGGAAGAGATGCTTATGACCAGAATTCCAAAGGGCTATTTGTATTATGGAGAAACGAGACGCAGAACGGAAGTGCTGTTTACAGAGGAATTGAGACAGAGTGTACGGTCTTGTTTTGAAGAAATGCATGCATATTACAGCAGAAAATATACACCGATGGTAAAGACTGGCACATATTGCAGGCAGTGTTCCTTAAACAACATCTGTCTGCCGGAGCTTTCCGGAGCACAGCCTGCGGATGCCTATGTGTCGGAGATGTTAAAGGAGGAATTGCAATGAAGAAATTGCTGAATACTCTTTATGTAACAACACCGGATGTATACCTTGCATTGGATGGAGAAAACGTTGTCGTCAAAAAAGAGGATCGGGTGGCAATGCGGATACCGATTCACAATGTAGAAGCAATCGTTGCGTTTAATTATGTAGGTGCCAGTCCGGCGCTCATGCGCAAATGCAATGAGAACAATGTGAATCTGAGCTTTTTTCACAATGATTCGTTTTGTGCCAGAATGATCGGACAGGAAAACGGTAATGTCGTTTTGCGGAAAATACAATATCGGTTGTCGGAGCGGGAAGAAGAAAGTCTTGCGATTGCAAAAAATATGATTCTCGGAAAGGTACATAATGAGCGTTATGTACTCGAGCGGGCAATCCGGGATCATGCATTGCGCCTTGATACAGAAAAGATAAAAGATGCGTTGGAGCAGTTAAAACAGTATCTAAGAGCGGTGAAGGACAGTGGCAGTGCGGAGGAACTGCGGGGATATGAAGGAAAAGCGGCAAGTACGTATTTTAGTGTATTTGATGAACTGATTCTTCAGAACAAAGAAAGTTTTGTATTTCACGGAAGGAATAAGCGTCCGCCGCTGGATAATGTCAACGCAATGTTGTCATTTATGTATGCGCTGTTGGTAAACGAGTGCGCGGGCGCAGCATATTCGGTTGGACTTGATCCCTATGTTGGATTTTTACATACCGACCGCCCGGGAAGACAGTCATTGGCGTTAGATCTGATGGAAGAATTTCGGGCACCCGTGGCAGACCGTTTTGTTCTTACAATGATTAACAGGCAGCAGATCAATGCAAGAGGGTTCAGAAAAATGGAAAGCGGAGCGGTTGTTATGGATGATGACACACGCAGAACGCTGATACAGAACTGGCAGGAATTAAAGTGTGAGGAGATCATGCATCCTTACCTAAAAGAAAAAGTACCTGTCGGGCTGCTTCCATACGTACAGGCGATGCTGCTTGCGCGGTATCTGCGGGGAGATATCAATGCATATCCGCCATATTTTAAACGGTAAAGATACTTGTATGCTGTTTGGAAGGAGAGTTATGTTAGTGCTGATTACTTATGACGTGAATACACAGACTGCGGCGGGAGTACGAAGGCTTGCCCGGGTAGCGAAAATCTGTACGAATTACGGACAGCGGGTACAAAATTCTGTATTTGAGTGCATTGTTGATCAGACGCAGTATGTCATGTTGAAAAAGCAGTTGAAGGATATCATTGATGTGGATAAAGACAGTGTGAGGTACTATGTCATGGGGGAAAAGTATAAGAGTAAGGTGGAACATATCGGTGTGCAAAGGGCATTTGATGTCACGGCGCCGCTGATTATCTGAGAGTTTTTAGAGTAGTGCGAATGTAAAGTGTACATAAATACAGCGGAACATTCGCGCACAATTTATCAGTGCAAATAGCACAAAATCAAGTTATCGTCTGTGGAAAACGTGAAAGAGTAAAGGAATTTTTGGAAGAAAGCGTTGAAAACAGGAGGTCACAAAGGAATTTTATGTGTATATTTGCTGTCGCTCCCTGTGAGGGGAGCGTGGATTGAAATATCTTGCGCAAGATACCGTTTCTCGGCATTGAGTGTCGCTCCCTGTGAGGGGAGCGTGGATTGAAATACGAATCAGACCGGAAGAGCCTGCTATATCACGGTCGCTCCCTGTGAGGGGAGCGTGGATTGAAATGATTGTCCTCCTTTTCTTACATAGCAGAGTCGAGTCGCTCCCTGTAAGGGGAGCGTGGATTGAAATTAATGTTACAACTTGCTCCCAGATACCGCCATAAGGTCGCTCCCTGTGAGGGGAGCGTGGATTGAAATAGTATGCTGTTACTGTCACTTTTGACAACTTGCGTCGCTCCCTGTGAGGGGAGCGTGGATTGAAATCTCTCTTCCTGCCGCTTTCTGCGGCTGTAACTAGTCGCTCCCTGTGAGGGGAGCGTGGATTGAAATAACGTGCGCGAAAATTTCCGAACACTGACCGATTGTCGCTCCCTGTGAGGGGAGCGTGGATTGAAATCATAATTGTGGAAATCGTCTCCCGCTCCTGCTCATGGTCGCTCCCTGTGAGGGGAGCGTGGATTGAAATATCAGTGGCAATACTCGGAGCGGATAGAATCTACGTCGCTCCCTGTGAGGGGAGCGCGGATTGAAATAAGCAAATAACCATTACACTGAACCCGTGGAATGTCACGCCCGACGAGAGGAACGAGGATTGAAATCATGTAAACCGTTACATCCGCAAAACGTTTTTGAACGTCCTAAGAGGAGGACGGATTGAAGTGTATACGCAGTTTCTGCCTCGACCACATTGCAAAGTCACTCGCTGTGAAGGGAGTGTGGGCTGAAGTATCGCTAATATAGAAGGGGACAACATGGTTGTGATTCGCACTCTACGAAGAAAGCACGTTTGCATCTGTCATTCCTCGCCAGAGTCGCAACTATTACATCTTCGAGACAGCGAAAAACACTAAAAGAACCAACACCCTTCACTACGCAATAAAGAGGATGAAATAATAGCTTTGATGTGACTCGGTTTTGTTGGTACATTTATCAATATCAAGAGTTTTGCACATGAGACAGATATGTCGAAGAAGCAAAGGTAAAGTAGTTGAAATTGTGGACACACAATAATGAAATATATATTCCATGCGAACGAAATCTTCTATAAAATCCCCCGAAAATCTGTTGAAAATTCCCAAAAAACGTTATTATTTTGATGTTTTTTCTTGAAAAACGCCACTTACATTTTGTGAGATAAAGCGTTAGAATAGCTATGCTATAAGAATACTTTATACATATTTAATAATTTATTAACAGAAAGGGAGTATAGATATGGAATCGTATTCATTTTTACTGTTCTTGGCGATCATTATGATCTCAACCAAGATTCTGGGGTTATTTACCCGTAAGATTCATATGCCGGCGGTTGTCGGTGCATTAGTTGCAGGTGTGATCTTAGGACCGTCCTGTCTGAACTTGATCACATTAACCGGAGATACCGGCGTCTTTCTTGAACAGATGGCAGAGATTGGTGTTATCCTCCTGATGTTTAACGCAGGACTGGAGACGGATCTGTCCGAACTTAAGAAAAATGGTGTGGCATCTTTCGTAACAGCATTGATCGGTGTGATTGTTCCGTTGATTGGCGGATTCCTGGGGTATGCATTTTTCTTCCACACAGACTTCAGCGATTACGATGAGGTGTTAAAGGCAGTGTTCGTCGGTGTTGTACTGACAGCAACATCTGTAAGTATCACTGTTGAGACGCTGCGTGAGATGGGCAAGCTGAAAGGAAAAGTCGGAACGACAATTCTTGGCGCAGCTGTTATCGATGATATCATCGGTATTATCGTACTCACAATCGTAACCAGCTTAAAGGATACCAGCGTAAGCCCGATCACAGTTGTGTTAAAGATTGTACTGTATTTCGTATTTATTGCAGTATTGATCTTCGTGCTTACAAAGTTAAAGGTATTTGTGGAAGAGCAGGATGAGAAGAGAAGAACCGCTATCATCTGTGTAGCGCTCTGCTTCATTCTTTCCTATATCTCAGAGGAATACTTCGGTATTGCAGATATTACCGGTGCTTACTTCGCAGGACTGATGCTCTGCACGATGAAAGTTGGACCGTATGTTGCAAGAAGATGCGAGATCCCGTCTTACCTGATTTTCTCACCGGTATTCTTTGCCAGTGTAGGTCTTAAGGTAACACTCGGCGGAATGGATGCCAGCATCTGGATCTTCGCAATCATTCTGCTTGTTATCGCCATCTTAAGCAAGGTTGTCGGATGCGGACTGGGTGCAAAGATATGCGGATGTACCGGAAAGGAAGCGTTCCAGGTCGGTATCGGTATGATTTCCCGTGGTGAGGTTGCACTGATTGTGGCACAGAAGGGATATGCAAGCGGTATGTTAGACGATGTCCTGTTTGCACCGATCGTTCTCGTTGTTATTGTAACGACGCTGATCACCCCGATTCTCTTAAAGCTTGTCATGAAAGACAATGATTCTGAGAAAGCTGCTGCATAAAGCATAGAACAGATATTATAAAATCAGGATTTAAGAAGCCGTCACTTTTGTGGCGGTTTCTTTTTTCACTCTATAGGCTATGTGAGTTTATTGCTTCTTTTGCAAAAAACAGTTAAAATAGACACAGAAAAAAGAAATGAGGAGATTGCAATGTTACGGGATCTGCAGGAAATATCAGATGGAAAAATATATGGCTGCAATGATATGGTTCGGGCGGCGTGCGGAGACTGCGCGGGATGTCATGCCTGCTGTGAGAAAATGGGGACATCCATTGTGCTTGATCCCTGTGATATATGGCGTCTGACGACCGTGACCGGGAAAAATTTTGAGCAGCTGCTGGTCGATACGATAGAGCTGCAGGTAGTGGACGGCGTGATTCTTCCGAACCTGAGGATGGACGGAGAAAAAGAGCAGTGTGTGTTCTTGAATGAACAGGGAAGATGCAGGATCCACGCAATGCGTCCCGGGTTGTGTCGTGTATTTCCACTTGGCAGAATCTATGAGGAAGGCAGAATCCGCTACTTTCTGCAGATGGATGCCTGTCAGAAGCCCGGGCGCAGCAAAGTGAAGGTTGGAAAATGGCTCGATACGCCACAGATGGAACGATACGAACGGTTTCTGCTGGACTGGCATGGCCTGCGGAAGCAGCTGGAGAAGCAGGTGAAAGACGGAATTGGTGAACAGGAGGCAAAGACGATCAACATGTTTTTGTTAAATCTGTTTTTTATAAAACCATATGAACCGGAGCAGGACTTCTATGAACAGTATGAGGAGAGAAGAGCGATGGCCGGTCAGGCAGGGTTAAAATAAACTGCGGATAATGTATGGCAGGAGATGGAAGTATGATAATCGACAGAGGATTGGATCAGAAAGGGACAGATGAGAATATTGGAACCAGCCGCGTTAATCTCACGCAGCGTTATGTGGAATCCGTCAAATACAACGGTCTGGGGGATTTTACCGAAGAATTGCGTGAGGAAGCAGACTACCGGAAGCGCATTGAAAAGATTTTCTCGGAAATTCATATGACCGGGGAGACGTATGCGGATCTACAGCCAGAGGCATTGATGGAAGCCTACTGGCAGGGAGAGGAAATGATATCGCGTTACTACTGGGCAAAGAGGCGGGACACGGACGACATTATCTGGGTGCGTGTGGACGTAAGGATTGTACCGCAGCTGGATACGGGAGATTTGTTTGCCTTTTACAATAACTGGGATGTCACGCATGAGAAAAACCGTGACCGTATGATGCAGCTGATCATTGAGTTCGATTATGATTATGTGGAATACATCTGTCTGCAGAATGGCCATTTCGAGATTATGGCGCAGGAAAAAAGTTCCATGTGTCCGAGTGCCAGAGGAACAGACTACGATGTGGATATCCGTGATTATCTTACAAGAGTCGCAGTGACGGATCAGCTGGAAGCACACATCCGGGCAATGCAGACAGAGGAAATCCGGCGTAACCTTGAGGCGGAGCCGCTTTACATACAGGAAATTGATGTGAGAGAGTCTGACGGTTCAGTGCGGCGTAAAATGATCCGTTATACCTATATGGATAAGCAGATGGGGACGGTATTCAAAAGCTGTGTGGACATCGAAGACATCGTAACGGAGGAGAAGAAAAAGCAGGAACGTCTGGAGCGGGCAATTGAGGAAACAGAGCGGGCGAATTGCGCCAAGAGTGAATTCCTGGCCCATATGAGTCATGACATCCGGACACCTATGAATGCGATTATCGGCATGACATCCGTTGCAAGGCAGGAATGTCAGGATGAGACGATCTGTGGATATCTGGATAAGATTAAATCCTCAAGTGAGTTTCTTCTCGGACTGATCAATGATATGCTGGATATTTCACGTATAGAGAGCGGCAATCTGAACCTGAAGTCGGAGCAGATGAGCAGAAAGACGTTTGGAACGGCAATCAATACCACGATCGGCCCGCTGATGGAGCAGAAAAACATTACGTTCCAGTGTGATCTGCAGCATATGGAAGAAATGATATACACTGATGCGGTGCGGTTCAAGCAGATTTTCTTCAATCTGCTGTCCAATGCAGCAAAATACACGCCAGAGGGCGGAAATGTGTGGCTTCTGACCGAAAGGCTCCGCACGGAAGGAAACGTTGAATGGGTGCGTTTTACGGTGCGGGATAGTGGAATCGGTATGAGTGAGGAATTCCTGGAGCATGCGTTTGAACCGTTTTCGCAGGAGGGTAACCGCACGCTTGCCCTGCAATGGCAGGGAACCGGTCTTGGACTTGCGATCGTAAAGAAACTGGTGGTCATGATGCACGGCACGATTGAAATTCACAGTAAATTAGGAGAGGGTACGGGGGTAATCCTCGATCTGCCGCTTGCGATCTCGGGCGTCGATGCTCCGGAAAAAATGCCACAGGCAGTCATGGCAAAACAGAACCTGGAAGGCAGACGGGTGCTTCTGGCAGAGGACAATGAGATCAATACTTTTGTGGCCAGACGTATTCTGGAATCAAAGGGAATTATTGTGGAACATGCGGAAAATGGAAAAAGAGCGGTGGAAATGGTGGAGCAGAATCCGGAGGGATATTTTGACGCAATCGTGATGGATATCCGGATGCCGGTGATGAGCGGACTGGAGGCAGCCAGACAGATCCGGGCAATGAGCCGGACGGATGCACAGACTGTGCCCATAATTGCCATGACGGCCAATGCCTATGAGGAAGATGTCAGCCAGTCGTTGGCGGCCGGGATGAACGCTCATCTTGCAAAGCCGATCGAACCGCAGGTGATTCTGGATACACTTGCGGAGTATATAGGCAGTAAGAACTAGAAAGTTGCACTGTAAATAGAAAAAGAAAGGCATGCATTTCGTCGGAATGTCGATGTAAAAGTTGTGATACTGTTGCTATAATAAGTTCCGATGAGAGGAGACGGCAGGATGAAGCATTTGAGACAATTTTTGATTATTTTACTTTTTTCATTTCTTGGAGAAGGATTAAAGGCATTGCTTCCACTTCCGGTACCGGCAAGCATCTATGGACTGGTATTGTTGTTTGCGGCACTGGAGCTTGGAATAATAAAACTCTCTGCAGTGGAAGATGCAGGGAAATTTTTGATAGAGATCATGCCGGTGATGTTTATTCCGGCGGGGGCGGGGCTGGTCGAGTCCTGGAGCGCTTTAAAGCCGATCTGTGTGCAGGTGGTTGTGATCATGTTTGTATCCACGATTGTGGTTATGGTGATTTCGGGAAGAGTGACACAGTTTGTAATTCGCAGAAACAGAAAGGCATAAAACAATGAAGGAATTTTTAAATCAGTCTGTATTTTTCGGTGTGGCAATCAGCGTATTGACCTATGAACTGGGAGTATTTTTGAAAAAGAAGCTGAAGTGGCCGATATGTAATCCACTTTTAATTTCGATCGTCGCGGTGATCATTTTTCTGGTCGCGTTTGATATTCCTTACGAGAGTTATAACGCGGGAGCAAAATATCTGAGCTATCTTCTGACGCCGGCAACGGTCTGTCTGGCGATCCCGCTCTACGAGCAGGTGGAGCTTTTGAAAAAACATTCCAAGGCAATCGTGCTTGGATTGATCTCCGGTGTGATTACGAGTCTTGTGTGTGTGCTTGTACTGGCACTGTTGTTTCATTTTGATCATGCGCAGTATGTGACGCTTCTGCCGAAATCCATCACGACCGCGATCGGCATGGGAATATCGGAGGAGCTTGGCGGTTATGTGACCATCACGGTTGCAGTGATTATTATTACCGGAGTGATTGGCAATATGCTGGCGGAGACGGTCTGCCGTATATTTAAGATTGAGGAGCCGGTGGCAAAGGGAATTGCAATCGGAGCGTCATCCCATGCGGTTGGTACAGTCAAGGCGATGGAGATAGGAGAGATCGAAGGTGCGATGAGCAGTCTTGCCATTGCGGTTGCGGGACTTCTGACAGTTGTGCTGGCACCGGTATTTGCAGGAATTATGTAGCATGCGGTCTGCCTGCCCTATATGCAGATCATTATGCACCAGGATCTTATATCTGACATAAGATAAAGAGAGAAAACAAAGAAGTGGAATCTTTATGTATTGTCAGAATAGAATGGTACACACCGTGCAGGAGGGGGATTCACTGTATCGCCTTGCGAGACAGTACCACACAACCGTCACGGAACTGATACTCGGAAATCCGGGGGTAAACCCCTACAACCTGCAGGTAGGAATGAAGCTCTATGTCTGCCCGGGGGAAAGCTACGTACCGCCCCAGGGAGGCAGCGCAAACACCGGGAACACGGGAAACAGCGGAAGCACCGGGAACACCGGTAATGCTGGAAATGGTGGAAATACCAGTAATGCCGGCGTGGGCGGAAACATCGGTATCGGAGTGGTGATTCCGGGTGGACAGCGCCCGGGCGGAAATCAGACAGCGGGAGAGATGCAGAATTCGGTGAATCAGCTGTTTGAGACAATGCGTCTGGCGTGGCTGGAACTGATCTACTGGACGCGGATGTATATGATGAGTGTGGATTCCGGGGCAGATGCAAAAGAGCAGTATGCAGTGGAGGGACGCCTGTTGGAAACTGCAGATGCAATCACGGATGTTTTTGCAGAGCGGCTGCCGGTAGCTGTCACAAGACAGCTGCGCAATCTGCTCGTGGAACATGTGGAGATGACGGGGCAGATCATCCGCACGTTAAAATCCGGGGATAAGGAGAATTATGAACAGCAGATCCGGGAGTGGTATGCTAATGCGAATCAGATCGCAACACTTCTCGCTGACCAGAATCCCTACTTTGCAGGAAAAGAGACGAGGAATCTTCTGTTGAATTATCTGGATATGACGCGCGAGATTATAGAACATCAGATGAACGGTGAGTATGACCAGAGCATTGATACCTTCCGGGATTTAAGTGATCTGGTGCTGGAACTCGCTGATTATCTCGCAAGAGGACTTCTGGCGCGCTGATGTACTTTGCAAACGGGCGGTGCCTCTTGTGCATCGCCTTTCTGGTACTATTTGCGGCGCTGCTGATCCTGGCAGTAGTGCACAGAGTGCGGGCGAAGAAAAAAGTTCTTGTATTGACTCCCGGGGAACGGGTGCGGCTGCTCAATGAACTGGCGGAACCCTTTGGATTTGCTTATCTGCCGGCGGAAGACATTTTTACCTCAAGGCTGGATGCCTGGCAGCGTGACAAGGGATATGAGGCGAAATATGATACCATGGCGGTGGGTGCCGGGATGGTGATTGACGCATTTCACGTGTACTTTAATTATGAGGGAAGAACCTGGCTGGTGGAATTCTGGAAGGGACAGTACGGGATCAACACCGGCGGAGAGGTCGGAATTTATCATGCGAAGGGCGTGATTCCGCCGCACGCCTATCACACGGCGCATTTTGAAGCGGTATCGGATGCAGAACTCCCGAGAATCTGCAGCTGTCTGGACACGGCAGAGGAAACGTTTTATGAAATCTGTGCCAGACACTGGTGGCTCACCGGCTTTCGGATGGGCGTGTATACAAAACCGTCGCGCCTCAGACTTGCCACGACGCTGATTTTCCCAGAGCAGGAGATGGCGCTGGCGTTCTGGGAAGGTCTCCACAAAACCGGAAAACCGCGCAGCCTTTTTCGCATCTGCGGAAGAGAAGTCAGTGTGCGGATGAATTTTTCGGAGGAACACGGATTGATTCCGGGAATCTGCAGAAGCGCGGTGCTTCTCTGGAACAGGCTGCTGTGCAGAGGATTTAGGATCGTGACATACCCGTGGAAACGGACGGCGGACAGAATGGTATTTCTATATTATCTGCTTCCGGGATGGTTTCGGAAGATTCTGGAGCTTTCGGGCGGGCGATGCAAACCGCGCCGCAGAACCAGGAAACCGCACAGATCATGTCGGGGCAGGTGAAAACATGGGATGTTATCGAAGGATTGACAGGGCATTGGAACATGCCCTGCACCTTCCGCTTGGCACGGGCAACCGCTATGTGGTGATCAGTGACTGCCACAGAGGGGAAGGGACAACAAATGACAATTTCCTGAAAAACGCGTACCTGTACGAGGCGGCGATGGAACATTATATAAAGAGAGGATTCTTCTATCTGGAACTGGGGGACGGGGAGGAACTCTGGGAAAACCGCTGCATGGATCGGATTGTGCACTATCACGAGACCGTGTATGAGATGTTTGCTTGTCTGCAAAGCCGGAATGCGCTGTGCCGCATCTATGGAAACCACAATATGGAGCTGAGAAAAATCCTGCCGGAGGCGATTATATTAGATAATTGCGAGGGCGGAAGGGATGTCTGCATGATTCACGGGCATCAGGCGGATTTTTTTAATTCTGTGTGCTGGAGGCTCTCCAGAGCTCTGGTGCGCTACGTGTGGAAACCGTTGGAGCGCTCCGGCGTGAATGATCCCACGAGTGCGGCGCGCAATTATAAAAAGGCGGTCCGGTATGAACAGTGCCTGGCGGGCTGGACCAGACTTCACGACCGTTATCTGATTGCCGGTCATTCACACAGACCGAGACTGCCGGAAAACGGGGAGCTGTATCTGAATGCGGGAAGCTGTGTGCATCCCGGGTGCATCACTGCCATCGAACTGGAACAGATGCAGATGACGCTTGTGAAATGGAAGGTGGCGACGCGCCCGGACATGACCATGTATGTGGTACGTGAGAAGCTTGCCGGACCGGCTGCCATTTTGTAGGAAAAAAGCGATTTTTCAAAAAAATCATTTGACGGAACCGCCATTTATGATAATATATATATCGTTATATTAAATCGTTAAAGCGAGGACGGAAGCGTCCCTGACGATAGCTGGTAATTGGAGGAACAGAAAAATGATTAAAGTTGTGAAGTTTGGCGGCAGCTCTCTGGCAAGTGCGGAACAGTTTGCAAAAGTGGGGAAGATCATTCAGGCGGACAAGGAAAGACGTTATGTAGTGCCGAGTGCCCCGGGAAAACGCAATGCCAAGGACACCAAGGTCACAGATATGTTATATGCCTGTTATGCGCTGGTGGAGGCGGAGGAGGATTTCCGCGTGCCGCTGATGAAGATCAAGGACCGCTATGACACAATTATCAATGGACTGAATCTGAAGCTGTCACTGGAGGAAGAATTCAAAAAGATCAGTGAGAACTTTAAAAATAAAGCGGGGGTTGACTATGCGGCGTCCCGCGGCGAATATCTGAACGGTATCATTATGGCGAATTACCTTGGCTACGAGTTTGTGGATGCGGCAGAGGTGATTTTCTTCAAGGAGGACGGAACTTTTGACGCGGAGAAGACCAACAAGGTGCTGGCAGAGCGTCTGGAGAAATGCGAGCGTGCGGTAATTCCGGGATTCTACGGGGCACTGCCGGACGGAACGATCAAGACCTTTTCCAGAGGCGGTTCCGACATCACGGGATCCATCGTGGCGCGTGCGGTACATGCCACCTGCTATGAGAACTGGACGGATGTGTCGGGCTTTCTCATTGCAGATCCGCGCATCATTAAGGATCCGCAGCCGATCAAGACGATCACATACCGTGAGCTGCGCGAGCTTTCCTATATGGGCGCCAGCGTGCTTCATGAGGACGCAGTGTTCCCGGTGAGAAAAGCAGGGATTCCGATCAACATCCGCAATACCAACGCGCCGGATGACGAGGGAACCTGGATCGTGGAGAGCACCTGCCATCAGTCAAAATACACCATTACCGGTATTGCCGGCAAAAAAGGTTTTGTTTCCGTCAATATTGATAAGGATATGATGAATTCCGAGGTTGGATTCGGGAGAAAAGTATTGTCCGCGTTTGAGGAGAATAATATCTCATTCGAGCATATGCCGTCCGGCATCGACACGATGACAATCTTTGTTCACCAGCCGGAATTCGAGGGCAAGGAGCAGGCAGTGATCTCAGCAATTCACCGTCTGGCAAAGCCGGACAGTATCGAGCTGGAGGGTGATCTGGCGCTGATCGCGGTTGTGGGACGCGGCATGAAGTCGACCAGAGGAACGGCAGGCCGTATCTTCTCGGCACTGGCACATGCAAACATCAACGTCAAGATGATCGATCAGGGATCTTCTGAGCTTAACATTATTATCGGTGTGAGCAATGCGGATTTTGAACCGGCAATCCGTGCGATCTATGACATTTTCGTGGAGACCCAGCTCTAAGATTAAGATATGAAGAACAACAAGCACGAGCAAAATGAATTACAGCGTATGATGGAAGGCAGGGCTGCCCGCATGATTGCGGCTGCAGTCACTGTCTTTTTGTGCGTACTGACATTGTTTGAATTTGTTGCGCTCAAGATGGAGTGGAATGTGCCTGCACTGGCAGTGCTAAGCGGCGACAACGGACTGTGGACCAGGGAGTACCAGCGGGAAGAACTGGTGATGGACGGCAGCACGGAAAACATTCTGCTCGCAGACGATGGAGAGACACCGCTTACAGGAAGCAGTGAGAATGCCAAAACGGATGCGGAGGAAAATGGCAGCGGCGGGATGGTGCAGACCGGTGAGAATGCAGGGAACGGGGAAGACTTGCAGTTGGAAGGGACGGAATCGGTGCGGCAGGAAGAGACTGAGATGCCGGATGTAAGCGGAACCGGAAAATCGGAAGCGGATGTTAAGGAGACGCAGACACCGGAATTTTCGTATTATATCCGCATCAATCGCAAGCAGAACTGCGTCACGATCTACACCCAGGATGAGGAGGGGGAGTATACGGTACCCTATAAGGCAATGGTGTGCTCGACCGGACTTTACAACGCAACGCCGCGCGGAACTTACCAGATTTCCACCAAGTATCTGTGGCGGGAACTCTATGGCGGTGTGTATGGGCAGTACGCGACGCGGATTCACGGGGGAATCCTGTTCCATTCCGTGCCCTATTACAAGCGCGCAAAGGATACACTCTGTACGGATAAGTATAATAAGCTGGGACAGCAGGCGTCGATGGGCTGCGTAAGACTGACGGTGGAGGATGCAAAATGGATTGCGGAGAACTGCGCGGAAGGCACTACGGTTGAAATATACGACGGGGATGACCCGGGGCCGCTCGGGAAACCGGAGGCACAAAAACTGGATAAATCAGATCCGGACTGCCACTGGGATCCGACTGATCCAGATGAGGAAAATCCCTGGCAGCAGACGGAGACGTCCGTGACGGAGAGCGAGCAGGAAAAACAGATAAAATAGAAAAAATAAAACGACGAAGGCGACATCCTATTCATTTGAATCGATGTCGCCTTCTAAACTATCTCGTCCATGGGACTGTACCTCTCTTTTCTTTTTTTGCTCTCTCTTTCGGACTTCTTCGTTTCCTTCGTACCTTTGTATCACTCTTCTTATGACGGTGGATATCGCATCATATCTGATTAACTCATCTGATACTGATTCCTCTTTCCATGATTTGGATTGTCACGTGTGTTTTTCGGGAGTTAGAAAAAAACGAATGCAATTACGTTTTCGGTGGTCTGTACCTCTCTTTCCTTAATATCGTTTTGAGTAAATCGTTACGTTTCTGGTGGCTTGTACCTTCCTTTCCTTCGATTTCGTTTTCCTTTCTTTTTGTTGTCTTTATTCTATCTGATATATGAGAAAAAGTCAAGCATAAAATGAGAAAATTATAATAAAAAATATTTAAAAACAATAAACAAAGAATAAATATGAAAATATTCTGAAAATATAGATGCAATAGATATAATATATATTTTTCGTAAAATACATGTAAATGCTTCGCTGTGACAGAAGAGCGTGCGCTTCATATAATAAAGAGAAGGGAGCGTAATTCTATGAATAGACAGACCATACTTCTCATCAGTGACATGCGCCAGGTCTATCTGGCGGAGATTATGACCAAAAGAGGACTCAACGTACGCTGCCTGGATATCAGAAACAGCGGGACGGTAAAAGAACAGTTCGAGAAGTTGAAAAGTTTTCTGGCGGAGGCGGATATGCTGATCCTCCCGATTCCGGTGACAAAGATACCGGAACAGAAAATGCTGAATGATATATTGAATAAAAACCTGACGAACGATACGCTGGTGCTTGGAGGCTGCTTCTCCATAGAACAGCAGGAACTTTTGGAGCGCCGGGACATTCACTATCTGGATTTTATGAGAGATGAGATTGTGACGGAAGAAAATGCAGTGGCGACGGCGGAGGGCGTGATCGCGGAGCTTGTGAACCACAGCCCTTATAACATTGAGGAGGCAAAAATTATCGTCACCGGTTACGGCTGCTGCGGCAGAGCGGTGGCTGCGAGGCTGAAAGCGCTCGGCGCGCGCGTGACAGTCCTGGCAAGAAGAAGGGAAGTGCGCAAACTTGCCAAGAAGGATGGATTTTATGCCGCGGATTTTGCGTTTGGACCGGAGGAAGCGATGGGGGCGGCAATGCTGGTCAACACGGTTCCGGCACCTGTGGTTACAGGTGCGATCATCCGCGAACTGCCGCGGGATGCATATATTTTAGACATCGCGTCCAAACCGGGCGGTACGGATTTTGCCTGCGCCAGAGAGTGCGGCATCCGTGCGGATCTGGCACTTGGACTTCCGGGAAAATATGCGCCGAAGGAGAGCGCCTATATTCTGGACCGGGCGGTGGAGAGATTCGTGCGAAAGGAGCATGAAATGTGATGGATTTTTCCAATTATAATATCGGGCTTGGAATTACCGGTTCGTTTTGTACGTTTGCGAAAGCAAGAAAAGAAATACAGCGGCTGTGCGATATGGGCGCCAATGTGGTGCCGGTTTTTTCATTTAATGCGCAGACGTGTGACACGCGGTTCGGAAGTGCGAAAGATTATGTGGACGGAATCTGCGAAATTACCGGAAATGAGGGCATCCGTACCATCTGTGCGGCGGAGCCGATCGGACCGAATAATTTTCTGGACATCATGGTCATTGCGCCCTGCACCGGAAATACGGCGGCAAAACTCTGCAACGGAATCACGGATACGCCGGTGCTGATGGCGACCAAAGCGCATATGCGCAATGGTAAGCCGCTCGTGATTGCGATTTCGACAAACGATGCGCTCGGCGCCAGCTTTAAGAATATCGGAATGCTAATGAATATGAAAAATATTTATTTCGTTCCGTTCGGGCAGGACAACTGCAAGAGCAAGCCGAACTCCATGATCGCAAAAATGGAGCTCCTGCCGGACACAATCGAGGCGGCGCTCGCCGGCAAACAGATCCAGCCGATTCTGCAGACCCCGACGTAACGCAGATCTGACGGAGCCGGGCGGAGACAGAAACGGAAAATGCCGGGACATTTTATATAGTAGATCATTTTAGAGTTCCGGATGCTCCTGGCAAGGGGGATTCTAAGCGAAAAACCCGGCATTTCTAATCCGCACCGCATTCGGCATCTTCGATGATCCGTGTCTTTCCAAGCTTTGAGCACTCCGCGGGTGTGTTCGCAAGCCGGCAGACAATTTAAGGACTTTTGTGCGTTCCTTGCATCACCAATGAACAAAACATAACCGCGCGAAGCCGATGTCTGAGTTGGCATCTGCCCTGTTTTCAATAGCAGATGCCAGCGAGTTTCGGTTCGCGCGGTTTTATATTGTCTGTGAAGTGGTGATGCTAGAAACGCTAAAAAGGTCGCTCATTGTCTGCGGCTTGCCGGACACATCCCGCGGATTGTCAAAGCGTGGCAAAGACACAGAACCTGATGCCAAATGCGGCACGGAAGAAATGCTCGGATTTTTCTCCAAAGAATCCGCCCCTGCCAGAAGCATCCGGAACAATAAGATGCTCTGATTTTCTGCAAAATAAAAAGAATTCAGCAGTTTTCCGTCGCTGTCTCCGCCCGGCGCAGGGAGTCTGCTTCCGGTGGGCTGCAGAGCGGCTGTGGCTGCGGCAGGCGAAAACAGATGGCGATTTGTGATTCATTTGATAAGATAAAAGATGTTTCCTTACGCCTGCTTGGATGCCTCGTAGGCTTCGCGACAGGCCTTAGCCAGCTGATCGCCACAGGAAGTCGGGCGTCCGTTGCAGGAGATGCCGCCGATTTTCTCCTCAACCTGCTCAACGGTAAGACCCTCGACGAGCTTCGGAATCGCTTGAAGATTGCCGTTGCAGCCGCCGGTGAACTTTACATTATGCACGATGTTGCCCTCTAATTCAAGATCAATCTGTGTGGAGCAGGTGCCCTTGGTCTTATATGTGTATGTCATTTTGAAATCCTCCTTTATTGAAAAAATATATCGTTCAGATCACTTTTGAGTATAACATGGAACCGGAAGTGTGCAAGAAAAATTTGCAGTAAAGCGGCAGTTAATAAAAAATTTACAATTCTTTTACGCCTGTTTTTATTGTGGTGGTGCTGGAAAAGTGTTACAATAACAATATTGTGCGGGGTCATACCCTTTTGCAGGTGTCCCGCAGGAGAATGGATTTTGACACAGTTTTGTGTAAAAACAGGAGTAGGAGCTTTTTATGAGTGCAATAACGAAGATCTTCGGAACCCACAGCGAGCGTGAGTTAAAGCGGATTTACCCGCTTGTCGACAAGGTGGAATCTTACCGCGAGGCGATGGGAGCACTTTCCGATGAAGAATTAAAGAACAAGACGAAGGAATATAAGGAGAGACTGGAGAACGGCGAGACGCTGGATGATCTTCTTCCGGAGGCATATGCGACGGTGCGCGAGGCGGCGAAGCGTGTGCTCGGCATGGAGCATTACCGCGTGCAGATTATCGGTGGTATCATTCTCCACCAGGGACGTATCGCAGAGATGAAGACCGGTGAAGGTAAGACTCTGGTATCGACACTGCCGGCATACTTAAATGCGCTTGAGGGCAAGGGCGTGTGCATCGTCACAGTCAACGACTATCTGGCAAAGCGTGACTCTGAGTGGATGGGACAGGTTCATGAATTCCTGGGACTGAAAGTCGGCGTGGTTTTGAACGAGATGACGAACGATGAGCGCCGGGATGCCTATAACTGTGACATTACCTACGTGACAAACAATGAGCTTGGTTTTGATTATCTGCGTGATAACATGGTAATCTATAAGGAACAGCTGGTGCAGCGCGGACTGCATTTTGCCATCATCGATGAGGTTGACTCGGTATTGATCGATGAGGCGCGTACGCCGCTCATCATTTCCGGACAGAGCGGCAAATCCACCAGACTGTATGAGGCATGCGATATTCTGGCGTGCCAGATGAAGCGCGGTGAGGATATGCCAGAGTACTCCAAGATGGATGCCATCATGGGCGTGGAGCAGGAGGAGACCGGGGACTTCATCGTAAACGAGAAGGATAAGGTGGTCAGCCTGACACAGGATGGTGTGAAGAAGGTTGAGCAGTTCTTCAAGATCGAGAACCTGGCTGATCCGGAGAATCTGGAGATTCAGCATAACATTATTCTGGCGTTGCGCGCGCACAACCTGATGTTCCGCGATCAGGATTACGTGGTGAAGGACGATCAGGTTATGATCGTCGATGAGTTTACCGGACGTATCATGCCGGGACGCCGTTATTCAGACGGACTTCATCAGGCGATTGAGGCGAAGGAGCATGTGAAAGTCAAGAGAGAGAGCAAGACTCTGGCGACGATCACATTCCAGAACTTCTTTAACAAGTTTGAGAAGAAAGCAGGTATGACCGGTACCGCATTGACGGAGGAGAAGGAGTTCCGCGACATCTACGGCATGGACGTTGTCGAGATCCCGACCAACCGCCCGATCGCCCGTATCGATCATCATGATGTTGTATACAAGACAAAGAATGAAAAATACAAGGCTGTTGTGGAGGAAGTGGTAAAATCCCATGAAAAGGGACAGCCGGTACTTGTCGGTACCATCAATATCGATACTTCCGAGCTGATCAGCGGCATGTTGAAGCGCGAGGGAATTCCGCATACGGTATTGAACGCAAAGTTCCATGAAAAAGAGGCTGAGATTGTAGCCGGCGCCGGACAGCACGGTGCGGTGACGATCGCGACCAACATGGCAGGACGTGGTACCGATATTAAGCTGGATGACGAGTCGAAAGCTGCAGGCGGTTTGAAGATCATCGGTACAGAGCGACATGAATCCAGACGTATTGATAACCAGCTGCGCGGTCGTTCCGGCCGTCAGGGAGATCCGGGTGAGTCCCAGTTCTTCATTTCTCTGGAAGACGATCTGATGCGTCTGTTCGGTTCTGAGAAGCTGATGGACATTTTCAACGCACTCGGTGTTCCGGAAGGTGAGCAGATCCAGCATAAGATGCTGACATCGGCGATTGAGAAAGCGCAGAAGAAGATTGAGGGCAACAACTTCGGTATCAGAAAGAATCTTCTTGAGTATGATCAGGTTATGAACGATCAGAGAGAGATTATCTACAAGGAGCGCCGCCGCGTACTGGACGGAGAGAACATGCGCGATGCGATTTTCAAGATGATCACGGATCGTGTGGAAAATTGCGTGGACACCTGTATTTCTTCTGACATTCCGAAGGAAGAGTGGGATCTGAACGAACTGAATCAGCTGATCCTCTCCATGATTCCGATGCAGGCAGTGACACCGGAGGATGTGGACAGCGTTAAGAATAATAAGGAACTGAAGCATCTGTTAAAGGAGCGTGCAGTGAAGCTGTATGAGGCGAAGGAGACGGAGTTCCCTGAGCCGGAGCAGTTCCGTGAGCTTGAGCGCGTCGTTCTCCTGAAGGTGATCGACCGCAAGTGGATGGATCACATCGATGATATGGATCAGCTTCGTCAGGGTATCGGACTGCAGTCCTACGGACAGAGAGATCCGCTTGTCGAGTACAAGATGGCAGGTTTTGATATGTTCGACGAGATGACAGCGAGCATTCAGGAGGATACGATCCGGCTGCTGTATCATGTGAAGATCGAGCAGAAGGTTGAGCGTGAGCAGGTAGCGAAAGTGACCGGAACGAACAAGGATGAGTCTGCGACGAACACGCCGAAGAAGCGTGCTGCGGCAAAGGTATATCCGAACGATCCGTGTCCGTGCGGAAGCGGCAAGAAGTATAAGCAGTGCTGCGGCAGAAACGCAGCGCAGTAGGAGTGCTGCAAACGGCAGAAGAGAGAGCATTTCAGGCAGATAATTTTTGCCGGGAATGCTCTTTTTGCATATTTTCATCTGTATGCAGAAAAATACATACAGAGTGCATTTTTGGGTGGCAATTTCCAGAAATCTGATTTATAATTCATACCAAACAGGTAGAATATGAGACGGCAGACTGCCGGACAGAAGGAGGAACACTATGTACAACGTAAGAAAAGTGACTGAGGATATTGTTTGGGTTGGAGCCAGTGACAGAAGACTGGCGCTGTTTGAAAATATATTTCCAATTCCGCGCGGGGTATCCTACAACTCTTATGTATTATTGGATGAGAAGACGGTACTTTTGGATACAGTCGATGCGTCCGTGGCGGGACAGTTTTTTGAAAATCTGGAGCATGTGCTCGACGGACGGAAACTGGATTATCTGATTGTCAATCACATGGAACCGGATCACTGTGCGATGATCGGGGATCTGGTGCGCCGTTATCCGGAAGTGCAGGTGGTCGGAAACACCAAGACATTTGGAATGATAAAACAGTTCTTCGGAACGGATTTCGCGGAGAGAGCCGTGACGGTAAAAGAGGGAGATACGCTTGCAACCGGTGCGCATACATTGCACTTTGTGATGGCGCCGATGGTACACTGGCCGGAGGTAATGGTAACCTATGATGAGAAGGACAAGGTGCTTTTTGCTGCGGACGGATTCGGAACGTTTGGCGCATTGAACGGCAATATTTTTGCGGATGAAGTCGATTTTGACCGCGACTGGCTGGATGATGCCAGAAGATATTACACGAACATTGTCGGAAAGTACGGTGCATCGGTGCAGGCATTGTTAAAGAAAGCCTCCGGGCTGGAGATCGCAGTGATCTGCCCGCTCCACGGACCGATCTGGAGGGAGAATCTGGGCTATATTCTGGAAAAATATCAGAAGTGGAGCACCTATGAGGCGGAGGATCAGGCGGTTGTGATTCTGTATGCAACCATGTACGGTAACACGGCATCGGCGGCGGATGCGCTTGCAGGAAGACTTGCGGCAAAGGGCGTGAAGAAGATTGCCGTTTATGATGTCTCGAACACCCATGTGTCGGAGCTCATCAGTGAGATCTTCCGCGCAAGCCATGTGGTGTTTGCGGCGCCGACTTACAACGGAGGCATCTATCCGGTGATGGAGAACCTGCTCGCCGACATGAAGGCACTTGCGGTTCAGAACAAGACCGTAGCACTGATGGAGAACGGCACCTGGGCACCGATGACGGCAAAGCAGATGAGAGAAAAACTGGCGGAACTGAAAAATGTGACGATTCTGGATACGCAGATCACCATAAAATCGGCGATGGCGCCGGAGCAGGAAGGACAGCTTGAGGCACTTGCGGATGCGATCGTAGCGAGCATGGACAATCAGTAATTGTGTTGCTGACTTTATCATTGCGTTTTGTGGGAAGCAAAGACTTTCTCATATAAATAACGGATAACAAAAGAAGAAATAACGCGATCGTTTCAGGATCGCTGGTTGGGAAAAGGCACCTGTTTGCTTGTACAAAGTAATATGTACGAAGTGGATGGGTGTCTTTTCCTGCTTTATAAGAAAATGCATTCTGTGGAGAGAACTCTTTTTATAACGAAAGCGAACATTTGTTTGCAAATAAAAAAAGATGTGATATAATGTGCATATGCAATGAGCAGTGCCAGACGTGACGGCTGCGATATATGTCTGCTTGCAGGCTATATATCGCAGATGTTGCGGATGATAGGGCGAATGCCCGTCAGTCCGGAAAATCTATGATTTTTCGGACGAGCACTGCGGGTATGAACAGAGACGGTTGCGTATGCTTGCATGCGGCAGACGGATATGCGCCATGTGAACGCGCCCGCGAGTCCGGGGAACCGGAGGTTTCACGGACTTTTGCCGGAGCGTAATATGAACGTGATATTTTTGAGGGGCTTATCACTGGGATAGAGGAACTTTGAAATGTGGACAATACAACGAATGGACGAAATGGATGATGGAGATGAGGAACGCTTGCCGGGCGAGCCGATGATGACAGCGGTTACGTTGGAAAGTGATCTGGGAGAAATACTTCAATTTCAAATGCCTCACAACTGGTTGCTTATGCAGGGATTACAAGAAGGAGAAGAGTGGCCTGAGGACATCGAGGAGGAGGATTCAGAAGCGTTAAAAGCGCGGGAACAGGCAGCGTGGATGGAAAATTATTATCATGCGTTGCAGGAACTTGAGGGGGAAGAAGAGCAATGTAAGCATGGGGCAGAGGGATAAATCGGAATTTGACGAAGGAGGTTGATTGTATGAAAAAGTTGATAGCATTAGTTTTAGCAGTGGTTTGTGTGCTTGGCTTGGTTGGGTGCAATAACAAGACAGTCAATATTGATTTACCTTTTGAGGTAGGTGATGTTGAAAATATAGAAATGTATCACTTTGTTGGAGCAC
>ERZ791840.10-NODE-10-length-173217-cov-17.866668_pt1 | contig 173217 bp, 151 predicted proteins | sample MGYA00510291_ERZ791840 | MGnify/ENA primary metagenome ERZ791840 (study PRJEB30046, sample SAMN00715256) | human gut metagenome | study: EMG produced TPA metagenomics assembly of the A metagenome-wide association study of gut microbiota in type 2... | reverse complement strand
GTTTTGTTCAGAGGTGCCATAAAGGGACACACACAAAAGTCCTAAAATTGTCTGCCGGCTTGCGGACACAGTCCATAGAGTGTTCCAAACTTGGAAAGACACGGATCATCACAGATGCCAGCGGCGACATGGTTAGAAATACCGGATTTTGCGGTCAGAATTTGCCGTCGCATGTTTATCTGGAACTTTTAAGTATCTATTTCTTATAATATTACTTATCACTCCCAAAGCGGTCTATGTTTATTGCGACAATTCTTTGTGACAAAAGCCTCAACGGGTTATCCCATCACAACCTCGACATTCACGTCCTTCTTTCCGGCTGCGAGCGCGATCGGAATCATGCCGCCGGAGATGCCGGACACGTCGACATCCTTGCCGTCGACGGTCATGGAAATGACGCCCTTTTCCACATGGTTCGGGTTCTTGACGGTCACATGGTAAGTCGTACCGCGGAAATCTCTTCTGGCGGTAAAGCCGTCGAGAGAGGACGGAATACACGGATCGATCACCAGTCCGTCATAATCCGGGCGGATACCCAGAATATACTGGGAGACGTCAAGGAATGTCCATGCAGCCGTTCCGGTCAGCCAGCTGTTCTTGGCTTCACCGAAGTTCTTAGCGTCCTTGCCGGCGATCATCTGTGAGTAGACATACGGCTCGGTGCGGTGGATTTCGCTGATGTCCTCGATGTAGGCAGGACAGGTTCTGGTGTATACCTGCCATGCGCGGTTGCCGCGTCCGACAACTGTCTCTGCGATCGAGATCCAAGGATTGTTGTGGCAGAAGATACCTGCATTTTCCTTGTATCCCGGCGGATAGGAAGAAATCTCGCCAAGTTCTACGTGATATCTGTGGTAAGCCGGCTGCAGCAGGACAATGCCATACTTGGTGTCGAGATACTTCTCGACAGACTGCATTGCCTTTAAGCAGTTGCCCTCCTTGAGACCGATCTCCGCCATGACGCAGAAACCCTGCGGCTCAATGAAAATCTTGCCCTCCTCACACTCCTTGGAACCGACTTTGTTCTTGTAGTGGTCATAGGCGCGCAGGAACCATTCGCCGTCCCATCCGGTGTCAAGAACTGTTTTCTCCATATCGGCGATCGCTTTCTCAGCAACCGCTGCCTCGTCATCCATGCCTCTGTGGCGGCAGATTGCCGCATAGTCTTTTCCGTAGCGCACGAACATGCCGGCGATAAAGACGGACTCGGCATTCGGACCTTCGGACGGACCGAACGTCTGGAACGATTCTCCCGGTTCGGTGGAGAAGCAGTTCAGATTCAGACAGTCATTCCAGTCAGCGCGGCCGATTAACGGCAGACCGTGCGGACCGAGGTGCTCCATCGTGTAGTGGAAGGAGCGGCGCAGGTGCTCCATGAAGTCTGTTGCCTTGGAAGGATCACTGTCGTATGGCGTCATCTCATCTAAGATCGTGTAGTCGCCGGTCTCCTTGATGTAGGCAGCAGCGCCTGCGATCAGCCACAGCGGATCATCGTTGAAACCGCTTCCGATGTCGGAGTTGCCCTTCTTGGTGAGCGGCTGGTACTGATGGTATGCGCTTCCGTCCTCAAACTGCGTTGCGGCGATGTCGAGGATGCGCTCTCTGGCACGATCCGGGATCAGATGAACGAAACCGAGCAGATCCTGACAGGAATCACGGAATCCCATGCCACGTCCGATGCCGGACTCAAAATAGGAAGCGGAACGGCTCATGTTGAAGGTAACCATACACTGATACTGGTGCCATACGTTCACCATGCGGTCGAGCTTCTCCTCGGAGGAAGAGATGGTGAAGTGGGAGAGCAGTTCGTCCCAGTATTCCTTTAATGCGGCAAGTGCGGCATCCGCCTTCTCGGCGCTGTCGTAGCGCGCCATCAGGGCATCCGCCGGTGCGCGGTTGATCACGCCGTCCTCCGGGCGTCCGATCCATTTTTGGCCGATGGGGTTCTCGATGTAGGCGAGAACGAACACGAAAGTTTTGGACTCTCCCGGTGCCAGTGACACGGAAAGGTGATGCGAGCCGACCGGAGCCCAGCCACTTGCCATGGAATCCTTGGAAGCGCCGGTGACAACCACCTCGGGAGCGGAATTCTCTCCGTATGCGCCGAGGAAGGAATCACGGTCGGTGTCAAAACCTGCGATCGGGGCGTTGACCGCATAGAGTGCATAGTGATTGCGGCGTTCGCGGTATTCCGTCTTGTGGTAGATCGCGGAACCGTGAACCTCTACCTCGCCGGTGGAAAAATTGCGCTGGAAATTTGTCATGTCATCCATGGCGTTCCAGAGACAGAATTCCACGTAGGAGAAAACGGAAAACGTCTTTGGCGCGCTGCCGTTGTTGGTGAGCGTGAGCTTGTTGATCTCGCAGCTGTCGTCTACCGGAACAAAAGCGGTCAGCTCTGCGGAGAGATTATTCTTGGAACTGCGGAAGGTGGAGTATCCCATGCCGTGATGGCATTCATAGGAATCCAGATCGGTCTTTGTGGGCATCCATCCCGGATTCCAGATCGTATTGCCTTCCTTAATATAGTAGTAATGGCCGTTGCTGTCGAACGGGACATTGTTATAGCGGTATCTGGTCAGGCGCAGAAGCTTTGCGTCTTTATAAAAACTGTAGCCGCCGCAGGTGTTGGAGATCAGGGAAAAGAAATCCTTTGATCCCAGATAATTGATCCACGGAAGCGGTGTCCGCGGAGAAGTGATGACGTATTCTTTCTTCGCATCATCAAAATAGCCAAATTTCATGGGCTTACCTCCATTCATATCATGTAAGCATACGCATTTCCGAAACATTTGCAACGAAAATAGGTAAGTGAATTGTTCAAACTGAAATAATTGCGAAAACGATTAAGTAAACAATTTCTAACTAAAAGTATAACCTGTGAAAATAAAAAAATCAATCAAAATACGCATAAATACAAGGAATACAGCAGATTGAACAAAAAAGCAGGTAAAATATAGAAGAAAGACACAAAGGAGTTGAAAAACCGAAATATAGGGCTGAAAACCGAAAACGTGTAAGAATGACAGGGAAAATACAACTTATAATAGAAGAAAAAGAAATAGAACACGCAAAAATGCACAAAAAATCAGCGAAAAAAGTGTTAAACTCGCCGAAATGACAAATATGTATTGCATTTTTGCAAAAGATGGCATATAGTAAAAGTACGAAAACGATTAAGTGATGTTTCGAAAGTGTGGAGGACACAATGGTATCATTAAAAACGATAGCTGAGAAATGCGGTGTCTCCACTGCAACGGTAAGCAAGGCACTCAACGACCAGAAGGATGTCAGCGAAGAGACGAAGCATCGGATCAAGAAGACAGCAGAAGCACTCGGGTATTTTCCCAATGCGGCAGCGAGAGCACTTAAGACCAACCGTTCCTATAATATAGGAGTCCTTTTTGAGGAAGAAGCGGGCAGCGGTCTTACCCATGAATATTTCTCGGGTGTGCTCAACGGTCTTAAAGTTCAGGCAGAGAAGCAGGGTTACGATATCACATTTATCAATACCTGTTTTGAGAACCGCAAGATGTCCTACTATGAACACTGCAGATACCGGAACTTTGAAGGAGTCGCAATCGTCTGTGCCGATTACAATGATCCGGACGTTCTGGAACTGATGAACAGCGATCTGCCGGTGGTAACCATCGACTATGTACATCATAACTGTACGGCGGTAAGCTCCAACAACATTCAGGGCATGGAAGACCTTGTGAAGTATATTTACCAGCAGGGGCACCGGAAAATTGCATATATCCACGGTCAGGAGAATTCCTATGTTACCAAGGGCCGGCTGGCAAGTTTTTACCGGACGATGGATGAATTAGGACTGGAGGTGCCGGATGAATATATCCGGACTGCCGATTATCTTGAGACGAAGGAAGCGGCAAGGCAGACCAGAGAGATTTTAAATCTTCCCGATGTGCCGACCTGCATCATCTACCCGGATGACACCGCATTAATCGGCGGAAGGAATGTCATCATTGAGATGGGACTTCGGATTCCGAGAGATATCTCCGTGGCAGGTTACGATGGAACGCGCATCTCACAGCTACTGCATCCCAAGCTTACCACAATCCGACAGAACACAGAGCTGATTGGAAGCGAAGCAGCCAAGCGATTGATTGGCACAATTGAAAAACCGCGAACAACTCTCGTTGAGAGAGTCGTTATAGAAGGAAGCTTAGTACCAGGGCAATCCGTAGGAAAGATCGAACCGTAAGGGGAGATAGATTTTTGCAGAAATAACAGCGGGGCGCAGGGAAAGGTTTCCCAAACCAATGGCGAAAGCCAGACATCTTAAGGAGGAGGGTTTTCTATGAAGAAGAAAATCATTAGCGCACTCTTATGTGCATCCATGGTAGCATCCATGGCAGCAGGATGTGGATCATCCGACACAGCAGACACGACCACAACAGACAACACAGCAACAACGCCTGCAACAGAGGCAGCGCCTGCAGCAGACACAGCTACAGAAGCTGCAACAGATGCAACAGCATCGGATGAGGGCAAAGTCTTAAACATCTACTGCTGGAATGAAGAGTTCAAGTCCAGACTGGAAGATCACTATCCAGGCTACACCATCGTTGATGGAACCACAGGAACCATTGGTGATGTAACTGTAAAGTGGAACATCACGCCGAACGATGACAATGCATATCAGAACAATCTGGATGCAACATTGTTAAAGCAGGCAGATGCAGCAGCAGATGACAAGATCGACCTGTTCCTTGTAGAGGCTGATTACGCATTAAAATATGTAGATACCGATTACACCATGGACGTAGCAGATCTTGGCATCACAGATGCAGATATTGCAGACCAGTATCAGTACACCAAGGATATTGTTACTGATTCCAACGGCAAATTAAAAGGTCTTACCTGGCAGGGCTGCCCGGGCGTATTATTTTACAACCGTGAAGCTGCTAAGGAAGTGCTTGGCTCCGATGATCCGGCAGACGTACAGGAGTACGTAAAGGATTGGGATACATTCAATGAGACAGCAAAGACATTAAAGGCTGCAGGTTACAAGATCACATCTTCCACAAATGATTCCTACCGTGTATACTCTAACAACGTAACTTCCAAGTGGGTAGTTGATGGTAAGATCAATATTGATGATAACATCATGAAGTGGGTTGACGATTCCAAGGAGCTTGTTGATGCAGGCGAGACTGGCACTGCAGAACTTTGGAGCGATGACTGGAAGAAAGGCTTCTATCCGGAAGGAAAGGTATTCTGCTACTTTGGACCGGCTTGGTTAGTAAACTTCTCCATGGCAGCTGAGGACGAGGGAAGTATCGCAAACCTCGGCGGATGGGGCGCAACACAGGGACCGGAAGGCTTCTACTGGGGCGGATCATGGATCTGTGCAGCAACTGGAACAGATAACCCAGGCCTTGTAAAAGATATCATGCTTCAGATGACAACAAACGCAGACCTTATGAAGGATATCGTTGTTGCAGATGATGATTTCGTAAACAATAAGCCAACCATGGAAGCTATGGCACAGGATACCAGCTACTCCAGCAAGGTATTAGGCGGACAGAATCCACTGGCTATGTACTGCGCAGGTGTTGACAGCCTTGACTTAAGCAACCTTTCCGCATACGACCAGGGCTGCAACGAAGAGTTCCAGAACGCAATGAAGAACTACTTCGAGGGCAATGCAACCGAGGATGAGGCACTGGATCTGTTCTACAAGGCAGTAGAGGAGAAATATCCGGAGCTGACACACTAATCGTGGAACTGTAATCTCAGTGATTGAGAGGATATAAGCATCGGTACAGAAAGCATCAGCAGATGAAGAAGTAAAGATGCTATGGATAGAATGACAGGAGCCACGCCTGCCGGCCATCAGGAAGGCGGGTGTGGCTCATTCTATGCCAAAATACAGGTGATTTCTCTGGAAATGCAGAGCTGACAGCAGGTCTGCAAAAAAAAGGAAGGGCTGCTGTGAGCTCTGTATACAATGAATGAAGAAGGGGGCAAATGCTATGAAAAAGAAGTCAAAAGCCGTTCGGTATAATAAATGGGGCTATATCTTTTTACTTCCGTTTATTATCGTGTATGTGATTTTCCAGTTGATACCGATGGTAACAACCATTTACAACAGTTTCTTTGAGAATTATCTGTCGGGACTGACGCAGATCGGACCGAATTTTGTCGGACTTGCAAACTATAAAAAGCTGTTTTCAGACGGTGATGTCTGGGTTTATGCCAAGAATACAATGGTGATGTGGATTATGTGTTTCATTCCGCAGATCTTCCTGTCGCTGCTTTTGGGCGCATGGTTCTCGGATGTGAGCCTGAAATTAAAAGGACAGCGGTTCTTTAAGACAGTGATGTATCTGCCGAACCTGATTATGGCATCTGCATTTGCCATGTTGTTCTTCACATTGTTTTCCGACAGCGGTCCTATCAACTCACTGCTCATGCAGATCGGCTTTATCGATACACCTTACAAATTCCTTTCCAATGTTGGAAGCACAAGAGGACTGGTTGCATTCATGAACTGCCTGATGTGGTTCGGCAATACGACAATCCTTCTCATGGCAGGAATGATGGGAATTGATACCTCACTCTTTGAGGCTGCCGAGGTGGACGGGGCGACTTCTATGCAGGTATTCTTCAAGATTACGTTGCCGCTGTTGCGCCCGATTTTGGTATATGTGCTGATTACTTCTCTCATCGGCGGTTTACAGTTGTTCGATGTGCCGCAGATTTTAACAAATGGAACCGGAGATCCGATGCGTTCTTCCATGACGCTGATCATGTTCCTCAATAAGCATCTGTACAGTAAGAATTATGGTATGGCAGGCGCGTTATCGGTTGTATTGTTCTTCATTACCGGAATTTTAAGCCTTGTAGTATTTAAGGTAACTGGCAATGACAAGAGAAAGGGGTGAATTGCATGGAAACAAGAAAGGTACATAAAGGACTGAACATTCATACAAGAAGAGCCATTGCATATGTGGTACTTACGATCATCACATTCTTCTGCCTGTTCTGGTTCTATATTTTGTTTGTAAATGCAACGAGAACAAACGGACAACTTCAGTCAGGATTTACACTCGCGCCGAGCACGCATCTATTGGAGAATTGGAAAAATCTGCTCGCCGGAACACTTCCGGTGTGGAATGGTATGATCAACAGTATCATTGTGGCAGGTTTCAGTGCCGTGCTTTCCGTCTATTTCTCAACCATGACGGCTTATGCGATTCATGCATATGACTTTGGACTGAAAAAATTCATTTATCCATTCATCCTGATGATCATGATGATCCCGACACAGGTAACGGCGCTTGGATTTGTACAGTTGGTTGGAAAGATGCACCTGGAGGATTCCTTTATTCCTTTGATCGTGCCGACAATTGCTGCACCGGTTACATTTTTCTACATGAAACAGTATATGGAAAGTGCGCTGCCGCTGTCTCTCATCGAGGCGGCACGTATTGACGGCTCCGGTGAATTCCATACCTTTAATCAGATCGTACTTCCCCTGATGAAACCGGCGATTGCGGTTCAGGCTATCTTCACATTCGTAAGCAGCTGGAACAATTACTTTACACCGGCATTGATCTTACATGATGACAAGAAGAAAACGCTCCCTATCCTGATTGCACAGCTTCGTTCAGCGGACTTCCTGAAGTTCGATATGGGGCAGGTGTACGTCATGATCGCGTTCTCCATATTCCCGGTTATCGTTGTATATCTGATCCTCTCCAAACACATTGTGCAGGGTGTTGCCCTCGGAAGTGTGAAGGGTTAAAAAATGTGGCTGTCACACGGAACGATGGCATTGTAATAAGCTGCAACTGTTAAAAGACGGGAAGGCTCAAGTTCCGGATGAACCCGGGCGTGAACATTCGTTGGAGCAAAATACGTGAAATTCTTTTCTGCCGTGTTTTTCATCTCATTCTGTGTCTTTGCCACGTTTTGACAATCCACAGGAGGTGTCCGACAAGCTGCAGACAATGAGCGAACTTCCTAGCGTGCCACAAGGCACACACGAAAGTTCTAAAATTGTCTGCGGCTTGCGAACATCTCCTCGTGGAGTGTTCAAAACTTGGAAAGACACGGATCATCGCAGATGGCAAACACGGCAGAATTAGAAATTCCGTATTTTGCGCTCCGAATGTCCACGCTTCGGGTTTGATCTGGAACGTTGTCCTTTCCGTTTTTTTAGTGCAATATATGACATAGCCGTTCGTTCGCGTGACAGCTGCATTTTGTGGAGACATCGTCAACATCCCGGTATCTGTTGTGCAGATATTCTGCCCTGTGATTGACTTTTTTCAGAAAATTATGTAGTATGGAGTAAGACTAAAGTACGATAGATGCGGGATCTGGGGGTGCTAAGATGAAGGCGGAAGTGGCGCATTTTACGACGGAACAAATGGTTGATATGGTAGGGCTTTTAAGCCCTTGTATGGATGATTACTTGTATGTGTGTGATTTTAAGGAAGATTATTACCAGATTTCACCGAATGCGGTGAAGCGTTTTTGTCTGCCGGCAGATCATTTTCACAATGTAGTGGAAATGCACAGACAGGTTGTATATCCGGATGATCTTGATTTGCTGCTGGTAGAGCTGGAGCTTCTCTCCACGGGCAGGAAAGTATTCCACAATCTGCACTATCGCTGGATGGGGAAGAATCATGAAACGATCTGGATTAACTGCAGGGGCAGAGTGCTCTGCGATCCGGATGGATCACCCAGATACCTTGTGGGCTGTATCAATGAGATCGGTGCCAAACAGAAGGCGGATAATGTCAGCGGCCTGTTGGGAGAATACAGTCTCAAGGCTTTTTATGAGAGCCGCAGTCCAAAGCTGCCACAGGGATTTTTGCTCAGAATCGGCATTGATGATTTTAAGGACATCAACGAGAGCCACGGCAACGAATACGGAGATTATATTTTAAGAAGAACCGCACAGTGTATCGAGGAGAATATAGGATCGGAGCAGAGCCTGTTCCATATTGTGTCGGATGAGTTCGCAGTTGTGGATTTTTCCGGTGGCAGTGTGGAGACGGCGGAAAAGCTCTTCCATGAGATCAAAAAATCCATCTATGCATTCATCGAGCAGAATCAGTACAAAGCAGTGTATACGGTATCTGGCGGTATCGTGGAGAACGGCGATGTGGACAATTCTTTTGAAAACGCCATGAAGCTTTCCGAATTCGCACTCAGTCAGGCGAAGGAGCGCGGGAAAAACAGCTGCTATGTATTTGAACAGAAGGAGTACGAAGATTATCTGAAAAGCCGCACACTGCTGCGGCAGCTGCATCATGCGGTAAATAATGGATTTGAGGGATTTGAGGCATATTTCCAGCCGTTGGTAAATGCTGCAAACGGTGAACTGACCGGGGCGGAGACGCTGCTCCGCTTCCATTCACCGGAGGGTGGGATGGTATCGCCCGGCGAATTTATCCCGATTCTCGAAGAATCCGGTCTGATTATTCCGGTCGGCAGGTGGGTGCTGCGCCAGGCGCTGGATGCATGCAGGGAATGGCAGAAGATTCTTCCGGAGTTCAAGGTGAATGTTAACCTGTCCTATGTGCAGGTGTTAAAGAGCCGTGTTCTCACGGATGTGCGCAGGATTGTTGATGAGTTCGGAGTCAAGCCGTCGAGTGTCTGCATCGAGCTGACAGAGAGCGGTTATCTGGAGGAGAATGAGCGCTTTGACAAAGTCTGGAACGGACTCAAAGAATACGGTGTATTGCTGGCACTGGATGATTTTGGCACAGGATATTCCAACCTGCGTTGTTTAAGCGATTTAAAGCCTGCATATATTAAGATTGACCGGTCGTTCACATTAAAAGCGCTGAACCGTGAATATGAGTACCGGCTTTTAAATCATATCGTGGAGATGTCCCACAGTCTGGGGCTTCACGTATGCGTTGAGGGAATCGAGACAGAGGGCGAACTTACAAAGGCAAAACAGACAGAGCCGGATTATATACAGGGGTTTCTGTTCGGAAAACCTTGCAGCAGGGCGGAATTCACACAGAAGTTCTTCACAAAACAGGCCGGATAAAGGACTTTTCATGCGGGTGTAAATATGCTATACTTGCATTAGGAGTGAGATTATGCCGGAAGAGGTGCGGCGGGATGTGCGGCATCTGCTGACAGAAAGACGAGGAGAAGGAGAATGACAGAGACGGGTTTTTTGATCTTTATGGGGATCTTATTGCTGCTGGTTGTAATTGTGGTCGTGGTTGTGGTGGCTTCTTCGGTAGCCGGAACAGCGGCGGCAATTGCGGATGACGACGATGAGGAAGAATAAGCATCGTAAGACAGCAGAATAGACAAACGCAGATATGCTGCGGAGAATCGAAAGATTCTCGCGCAGCATAAAAAATATCAAAAACCGACCGACTGGTCGGACGGAATACAAAGTCAAAGAGAGGATACAGATGTGATTTCAAAATTTAGTGTAAAAAGACCGTACACTGTCATTGTGGGTGTAATCCTGGTGATCGTTCTGGGAGTGGTGTCATTTACTAGAATGACGACTGATCTGCTGCCGGATATGAACCTGCCCTATGCGCTGGTAATTACAACGGATGTGGGCGCGAGCCCGGAGGAGGTTGAGACGGATGTGACGGCACCGGTTGAAGCCTCCATGGCGACGACATCCAGCATCAAAAACGTGAGCTCCGTATCGTACGACAACTATTCCATGGTTATTCTGGAATACGAGCAGAGCGCCAACATGGATTCCATTCTGATTGAGATCCAGCAGAAGCTGGACCAGCTGGAGGGAAGCTTCTCGGACAGCGTCGGAAAACCGATGATTATGCAGATTGATCCGGATATGATGCCGGTCATGGTGGCGTCGGCGGACGTGGAAGGCATGGATGAGTCGGAGGTGTCCTCCTATGTGGAAAATGAATTTTCACCGGCACTCGAGAGCGTGGAGGGTGTGGCTTCGGTAAGTGCTACCGGAGTGCTCGAGGAATCCGTGCAGGTGACGATGGATCAGGAGAAAATCGATGCTCTGAATGATAAGATTCAGGAAAAGATCGAGGAACAGTTTGCAGATGCGCAGAAGGAACTGGATGATGCATCCGCAGAGCTGGAAAATGGCGAGAAAAAGCTGGAGAGTGGCAAGCGCGAACTGGCAAACCAGGTCAGTGCTGCGGCAAACCAGATTGAGAATGGAAAGATTCAGGCGTATGTCGGCGCATCAGAATTAAAGACGAATATGACCATGATGACTGAGGCAAAAAAGATCATGGAGAAGGCAATTCCGGCACTGCAGCAGCTTTATAATGATGGAATTGCAGCCAGACAGCAGCTGGAAGCGCTGAAGAATATGCTGACACCGGAACAGCAGGAGGCGATTGCGGCAGGCAGCGCACAGATCGAGCAGCAGGCAAATGCACAGCTTGCAACAATCAATGAATCGATCGCCGCATGGGGACAGCAGCTGGAGAGCCTTGGCATCAAAGTACAGACACTCGATGATCTGCCCTATGCAATCGCAGATATGACGCAGAAGCTTGCCGAGATCAATACGGGAATTGCGACCATGCAGGAGGCGCAAAAACAGGTGGATGCCGGAAAGCTGCAGTTAGATGAAGCCTCGGAAAAACTGACAAAAAGCCAGATTGAAGGAATCCTGCAGCTGAGCGAGGCGACAGCGCAGCTTGCCGATGCAAAGAATCAGCTGGCGCAGGGACAGAGCCAGCTGGATGCAGCAAAGGATAGCGCAAAGGAATCTGCGGATCTGAATCAGATTCTCACGGTCGACATGCTTGGTAACCTGCTCGCGGCACAGAATTTTTCCATGCCGGCAGGCTATGTCGGGGAAGGCGAGAACCGCTACATGGTGCGTGTGGGAGATAAGCTGGATTCCGTGGACGAATTAAAGCAGGTGGTTTTGATTGATCTTGGTCTGGACGGAATCGGGCCGGTCTGCCTTAGCGATGTGGCGGCAGTGGAACTGGTGAACAACGCCGGTGAGTCTTATTCCAAGGTAAACGGAAACCCCGCAATCATGCTTTCCATTGAAAAACAGACCGGGTACTCGACCGGGGATGTGACAAAGCGGATCCAACAGAAATTAAAGGCGATGGAGGCAGATAATCCCGCACTTCACACGGCGATCTTGATGAATCAGGGAATTTATATCGATATCATTGTGCAGTCGGTATTGGAAAATATGATCGTGGGCGCGCTGCTGTCCGTCATCGTGCTGATTCTGTTTTTAAAAGACATCCGGCCGACACTCGTGATTGCATGCTCCATCCCGCTCAGTGTTATTTTTGCGGTGGTGTTGATGTATTTTTCCAATATTTCCTTAAACATTATCTCGTTGTCGGGATTGGCGCTTGGCATCGGTATGCTTGTAGATAACTCTATCGTGGTCATTGAGAACATCTATCGCCTGCGGAGCGAGGGATATTCCATCAAAAAGGCGGCGGTTGAGGGAGCCGGCGGCGTGACCGGAGCCATTATTGCATCGACCTTAACGACGGTGTGTGTGTTCGTTCCGATTGTGTTCACAGAGGGAATCACGAGGCAGCTGTTTGTGGATATCGCACTCACAATTACGTTTACATTGACAGCCAGCCTCATCGTGGCGTTGACGTTTGTGCCGATGATGGCGGCGGGACTACTTAAAAATCCCAAAGAGGTGCGGCACGCCTTCTTTGAAAAAGTGCAGCAGGGATATGCGAAGCTTCTGGAACTGGCACTCAAGTTCAAACCGGTCGTGTTCATCGGTGTGACTGTCCTGCTTGTGACAAGTGCGCTTGCCGCGTATTCCAGAGGATTTTCCTTCATGGATATGAATATGGAAACCGATCAGTTGACCGTGACTGTGGCGGCGAAAGACGACGAAAAACTGACGTTTGAGGAGCTCTGTGAGCGCGCAGATGAGGTGACAGAGAAAATTGCAGGCATTGACGGCGTGGAGACGATCGGAGCGATCGCCGGAGGAGACAGCGCTCTGATGTCCATGGGAGGCAGCAGCGACAGTGTGACCATGTATCTGCTTCTGGAGGAGGATTCCTCCGTTACGACGGGAGAGATTACAGCGCAGATTGCGGAGCTGACCAAAGATATGGACTGTCAGGTTGACACGGACAATTCGGCGTCGGATATGAGTTCCTTCCTCGGAAGCGGTATTACGGTGCAGATCAAGGGAAGTGACCTTGGCACCCTCCAGGAACTGGCAGGGAAAGTGGCCGGTGTGGTGGAAGCCCAGGAAGGAACGGTGGATGTGGATGACGGGCTGGATAATACGACGCAGTCCTACACGATTCATGTCGACAAGGAAAAGGCAGCGGAATACGGCATGACAACGGCACAGGTATTCCAGCTGGTCTATGCAAAATTGGCGTCCCAGACCGCGGTGACGACGATCTCTGCCGGCGTGCAGGATTACGAGGTGTATGTAAGGAGCGAGGAGCAGGCGAATGTGACGCTCGACGATATTAAGAATCTCACGTTTTCCTACGAGGATAAGATGGCGCAGCTAAGCGGCACAGGTAGCGATGAGGAGAAAGAGACGGACGAAAAACTGTCGGAGGATACCAAGGATACAGGGGATGCCAAGGATATCGAAGACACAGAAGATACCGGGGATACGGTAAAGGAGATTCCGCTTACCGAGATTGCGACGTTTGAGGCTGGCAGCAGCTTAAACGCAGTATCCAGGGATTCCCAGACGCGCTATATCAGCGTCACAGCAGGTGTGGATGACACACACAACGTCACGCTTGTCGCAAACGCACTGATGAAAGAACTGAATAAAATAGATCTGCCGGAAGGATACTCGATCGAGATGACGGGTGAGGATGAGATGATTGCGGATGCCATGCAGCAGCTGTACCTGATGCTGATTCTGGCGGTCGTATTTATCTATCTGATCATGGTGGCGCAGTTCCAGTCATTCCTGTCTCCGTTCATCATCATGTTCACGATTCCACTGGCGTTTACCGGAGGTCTGTTTGCCCTGTTTTTCACCGGAAATGAGATCAGTGTTGTCGCAATGATCGGATTCGTCATGCTTGCAGGAATTATCGTCAACAACGGTATCGTTATGGTGGATTACATCAACCAGCTCCGCAGGGGCGGCATGACGAAAAAAGAGGCGATCTTAAATTCAGCAAAGACGCGTCTGCGCCCGATCTTAATGACAGCGCTCACGACGATCCTGTCGATGTCCACGATGGCGCTCGGACTCGGTGACGGTTCGGAAATGATGCAGCCGATGGCAATTGTGACCGAGGGAGGCCTGATTTACGGTACGCTTCTGACTCTGTTTGTGGTTCCGTGTATCTATGACGCGTTCAACAGGGAGAAAAATATGGTGGAGGAAGAATTATAATGAATGGGAGATATGAAAACGGGGCACTGCCGGAGAAAGTGCGGCTGCTGTACGAGGCGGTGCTTGCCATGGTAACCGACGGCTGGGATATCAACCGCATGAAGGTGTCGGACATCACGGCGCAGGCGGGGATCGGCAAAGGAACAGCGTACGAGTATTTTTCCTCCAAGGAGGAGATCATTGCGAATGCGGTTCTCTACGATGTGGAGATGCGGCTTGCGCACGTACTGGAAATCACCAAAGGTGAGGGAGATTTTGCAGGAAAATTTGTACAGATTCTTACTTATATGGAAGAGGTGTTCGCGAAGCGGCAGGCGTTCTGTCTTCTGGTACGGATCGGAACTGGTTCGTATGAGGTCTCTGAGTCCATGCGCAGGGAATGTGAAAAGAGACAGCAGGCTCTGGGCTGCCATCTGGCGGATAGGATTGTGGAGTCCCTGATGTGCCAGGGCGTGTCGGAAGGTACGATCGGGGAGACGAATCCGTACTTGCAGAAGCTGGCGTTCGTGGCGCAGATGACAGCGTTTGCGGGATACCTGGTTGATCTGGAAAAAGGAGAGAAGATGGCGGTAAGCAGGGAAGAGGCGAAGCGCTTTGTCTATGAAGCGCTGGTAAAGAGCCTGAACTAAAAATTTCTTGACAAAACGGGACGCTGCACGTATCATTAACAATAAGTAAAAGGTAGTGAGAAAGAGGAGTACATGCAGACTCGCCGCAGAGAGAGAGATCCATCGGCTGCAAGGTTTCTTGGAAGGAGATGCGTGGAAGGTAGCTTTTGAACCGGAACACCCAGAAAGCGGTACAGAAGATGTACGGCAGCAAGTGTTCACGCCCGGTTCCCGTTAACGAACCGCTGGTTAGAGAGCATCTGACCGGAGCGAAGACCGGCTGTATACAGCTGGTGAACAAAGGTGGTACCGCGATAAGTCGCCCTTTGTATCCTTACGGATACAAAGGGCTTTTTTATGTAATAGGAAAGAAAAGGAGAGAAGACAATGTGCCAGAATTGCAGCAAAGAACTTGCCAAGACATATGATCCGAAGGGGATCGAGGGAAGACTTTACAAAAAATGGGAGGACAACGGCTATTTCCATGCGGAAGTGGACCGCAGCAAGAAACCGTTTACCATCGTGATGCCTCCGCCAAATATTACCGGACAGCTTCATATGGGACATGCGCTCGACAACACCATGCAGGATATTTTGATCCGTTACAAGAGAATGCAGGGGTACAATGCACTGTGGCAGCCGGGAACCGACCACGCCTCCATTGCGACTGAGGTAAAGGTTATTGAGAACCTGAAAAAACAGGGAATTGACAAGCACGATCTGGGACGTGAAGGATTCCTCGAAAAATGCTATGAGTGGAAGGACGAGTACGGCAGCCGCATCATCAACCAGTTAAAGAAGATGGGTTCCTCCGCAGACTGGCAGAGAGAGCGTTTTACCATGGACAAGGGCTGCTCTGACGCAGTGCTTGAGGTATTTGTGAAGTTATATGAAAAAGGACTGATCTACAAGGGCTCCCGCATTGTCAACTGGTGCCCGGTCTGCAAGACCTCCATTTCCGATGCCGAGGTAGAGCATGAGGAGCAGGACGGATTTTTCTGGCACATCAACTATCCGGTAGTCGGCGAGGAAGGCAGATTCGTTGAGATCGCAACAACCAGACCGGAGACGCTGTTCGGTGATACCGCAGTCGCTGTCAATCCGGACGATGAGCGCTACAAGGACATCGTTGGAAAAATGTTAAAACTTCCGATGACAGACCGTGAGATTCCGGTCATCGCAGACCCATATGTCGACAAGGAGTTCGGAACCGGCTGCGTGAAGATCACACCGGCACATGACCCGAACGACTTTGAGGTTGGAAAGCGCCATAACTTAGAGGAGATCACCGTCATTAACGACGATGCGACGATGAACCATTTCGCAGGAAAATACGAGGGGATGGACCGCTACGAGTGCAGAAAGGCATTGGTGGACGACTTGAAGGAGCAGGGACTTCTGGTAAAGGTGGAGCCGCACTCTCATAATGTAGGAACACACGACCGCTGCGGTACGACGGTAGAGCCGATGGTGAAGCAGCAGTGGTTTGTAAAGATGGATGAGCTGATCAAACCGGCAGTGGAGGCAGTGAAGAACGGAGACATCCAGCTGCTGCCGAAGCGCATGGAGAAGACCTATTTTAACTGGACGGACAACATCCGCGACTGGTGCATCTCCAGACAGCTCTGGTGGGGACACCGCATCCCGGCTTACTACTGCCCGGACTGCGGCGAGATGGTTGTGGCAAAGAGTGCACCGCAGAAGTGCCCGAAGTGCGGATGCGACCACATGGAGCAGGATCCGGATACGCTCGATACCTGGTTCTCCTCCGCACTGTGGCCGTTCTCGACACTGGGCTGGCCCAAGAAGACCGAGGATCTGGACTATTTCTTCCCGACCGATGTGCTGGTAACAGGTTACGACATTATTTTCTTCTGGGTGATCCGCATGATCTTCTCGGGTTATGAGCAGATGGGAAAAGCACCGTTCCACACGGTACTGTTCCACGGACTGGTGCGCGATTCCCAGGGACGCAAGATGAGCAAATCGCTCGGCAACGGTATTGATCCGCTTGAGGTCATCGACAAGTATGGTGCAGATGCGCTCCGTCTGACGTTAATAACCGGAAATGCGCCGGGCAACGACATGCGTTTCTACTGGGAGAGAGTCGAGTCATCCAGAAACTTTGCAAACAAAGTCTGGAATGCATCCCGTTTTATCATGATGAATCTGGAGGGGGCTGCGATAACCGAGCCGTCCGCGGATGAGTTACAGCCGGCGGACAAGTGGATTCTCTCAAAGGTGAATACACTTGCCAGGGACGTGACCGAGAACATGGACAAGTATGAGATGGGAATCGCAGTGCAGAAGGTTTACGACTTCATCTGGGATGAGTTCTGTGACTGGTACATTGAGATTACCAAGACGCGCACCTACAACAAAGAGCAGGATCCGGTTTCAGCAAATGCGGCGTTCTGGACATTAAAGACGGTGCTCACAGAGGCGTTAAAGCTGCTGCATCCGTTTATGCCGTTTATCACGGAGGAGATTTTCTGCACACTGCATCCGGAAGAGGAGACGATCATGCTGGCAAAATGGCCGGAGTACCGCGCAGACTGGAATTTCCCGGCAGAGGAAGAGATGTTAGAGCACTGCAAGGATCTGGTAAAAGGTGTCCGCAACGTGCGTACGGAGATGGATGTGCCGCCTTCAAGAAAAGCAAAGATTTTCATTGTGGCAGACGATGCCGCACTGCGTGAGACATTTGAGAAGACAAGAGAGGCATATCAGAATCTGGCAGGCGCAAGCGATGTGAGCGTACAGGCGGGCAAGAACGGAATTGAGGACGATGCGGTATCTGTCGTAATTCCGGGTGCAACACTGTATCTGCCGCTTGAGGATCTGGTCGATTTTGAGAAGGAGAAGGAACGCCTCTTAAAAGAAAAAGAGCGTCTGACCAAAGAACTCGCCCGTTCCAGAGGAATGCTTTCCAATGAAAAATTCTTAAGCAAGGCTCCGGAGGCAAAGGTTCAGGAGGAAAAAGAGAAACTCGCAGGCTACGAGCAGATGATGGCACAGGTCGAGGAACGGCTCGCACAGATGAACCGCTAGAAAAGAGTTCGTAAATCCCTGCGTGTTGTACCGGAAAGGAAAAAAGATGTACTTGAAAAAGTACCATCGGACTAGTATGATAGAATGTAGATGGATTGACAGTAGCAGGTGGGATTTACAAAGATTGGGGAGCGGCGGACTATGGCGGAACTTACACAACAGAAACCTATTATACGCATAACATTTGATGAGATGGAGGCCTATATGCTGCTCCCGGAGCCGGAACAGGGAACAGGGTATACGGACTCCCAGATCCGGCAGGAGATGGCAGCGAGAGGAATCACCACAGGCATAGATGAGCAGCGGATTTCCGATATGCTGGAGGGGCATACATACAATGCAGAGCTTCTGGTCGCGCAGGGGAAGAAGCCGGTGGATGGAACGGACGGTTACTACGAATACAAGTTCGACACGAACTTTGACGGCAAGCCGAAGCTTCTGCCGGACGGTTCTGTGGATTACTGGTCGGTACATTCGATCGAGTCTGTGACTGCCGGTCAGGTGATTGCCGTGTATCACCCTGCTGTGTCTGGCGAGGATGGAATGTCGGTCAAGGGCAGGCTGGTGCCTGCCAAGCACGGAAGAGAGCAGATGCCGTTAAAGGGCAAAGGTTTCGATCGTATGGACGATGAGGTGACTTATACGGCTTCCATGGACGGTAAGATCGAGATGCAGAATGACCGGATTGTGGTTCTTCCGGTACATGAAGTCTCGGGGAATGCAGAGCTGGCAGAGGGTAATATCGACTTCCGCGGAGATATTGTCATTCACGGGAATGTGGAGAGCGGCGTCAGCATCCGGGCAACCGGATCAATCACGATCGACGGTGTCGCCGAAGCGTGCATGCTGGAAGCCGGCAAGGACATCATCCTAAGAGGCGGTATGCTCGGCGGCAACAAGGCGTCCGTGAAGACGAAGGGCGCGATTACTGCGAAGTTTTTTGAGTTCACGAACATTCTGTGTGAGGGTGATCTGCAGGCGGATGTGCTGATGGATTGTTCGGTGATCTGCCATGGACAGATACGTCTGACCGGAAGAAAGGGCAGTATTATCGGCGGTAAGGTACAGGCGATCCGCGGACTGATTGCAACCTCGCTTGGCAATGATGCCGAGAAGCGCACCGAGATCTTTGTCGGTGCCGGAATTGATGTGTACAGCCGCCTGCGTGTCATGGAGAAGAAGATCGAGACGACGAGGGAGGAACTGACCAAGATTGAGGAGGGACTGGAGAAGTTCGAGATTCTCTCCAAGGAGCGTGGCCTCAGCTACACGAACGATCCGCGCCGGACGTCGCTGCTTCGGATTAAGATCAAGGATTCTGCAATGCTTGCCAGCGACGAGGAGGAAGTGCGGAAGCTCCGTATTCTCGCAGAGAGTTCCAGAGGCGCATGTGTCTCGGTGATCCAGGAGATTTATCCCGGCGTGATCATCAATATGGACGAGTTGAAGCTTGCCTTGAAAAATATGGCAACCGGAGTGGAATTTTACAAATTACCGGACAAGATCGGAACAAGACCGTGCAGCGCCGGTGTCGAATAGCAGAAGTTTCTGCGTCAAAAATAGCTTGATTATTAGCACCACTATATTATAATGAGAAAGTGAATAATATAGTGGTGTTTTTATGTGGATGACAGAGGTGATAACAGTGATCAATTTTGAAGAAGAATTAAAGAATTTTAAGCCGAGTCTGGAAGTGGAAGAGGCGGAGCAGGCTATCTATAATCATGAACTCACGGATATGACGGACGTATTGCAGGAGATCCTGCAGGATATGAAGCGCGGCATGTAGAAGCAGGCAGAGTCAGGATTGATAAAGTGAGGTTTTCCATGGAATGTTATAATTGCGGGGCGAAGCTGGGCAAGGGCGATATCTGCCAGAACTGCGGAGCCAATGTTAAAATATACAAAAAGATCATCATGGCATCCAATGCCTACTATAATGATGCGTTAGAGAAAGCGGCAGTGCGGGATCTGTCCGGCGCGATAGAGAGCCTTAAGACCAGCCTTCGTTTTTATAAGATGAATATCGATGCGCGCAACCTGCTCGGCCTGGTCTACTTCGAGATGGGCGAGGTGGTGGAAGCGTTGACGGAGTGGGTCATCAGCAAGAATTACCAGCCGAGGGACAACGCCGCAAGCCGGTATTTAAATGAGATCCAGAACAATCCGTCAAGGCTGGATACGATCAACCAGACGATCAAAAAATATAACCAGGCGCTGTTGTACTGCAGACAGGACAGCCGGGATCTGGCAATCATCCAGCTCAAGAAAGTGCTGTCCTTAAATCCGAAGCTGGTAAGCGGTCATCAGCTGCTGGCGCTTCTCTACATTCAGGAGAAGAAGTACGACCTTGCCAAGAAGTCGCTTAGGAATGCGGGAAAAATTGACGCCAACAACACCACGACGCTGCGCTATTTAAAAGAAGTCAACGCCGGATTGCGTGAGAATAACCCGAAAAAGCAGAAGAACGAGGATCTGATCTCCTATCAGAGCGGCAATGAGACCATCATCCAGCCGCGCTATCTCAAGGACAATTCCGCAATCGGAACGATCATCAATATGGTGATCGGAATTGCAATCGGTGCGGCGATCACCTGTTTTCTGATTGTGCCGGGAGTGCGCAGGGAGATCCAGAATCAGGCGAAAGCGGAGGTTCTTGACGCCAACAATGCTGTGGCATCCAAGAATCAGAGCATCAGTTCCTTAGAAGCGCAGATCGAAGATCTTACATCACAGATCACGGATGCGAAGAACGAGGAGGAGAGCAGCGCCGGAAAGATCAACACTTACGAGCAGCTTCTGCAGGCGTATGTGGCGTACACCGACGGTGACATCGAGAAGGCGGGGACGGCACTCGGCAACGTCAATACCGATTATCTTTCGGATGACTCCATGACTGTGTACGATACGATCAATGCACAGGTAAACGCGGAGTATATCAGCGCCGTATATAAGGAAGCAACAGATGCTTACAATGCGCAGGAGTTTACACAGGCAATCGAGGATTACCTCAAGGTGATCGAACTCGATGAAACCTACGACAACGGCAATGCGCTGTACTACCTTGCGCAGTCTTACCGCAGGAATGACGACATGGACAATGCCAAGACCTATTATCAGAAGTTTGCGGATCTGTATCCGGGAACCGAGCGCGCTGCCAATGCACAGAGGTATCTGAACACCGAAGAATAAGCGGGGACAGGAAGAAGCAGGGTACTGCGCAAACAGACACAACAGTGATAAGACAAAAGAATTATGATACAAAAGACGTCGAACGGAGCAGTCCGTACCGGCGTCTTTTTTGTTTCATAGGAAACTTTGTTCCTATTATACAAAAATGCCATAAAGAAAAGAAAGGGAGGAAAAAGGATGGAAAGATATTGCGAACAGGAAAAAAACTGCCTGCGGGTGTATGTCCCGAGGGAACTCGATCATCATGAGGCAGACCGCCTGAAACAGGAGGCGGATTTCTTTATTGAGACCGGTCAGGTGAAGACGCTCGTGTTTGATTTCGCGGGAACGGAGTTCATGGACAGCTCCGGAATCGGGGTGATTATCGGGCGGAGCCGGAAGATGGGATATTTTGGCGGTGAGGTGTATGCGGAACATTTAAGCGGCAGAATACTTAAGATTTTTAAGGTGTCCGGACTTCACACGCTGATACGGACAAGCGTACCTAAGCAGCAGAAAGAGCGGGAAGGGGAGAATCACAATGCATAGTAAGAATGAAGTGGAATTAAGTTTTGATGCGCGTTCCGTCAATGAGGGATTTGCCAGAATGGCGGTGGCTGCGTTTATCACAGAGCTGAATCCGACGATGGATGAACTCTCGGATGTCAAGACGGCCGTGTCGGAGGCGGTGACCAATGCGATCATTCACGGGTATGACAATCCGGAGGAAAAGGTACATATGACATGCAGGATCATGGGACGGGAAGTGGAGATCATCGTCTGTGATACGGGCAGGGGGATTGAGGATGTGGCGCGGGCAATGGAACCGTTTTATACCACAAAGCCGGAACTGGAACGCTCCGGGATGGGATTTGCGTTCATGGAAGCGTTTATGGATGAAGTTCAGGTTCAGTCTGTGCCCGGAAAGGGAACCAGCGTGCGCATGAAAAAATACATTGGCGTGCAGGAAGGCTGAACGTTATGGAGCTTTGGACGGAACAGATCAGACAGGCTCACGCGGGGGACAAGGACGCAAGGAACCGGCTGGTGGCAGAAAACTTGGGACTGGTGCACGCGGTGACGAGGCGTTTTGAACACAGAGGACATGACAGGGAGGAACTGTTCCAGATCGGCTGCATCGGGCTGATGAAGGCTATCGACAAATTTGACGTATCGCTGCAGCTTGCCTTTTCCACCTACGCGGTACCGATGATTACCGGTGAGATCAGGCGTTTTCTGCGGGATGACGGTATGGTAAAAGTCAGCAGAACCTTAAAGGAGAACGGCTATAAAATCCGCAGGGCGGGAGAAATGCTTACCAGGGAACTGGGGAGAGAGCCGACGATGGAGGAACTGGCGGAAGCCGCCGGGCTGGAGCGCGAGGAGATCGTGCTGGCGCTTGAGGCAAACCGGGAGGTGGCGTCCATTTATCAGCCGGTTTATGAGCGCGACGGGGAGGAGCTGCTACTGATCGATCAGATGGAGGGAAGCGGAGGGCAGAGCGCGGAGCGGGAGGAGCCGGAGAAGGAGGCGGTCCTAAACCACATTCTGGTGGAACAGCTGTTAGAGACCGTCGGCGAGCGTGAGCGCCGTCTGCTGCAACTCAGATACTACGAGGGAAAGACACAGTGCGAGGTGGCAGAACTGCTGTCGATGAGTCAGGTGCAGGTAAGCCGTCTGGAAAAAAAGCTGCTGCTGCAGCTGCGTGAGCGCGTCCGCATGTGACAGAAAAGAGAGTTGGATTCGTCCAATTTTCAAAAAATGTTAAAAATTGGACGAGTTTTTATTACAAATATTGCGACAGGGCGAAAAAAATGATACTTTAGAGTAAAAGAATGGTGTCAAGGTGTATGGAGGAATGACAAATGGACAAAAGAACGTTATCTGATATGGCGCGCTGCAACCGGACGGCTATGATCTGCCATCTGGTGGAGGCGTCGATGATTGCAATTACGTTTATCGCACAGCTTCTGGTGGGCAGCAGGGGACTGCTGTACTCTCTGCTGGTTGTTGTGCTGGCGATGGGACCGCCTCTGATGGAGCTTTTTTTCTGGAGCAGGGACAAGGAAAGCCCGGCGATCAAGCACCTGGTGGCGCAGGGATTCGCTGTGATGTACACGGTCATTTTGTTTACGACGACCAACAACATGCTGTTTTTGTATGTATTTCCGATGATTGTTGTGATTTCCGTATACAATGACAAGGCGTATGCCCTCAAGGTCAATATCGGGGTTGTGATAGAGAACCTTCTGGTTGTGATTCTTGGAGCGACAACCGGCAGATTCGGTTTCCGTGATATGAGTTCCGGCGTGATCCAGATTCTGGCGGTGCTTTTGTTCTGCGCGTATTCCTATATCGCAGCGGCGACTTCCGAGACGAACAGCAGGGAGAAGCTGCAGCAGGTAAAGGATGCGCAGGGCGAGACCGAAAAAGTTCTCGGAGATGTCTCCCGGAATGCGGATGTGATGAGACGCGGAATCAATGAGATCCATGCAAAAGTGGAGCAGCTGCAGTCGGCATCGGAGACGACCAAGGACGCGATGGGACAGGTAACCATCGGCGCGACGGACACGGCGGAGGCAGTGCAGAGACAGCTGGCACAGACGGAGACAATCGGAGAGAAAGTAGGGCTTGTCAGTACGGTTGCATCGGATATTACCGAGCGCATGGAGAAGACGCTTTCTGTGCTGGAAAAAGGAAAAGCGGATATGGATACCCTGGTGGGAGAGGTTGAAGTATCTGTGCGAAACAGCGCCAATGCAGCGGATAAGCTCGAGCCGCTGAATCAGTATATCAGTGAGATGAATACGATTGTAGAACTTATCAACGGTGTGACTTCCCAGACCAGCCTGCTGGCGTTAAATGCAAGTATTGAGGCGGCACGCGCAGGAGAGGCAGGAAAAGGGTTTGCGGTCGTGGCATCCGAGATCTCGGAGCTTGCAACCCAGACCAAGAGCGCAACGACCAACATCACACAGCTGATCGGCAATGTGTCCGGTTCTATCACGGAGGTTGTGACAGTCATCCGTGAGATGATTGACGGAATCAACGACGAAAAGGAAATGTCCGAAAATGCATCGCAAAGCTTTGGTACGATTGAGGAACATACCTATGCGATCCGCGATAATGTGGCGAGACTGACGGAGAGTGTTTCACAGCTTGAGGCGGCAAATCAGGAGATTGCAGATTCCGTGCAGACGATCTCGGCAGTGTCGGAGGAGGTATCGGCACACGCGAATGAGACGCTTGCGGCAGAGGAAGAGAATATGCAGCATCTTTTAACGATCGCCGGACGCTCACAGGAGCTGATCGCGTTGACACAGACGGAAGAGCAGCAGTAACACACGGAGACGGATTCTGGTTTGATACGGGGAGGAAATGAGTATGAAACTGACAGTCAATGCGGCAGGGTTTCACAACAGCGTCCAGATGGGGACAAAGGACGGACAGAGCACACGGACAGTAAAAAATGCGGTGTTCGGCGGCGCGACAAAGCTCGGGGAAGATCCGGTGGCAAAGCGCAGGGAGGAAGCGAGACAGCAGGCGTGGAAGGTTGTGGAAAATGCGTGGAAAAATGACCGGTCGGTGGATGACACCATAAAGAGCCACCGGGACAGCTACGCGGAGCTGGAGAACCGCAAAAAGGAAGCACTGGCTGCGATCGATGAGACGAATCAGCAAAAGGAAGCATTGCGGGAGCATTGCGGCGTGGATGCGGATTCCCAGGAACAGCAGGATCTGCTCCTTTTGGAAAAAGAACAGGATTATAAGAACGGCGTTCTGGATGAGGGGCTGACGAACGAAGAATATGACAGACTGGCAGAGATCCACAAAAAGCCGCTGACCGGGTATCAGAAGCAGGCGCTAGAGCTGAACAATTATGCGGCGGATCACAAGAGGGAGATCCGGAGAGCCGACTACGGCATGACTGCGGAGAAACAGAACGTCTCTCGTATCAAGCTGGAGCGCTTGAAGACGCATGCGATGGTTGACGCACAGGGGGCTGCGGATGACATCATGGATGCGGCAAATGACGAGATTATTGGAATGCTTGTGCAGGAGGCAAAAGACCAGCAGGATGAGAAGATGGACGAGGCGAAGGAGAAGGCCGACGAAGCCATGAAGGAGAAGGAAGAGCGCGAGGAAAAGCTGGATGAGATGAAGCTGGAGCGCGCGATTGAGCGCGCGATGATCGAGGGAACCGATGAGGCAGTGGAAGAAGCGGAGCGCATCAAACGCCAGAATGACAGCCCGGACATTCAGATGACGGACATGGTGGATCTGGCGGACGGCGTGGATCTGGAGAAGAACGTGGATCAGAACCTGGGCGACATCAAGAGCAGCATGAAAGTGCTCGAGGCGGATCTGAAGGGAATCAAGGTGGACGAGAAGGCGTAAGATCGCATGAAGCGGCAGAAAGTGCGTGCTGATATGGGATAACAGGCAATTCTGAACATTGGTCATACCAGATTTTGTTAATAATTGTAAAAATACTTGTAATTTTCTAAAAAAAGTATTAAAATTCATTTGTGGACTGGTCATACCAGATACCTGGTGCGCCGGTTCCGAGGGAGTATCATATTTTTAATAAGACAAAGGAGGAAAAAGTTATGTTATTCCAGATTAACAGCATGTGGCAGCTCCTGGGATGGGTTCTCGTATTTGCAGGACTTGTAATCTTAAATGAGATTGAGCGCCGCACAAAACTTGGCGGTTATGGTATTTTCGTAGGAGTTCTTGCAATTCTTACTGTATACTTTATCGCTATTCAGATCAGCGCCGCAAACGGTGGCTGGGGTGCAACCAATGATACCTATGTATATATGGGTGGCTGGTTCCATTATGCAAAGTTATATGCAGCAGCATTTGGATGCATCGGTTTCATGTTCTTAAAGTACAAGCAGTGGATCGGTAAGACCAATTGGTTCAAGGTTTGGCCGTTTGTAATCGTTGCAATCAACATCATGATCGCAGTTGCTTCTGATTTTGAGTCCGCAATCAAAGGCGCACAGGCAGTCAATGGCTGGTGGTATTCCATCGAGGATGTATGGCTGAACGGTGGCTGGTGGAACTGGGTCAATGGTATCGCAGGTATCCTCAACATCTTCTGTATGACAGGCTGGTGGGGAATTTATGCATCCAAGGACAAGAATCATCAGGATATGTTATGGCCGGATATGACGGTATGGTTTATCGTGGCATATGATCTTTGGAACTTTACCTATACATACAATAACCTGCCGACGCATTCCTGGTATTGCGGTCTGGCGCTGCTTCTTGCACCGACATTCGCAAATGCACTTTGGAACAAGGGTGGCTGGATTCAGAACCGTGCCAATACGCTGGCAACCTGGTGTATGTTCGCACAGGTGGTTCCGATGTTCCAGATCAAGGGACGTTTCTCTGTACTTCCGGTACTCTACTCTAACGTAGAGGGCTTTGAGTCTCTGGATGCGTTCTCCTTAACGACAATGGATCTGACCAGCGTAGCACCGAACACCAAGGTACAGGGATTCATGGCAATCATTGCATTGGTTGCAAATGTCATCTGCTTAAGCGTAATCATCAAGCGCGCAATCGAGCAGAAGAAGAATCCATACAAGAACGAGATCTTTGCAGATACCAAGGATTTCAAGGTTGCAATCGCACGTGCTGAGAAATAAAACAGAGAACTGAAATGAAAAAGAGAAGAACATAAAATAAAGTGTGTAAGTTGTTGGTGTTAACAAAACTTACACACTTTATTTTTTTGACTGAGAAATATATGTTTGGCAGTCTGTTTATTTCCAGATTAGAGGACAGATAAAAATTAGGATCAGGAGGTCAGTATGTCAATAAAATTGTGAAAATCTGATGCGTGGATAAGCTTTTCTACGGTAGTGCTGTTCTCAAAATGCTCCAGTAAATTAGAATAGACATATTTAAAATCCATACGCTGCTGATGGTTGACGCCGATCATCATGATAATTTGAACATCGAAGGTTCCCCAGCGAAGAGGTTTTTCGTTAACGATTACAAATCCAATATTTTTTTTGGTAGAGCAGACGATGGAATGTGGGATTGCCACTTTGTTGTCAAAACTGGTGGGGGTAACAGCCTCCCGTTCCAGAACAGAGTCAGTAAAAGCCTCCGGAGCAATACCCAGAGCAACCAGTTTTTCTGCCATATAGCGTATCATATCTTCCACAGAATTTTCATAATGATTTTTTTCAAATAATTGCGGATCCATAAAACTAATTAGTTTATCGTGGAATATTCTGCGTTTTTTTTCAGCCAGAAGTTCGTTACAGACAGATTGTATTTTTTTAAAATCATGCTCTGTAATAATTGTATTTGTTTGTATGACTCTGAGATTGGTCTGTGGCAGAACCTGATTCGTGGCATCGATAATCAAATCGTAGTAAGCAGGATTAACGTCATCCAGAGTGTTAGTAACCTCCGCAATTTTGCATTTTCCGGATAATTTTTGAGTAATGGATTCCAGAGAATGCTTATTGTAATAGTTATAATAATTATTTACTACCAGAACTGCCTTTATTTCGGGATGTTCATCCATTTTTTTCCCAAGAACAGCACCTACATGAAGAGATATAAAAGTTATCTCATCTTTATTTAACTCATAACCAAAAGTAGTTTTAATTTCTTGTGCAATAAAAACGGCGATTTCGTAAATTAACGGATTCTGAATAAAAATCTCATCTGACAAGGGAGTCCGGATGGAAACATTGTGTCTGCATCGAAATAGTGCATTAGAGAGATGGACAGTGAAAAAATTAATAAAATCCGTGTCATATAAATCAATATAGTAAATGGTTTTTACCTGTTTTATAATTTTATTGACAAACTGAATAAGTGCGCTGTCCACAATCCGGGGCAGGTCAATGACATTATTGATGTTGATTGCACTTGTTTTTGTCATGATAATGAATGCCAGCTGCTGCAGTTCATTTTCGTTAAACTGTATGGGGCATAAGCGCGAGATCTGGTCAAAGATCCGGCTGGCGGCACGATATTCGGCAGTGTGAATTGTCACGCTGTCGTAAAGTGGCTTTTCCAATAGACATTCCCTGATTTTGATACGGGTCATATTGATAATGACATGAATAATAATGCTTTTGAAAGCGTAATCGGAGGCATAAAGGTTTTCGGTCTGCAAGGCTTCATGGACAATTGCCCGCAAAGAATCTGGAGAAATATTCAAAAGCTTACAGAATGACTCCAAAGTCAGATCTATGGTAGAATCCAGATTCGAGGTAAGATAATGGGAAAAGAGAGCTCGTTTATGATGTTCTTCACCGACAATATCGATTGTTCCGTTTTGGCGGTGAATACTCAAATTGAAAAGGGCGAGTTTCTTTTTTACCCGGATCATATCTTTTTCAATGGTGGAATAGCTGATGTAAATAGAGTCAGCCAGATCGTATAAATCAAGGCCGGATTTGGCCAGTATTAGCCTTTCAATAATGTAATTAATACGCTCCTCCGGAGTGGCGAATGCAAATAAAGCCTGCGATTTGTTACCAGGGCTCTCAGGCTCATCGTTCTTTATTCCGATCCAGAGATAGCCGTTTTCGTTTGCGGTAATTTGTTCACCGGCGTTTCTGAGTTCCTTGATATAGTTACGGACGGAACGGTCGGAAACAGAAAGCAAAGAGCTCAATTGCCGTGACGAAAGCGGTGTATCTGATTGTTTTAAAACTGTAAGCAGCTTTTGAAGGTTATTCATTATTATAATCTGCCTTTCTGTGAAAGGTGCCAATATATTATAAAACCAGCAGCTTTTTGCATTTTATAAATTTAATCATATTTATTATAATATAAGAGATTATCTATATCAATCCATTCCTTTCCTAGTGGGTAGGAAGCTCGGAGGATAGATATAAGTTTGAAAATAATGGATAATGAATTCATCAAAAATATAACAGAGGAAGGGGATAATGTAATGAGGATTTTGTTTATTTGTGGAAACGGCGTATCCAGCGGAATGATTGCATCGCGGACAGGAAAAGCAGGAAAAGCCCAGGGGTATGATGTAGACACGGAAGCCTACAGTTATACAGAACTGTCGGAGGTCATTGATGACTTTGATGTGGTACTGGCAGCGCCTCAGATGAAATGTAATGAGGAGATGATTCGTGAAACCTGTGAGGAACATGGGAAAAAATATGCGATCATTGACAATTATGCATTTTCCACACTGGATGGAACAAAATGTTTCGAGCTTGCGAAAAATCTGATTTGAGAAGGAGGAGTACAGATGAAATTTTATATGAAATTACAGGATTGGCTGGCAGGTCCATTTTCACAGAAAATGCAGAAGTTTATGCAGAACCCGTATATGCATGCGCTTCAGGTGTGTTTTACGATAATTCTGCCTATGATTATGGTTGGTTCATTGGCAAGTCTGGTTAATACGTTTCGGAACTTTGCTCCATGGCTTCCGGATCTGAGCCTGATCAATTCTTTTTCCTTTGGGCTGATTTCCATTTTTATGGCGTTTTTGATTCCTTACACGATTATGGAAAGCAAGAAGCTTCAGAAGCAAAAAATGATAACGGGATTTGCGTCTGTATCTGCATTGATTGCACTGGCAAATCCTCAGTATGTGGATGGAAATCTCGTAATAAACTCCGGCTATGTTGGGACGGGAGGCATGACAGTAGCAATGGTCATGGGGCTGGTGATTGGCTGGCTGTTTTCTGCTTACTTTAAACATGGTCTGTTTAAGAAGGACAGTTCTCTTCCGTCGGTAGTGGTTGTATGGTTTGAGTCTATTCTGATCATTTTTGTTTTGATTTTAGTATGTATCATCATTGGACAGAACGTGGATTTATTTTCACTGTTGGAAAAAGTGTTCAGTCCACTTGCGGCAATCGGAAATACTTATCTGGGATTCCTGCTTTTCTATATGATTATGGCATTGTGTTATTGCTGTGGACTCTCGGCGTGGACAGTTTGGCCCATCGTATGTGCGTTGTATCTGACTAATATTGCGGCAAATGCGGCTGCTGTGGCAGCAGGCCAGGCTCCGATCTATATTGCTACCGATGAATTGGTTTTCATGGGCTGGTGTTGTCTGGGAGGATTGGGATGTACACTTCCACTGAACATTTTGATGATCCGTTCCAGGTCAAAGAAAATCAGTACCATTGGAAAAGCGGCGATTGCTTCTTCTATTTTTAATATCAACGAGCCGGTTATGTATGGTCTGCCGGTTGTTTTAAATCCGGTTATGATGCTTGGATATATGACAGTATCCTTTGTTGTTCCTACGATTACCTATATTGTATTTAAACTGGGACTGGTGTCTATTCCGGCAGTTGCCATGATGATGAACTTCCTGCCACAGCCTATTTCTACCTTTATGGTAAACAGCGATTTTCGTGGTATTATTCTTTGGGCGGTTTTATTTGTACTGACTTATTTGATATATCTTCCGTTTTTCAAAGTGTATGAAAAACAGGAACTGGAGAGTGAACAGGAAGTAAATACTTTAAGAAAAGAGGAGACAAATGGATAACGAAAAATTAGTTCAGGTAGCGATGAATGTCATTATGCATGCGGGAGATGCCCGGGATTATATTCGGAAAGCAGGAACCAAATTATCGGCTCTGGATTTGGACGGAGTGGAGGAGCTTCTAAAGAAAGCTTCTGCGGAATTGGTAGAGGCGCATAAGGCGCAGACATCTGTCCTCCAGAATGAAGCAGAGGGAGACAGTGTTCCTATGACGGTGTTATTTTCCCATGCACAGGATACACTGATGACGGTTGAAAGCGAACAGTATATGATTTCTATTCTGTATCAGTGCCTGAATAATATGAAAAAGGGAGAAAAGTAACATGGGAGAGAAAAGTTTCAAAAAGGGTTTCCTTTGGGGAGGAGCGACGGCAGCCAATCAGATCGAGGGCGCCTATAATGAAGGCGGCAGAGGGCTTGCAAATACCGATTTCCTGAAATATGTAGCACCAAATGAGCGGCGGGCGGATGAGGCTACCTTCGAGCAGACCTACGCATCCCTGCAAGAGGCAAAAGCACATGAAGATACCTATATATTTCCGAAAAGATGGGGAAATGATTTTTACCATCATTATAAAGAAGATATTGCATTGATGGCGGAAATGGGATTTTCAGTGTTTCGTATGTCCATATCGTGGTCACGGATTTTCCCGACGGGATTTGAAGAAAAACCTAACGAAGAGGGACTGGCATTCTATGACAAGGTTTTTGATGAGTGTCACAAATATGGTATTGAGCCGTTGGTTACTATGTTACATTACGATTTCCCATTGGCAGTCTGTGAAAAGTTGAATGGCTTTGAGTCAAGAGAAACGATTACATTGTTTGAAAAATATGTCCGGACTATCGTAGAAAGATATCATAAAAAAGTAAAATACTGGTTGACATTTAATGAAATCAATATGAGTCTTCAGAGTCTTTCTACCTGCTCGGGAGCTATGCGCGATCATTCGTTAAAGGGATTAGACGAAGAACAGCTTACGTTTGAGGTTGTACATAATATGCTTCTGGCCAGTGCGAAAGCAGTGATTCTTGTACATGAGATTGCACCTGAAGCTCTTGCGGGAAATATGGTATGGAAGCATGTGTACTATCCGAAAACTGTGAGACCGGAAGATACTCTGCAGCAGATATTTGATATGAACCTCAACTATTATTTCTATGATATTCAATGCAAGGGTGTGGTGCCGTATTATCTGGACCGGTATTTTGAGCAGAAAAATATAAAAAGAAACTATTCGCCGGAAGATATTGAAACATTGAAGAAAGGAAAAGCGGATTTCTTGTCATTCAGTTATTATATGTCCAATATTTCTGAGTATCAGGGCGAACCTATGAAGTTTACGGGACTGCTTCCTGATCAGAGCCGGAATAATCCTTATCTGAAGATGACAGACTGGGGATGGTCCATTGATCCGGTTGGATTGAGAATTGCATTAAATCAGCTTTATACACGCTATGGACTTCCAATATTTATAGCTGAGTTTGGGATCGGTATGTATGAAAGTATGGACAGCAATCATCAGATTCACGATCAGGGACGTATCGAATTTGTAGAGGCGCATTTAAAGCAGATAAAAGAAGCCATAAAGGATGGTGTGGATGTATTTGGTGTTACTTATTGGGGATGGATTGATCTCGTAAGTTCCACAACTTCTGAGATGACAAAACGATATGGATTTGTATATGTAGATGCGGACGACTATGGAAAAGGTACTTATAATCGTTACAAGAAGGATAGCTTCTATTGGTATAAGCATGTGATTGAAACAAATGGAAGTGAGATTTAAAATAATTTACGAATACGAAAAAAACGCTTAGGATTCACAGCCTAAGCGTTTTTTCGTATTCGTAATAAAGATAAATATAGTAAAATGATATACAGTCCCGCTTTCAAAAGAATAAAAAATGTAAGATCTAACAAATATTTCCAATACCATAATTATTGATAAAATTTTTCAACAATGTTATTGACAACTAACTAACGTTAGATTATACTAACCAATGCAATAGAAGTGAAAATGATTATCAACAACAAGAACGAAGGAAGAGGATGAAATGATGCCGTTATCTATGGTAAAAGAGGGAGAGCCGAATATCATCAAAAAAGTCGGCGGTAAGGAAGAAACCAGAAAGTTTTTGGAGAATCTCGGGTTCGTGACCGGTGGTACGGTGACAGTCATTTCCCAGACAGGCGGCAACATGATCGTCAATGTCAAGGATTCCAGAGTTGCCATTGGAAAAGATATGGCGAACAAGATTATGGTATAGACATAGGCAATGCTATGATGAACTATACAGAGAAGGAGCAGAGTATGAAGACATTAAAGGAAGTTGCCTGCGGGCAGACTGTCAAGGTGAAGAAGCTGACAGGAGAGGGTCCGGTCAAGAGACGTATCATGGATATGGGTATCACTAAGGGTGTGGATATCTATGTGAGAAAGGTTGCACCATTTGGAGATCCGGTAGAGGTCACAGTCAGAGGATATGAGTTGTCCCTGCGTAAGGCTGATGCGGAAATGATCGAAGTCGAGTAATTTTTTTTGATAATAGGTTAGCACAGACTAATCAAAACCAGAAAAAATGATAAAAGAAAGATAACGCAGACGAATCGCTGCGGGAAAAGAGGAGCAGAAAATGGCAGTTAAAATTGCATTAGCAGGTAACCCGAACTGCGGTAAGACAACACTGTTTAACGCGCTTACGGGTTCCAACCAGTTCGTAGGTAACTGGCCGGGTGTTACGGTAGAGAAAAAGGAAGGTAAGCTGAAGGGACATAAGGATGTCACCATCATGGACCTGCCGGGTATCTATTCCTTATCTCCGTATACACTGGAGGAAGTGGTAGCAAGAAATTACCTGATCGGTGAGCGCCCGGATGCGATCATCAATATCGTGGATGGCACGAACATCGAGCGTAACCTTTACCTCTCCACACAGATCATGGAGCTTGGTATTCCGGTTATCATGGCAGTCAACATGGTTGATATCTTAGAGAAGACCGGTGAGAAGGTACATATCGACAAGCTCAGCCAGAAGCTCGGATGCGAGGTTGTTGAGATCTCCGCATTGAAGGGAACCGGCATCACAAAGGCCGCAGAAAAGGCAGTGGCACTTGCACAGCAGAAGGGTGCGGTAACTCCGGTACATGAATTCTCGAAAGAGGTTGAAGATGTGATCCATGAAGTGGAAGCAAAGCTTGGATCAAGTGTAGATGAGGCACAGAAGAGATTCTTCGCTATCAAGCTCTTAGAGCGCGATGACAAGATCGGCGAGCAGATGAAGAGCATTCCGGATGTGTCTTACGAGATTAAGAAGCTGGAGGATGCATTTGATGATGATACCGAGAGTATCATTACCAATGAGCGTTATGTATATATTTCTTCCATCATCGGCGAGTGCGTGACAAAGCCGAAGAACAGCCAGAAGCTGTCCACATCGGATAAGATCGACCGTGTAGTAACCAATCGCTGGGCTGCAATCCCGATCTTCGCTGTAGTCATGTTCTTAGTTTACTATGTATCTGTTACTACAGTCGGAGCCATCCTGACAGACTGGACCAACGATACCCTGTTCGGCGAGTGGATTATTCCGGGCGCACAGTCACTGCTTGAGAATGCAGGTTGTGCAGCATGGCTGACAGGTCTTATCGTAGACGGTATTATCTCCGGTGTCGGCGCCGTACTTGGCTTCGTACCGCAGATGCTTGTGCTTTTCTTATTCCTGGCATTCTTAGAGTCCTGTGGATATATGGCACGTGTTGCATTTATCATGGATCGTATCTTCCGCAAGTTCGGTCTCTCCGGTAAATCTTTCATCCCGATGTTAATCGGAAGCGGATGTGGCGTACCGGGTGTCATGGCTTCCAGAACGATTGAGAATGACCGTGACCGTAAGATGACAGTTATGACAACCACCTTTATTCCGTGTGGTGCAAAGCTTCCGATCATCGCATTGATCGCAGGTGCATTCTTTGACAATGCAGGATGGGTTGCATGGAGCGCATATTTTGTAGGAGTTGCAGCAATCGTATGCTCCGGTATCATTTTAAAGAAGACAAAGATGTTCGCTGGTGATCCGGCACCGTTCGTTATGGAGCTTCCGGCATACCACTGGCCGACCGTCGGCAACGTTCTCCGCAGCATGTGGGAGCGTGGATGGTCCTTCATCAAGAAGGCAGGTACCATAATCACATTATCTACCATCATCCTGTGGTTCTTAATGAACTTCGGATGGGCAGATGGATCTTTCGGAATGCTTGATTTCGGTGATCTGGAAGGTGCGGCACTTGAGGCAGCACAGGCTGAGTGTATTCTTGCAAAGATCGGTTCCGCAATCGCATGGATCTTCACACCGCTTGGATGGACACAGGGCGGCAACGGCTGGAAGATGGCAGTTGCAGCAGTCAGCGGTCTGATCGCAAAAGAGAACGTCGTTGCAACATTCGGTATGCTGTTCGGTTTCGCAGAAGTAGCAGAAGATGGTGCAGAGTTCTGGGGCAACCTGGCAAGCGTTATGACACCAATCGCAGCATACGGCTATCTGGTATTTAACCTCTTATGCGCACCGTGCTTCGCAGCTATGGGAGCAATCAAGAGAGAGATGAACAATACAAAGTGGTTCTGGTTTGCAATCGGATATCAGTGTGGTCTGGCTTACATTGTTTCCATGTGCATCTATCAGATCGGTACACTGATCACAACCGGACATTTTGGATTCGGTACAGTCGTAGCATTCCTTTGTGTGATCGGATTCATTTATCTGCTGTTCCGTCCGTACAAGGAAAGCGGGACTTTGAACGTAAACGTAAAGAGTGCTGTAAAGGCAAAATAATTCGGCAGAAAGCGGGGGATCGATATGGGAACATTTGTTGTAGGAGCAATTTTGGTAATCGTTGTGTGCCTGATCGTGCGCAGCATGATTCATGACAAAAAGAACGGAAAATCCCTGCAGTGCGGCGGCGATTGTAAAAACTGCGGAGGACATTGTTCTTAAGTGGAACAGGACAGAAGATATCTGAGAACCCAGATGCAGAAGGAAAATATCATACAGAAGTTAAAAGAGCGCGGCTGCCGCATCACCAAACAGCGCCTGATGCTTCTGGATATTATACTGGAGGAGGATTGCTCCTGCTGTAAGGAAATCTACTACAAGGCATCCAGATTGGATGACAGGATCGGTACGGCGACCGTCTACCGCATGGTGAATACGCTAGAGGAGATCGGAGCCATCAGCAGAAAGAATATGTACCGCATTACCTGCGATCAGGACTGCGAGATGGAAAATGCATGTACGATCGAATTTGACGACAACACGATTGTGGAGCTCTCCAGCAGCAAGTGGAATCAGATCATCCAGTCCGGACTTCTGGCATGTGGCTATCTGAATGGACATCATGTGAGAAGTATCATGGCGAAGTCATATGAGTAATACAAAATATTAACAAAAGTCCCGGGACGCAGAATGGCGTTTCCGGGACTTTTTCTGCATGGAAGTAAAAAGGTAGAAATTGGTACAAGGAATATGGTACTATATAAAAAAGAGCAGATGAAAGGAAGGCTATACAGATGGAAGCAGGAATTACAGGAAAACAGACGATTACAGTGACAGAGGAAAAGACAGCGCAGGCGATGGGAAGCGGTACGCTTCCGGTATTTGCGACACCGGCAATGATTGCCCTGATGGAGAATACGGCATACAAAAGTGTGGCGGATGAACTGGAAGAGGGAGCAGGAACGGTCGGTACGCTGATGAATGTAAAACATGTGGCAGCCACACCGGTCGGCATGGAGGTGACCTGCGAGACAAAGCTGATTGAGGTGGACAGAAAGCGCCTTGTATTTGAGGTAAAGGCATACGATGCAGCCGGCGTAATCGGCGAGGGAACGCACGAGAGATTTATCATCGACAATGAGCGTTTTCTGGCGAAGGCAGAAGCTAAGAAGAATTAGCAAATGAGAATAGTTTTCAATAAGCGGTATTGCTATGGAAGACGGATTGTGCTATAGTAAATGCAGTTAGATAAAACTAACTAGCCAACCACATACAAAGCATACACATTGCTAAGGAGGCTGTCTGGCAGACGAATCGAGGTCGTTTGCCGACAGCCTTCTTTTATTTGATCTTTTTCCAGAAGTTGTAAAAATGATGCTTGACAAAGTGTATGGCAGAGCATATTATAAACATATAAACAGTTGTTCATATGTTTGAAAGAAAGAGGGTGAGAAGTTGTCTGAAGCAGAACTGGAATGTTGCGAGGGTGTGGAGATTCATCAGGATCGTCTGAAGATTGTGAGCGATCAGATGCCGGAAGAAGAGGAATTATATGATCTGGCGGAACTGTTCAAGGTTTTTGGGGATTCTACAAGAATAAGAATTCTGTTCGTGCTGTTTGAAGCGGAGGTGTGTGTGTGCGATTTGGCAGAAGCATTGCACATGACGCAGCCGGCCATCTCACATCAGCTTAAGATTTTAAAGCAGGCGAAGCTGGTGCGCAGCAGAAGAGAAGGAAAGTCCGTGTTTTATTCACTGGCGGACGGGCATGTGAGGACGATCATCGCCCAGGGCAGAGAACATATCGAGGAGTAGCAGACGGTATGTACTGTTAGAAACGGGATATGTACAACGAAAAATATATTGTATAAGAAAGAAAAAGAAAGGAAGGATAAGACGATGAAGAAAAAATTCAAATTAGAGGATCTGGATTGTGCAAACTGCGCAGCAAAAATGGAAGAGGCAATCAAAAAGATTCCGGGCGTCAATGATGCAAATGTCAGCTTCATGACACAGAAGATGACGGTAGATGCAGAGGATGACAAGTTCGACGACATCATGAAAGAAGTCGTTTCCGTCTGCGCAAAAGTAGAGCCGGACTGCAAGATCTTAATGTAATAACACGGGCGTGTGCCTGACAGAGAACGAAAGACAATTCTATGAAAGCCTGTGTGCCGGAAGGCGCGCAGGCTTAGAAAAAGGAATACATATAAACAAATATTTATATGTTTATGAAAAACAAAAGCGAGGTGTGTGGTATGACGAAGAAACAGAAACGGATGCTGGTTCGGATCATCATATCCTTTGTCCTGTTCGCAGCCCTGATGGTGGCGGAGCATACGGGGGCATTGGAAGGAATCAATACATGGATATTATTTGTCATCTATCTGGTGCCTTACCTGGTCATCGGATATGACATTGTATATAAAGCGGTAAGAAATATCAGCCACGGACAGGTGTTTGATGAAAACTTCCTGATGATGGTGGCGACGTTTGGCGCGTTTGGCGTGAAGGAATGCTCGGAAGCGGTTGCCGTTATGCTGTTTTACCAGGTGGGTGAGCTGTTCCAGGGCTATGCGGTCGGCAAGTCCAGACAGTCGATCTCAGCGATGATGGACATCTGTCCGGAGTATGCCAACATTGAGGTGGACGGAAAACTGACGCAGGTCGATCCGGATGATGTGGAGGTCGGCAGCATGATCGTGGTAAAACCGGGCGAGCGTATTCCGCTGGACGGCATTGTGCTGGAAGGGGAGTCCTTCATTGATACAGCGGCGCTGACCGGAGAATCGGTTCCGCGCAAGGCGGCAGCCGGAGATGAGATCATCAGCGGCTGTGTCAACGGAAGCGGTACGCTGAAAGTACAGACGACCAAGGAGTTCGATGACTCCACCGTTGCAAAGATTCTGGAACTTGTGGAAAACGCGAGCAGCAAAAAGGCACGCGTGGAAAACTTTATCACGCGTTTTGCAAAATACTATACACCGGTTGTCACGATCGGTGCGGTGATTCTGGCAATTCTGCCGCCACTCATTCTCGGCGGAGGATGGAGCGACTGGATTCAGAGAGCCTGCATTTTCCTTGTTATCTCCTGCCCGTGCGCACTTGTGATCTCTGTGCCGCTGGGATTCTTTGGTGGAATCGGCGCGGCGTCGAAGGTGGGCGTACTTGTAAAGGGAAGCAATTATCTCGAAGCTGTAGCTGAAATGACAACAATTGTCTTTGACAAGACGGGTACGCTGACAAAGGGCGAATTCAAGGTTTCCGAGATTCTGCCGACCGAGGGAAGCAAAGAGGAACTTTTAGAGATTGCGGCGCTCGGCGAGGGATACTCGAATCACCCGATTGCGGCATCCATCCGGAAAGCCTATGGAAAAGAACTTGACATGAACCGTATCACAGACGCCGGGGAAGTGGCGGGGCACGGAATCAGTGTGAGAATCGACGGAAGAAATGTGCTCATCGGTAATGAGAAGCTGATGAAGGAAAAAGCAATTTTCTATGAGCCGTGCAAGAGCATCGGAACCGTTGTCTATGTGGCAAGAGAAGGAAAATTCCTCGGAAGCATTGTGATTGCCGATACGGTAAAGGACGGAGCAAAAGAGGCGATCGCCTCCATGAAGAAGGTGGGCGTGAAAAAATGTGTCATGCTGACCGGCGACAGAAAAGAAGCGGCAGAGGGAATCGCTGCGGAACTCGGCATCGACGAGGTGCATGCAGAACTGCTCCCACAGGATAAGGTGGCACAGGTGGAGCGTCTGTTAAAAGAAGAGAACGGGAAAGAAAAGCTGGCGTTTGTCGGCGACGGTATCAACGATGCGCCGGTGCTCACCAGAGCGGACATCGGTATTGCGATGGGAAGCATGGGATCTGACGCGGCGATTGAGGCGGCAGATGTGGTCCTGATGGACGACGACATCCGGAAGATTGCATCGATCGTGCGGATTTCCAGAAAGACACTCGGCATTGTAAAGCAGAACATCGTCTTTGCACTGGCGGTCAAAGCGATCGTGCTGGTTCTCGGTGCGTTTGGCGTGGCGAACATGTGGGAAGCAGTGTTTGCAGATGTCGGAGTATCTGTCATTGCGATCTTAAATTCCATGCGCGCATTAAAGACGGAATAAACATTATAGAACCTATGAACGAAAAAGAGGGACTGTCGCTTGAAGCGGGCAGTCCCCCTTGTCGTGAGAAGTAATATATCAAAAAGATCATGCCTTTCAATTTCTGATGGAAATGCAGATGGAATATTCGTTTGAGAAAAATGTGAGCATTTTTTCCAACTGAATGTTTGCATCGGATTCCGTGTCTCTTCCACGTTTGGACAATCCACGGAGTGTGTCCGACAAACCACAGACAATGAGCGGATTCCCTAGTGTCCCTAGCGGCACTGCTTCACAGACAATATAAAACCGCGCGAACCGAACTCGCCGTCATCTGCTATTGAAGTTAAGGCAGATGACGTCTCAGACAGCGGCTTCGCGCGGTTATGTTTTATTCGACATACAGGTGGCATTTATGCCACCTGTTGTCTGGTGCCGCTAGGGACACACGGGAATCCTAAAATTGTCTGCGGATTGCGGACACACCCGCGGAGTGCTCCAAATTTGGAAAGACACGGATCATCGAAGATGCAAACATTCGGCTGGTTAGAAATGCCACATTTTTTGAACCGAATTTCCAGATGTATTCCATCAGAAATCGGTAGGATGTGCTTCTTTTCCTATTACTTCTCACTTCAAAAGGGGCTGCCCGTTTCAAGAGATTGCCCCGATTTGTCGGTTCATAGGAAAATGCTTCCTATACAGGAAAAAACTGATATAATAGACAAAGAATAACACAGGGTGCCTCAGGGAGCGGATTTCTGCGGAGGCACCGGAGGGAGAAACGATGATCGTATGTAATAACTGCGGTGCGTCATATGAAGATGACGAGCCGCGCTGTCCATATTGCGGTGGCGATAATTTTGGAAGGTCCGTACAGATGCATGAGGATGCCGTCAATGAGCTGAAGCGCGAGAAACGGCAGTGGGAGGAGAAGCCGCAGCGGATGGCGAAGACCGGGATGTCCCTGACCGCGAAGATTTTGATCGTTGCGATCGTGGCGGGACTTTTGCTCAGTGCTGCGGCGTTTATTGGCATACGCATTCACGCGGCTGCTTCCGGCAGCAGGGAGCAGGCAATGCAGGAAAAACTGGAGAAGATGTATCAGCAGCAGGACTACAGTGGAATCTGCACGTATCTGGAAAAGCATAATGAACTATATGATCAGGCTTTTCGCAAATACCGGCTGGTGGAGAAGCTCGAAGACTATACCGCGAATTACGTCATAACCCCGGACGGGCAGTATCTGGAACAGCTTATCCGGGAGGGAAGAGCGGAAGAGCTGGATGATGTGGAGTATATCACGGATGCTCTTTGCATCTGTCAGGAGAGTGAAGATGCTGATTACAAGTACGAAGAGCAGGAAGCGGTCACTTATTACCGGGAATATTGTTATACTTATTTAGAGGAGCATTATGCGCTGACAAAGGAAGAGATCCGGGAAGTGATGACAGGATATGATCCTGCAGATGAAGCGAATCAGAGCAATCTGGAGCAGGAGATGCAGAAGAGGGCATTTGCCCATCTGGCCGAATAAAAGAGAGGGCGTGTGCGAAGATGATATGTAAAAAATGCGGATATGATTATCCGGCGAAAGAACTGAAATGTCCCTACTGCGGGGAGCCAAACCCGCTTGGAGAAAAGTGGAGAAACGAGGAAAATCTGGCGAGAAAGGAGACACTGCTCGCCAAAGCAAAGATCATCCATTCCATGCCGCTGTATGTGGCGGATAAAGTGATGAATGTAATTCTGCTGGTTGTTGTGGCAGTGACAGCGATTACGATTCTGGTGCTCGCGATTGGAGTTGGTCTGGAGAACATTCACATTACCTGCCAGCGGAATCGGGCGTCTGTACAGGAGGCGGAAGAACTGCTTGCAGCAGAGGATTATACCGGACTTTACGATTATCTGCATTCCTATGAGGTGTATGGGCAGGAGGAATTTGAAAAATATACGGAGCGCGTCCGGCTGTATGACGACGATCAGGCTTTTATGAGAGATCTGTTCCGCATCCAGGAGGTGTTAGACTGGCCCGCCGGGCAGCAGATGCGTCCAAACTGGGTGAAATATGTGCTTCTGGACGGGAAGGATATTCTCGAAATGGAGAAGGATTTTTCCTACCGCGGGCTGGAGTATGAAGAAAACAAGGAATACTATGATGACATGAAACAGGACGTGGCAGCGGCACTGCTTGGTACTTTGGGAATGACGGAGGAGGAACTGGCGGATCTGATGGGGATGGAGCGCGACTCGGAGGAGATGGACGAACTGATACGCCGGATCTTTGAGAGAAAGGGCTGGGATTATGAGGAAGATTAAAAATATAAAAATACTCTGGAAATTTTCGGATGAGACTGGAAACTACGAGGTAAATATGTCGACGCTGGCAGTCAAGGCAGCCGGATGTGTGATTGCGCTGTTTTTCGTGTTCTCGATATTGTGGGCTTTGATTGATACCGCTGTGGATGAGGGAAAATATTCCGGCGATGCCTATCATCTGGACTGGTGTGAAAGGGAGTACATAGACCGCGGGTATCATGAATTATATGATACATTGGATTTGTACCGACTAACCAGTGAAAAGTATGCTCTCTACTGGGAGATGGTGAACGGATACAGGGATCACACCTTATACAGTGCGTATCAGGCGCTTGGCGAGACGGGAATTGACGAGGTCTTCTACGAGACGGAGAACGGTACGGCGACACTGTCGATCCCTGTGGAGGAAAAGCGCGTTTTCTACGGGCGCAAGGTGCTTGACAATGCGAGTACCTGCGAATTTGAGGAGAATCAGCGCTACCTGACGAAGTTCGCGGATGAAGTGGAATAGCAGTTTTCTAATGAGAAAAATATTTCATTTACTGCACTTGACGAAACCCTTCTTATTTAGTATAGTATAGCTAAAGTTAGTTAAGACTAACTTACATAGCAGAATACAGAGATATAGCAGGAGGGAAAAGTGTTGGATAAGATTTATGTAGTATACTGGTCACAGTCAGGAAATACACAGGCGATGGCAGAGGCAGTCGGCGCCGGAATCACAGCAGCAGGTAAGGAAGCCGCAGTGGTAGACGTAAGCAGCGTCTCTACAGCGGAGTTAAAGAACGCAAAGGCATTTGCACTCGGATGCCCGGCAATGGGGGCTGAGGTTCTTGAGGAGGGCGAGATGGAGCCTTTCGTAACCGAGGTAGAAGGATTTGCGGCAGGCAAGACCATCGGTCTGTTCGGTTCCTATGGCTGGGGAGACGGACAGTGGATGCGTGACTGGGTAGACCGCATGTCATCCGCAGGCGCGAATGTATTGAACGGCGAAGGCGTGATCTGTAAGGAGGCACCGGACGATGAGGCTGTGGCTGCCTGCACCGATCTCGGCAGGCAGCTTGCGGCGGTGTAGTCATGAGTGTTGTGATTGTAGGCGGACATGACCGCATGGTCTGCCAGTACAAAAAGATCTGTAAGGAACATAACTGTAAAGCGAAGGTATTTACACAGATGCCGGCAAAGCTCGGGAACCAGATCGGATCACCGGATCTGATCATTCTCTTCACCAACACCGTATCACATAAGATGGTACGGTGTGCGGTGGCAGAGGCGGAGCGCTGCAATGCGGATGTGGTGAGAAGCCATACCAGCAGCGGAAGTGCACTTACAGAGATTCTGGAGAGGGTTTGCGGATAAATAAAAGAGACTGCCGCATGACGGCAGATTCCCAAAAGATCCTGGCTGGTCCGGTTGGACAGGCCGGGATCTTTTTTTGATGAGAAAAATAACACAATAAAACACTTGCAATATACCCCAATGGGGTATATAATGAGCCTGCAAATGAGGAATAGAAACAGACTTGCGGGTAAATAGTAAGAAAGAGGGCAAAGCGTATGGCAGAGGAAAAGGAATGCTGCTGTTCCCATAAGACAAAGGAACGGTCAGAGAAAGAATACAAGGATATGATTCACCGCTTAAACCGCATCGAGGGACAGATTCGCGGGATTAAGGGAATGGTGGAGCGGGATGCTTACTGTACGGATATTCTGGTGCAGGTGGCTGCTGTGAATGCGGCGCTCAACAGCTTTAACAAGGTACTTCTCGCCAATCATATCAAGACCTGCGTGACGAATGATATCCGCGAGGGCAGGGAGGAGACCGTCGACGAACTGGTGACGGTGCTCCAGAAATTGATGAAATAGACGGGAGAGTGAGGAAGATGAAGCAATATACAGTGACGGGAATGAGCTGTGCGGCGTGCAGCGCGCGCGTGGAAAAAGCAGTGTCGAAGGTGCCGGGTGTGACATCCTGCTCGGTGAGTCTTCTGACGAATTCCATGGGTGTCGAGGGAACCGCGGCGCCGCAGGAGATCATCCGGGCGGTTGAGAACGCCGGATACGGCGCTGCCGAGAAGAAGCGGGGCGGCGCGGGAACCGCGGGAGCGGCGGAGGCGATGCCGCAGGAAGAGATGTTAAAGGACCGGGAGACGCCTCTTTTAAAAAAGAGACTGGTGACTTCGGTAGGCTTTCTGGCAGTGCTGATGTATTTTTCCATGGGACATATGATGTGGGGATGGCCGCTGCCGGCATTCTTTGAAGGAAACCATGTGGCGCTGGGGCTGGTACAGCTCTTGCTGACGGTGGTGATCATGGTCATCAACCAGAAGTTCTTTATCAGCGGATTCAAGAGTCTCTGGCACCGGGCGCCGAATATGGACACACTGGTAGCGCTGGGGGCAACGGCAGCGTTCGGCTACAGTACCTACGCACTCTTTGCAATGACCGATGCGCAGGTGCGCGGCGATATGGACGGGGTCATGAGCTACATGCACGAGTTCTACTTTGAATCGGCGGCGATGATTTTGACACTGATCACGGTCGGAAAAATGCTGGAGGCGCGTTCAAAAGGCAAGACGACCGATGCGCTCAAGAGCCTGATGAGCCTGGCACCGAAGACTGCCACCATCGTGCGTGACGGTGTGGAACAGGAGGTTCCGGTCGCGCAGGTCAAAAAGGGAGACGTCTTCGTGGTGCGCCCGGGGGAGAACATACCCGTGGACGGTATCATCCTCGAGGGCAGCAGTGCCGTGAATGAGGCGGCGCTGACCGGCGAGAGCATACCGGTGGACAAGGCGCTGGGAGATGAAGTCTCCGCGGCGACCGTGAACCAGTCCGGCTTTTTAAAATGCGAGGCGATGAGAGTCGGCGAGGATACAACCTTATCCCAGATCATCCAGATGGTCAGCGATGCCGCGGCGACCAAGGCGCCGATTGCCAAGATTGCCGATAAGGTATCGGGCGTATTTGTACCGACGGTCATTGGAATTGCGATCGTGACACTGATTGTGTGGCTGGTTGCCGGAAAGCCGGTCGGCTTTGCGCTGGCGAGAGCGATCTCTGTTCTGGTCATCAGCTGCCCGTGTGCGCTCGGACTTGCCACTCCGGTAGCCATCATGGTCGGAAACGGCATGGGTGCTAAGAACGGTATTATGTTCAAGACAGCAGTCTCTCTGGAGGAGACCGGAAAAATGCAGATTGTAGCGCTCGATAAGACCGGAACCATCACGAGCGGAGAGCCGCGGGTTACGGATGTTCTTCCGGCGGAAGGCGTTCCGGCGGAGGAGCTGCTGCATGCGGCAGGGATTCTGGAGCAGAAGAGCGAGCATCCGCTTGCAAAGGCCGTTCTTGCCTATGTGAAGGAGCAGGCCGGGGCAAAGGAGCAGTCCGGCGGGACGAGGGCGTCTGCGGCAGACGGAGCATCTGGCGGAGCGGACGGCTTAGAAGATATGCTGACCGATTTCATGGCGCTTCCGGGCAATGGTCTGACCGGTGTGCGGGATGGAAGACGGCTTTACGGCGGCAATCTCATCTTTATCGAGCAGCACGTGAAGGTGTCCGATGCCATGAAGCGGCAGGCAGAGCAGCTCGCCATGCAGGGCAAGACGCCGCTGTTTTTTGCAAAGGATGAGAAGCTGCTCGGCGTAATCGCCGTGGCGGATGTCATCAAGGAGGACAGCCCGCGTGCGGTGGCAGAACTGCAGAACATGGGAATCTATGTGGTGATGCTGACCGGCGACAATGAGCGGACGGCGCAGGCGATCGGAAAAGAGGCAGGCGTGGACGAGGTGATCGCCGGCGTGCTTCCGGACGGCAAGGAGCAGGTGGTAAGAGAACTGCAGAAAAAGGGCAAAGTGGTCATGGTCGGCGATGGAATCAATGACGCGCCGGCGCTTACAAGGGCGGATATCGGAATGGCGATCGGCGCCGGAACGGATATTGCCATTGATGCCGCGGATGTCGTGCTGATGAAGAGCCGCCTGTCGGATGTGCCTGCGGCAATCCGCTTGAGCCGCGCAACCCTGCGCAATATTCATGAAAATCTGTTCTGGGCATTTTTCTACAATATTATCGGCATTCCTCTTGCGGCAGGCGTGTGGATTCCGCTGTTCGGCTGGCAGTTAAACCCGATGTTCGGTGCGGCAGCCATGAGCTTATCCAGCTTCTGTGTTGTGACCAACGCGCTGCGCCTGAATCTGTTCCGGATGTATGACGCCGGAAAAGACCGCAGGATCAAAAATGCGGTGACAGGGCAGACCGCCGCAGCTGCGGCGAAGGAGCCGGATGACGCTTTGGAGAAGAAATCAGAAACAAATCAAAAAAAGGAGAATGAGACAATGAAAAAGACAATGAAGATTAACGGTATGATGTGTGGACACTGTGAGGCGAGAGTCAAGAAGGCACTCGAAGCGGTAGAAGGCGTGCAGGAGGCTGTAGTCAGCCACGAGGCAGGAAACGCGGTTGTGACGCTTAGCAGCGACGTGGCGGATGAGGTCTTAAAGAAGGCGGTTGAGGATCAGGATTACGAGGTGGTTTCTGTCGAATCCTAGAAAATAAGGTCAAAAGTTTCATTGACTTTATGAGGTCGGCTTGGTACAGTGAAAGGTAGGAGGAATGTTATGCGTTATGTACCACTCAAGGAGGCAGAACCGGGCATGGTTCTTGCAGCCGACCTTTATGATTCCGTCGGAAGAACGCTGATTGGCTGCCATTGCGAATTGACGGAGAGCTATCTGGAAAAACTGGAAGCTTACGGATTCGACGGTATATATATAGAAGATAAACTTTCAGAGGGCATCACGATTGAGAGTGTGATTACGCCGCAGTTAAGGCAGGAGGGACAGGAGCGCATCCGTGCCTGCGACATTGACGGATGTAAGCTGATTGCCAGACGCATGGTGGAGGAGATTTTATCCTGCGGAAATGTGTCTCTTGATCTTACGGACTTAAGAAGCTACGACGATTACACTTACGCACATTCTGTGAACGTGGCGGTATACTGCGGCGTCATTGGAATGGGTATGGGGATGAGTGAAGTGGAGCTGGGGCATCTTGTGACTGCGGCATTGCTTCATGACCTCGGAAAGCTGCAGATCCCGGATGAGATCTTAAACAAGCCGGGACGTCTGACACAGGAAGAATATCTGATTATGAAATCCCACGCAACACTGTCGTACCAGATTATCAGTGAGCGGTGGGATATTTCTGCGCATATCAAGGAGGCCGTGCTGCATCACCATGAAAATGTGGACGGAAGCGGATACCCGGACGGGCTGGAAGGCGCGCAGCAGACGATGTTTACCAGGATTCTGCACGTGGCGGATGTCTATGATGCACTTACGTCCAGGCGCCCGTACAAGGAGCCATACGCACCGTACGAGGCGACAGAGTATCTGATGGGCGGCTGCGGCATCATGTTTGACCGCGAGGTAGTGGAGACACTTCTAAAATATGTGCCGCTCTACCCGAAGGGAACGATGGTTACGCTTTCCGATGGAAGAGAAGCCATCATCTATGAGAATTTTGGCGTACATAATTTAAGACCCGTAGTGCGTCTGATGGACGGGGAACTGTTGGATCTGTCCAACGAAGCGAACTACCATATTACATTGCGTATGAAGACGGAATCCGGCTTCTCCACGGAAGAGGCAGAAAAGGAGCGCAACGAGATGATACGGCCGCCGGTACGCTGCCGGATCATGGTTGTGGACGATATGAAGACGAATCTGCAGATGCTGCGTGGCATTTTAGAGCCGTTATATGATGTCATCCTGATGAAATCCGGTCACCAGGCATTGCTGTATTTGAAAAAATATCCGGCGCCGGATCTGGTGCTGATGGATATCGATATGCCGGAGATGGACGGTATCGAGACGGCCAAACGCATTATGGAGATGACGGATCACACGGTGCCGATCCTGTTCGTCACGGCGCTCTGCGACAGACAGACGGTCACGCTGTGCCGGAATCTGGACGCGGCAGGTTACATTGTAAGACCGTACAAGCCGGTCTTTGTCAAGACAGAGATCAAGAGGATTCTGATGGGGCGGAGTGAGATTGAATGATATTATTGGTTCAGATAATATGTCTTTGTTATACGCTGTATGTACTGCAGGAATATGCCACTTCCGGTGCATATTCCAGACAGCACAGGCTGCTGCCGCTGCTGGTCGGACTGATCGGTGTATATAATTTCTATCAGGTTGTCCTTACGCTCACCGGACAGACAGAACTGTTCGGGCGTTTGAAGGACATGCTCTTAATTCAGGTGCTTTATCTGATTCTTATCTATATCATGGATTTTCTGAAAATCCATATCCCCTACGGGGTGCAGTGGATTATGTTTTGTGTGCTGCTCGCGCTGAATGTGATTGTTTTTATGCGCTACCGGCAGCCGGAAATCTATCACATTTATTTCAGAATTTACTTAATCGGATGTACGGCGGCGATCGTTGCAATGGGGACCTACGCCTATCTGCGCCGTTCCCTGACCATGCATGAGCATCAGATTGCCAATCTGCTCTATATTGTGCTGCTCGTGAATGCAGCAGCGATGTGCGCGGAAAAGTTTTTTACTATTCCGGGCAATCTTCTGATGCTGGCAGCTACAACCGGTGTCTGCGGTGCGGTTCATTATCTGATCCAGACGGATCAGCTGATGGATACGGGCGAGCTTCTGCGTGAGCGGCTGTACGATGACTCGGATACGGCAGTGGTACTGCTGGATACCAATTTTTATTGCGTTGATGCGAACCGCAACGGCAGAAGTCTGTTTGCGGGTCCGATGCAGTTGTATGAGAGAAACAGCCGCAGGCACCGCGGATACATGCAGGAGGCGGAGGAGCTGGCGAAGTCCATACAGGAGGGAAAAAAGAGCCGGGAGATCGAGAAGAACGGACAGTATTATCAGTGTCAGTGTACGCCGGTGTACTATTCAGGGAGGCTTCGTGGATATATTCTCGGTGCCTGGGATATTACCAGCCCGAAAAAAGAGACGCAGCTGATGCAGGCATTAAAGGGAAAAGCAGAGATGCAGACGGCGCGGAAAAGTGATTTCCTCGCGCAGATGAGCCATGACCTGAAAAGCCCGCTGCACGCCATCATCGGAATCACGGATATTTTAAGCAGCCGCAAGGAACTCACGGCAAGTGACCGTGCACTCCTGCTTCACATCAAGGGAGCTGGGAACAGCCTTGTGGAACAGGTGAATGCGATTCTTGACTATTCCAGAATTGAGGCAGGAAAGTTCGAGCTGATGGCGGAGTGCTACCGGCTGGATCAGGTGCTCGAGGAGGTGGCACACATGTGTGTCATCAATCTGCAGTCGAAGAGGGTGTGGTTTGAGGCCTGTATACAGGGAGAATTCCCGGAGAAAATGTATGGGGATGCCATGCGCGTCCGGGAAATTTTGCAGAATCTGCTCGCAAATGCGGTCAAGTTCACAGAGGAGGGCGAGATCCGCTGTGTGATTACCTGTGAGGCAATCCGGGATTCCTCGGATGTGATGGTCCGCTGCAGGGTGTCGGACACCGGCACCGGAATGACAAGCGAACAGCTGCGGCAGGGATTTGATTCGTATGTGAGCTATGCGGCAGAGAGCGGACAGTCGGGAAACGGACTGGGACTTAGCATTGTAAAGGAACTTGCAAACCGTATGGGAGGCAGTGTCCGCGCCGAGAGCAACGGCACCAGGGGAACCACGATTACCGTGGAAATCCGGCAGAAGGTGTGCGGAAGCACCCTGCATGATGCGGTGTGCTATACGACGGACAGTCTGCTGCGCGAGTCAGTGGTCTATACGGAGCGGATCCAGCCGACATGGATCTATCCGGGGGCACATGTTCTGCTCGCGGATGATATGCGGATCAATCAGGAGATTTTCCAGGAACTCGCAGCGCCGTGGCGGTTTACACTGGATGTTGTGCGCAACGGAAAGGAGGCTGTGGAGGCGGCAGCGCGGAAGGAGTATCAGCTGATTTTTCTGGATCAGAGGATGCCGGAAAAAAATGGCGATGAAGCGGCGAAGGAGATCCGCCAGTTTTGCGATATCCCAATGGTACTTATGACTGCTGATATTACCGCGGAGTTAAAGAATCGGAATCGCAGACCGGAATTTACGGCGTATCTGGACAAGCCGATCGATGTGTCAGAGCTAAAGAAAGTGATTGAGACTTATCTGCCTGTCGCAGAGCGCAGGGATTTCCTGCTTCACGCGCAGATGAACCATGGGGCATACCGCCGTCTCTTGCAGACGTTTTTGCAGGAGATGGGATCGCTTGCAGCAGAACTGCCGGGCTATGTGCCGGAGCAGCTGGAGCTTTTCGGAACGAAAGTGCACGGAATCAAGGGCGCCAGCCAGCAGATCGGCAGACAGGCGTTAAGCGAGAGCGCAGAAATCATGGAAATGGCGGCAAAGACAGAAAATATCCGGTACATGGAAAAGCATATGACAGAGTTTTTGGAGACGATCCGGCACACGTTAGAGAGTGTCGAGGACGAGTTAAAGAGCATGCCGCAGGAGACATCCGGGGAAGAGACAGCAGCCGGGGACGCACCGGAGGAAAAGCAGCAGATTCTGGCACAGCTTAGGGAAGCTTTTGATGCGTGTGACCTGCCCGGGATTGAGCAGGGACTTTCCCGGTTTGCGCGTGCCCATCTGACAGCGGAGGAACGGGAACTGTTGACAGAACTGCATGCGGCATATGAGAACCTGGATTACGAAGGGGGAAGCGAACTGCTTTCCGGCCGGATGCTGTGATAGAAGTGAAAGAAAAATGATTGTTTTGTACAAGTTACGTGATTGATAGTGTGAGAAAAAATCCCCTCGCAGAGATATACTGTGCATAACCGAGGAATCCGGGTTTTACCCGGAGTAAGGATAGATGGTACATGGAAATGGATTTGTACAGGGGGGAAAACTATGAATCTGGCAGAAATCACACATCGGGCGTATTTTTTAGACTGCTATCCGCTTGATGAGAGACATTTAAAAATCAGTATTCAGACAGGAAAAGATGTGGACGAGGTGATCCTCTGGGCGGGCGACCCGTATTCCGCCGGGATTGCCGAGAACGAGCAGAACTGGCAGGGCGAGCGGGTGCCGATGGAACTGGAGCGGGAACTGGCGCACCGAAATGTATATAGTGCCGTCCTCACACCGGCGTACCGCAGGATCAAGTACCATTTTGAGATCAACGGCGGCGGGGAGAGCGTCTGCCTGTATGAGGATGGATTTGTGAAAGCGGGAGAGAATTTTTCAGCGGACCGGATGATCCAGCGTTTTATCTATCCGTGGATGAACCGGGCGGATATTATGAAGGTGCCGGAATGGGCGGAGAATATCGTGTGGTATCAGATTTTCCCGGATCGTTTCTGCAGAAAAAATCCAGGAGAAAAGCGTCATTCCTGCCGGGAATGGGCTTGTCAGGAGGATGCAACCTGGAAGGAGTTTTACGGGGGTGATCTGGCGGGAATCCGCAGCCGCCTTGCCTATATTGCAGACCTTGGCGTCGGAGGCATCTACTTAAACCCGATTCTGTGGTCGGATTCCAACCACCGGTACGACACGATCGACTACCACAGCGTGGAGCCGGATATCGGCACGGAGGAAGAACTGAGAGCATTGATTGAGGAGGCGCATGCCCTCGGACTTCGTGTGATGATCGATGCGGTATTCAATCATTGCGGAGCGAAGTGCGCGCTCTGGCAGGACGTGCTGGAAAAGGGTCCGCAGTCTGACTATTACCACTGGTTCTGCGTGAACCGCTGGCCGATCGATGCGCAGACCCATGCGACGAAGCGGGGGGATTATTTTTCGTTTGCGTTTGTCGACAATATGCCAAAATTTGATACCAGTGAGCCGGACGTGATGGAGTATCTGACCGGCATTGCAAAGCACTGGGTATGTGACTGGAAGGTTGACGGAATCCGTTTTGATGTCGGCAACGAGATTTCACATGCATTTTTAAAACATCTGCGTCTGGAATTGAAAAAGTGCAATCCAAAGCTTTTCCTGCTCGGAGAGATCTGGCATGATGCTTTCCCGTGGCTGCTCGGCGACGAGTATGATTCGACGATGAACTATCCGTTTCTGGCGTGCGTGAATAACTTCTGGGCAGATAAGACACAGAGCGGAACAGATTTTATGCATGGCATCAACCAGTGCTACAGCATGTACTACGAGCAGGTGAACCGCGTGCTGTTTAATCTGTTAGATTCCCATGATACGGATCGTCTGATGGAGAGATGTCACGGCAATGCGAATACGTTTCTGGCACAGCTTACAGTTCTGTTCACCATGCAGGGCGCGCCGGGCATCTACTACGGCACCGAGATCGGTATGGACGGAGGCGGAACAAAGGCGAACCGGAAGTGCATGCCGTGGGAGGAGATCGATGCGGGCAGCTTTGCGGAACTGAGCGGACAGGTAAAGCAGCTGATTGCGATGCGCAGGCAGCATCCGCAGACAAGGAGCGGAAAAGTGGTATGGGATGTCAGAGAGGATTCCAGATTGCTGCATTATTATAAGAAAAAAGAAGGACAAAAAACGCTGGAGGTCTGCATTAACGCCGGGGAGGAACCGGTGCGGACAGGGGAGCGGGGACTGCCGGAGCCGGAGGACTGCCTGTTCGCGAACGGATTGGAGCACGGAAGCTTAAGACCGCAGGGCGTTTTCATAAGATTAGTGTGAACATGACACTGCCGTATCGGATCCCGTCTGATGCGGCGGTGTCAGCAGCTCCACTGCAATCCGGAGGCAGAGTGTCTGCATGGATTCCATATCAAACTGACTGCAGAGGGAAGTCTCCAGCCGGGTGTGCGCAAAGCTTTCCAGAAGCTGGATACCTAAATAGATGCGTTCCCTGAGCGCCGGAAGTCCTGCGTATGCGGGGGGACATTTCTGCACGAGGGTATCGACTGCATCGAGCAGAATCCGGTGATAGGCATCCCGGACAGCCAAAATCTTCTGTGTTTTTTGTTCGCAGGTGTGATAAAATGAATTTACAATGGTTTTTACAGGAAAATGTATTGAGGGGAATTTCATATGTTAAAGGTTTTTTTAGCGGAAGATGAGATCGTTATGCGGGAGGGCATAAAGAACAACATCGACTGGCAGGGGGAAGGCTTTGAATTTGTCGGTGATGCGGGCGACGGGGAGCTCGCCTATCCGATCATCCAGAAGACGAGACCGGATATTCTGATCACGGATATTAAGATGCCGTTCATGGATGGACTGGAGCTGAGCCGTCTCGTGAAGCACGAGCTGCCGGAGACCAAGATCATACTCCTGAGCGGGTATGACGAGTTCCAGTATGCAAAAGAGGCAATCGACATCGGAATCACGGATTATCTGGTGAAGCCGGTCACGGGTGCACAGCTGATCGGGACACTCAAGAAGATCGGTCAGAAGATCGAGGAGGAGCGCGGGAAGCAGAAGCAGCAGGCGCCGGAGGAGGCGAGATCTGCCGGCAGGCAGCGGCTGTTCCGGCACATGGTCTCCGGAAAGCATACCTATGCGTCGGTGTTCCAGGAGGCGAAGGAGCTGGGACTTGAGCTGATTGCGGAGCAGTACAATATCATGCTGCTCCAGCTGTTCTCCGAGGAGAAGGAGGATGTCCTGCCGGAGAAGATAAAAGCCTTCGAGCAGGAGCTGGAGAAGTACATGGAGCAGTCCGGCAATCTGATTGTCGCAAAGCAGAGCCGGGCGGAGTACGATTTTGTGCTGAAGGGTACAGGGCAGCAGTCTCTCGCGGAGACGACAGAGCAGGTAAAAAGCCTGCTGGCAGAGTATTTCCGGAGAGAGACGGCGGTGGAGTATGTCGCGGCGCTCGGGACACCGGTGGAGCGTTTCAGCGAGCTGCAGCAGTGCTACCGGCAGACCAACCTGTGCTTTTCCAGACGCTATTCGGTAGAGCGCAACCAGATCCTTGAGGAGGAGACGCCGGGGGAGACTGCGGCGGAGGTTCTGGAGGATGTAAAGCTCGGGGAGCTGAATATCTCCAGCCTGAGCCAGCGGCAGGCAGAGGCTTTTCTGTACACGGGCACTAGGGAGGAGGTGTCCGGCTTCGTGGAGGATTACTTTGCACAGCTCGGGGACGGCAATGTAAAGTCTATCTTCCTGCGCCAGTACGTGGTGATGGATCTGTATGTGACGGCGGTTTCCGTTCTGGAGAAGAGCGGTTACAAGAGCAGGGATCTCGTGAAGCGGTGCGGCGATGCGAAGGAGATGGTAGCCTACCTGACCACGGTTGAGCAGACCAAGGAATATATTAAGAAGCTTTTTTCGGCGGTGCTGGATTTGCGCAGTGAGGCGGTGGACGGAAAATACGACGGCATCATGCAGAAGGCAAAGACCTACATCAACGATCATTTTGAGAAGGACGGGATTTCCCTGAATATGGTCGCAGCGGAGGTAAATCTGAGTCCGAGCCATTTCAGCACGGTATTCGGTCAGGAAATGGGAGAGACGTTTGTAGAATATCTTACAAGAATCCGCATGGAAAAAGCGAAGGAGCTGCTCAGGACGACGGGAAAGAAGGTAACGGAGATTGCCTTTGAGGTGGGCTACCGGGATGCGCATTATTTCAGCAACCTGTTCAAGAAGACGCAGGGCTGCACACCGGGTGAGTACCGCAGCAGAGGGTAAAAGGGGAGATAGATATTGAAGAGAGGGTTTTCACTAAAGAGCAGGCTCTATATGCTGCTACTGATCTGTGTGGTGCCGCTGACCATACTTCTGGCGTATCTTCTGATTATGACGAACAAGATTTCCTCCGAGTATGACGGGATTGTCAGGAGAATCACAAAGGCAAACGCGTACAACATCAATTTCAAGGAGGACATGGACTACGTGATGTATATTATCGTAGTCAATTCGGAGCGTGCCGAGGAGCTGGTGGACACGGAGCAGCCGCACCGGATGATACAGGCCGCGCGGGAGGTGTTCGGCGAGCTCTATGAGGAGGCAGATTCCGAGTACGCCGCGAACCGGCTGTCAAGCATACTAAAGAGTCTTGACACGCTGGAGAATCGTGTGGAGGAGATCGAGAAGGATGCGCTCGTGACCGGGCTTTATGAGACGAACATGGAGCGTCTGGATCTGAATATCCGCGTCCTGACGGAGCTGATACAGGAGCAGATCCAGTATTATATCTACTATGAGACAACGAACATGGAGGAGCTGCGGATGGGAATCCGCGCGGATGTGGAGAGTGCCATCACGGCGATCACAGTGATTCTCGTCCTGATACTGCTCGGGGCATGGATGGTCAGCAGGAGGATTGTGCGGGGCATCACGGAGCCCATCCAGCGGCTGTGTGAGGCTGCGCAGGCAGCGGGAAGCGGGGATTTTGCGATCCGGGCGCAGGACGAGGAGCTGGATGAGCTCTCGGTTCTGAACAGCAGCTTTAACCAGATGGTGGAGGAGATCGGGCATCTCGTGGAGGATATACGCGTGGAGGAGCTGAATCTGCGCGCGGCGGAGCTGCGCGTGCTGCAGGAGCAGATCAACCCGCATTTTCTGTACAATACACTGGACAATATCATCTGGCTCGCGGAGGCGAAGGACACGGAGCAGGTCGTGAGGATGGTGTCGTCCCTGTCAAGCTTTTTTCGGACAACCTTAAGCAAGGGGCGGGAGTTCATCACGGTAAAGGAGGAGGAGCAGCACATCCGCAGCTACTTAGAGATCCAGCAGTTCCGCTACAGGGATATACTGGAATATGAGATTGCGATTCCGGAGGAGCTCTATGAATATGAGATCATCAAGCTGACGCTTCAGCCGCTTGTGGAGAATGCGCTCTACCACGGCATCAAGAACAAGCGCGGCGGCGGACATATCCGGGTGTCCGGTGCACTCTGCCAGGATGTCATGATTTTCAAGGTGCAGGATGACGGAATCGGAATGGACGGTGCGCGGCTTGCGCAGGTGTGCGCCATGCTCCGCGACGGGGAGCAGGAGCCGGAGGAGACGGGCGGCTTCGGACTGTTCAATGTCAACCAGCGTATCCAGCTCAATTATGGCAGGGAGTATGGACTGAAGATACAGAGCACCTACGGGCAGGGCACCGAGATCTGGGTGCGGATTCCGTGCCGGGCAGAGAAAATCAAAAGAAAACGCAACATTTCCAAAAAAAATTACACCTTTTGAGGAAAATACGGCAAAATTGTGAATGAGCTGTTCATAATTTAGTAAAAAATTATACTTATTTCAAAAGCCAGTCGGTATTTTTTAAACCGTCCGAAAGCTATAATAGGTACATGGTTAAGGACTTAACCAAATCTAATAAAAACTTTGGGAGGTTTTTAAAATGAAAAAAAAGTTAGTGAGTGTACTGATGTGCATGGCAATGGGCGCAACCTTACTGGCAGGCTGCGGAAGCGAGGAGGCTGCTGACAGCAGCAACACAACGGCAGCAGATGCAGCAGACGCAAATACGGCAGCGGACAGCGAAGCAGCGGATGCTTCTGACGCAGCAGATGCGGCAGACGCAGCTGACGGGGATGTAATCACAATCGGCTTTGCACAGGTTGGCCATGAGTCTGACTGGCGTACCGCATCCACGAATTCCGCACAGTCCATCTTCTCGGCAGAGAACGGATATGATCTCCAGTTCGTTGACTGCGACCAGGATTCGGCAGTCCAGCTGGAGGCAGTACGTGGCTTCATCGAGCAGGATGTGGATTACATCATCATCGACCCGATCGTATCGACAGGCTGGGACACGGTACTGACAGAGTGCGAGGAGGCAGGTATTCCGGTTATCGTCATTGACCGTACGATTGATGATTCGGACAAATATATTTCATGGGTAGGCTCCAACTTCAAGAATGAGGGTCTTGCAGCAGGTGAGTGGTTAAAGGCTTACACGGATGCAAAGGGCATCAGCGACGTGAACGTGCTCGTTATCGAGGGAACAACCGGTGCTTCCGCACAGATCGGACGTACGGACGGCTTCAAGGAGATCGCAGATGCAAACGGCTGGAACATTCTGGATTCCCAGACCGGTGATTTCACACAGGCTGGCGGACAGGAGGTTATGGAGTCTTACATCAAGAGCTACGAGGGACAGTTCAATGTAGTGGTATGCCAGAACGATAACGAGGCATTTGGTGCGATGGATGCCATGAAGGCAGCAGGTATCTCCTATGGTGTGGACGGAGACGTGATCCTGATTTCCTTCGATGCCTGCACCGCAGGTCTTGAGTATGTAATGTCCGGCGACATCAATGCAGACTTCGAGTGCAACCCGCTTGCAGCTCCGTTTGTAGAGGATGTTATCCAGCAGTTAGAGTCCGGCAGCACACCTGACAAGGAAGTATACATGGTTGAGCACTGGTATGTAAATGAGGACATCCTTTCATCCATCACGGTAAACGGCGAGGAGCAGGAGCTTACCGTGGTTACACAGGAGATCGTTGACGCACAGTATTAAGACGGTCTGGCAACAGGACAAACATTATAGCAGGGACAGAGAAGAAGCTGCTTCACAGACAGGGAATTTGTAATGGGGGAGGCCGGTTGGTCTCTCCCAATTTTAAGGAAAGGGTGGAGTAAAATGGAGCATAATGTGGTACTGACCATGCGGGGGATTACCATGACATTTCCGGGCGTAAAGGCACTGGACAATGTGGATCTTACACTGCGGAAGGGCGAGATCATGGCACTGATGGGAGAAAATGGTGCCGGGAAATCTACACTGATCAAGTGTCTGACCGGAATCAACGCGTTCGATGCGGGAGAAATACACGTTGACGGGATCGATGGACCGGTGGTCAATCATTCGACCCTGGATGCACAGAAAAAGGGCATATCCACGGTGTATCAGGAAGTCAATCTTTGCCCGAATTTGAGTGTGGCAGAAAATTTATTTATCGGCAGGGAGCCGAAGACAAAGCTTGGAACCATCGACTGGAAGACGATGACAGCAAAATCCAACAGGATTATTAAGAGCCTGGATCTTGATATTGACGTAACCAAAAATCTGGAAGAGTATTCACTGGCGCTCCAGCAGATGATTGCGATTGCAAGAGCGGTGGATATGGATTGTAAGGTACTGATTTTAGACGAGCCGACATCCTCCCTGGATGATCATGAGGTTGAAAAGCTGTTCGTTCTTATGCGGCAGCTGAAGGAAAAGGGTGTGGCGATTGTGTTTGTGACACACTTTCTGGAGCAGGTATACGCAGTCTGTGACCGGATCACAGTGCTCCGGAACGGCATGCTGGTCGGAGAATATCCGATTGAGGAGCTGCCAAGGGTAAAGCTGGTTGCAGCGATGATGGGCAAGGATTTTGATGACCTTGCAGCTGTAAAATCAGAAGAGAAGAAGGATTACACCAATGTGCCGGTGGTTATCGATGCGCAGGGCATGAGCCACAAGGGAAAGATCAAGCCGTTTGATTTACAGATACATAAGGGTGAGGTCGTGGGACTGACAGGTCTGCTTGGCTCGGGACGCAGTGAGCTGGCGCGTGTCATCTATGGAGCGGATAAAAACCAGACAGGTAAGCTGTTTGTCAACGGAAAAGAGGCAAAGATCAATGCGCCGATTGATGCGATGAATCTTGGAATGGGACTTCTTCCGGACGACAGAAAGGCAGAGGGCATTATCGCAGACTTATCTGTACGAGAAAATATAATTCTGGCAATGCAGGCAAAGCGCGGAATGTTTAAGCTGCTTCCAATGAGCAGACAGAACGAGATCGCAGACAAGTATATCGAGCTGCTGCAGATCAAGACGGCGAGCAGGGAGACCCTGATCGGGCAGCTCTCCGGCGGAAACCAGCAGAAGGTAATTCTGGCACGCTGGCTTGCCACAGATCCGGAATTCCTTATTCTGGATGAGCCGACCAGAGGTATCGATGTCGGGACAAAGACTGAGATCCAGAAGCTTGTGATCGAGCTTGCGGATCAGGGAAAGAGTCTGATCTTCATCTCTTCCGAGATTGAGGAGATGCTCAGAACATGCTCCAAGCTGGTGGTATTAAGGGATGGTCAGGAAGTGGGAGAGATCACTGAGGAACTGACCCAGGGGCATGTAATGCAGTCCATAGCAGGAGGTGGCAGGAATGAGTAAGTTTAAGAAGCTGGTCAGCCAGCCGTTGTTTTTACCGATTTTCTGTATGATACTGGTGATGGCGGTAAATATCATCTATGATGTGATGGCAGGAAATTTTGCATTTAACTTTTTTACCATCTCCATCCGCAACGGGGTATTGTACGGACGCATCATTGATATTTTAAACCGCGGCAGTGAGATTGCCATTCTTGCCATCGGCATGACGCTGGTTGTGTCCTGCTCGGCAGGAACGGATATTTCCGTCGGCTCGGTCATGTCACTGGCGGCATCGTTCTGCTGCATGCTTCTGGCAGGCTACGGCGTGTCCTCCACCAACAGCCTTGCAGCGCCGCTGATCGTCGGTGTGCTTGGCGGCATCCTGATGGGATGTGCCTGCGGTGCGTTTAACGGTTTTCTGGTATCGTATCTGAATGTGCAGCCGATGGTGGCAACGCTGATCCTGTTTTCGGCGGCGAGGGCAATCGGACTTCTGCTCTGCAACAACATGATCGTATACGTCCGGGATGATTCCTTCAAAATCTTCGGCGGCTATCTCGGATTTATGCCGACACCGATCGTGGTTGCCATCGTGTGCATCCTGATCACATCGCTGGTGCTCCGCAAGACCGCACTGGGCTTATATATCCAGAGCGTCGGCATCAATAAGAAGGCTTCCCGCATCGCGGGCATCAATTCCGAGCGCATCATTTTCCTGTGCTATGTTGTCTGCGGATTGTGTGCAGGAATTGCCGGCATTGTTGCTTCCTCCCGGATCAGCTCTGCGGATTCCAACAACATCGGACTGAACTTCGAGCTGGATGCGATTCTGGCAGTTGCACTCGGCGGCAACAGCCTCGGCGGCGGAAAGTTCCGGCTGGCAGGCTCTATTATCGGTGCGTACACCATCCAGGCGATCAGCACCACCCTGTATGCGCTCGGCATCTCGACCGAGCAGGCACCGGTGTACAAGGCGGTCATTGTTATCATTATTGTGGCAATCCAGGCACCTCCGTTTAAGGCATTTATGAAAAAAATGTCTGTAAGGAGACAGCTTGCCAAAGGAGGTGCTGCATAATGAAAGCGAAAAAATTAAATGGAAATACGGTTCTTCTGATAATTACCATCGCGTTATTTTTTGTGATGTATGCCGTGGGCTGTGTGATTTATTCCAATAAGGGTTTCACACATCTGCAGACGTTTTTGAACATCCTTATCAATAATGCGGGTCTGCTCTGCATCACCTGTGGAATGACCTGCGTGATGCTGACCGGCGGCATCGATATTTCCGTTGGCTCGCTGGTTGCCATGGACTGCATGATTCTTGCCGTCGGCATGGAGCGCTGGAACATGAATGCGGTTCTGCTCTGCATACTTGTGCTTGCCATCGGGATTGTGTTCGGCGTGGTGCAGGGCTTCTGTGTCGGCTATCTGAATATCCAGCCGTTCATTGTGACAATGGCGGGAATGTTCTTCGCCAGAGGCATGACAGCCGTGATCAGCACGGAACAGATCTCCATCAGCAGCAATGCATTTTTTGTAAAGCTTGCCAATACGAAGATCAGCCTTCCGTTTGGCTCCTATACCAACAACAAGGGCGTGGTGCAGGTTCCGTTTATCCGTGTATCGGTAATCGTGGCGCTGCTCGTGCTGATAGCCGTATTTTTCATGCTCCGCTATACCAAGTTCGGCAGAAGCCTTTACGCAGTCGGCGGAAGTGAGCAGTCGGCGACCATGATGGGACTGGACGTGAAGAAGACGAAGCTGAAGGCGTATGTGCTTTCCTCATTCCTCTGCTCGATCGGCGGCATCTGCTACTGCCTGAACACGATGTCGGGAAATGTGCAGCAGGCACTCGGACTTGAGATGGATGCCATTGCTTCCTCCGTTATCGGCGGTACATTATTGACAGGCGGTGTGGGAAATGTCATCGGCTCCTTCTTTGGTGTACTTATCAACGGAACGATTTCCACACTGGTGAAGACGAACGGCAAGCTGCTCAGCTCGTGGTCCAACATTGCGGTGGCTGCGCTGCTCTGCTTCTTCATCGTATTACAGAGTATCTTTGCAAAGATCAAAGAGAAGAGCAAATAAAAACAAGGCTGTCCAGGGGCTGTCCGCTTCATGCGGCAGCCTTTTGGCTCCTCTATGGGAAAATACCGTGCTGTGTTAAAAAAGCACCCCGGGCAGGAGGTGCAGCCGGCAGGAGAAAAGGCGGGAGGAATATGAACATATTTCAGAAGAGGACTGTGGGAAAAAAAGGAATCGCGGCGGCGTTGCTTGCCAGCCAGCTGCTCTTTACAGCCGGCTGTGGGAGTGTGGAGCAGAGAGAGACTGCGGGACAGCTGGATACGGAGCAGACGATGCAGCAGGACGGCTATATTGTGGTCGGATATGTGCAGGTCGGCTCGGAATCCGACTGGAGAACCACCAACACACAGTCCTTTAAGGATGTGTTCACGCAGGAAAACGGCTACTATCTGATCTTCGAGGACGGACAGCAGAAGCAGGAGAACCAGGTGAAGGCAATCCGCAATCTGATCCTGCAGGAGGTGGATTATATCGTGCTCGACCCGATCGTGGAGACAGGCTGGGAATCCGTTCTGGAGGAGGCGAAGGAAGCCGGAATCCCGGTGATTCTGTCTGACCGCAGGACGGAGATGGAGGACGACAGCCTGTATACATGCTGGGTGGGCAGTGACTTCGCGGAGGAGGGCAGGAACGCCGGGCACTGGCTGGAGAATTATCTGGAAAAGCAGGGGCGGAGCGGGGAGACAGTTCATATCGTATCTCTCCAGGGGACGCTGGGCTCCTCTGCACAGATCGGGCGGACAGACGGATTCGCAGAGGTTCTCCAGCAGAATGAAAACTGGGTGATGCTGGAGCGCCAGTCGGGGGATTTCACGCAGGCAAAGGGGCAGGAGGTTATGAAGGAATTTCTCGAAAAATACGAGGATATTGATGTTGTAATCAGCGAGAATGACAATATGACCTTTGGCGCTATCGAGGCGATCCGGGAGGCGGGCAGGACGATTGGCAGTGACGGGGACATTATTATCCTGTCCTTTGATGCGGTAAGGGATGCCCTCAAGGCAATCCAGACCGGGGACATCGCGGCTGATTTTGAATGCAATCCGCTGACAGCCCCGCTTGTGGAGGAGACGATCCGCCGCCTGGAGGCGGGGGAAAGCGTGGAGAAGATTCAGTATGTGGAGGAGACATATTTTGACTGTGAGATGGATCTCTCGGAGCTGTTGGAGAGCAGACCATATTAGGCAGGAAGTCCCTGCTTCTGCTGTCGGTAAAATTATCTGAAAAAATTAGCACTCACCTCTTGACAGTGCTAACAACTGGTGCTATAACATAATTGTAACAGGGAGAACAAAGCAGGCGGCGCATAGATATGTGCCGCCTGTATATCATAGGAAGAGAAAGAGAGGTACGCTTATGAACATTCAGAAATTTACACAAAAGTCAGTGGAAGCCATTAACGATTGCGAGAAGCTTGCCTATGAATATGGAAATCAGGAGATCGAGCAGGAGCATCTTCTGGTTGCCCTCATGCGGCAGGAGGATGGACTGATTCCGAAGCTGATTGAGAAGATGGAGATTCAGAAGGAGCACTTCAGGGATAACGCCGAGCGGCATCTGGCAGCGCGTGTCAAGGTGTCCGGCGGTCAGGTCTATGTCGGACAGGATTTAAATAAGGTGCTTATTCATGCCGAGGATGAGGCGAAGCAGATGGGGGACGAGTATGTTTCTGTCGAGCATCTGTTCCTGGCGCTGATCAAGTATCCGAATAAGGCATTGAAGGAGATCTTTAAGGAGTATGGCATTACCAGAGAACGGTTTTTGCAGGCGCTCTCGACAGTCCGCGGCAATCAGCGCGTGACATCGGACAATCCGGAAGCAACCTACGACACGCTGGAGAAGTACGGGTATGATATGGTAGCCCGTGCGAGAGACCAGAAGCTGGATCCGGTCATCGGACGTGATGATGAGATCCGGAATGTCGTGCGGATTCTGTCCCGTAAGACGAAAAACAACCCGGTGCTGATCGGTGAGCCGGGTGTCGGAAAGACGGCTGTTGTCGAGGGGCTTGCCCAGCGAATTGTAAAAGGCGATGTGCCGGAGGGCTTAAAGGACAAGAAATTGTTTGCACTGGATATGGGTGCGTTAATCGCAGGTGCAAAATACCGCGGTGAATTCGAGGAGCGGTTAAAGGCAGTGCTTGATGAGGTGAAAAGTTCCGAGGGACAGATTATCCTGTTCATTGATGAGCTTCACACGATCGTGGGTGCGGGCAAGACGGATGGTGCGATGGATGCCGGACAGCTGTTAAAGCCGATGCTTGCGCGTGGTGAACTGCATTGTATCGGTGCGACGACCCTGGATGAGTACCGCGAATACATTGAAAAAGATGCGGCGCTCGAGCGTCGTTTCCAGCCGGTAATGGTGGATGAGCCGACGGTCGAGGATACCATCTCCATTCTGCGTGGATTGAAGGAGCGCTACGAGGTTTTCCATGGAGTTAAGATTACAGATTCTGCGCTGGTATCGGCAGCAGTGCTCTCCAACCGTTATATTTCGGATCGTTTTCTTCCGGATAAAGCGATCGATCTGGTCGATGAGGCGTGCGCGCTGATCAAGACCGAGCTGGATTCCATGCCGACGGAACTGGACGAGTTGAACCGCCGTGTCATGCAGATGGAGATTGAGGAGACAGCGCTGAAAAAGGAGACCGACCGTCTGAGCCAGGAGCGTCTGGCAAATCTGCAGAAAGAACTGGCAGAGCTGCGCGATGAATTCAACACGAAGAAAGCGCAGTGGGAGAATGAGAAAAAGTCGGTAGAAAAAGTACAGAAGCTGCGTGAGGAGATCGAAGCGGTCAAGAATGAGATCAAGATGGCACAGCAGAAGTACGATCTGGAGAAGGCAGCCGAATTGCAGTATGGCAAGCTGCCACAGCTACAGAAGCAGTTGGAGATCGAGGAGGAAGCCGTGAAGAAACGCGACCTTTCCCTGGTGCATGAAAACGTCAGTGAGGAAGAGATTGCGCGGATCATCTCCAGATGGACAGGAATTCCGGTGGCAAAGCTGACGGAGAGCGAGCGTAACAAGACGCTGCATCTCGACGAGGAACTGCACAAACGTGTCATCGGCCAGGATGAGGGCGTCACGAAAGTGACGGAAGCAATCATACGTTCCAAAGCAGGTATCAAAGACCCGAGTAAGCCGATCGGATCATTCCTGTTCTTAGGACCGACCGGTGTTGGTAAGACAGAGCTTGCAAAGGCGCTTGCAGCAAGTCTCTTCGATGATGAGTCGAATATGGTGCGTCTTGATATGAGTGAGTATATGGAGAAATATTCCGTCTCCCGTCTGATCGGAGCGCCTCCAGGATATGTCGGATACGATGAGGGTGGACAGCTGACCGAGGCAGTGCGCAGAAAGCCGTATTCGGTGGTATTGTTTGATGAGGTGGAGAAGGCACATCCGGATGTGTTCAACGTTCTGTTGCAGGTACTGGACGATGGACGAATCACAGATTCACAGGGACGTACCGTCGATTTTAAGAATACAATCATCATCATGACATCGAACCTTGGATCAGCACATCTGCTTGAGGGCATCGATGCAGACGGGGATATCAATCCGGAGTGCGAAGCGGCAGTTATGGACGAACTGCGCGGACATTTCCGTCCGGAGTTTTTGAACCGTCTGGATGAGATTATTATGTTTAAGCCGCTGACGAAGGACAACATCGGTAACATCATCAACCTTCTGGTTGCAGATCTCAACAAACGTCTGGCAGACCGTGAGATCACGGTGGAGCTGACCGATGCGGCAAAGCAGTATATCGTGGAAAACGGATATGATCCGATCTACGGTGCAAGACCGTTAAAGCGGTTCTTACAGAAGCATGTGGAGACACTTTCCGCAAAGCTGATTCTTGCGGATAAAGTCAGGGAGGGAGATACGATTCTGATTGATGTCTCCGGAAATGAACTGACGGCAGCAGTGAAAGCTTAAAGAAAAATGGACAGCCCGGCAATTTCGAGATGGAATTGCCGGGCTTTTTTGTTATAATAACAGAAGAAAATATCCGTGGAAAATACTACGACTTCGGACGGGATAAAAAGAAAAAGCAGGAAAAAGTGTATGATAACGATTAAGGATATGGCAGAAATAGCGGGGGTCAGCCCGACTACTGTTGCGAATGTTCTACATGGAAGAACGAAAAAAATGTCGAAGGAGACATTGAAAAAGGTGCAGGATGTGATCGATCAATCCCATTACGTTTCAAATATGGGGGCACGCGTTCTGGCAAATTATGGCTCCAGAATTATCGGAGTTATCATGAATTATGACAGGCGTGCGGAAAACAATGCAATGGCGGATCCGTTTTATGGAACCATAGTGGGAGCATTGGAAAAAGAAATCAGGGAACACGGTTACTATATGATGCTATATATGGCAGGGAGTGTTGAAGAAACGGTCAGGCTGGCATCTTCCTGGAATATTGAGGGACTGGTGGCGCTTGGCTGCCGGGCGGAGGATGTCCAGAAAATGAAAGAACAGTTAAAAATGCCGGTGGTGTTTATTGATTCTTATTTTGAAAATCAGGATTGTTATAATGTCGGGCTGGATGACTTCGGGGGAGGATACATGATGACAAATTATCTGATCCGGCAGGGGCATAGAAGAATTGCGTTTCTGGCAGATCAGCAGGAACCGGCAGGTGTTGACCGGGAGCGCTTACTGGGATATCAGAAAGCACTTGAAGAGAATGGAATCATATTTCATGAGAGGGACTATGTCCCGATCAGCTTCAGAAAACAGACGAGACACACGCGGTTGTGGGAATTTTGTCAGGAGCGCCTGAATGAGTATACGGCACTGTTTTTCGCTTCGGATTTTTATGCAAGCGACGCAGTATTTATTTTTCAATCGCAGGGAATACGTGTCCCACAGGATATATCGGTGGTAGGATTTGATGATAACCTGTTTGCAGAGCACTGCCGTCCAATGCTTACGACTGTGCAGCAGCATGTGGCAGACAAAGCATTTTACGCATTTGCGCTGTTGCAGCGTCTGATCAGGGGAGAGGAGTGTATAGAAAAAAATATTCATCTGCCGGTAAAGCTGGTCATAAGAGAGAGTGTGCAACCATTAGAATCATAAATTTATAGTTAAAAGACATTTAAGTGCATATTGCACAATGAATGTCTTTTTTATTTGTAAAAATAGTAGGTGTTACACAACACCTATTGTCACATGTGGAAAGGAATGATACCATAGCAGATGTAAAGGATAGGTGTTACGTAACACCTGTGAGAAAAGGAGGAATTATGATGATGGGAAAAAGGTTTTTGGCATTAGGTCTTACGGTGGCAATGACGGGCAGCCTGCTTGCCGGCTGCGGCAGCGCGGGAACAGAAAGCAGCGTAGGGGCATCCGCTGGCAGCTCAGAATCTGGACGTTCCGGCAATGAAAATGCAAAGGTAGAATTGGAAGTGTTTTCTACTAAAACAGAAAATGCTGATATTTTACAGCAGATGATTGATGGATTTATGGAGAAGAATCCGGATATCAAAATTACACTTACGTCAGAATCGGATGCGGCAACAGTTCTTAAGACACGGCTGACAAAGAATGATGTGCCGGAACTGATTGCCATGGGTGGAGATTCAAACTATACGGAACTTCAGAGTGCGGGAGTCCTGCTCGACTTAAGCGGTGAGGATTTCATATCTGAAGTACAGAGTGCATATCTTGAGATGCTCTATGATGTCAATGTAGACAAAGAGCAGAAAGCGTATGGTGTACCTTATGCGACCAATGCATCCGGTGTGTTATATAATGAAGATCTGTTCGCGCAGGCCGGTGTTGAGGTACCTCAGACCTGGAGTGAATTTCAGGATGTGGTGATTCAGCTGCAGGAGGCTGGCATCACACCATTTGAATTGACGTTTGCAGACAGCTGGACGTGTCTGCCGCCGTGGAACAGCATGGCTCCGGTTATTCCGGCAGAAAATTTTACGGATGAACGCAAAGAGGGAAAGACGGCGTTTACAGGTACACACGAGGAGGTTCTGGAAAAATATCTGTGGCTTTTGGATTATGCGCAGGATGATTTTATGGGAACGACGTACACAGATGGAAATGCAGCATTTGCAAATGGTGCAGCAGCCATGATGATCAATGGAAACTGGGCAATTTCAGAGTTTTTGAATACCAATCCGGATATGAATGTGAATATGTTTGCGTTCCCGTCCGTGGATGAGGCTGACCGGAATACCGTGACATCCGGTGTAGATGTACTGTTGGCTGTTTCTAATCAGGGAGATGAGGCACAGCAGGAGGCTGCAAAAGAGTTTATCCGCTATGCTCTGACACCGGAGGTGGCGCAGTCTTATATCGACGACCAGTTTGCATTTTCGGCTGTCAATGGGGTAGAACAGAAGAATGAGACGGTATCAGGTGTCAGCAAGGACATTGCAAATGGTAAAGTTTCCAATTTCCCGGATCATTATTATCCGAACGGATTTGATCTGTCTGCGATTCTGCAGCAGTTTGCATTAAATAAAGTGGACGGTATGGATGATACAGAGAATATCACAGAAACGCTGCAATCCTGCGATGAGCAGTATGATGCAGCAAATGTAGAATAAATGATATGAGGTGCGTATGAAACAGAAAAAGAGAATCAATCCGGCATTTTACATTATGACGGTGCCGATGGCAGTCCTGTTTTTCTGTTTCCATACGTTTCCATTTCTGCAGGGTGTATTTTACAGCTTTACGGACTGGAAAGGGTATGGAAACTGGAATTTTGTAGGGCTGCGAAATTATCTGCATATTTTTCAGGACAAAAATGTCGGATATTCGTATTTGTTCACGTTTAAATTTGCAATATGTGCAACGATACTTGTAAATGTCCTGAGTCTGCTGTTAGCCTGTGCACTGAATGCAAAGATTGGGTGTAAAAATTTCCTGAAGGCGGTTTTTTTCCTGCCGTACATGCTGGGAACGCTGATCATCAGTTATGTTTTCAAGTATATTTTTGCAAATCTGATTCCAGTACTCGGAAAAGCGCTGGGCATTGCAGCACTCAGCAATAATGTGCTGGGAACAGGGAATGCGTGGATCGGGGTTCTGGTGGTTACGATATGGCAGTCCATGGCGTTTAACACATTGATATATCTGTCTGGTCTGCAGACGGTAGACCGTGATCTTTATGAGGCTGCGGCACTGGATGGGGCAACAGGATTCCGGAGATTTTTCCAGATTACATTTCCACTGATTGCACCGTTTTTTACAATCAATATGGTGCTTAGCGGGAAAAATTATCTGATGGCATTTGACCAGTTTATTGCGATGACGAACGGCGGACCGGGAACAGCAACGACAACCATTTCGGTATTGATCTATAAGAAGGGATTCAGCGGCGGACAATTTGCCTATCAGTCTGCCAATGCGGTGCTGCTGTTCCTTGTGGTTGTCCTGATTTCTGTATTCCAGCTTCGTGTGTTGGAGCGAAGAGAGGAGAAGGTAGGCTGATGAAGAAGACAGCATGTAAACAAAAAGAAAAGAAAAACAGACTGCTGACCCTGCTTCTGCTTTTGCTTGCGGTAGTGTGTATTTTCGGACCTCTTTATATGACGGTCGTGATTGCATTGAAAAGTCCGCAGGAGATGAGTCATGTGCTGGCATTGCCAAGGCACATCCAGTGGAGCAATTTTGCAAAAGCGTGGGATATGACCGATTATCCGAGAAAATTTGCCAATACACTGTTTATTACGCTTGTAAATCTGATATTTACTGTATTTACAAATGCAATGGCATCCTATGCAATTGCAAGAAACAGAAAAAAGAGCAGGTTTTTTAATTTTCTGTATTATTACTTTATCAGTGCCATGTTTATACCTTTTAACGTGTTGATGCTTCCGCTGGTGAACGAGGCGAATAAGTTTCACATAGATAATGTGCTTGGAATTACGTTTTTGTATATCGTATTTGGGATGCCGATGAATACTTTTTTATATACCGGTTATATAAAATCAATTCCGGAAGCGTTGGATGAAGCAGCGGTCATCGACGGTGCCACACCGTTTCAGACATTTGTGCGGATTATGTTTCCTGTCTTAAAACCGATGACAGCTACAGTAGCAATTCTTTCTGTTATGTGGACATGGAATGACTTCCTCATGCCGTTGGTGCTCCTGAGTGACAAGAAACAGCAGACACTTCAGCTGGCACAGTATATTTTTCAGGGGCAGTTCAATACACAGTATAACCTGGCGTTTGCCTCTTATCTGCTGGTGCTTCTGCCTGTGCTGGTTTTTTATGTGTTGTGTCAGAAGTGGATTATTTCAGGTGTTGTGACAGGTGCAGTGAAGCAGTAAAAAGAAAGACAGGTGGGAAGAATGAAAAATGCATGGTGGAAAGAAGCAGTTATTTATCAGATTTATCCCAGAAGCTTTTGCGACAGCAATGGGGATGGAATTGGAGATATTGAGGGGATCATCAGCAAACTGGATTATTTGAAGCGTCTTGGCATTGACATAATCTGGCTTTCACCGATCTATGAATCTCCAAATGATGACAATGGATATGACATCAGTGATTATCAGAATATTATGAGAGAATTTGGTAATATGAAAGATTTCGACCAGCTGCTGGAGCAGGCGCATATACGTAATATCCGGATTATTATGGATCTTGTAGTAAATCATACGTCTGATGAACATCCATGGTTTATAGAAAGCAGAAAAAGCAAAGAAAATCCGTATCGTGATTTTTATATATGGAAAGAAGGAAAGGATGGCAGGGAACCTAATAACTGGGGATCGTGGTTTGGTGGAAGCGCATGGGAATATGATGATGCGACAGACATGTATTATCTGCATATTTTTTCTAAAAAACAGCCGGATCTGAATTGGGATAATGATAAGGTGCGGCAGAAAATATATGAGATGATGCGGTGGTGGCTGGAAAAAGGTGTGGATGGGTTCCGCATGGATGTTATCAGCCTGATTTCAAAGAACCCGGCATTCCCTGACGGGGAAATACATGGTTTGTACGGAGATCTGGCACCGTATTGTGCACATGGACCGCATGTGCATGAGTATTTAAAAGAGATGAATCGCGAGGTTCTCTCCCAATATGATATCATGACAGTCGGGGAAACATCATGTGTGACGTTGGAGGAAGCAAAAAAATATGCGGGGGAAGACCGGCAGGAACTGAATATGGTATTTCAGTTTGAGCATGTGGAACTTGGCAGTGGGATTTACGGGAAATGGAATGACCAGCCAATCGATCTTATAGCGTTAAAAAAGGTTTTCAAAAAGTGGGAAGAAGGTTTGGAGGGCATTGGGTGGAACGCCCTGTTCTGGAGCAACCATGATCAGCCGAGAGCCGTTTCACGTTATGGAAATGACGGGGAATATCGCGAGTATTCGGCAAAAATGCTGGGGGTATGCCTGCATTTGATGAAAGGAACGCCCTATATTTATCAGGGAGAAGAACTTGGAATGACAAATGCCGGATTTACCGATCTTTCAGATTACCGTGACCTGGAATCCATCAATGCTTACCATGAACTGGTGGAAGTGCAGGGGGTAGAGCCGGAGCAGATGATGCGTTATCTTGGAAAAGTAAGCCGTGATAATGCGAGGACACCAATGCAGTGGAATACAGAGACAAATGCCGGATTTACAACAGGAACGCCGTGGATCAAGGTAAATGAAAACTATAAAAAAATCAACGCTGCAGCACAGCTGAAAGACCCGGATTCTATTTATAATTTCTACCGGAGACTGATCCAGATCCGGCATGAGGAAGAGATTGTAGTCAGCGGAAGCTTTGAGATGCTGATGGAAGAGAGCAGACAGATTTTTGCATACCAGAGAGTATTGGATGATAAAAAGCTGGTGGTACTTTGTAATTTTACACCTAACCATGTGGCTTTTGACGGAGTGCCTAAGAAAGCGGATATCTTGATTGAAAATTACAAAAACGGGGGCGGAACGTATTTAAGACCGTATGAAGCAATTGCATATAAGATAAAAACCTATGAGTGACCCTGCGCCTTTAAAAACTCCTGCAGGGCAGCGCGTTTTGCTTCATAATCAGATACCCCAAGATCATAAAGCTGCTGTTCTAAGGCTGCATTTTTGGAAAAAGTGCCGAGCGGCAGATGGCGGCTTGGCGCGAAAATCAGCGCACGCCCCTCTTTTTCCAGCCGGTCGGAAAGATTAATCGAAGCCTGATAATTGATATGGCGGTGGTCGATCCCTTCGATGGTCTTGGGATATCTGCGCAGCATGCGCTTGTAGATCGACCGGTGTGCCTCCGGCTGCTTCACGAAATCGCGCGGATTTGACAGGATGATGACAACCTTGTCGCAGCCGTGTTCTAAGGCATGGTGTACTGGGATAGAATCGGCAACACCGCCGTCGTAGTAGAAGTGTCCGTTGACATTGACCGGGCGGCAGAACGCAGGAAGCGCGCAGGTCGCCATGATGGTGCGGTAGTCGTCGCGCACGATGTCGAACTTGGAAAAATAGGCTGCCTTTCCTGTGAGGGCATCCGTTGCCGGCATATAAAATTCAGCCGGATTTTTCATGATGGCATCGTAGTCAATCGGGTCGGCACCGTCCGAGTTGGTCAGCGTTCCGTAGATATATTCAAGCCCGAAGAGATTCCCGGTCCGAAGCAGGCTGCGGACGGAAAGATAGCGCGGATCGTCAAGGTGTACGGTATAGAAGCGCAGATTTCTGCCGCGCTGGCCGGCAAGGTAGGAGAGGGTGTTGGCAGCTCCGGCAGAGACGCCGATACAATAGTCGAATGTGATTTTATCATCTAAAAACCTGTCGAGAATGCCGGCACTGTAAGCGCATTTCATGCCGCCTCCCTCAACAATCAGTCCTGTTTTTCCCATGTAGATCAAGATCCCTTCTGTTACATTTGTGCAACGCATTATAACACAAAAAAGAAAGAAATGCATCCTGAGATAGTCGACATCCAGAAACCTGATCTGGAAATTCGTGATTTCGACCAATAGACATTTGACGTAAGAATGATTTATAATATTTTACAGGCAGGCACTTCCCACAGAGGAGGTACTTGTATATGGGAGAAAGTTTTCAGAAACTGAATCTGACCAATGCATATTTGTTTGCAGCAGCCCTGCAGGACGAGGAGATCTGCAGAAATCTGCTGGAGATTGTCCTGAATAAGGAGATTCCACGCGTGAAGGCGCATGCGGAGCACACACTGTTTCTTGACAGCGATTTTAAGAGTGTGCGTTTCGATGTGTATGCATCGGATGAGGACGAAGTCAGTTATGATGTGGAGATGCAGAATGACGATGCAAGGAATCTGCCCAAGCGCAGCCGGTACTATCAGGGGGAGATGGATGTCACATCCTTAAAGCCGGGAGAGGACTACAATCAGCTCAAGCCCAGTTACATTATTTTTATCTGCTCGTTTGACCCGTTTGGCGAGGGCAGATATCAGTATGTGTTTGAGGAGTACTGCAGGGATGCAGGCATTCTGCTGGGAGATGAGACGCAGAAGATCTTCTTTAATACCAACGGAACCGATCAGGAGAACATAACACCTGAACTGCTGCATCTGTTTGCGTATTTAAAGCAGAGCACTGAGGAAGTTGCAGAGATGCATCCGGATGAAAAAATCCGTAATATTCATGAGAGAGTCAAATATCTAAAACGTGATCGAAAATTGGAGGCAGGCTATATGACGATGGAAGAGTATATCCGTGAGGAAGCGGAGCGAAGGGCAAAGCTGATGGCACCTTCGATAGCGGAATCAATGGCAGAGACGCTTGCGAAGCCGATGGCGGAGTCGATGGCGGAGACGCTTGCGGAGTCGATGGCGGAGACGCTTGCGGAGTCGATGGCAGCGTCAAAAGTAGCACAGAGTATATTGTCATTAGCAGCCGAACTTGGAACTATTCCGGCAGAAGAGCAGCAGCGCATCGCAGGGGAACAGGATGATGAGACACTGGAAAAGTGGCTGAAACTTGCTGCGCGCTCAACAACTGTGGAAGAGTTCCTGTCTGGAATGTAGAGACGAGTCTGTCTCGTTCTTAAGCGGCAGGTCTGCCGCTGTTATCAACCAAACAATTTCGGGACGTGTCTGTCTATCTATTTCTGCTATGGGAAAGCACGGGAATGATCCGTGAAAAGATTTGAATAATTCCGTTGTTCATAATATAATGAAAAAACGGAGGATTTATTATGCCATTTGCACATTTACACGTCCATACAGAGTACAGTCTGCTGGACGGTTCCAATAAAATCAAAGAATATGTAAAACGAATCAAGGAACTTGGCATGACAGCGGGAGCCATCACGGATCACGGTGTCATGTTCGGCGTGATTGATTTTTATAAGGAAGCGAAGAAGGCAGGGATCAATCCGGTTTTGGGATGCGAGGTCTACGTGGCACCGAACTCCAGATTTGACCGGGAGATGTCCCATGGGGAGGATCGCTATTATCACCTAGTGCTGTTGGCGGAGAACAACCAGGGGTATCAGAATCTCATGAAGATTGTATCGAAGGGATTTGTGGAGGGATACTACTATAAACCGCGTGTCGATATGGAACTTTTAGAACAGTATCATGAGGGGCTGATTGCGTTGAGTGCCTGTCTGGCAGGTGAGGTGCAGCGTTATCTTGTCAGGGGTCTTTATGATGAGGCGAAGAAGACGGCGCAGCGCTATGAGGCATGCTTCGGTAAGGGCAATTATTTCCTGGAACTGCAGGATCACGGAATTCCGGATCAGAAGACAGTGAATGCCGGTCTGATGCGGCTTAGCCAGGAACTTGGTATTGAACTTGTCGCCACCAACGACGTGCACTATACCTATGCGGAGGACTGGGAGGCACATGATATCCTGCTGTGCCTGCAGACAGGGAAAAAGTTGTCCGATGAGAACCGGATGCGCTATGAGGGCGGACAGTATTATGTCAAATCCGAGGAGGAGATGCGCGCACTTTTTCCCTATGCCGCGCAGGCGATTGAGAATACCCAGAAGATTGCAGACCGGTGTCATGTGGAGATTGAATTCGGCGTGACGAAGCTGCCGCACTTTACAGTGCCGGACGGGTATGATTCCTGGACGTATCTGAACAAATTGTGTCATGAGGGACTGATCCAGCGTTATCCGAACCGCCATGACGAGCTGCTGCCGCAGCTTGATTATGAGCTTTCCGTTATCCAGAAGATGGGATATGTCGATTACTTTCTGATCGTGTGGGATTTTATCAATTATGCCAGAACGCATGGCATCCCGGTCGGACCGGGGCGTGGAAGCGCGGCGGGAAGTCTTGTCTCCTACACGACCGGTATCACCAATATTGATCCGATTCGGTATAATCTTCTGTTTGAGCGTTTTTTAAATCCGGAGCGTGTCACGATGCCGGATATTGATATTGATTTCTGCTATGAGAGACGAAGTGAGGTCATCGACTATGTAATCGGGAAATACGGCAAGGACTGCGTGACGCAGATCGTTACATTCGGTACGCTGGCTGCGCGCGGAGTCATCCGCGATGTGGGGCGTGTGATGGATCTGCCGTACAATTTCTGTGATACGATTGCGAAGAACATTCCAAATGAACTGAACATCACCATCGATAAGGCGCTTACCATGAATCCGGAGCTGCGCACCATGTACGAGACGGATGACACGGTGCACACACTCATCGATATGGCAAAACGTCTGGAAGGACTGCCGCGCCATACGTCCATGCATGCGGCGGGTGTCGTGATTTCACAGAAGGCGATGGATGAATATGTACCGCTTTCCAGAGCTTCAGACGGCACGATTACCACGCAGTTCGTCATGACAACGATCGAGGAACTCGGTCTGTTAAAAATGGACTTCCTCGGACTTCGGACGCTTACCGTAATCAAAGATGCCGTTGCCCTTGTGGAGAAGAATCACGGTGTGCGGATCGACGTCGATCACATCGATTATAATGACAACAGCGATTCGGATGCGATCCAGATTGATTACGGCGACAAGAAGGTGCTGGATGCGATTGGAACCGGAAAATGCGAGGGCGTCTTCCAGCTTGAAAGTGCCGGGATGAAGAACTTCATGAAGGAGTTAAAACCGCAGAGTCTGGAGGATGTTATCGCCGGAATCTCTCTGTACCGTCCGGGACCGATGGATTTCATTCCAAAGTACATTAAGGGAAAAAACGAGCCGGAGAGCATCACATACACCTGCAAGGAACTGGAACCGATCCTGGAGCCGACATATGGCTGTATTGTCTACCAGGAGCAGGTCATGCAGATCGTGCAGAATCTTGCCGGCTATTCCATGGGACAGGCGGATAACATCCGCCGTGCGATGAGTAAGAAAAAGCAGTATGTCATTGATGCGGAGCGCCACAATTTCGTTTACGGAAATGAGGAGCAGGGGATCAAAGGCTGTATTGCAAACGGTATCAGTGAGAAGGCGGCGAATGAGATCTACGATTCCATGGTGGATTTTGCAAAGTACGCATTCAACAAATCTCATGCGGCGGCATACGCGGTGGTCGCATATCAGACGGCGTATCTGAAATATTATTATCCGGTGGAATTTATGGCGGCGCTGATGACCTCCGTGATTGATAACCCGCGGAAGGTGGCGGAGTATATCTATACCTGCAGACAGATGGGCATCAAAGTGCTGGCCCCGGATATCAATGAGGGCGAGGGACGTTTTTCGGCGACGAAAGACGGCATCCGCTACGGACTGTATGCCATCAAGAGTATTGGGCGTTCGGTGGTGGATGCGATCATAGCGGAGCGGGATCAGAACGGTCCCTACCGTACCCTGCAGAATTTTATTGAGCGGGTGGCGGACTCTGAGGTAAACAAGCGCACCGTCGAAAATCTCATCAAATCCGGTGCCTGCGATACCTTAGACGGTAACAGACAGCAGATGATGATGGTGTACAACGCTCTGATGGATCAGCAGATGCAGACGAAAAAGAAGTCGCTGGCGGGACAGATGAGCCTGTTTGATCTGGTGTCGGAGGAGGAGAAAAAAGCCTATGAGATTCAGTATCCCAACGTTGGAGAGTACAGCAAGGAGATCAAGCTCGGCTTTGAGAAGGAAGTCATCGGCATCTATCTGACCGGCCATCCGCTGGAGGAATACGAGGAAAAATGGCGCAGAATCATATCGGCAGTGACGTCGGATTTCCTGCTGGACGAGGAGAGCGGCGAGGTCAAGCTGCGGGATAACCAGAAGGTCATTATCGGCGGAATGATTACGGAGAAGACCATCAAATATACGAAGAATAATAAGACGATGGCATTTCTCACGCTCGAGGATCTGTTCGGTACGGTGGAGGTGATCGTATTCCCTGGCGAGTATGAGCGCTATCATACGCTGCTGAATGAGGATGAGAAGGTATTTATCCGCGGACATGCCAACGTGGAGGAGGATAAAAACGCCAAGATCGTCTGCGAGCAGATCTGTACGTTTGAACAGGCAGAGAACGGAATGCCACAGGAACAGCGCACTTACCGGCAGGGCGGAGGATACCGGCGCGGTGCAGGCGGGAATGCGGGCAGCAGTCCGGCATCCGCGGGAGACGGCGGATCAAGCCGTGGCGGTGCAGCCGCGCAGGCTCCCGTGCGGCGCGGCGATGAATTATGGCTTCAGTTTGAGACCAAGGAAGTGTTTGCGGAAAAGGAAAAAGAACTCTATGCCATGCTCCATGATTCGGATGGGAAAGACACGGTGGTGATCTATATTTCATCGGTCAAGGCGATGAAGCGGCTGCCCGAAAACTACAGTATCTGCATCGAACCGGAGATTGTGAACAATTTAACTAAGTTTTTGGGGGAAAATAACGTAAAAGTTGTCAAAAAGAGCATTGAAAAGAAGCCATAAAGAGATTAAAATAAGATAGATTAAATGGGTATATTATATGAGGAGGGAACGATAAATGGCGAAAGAGATAAACACCATTGGTGTACTCACGAGCGGCGGCGATGCCCCAGGTATGAACGCAGCAATCCGTGCAGTGGTTAGGGAAGCCATTGCAAAGGGTAAGAAAGTCAAGGGAATCAAGAGAGGTTATGCAGGACTTCTCCAGGAAGAGATCGTAGATATGGAAGCAAAAGACGTTTCCGATATCATCCAGCGCGGCGGTACTATTTTACAGACAGCACGCTGCATGGAGTTTAAGACACCGGAAGGTCAGCAGAAAGCAGCAGAGATCTGCAGGAAGCACGGAATCGACGGTATTATCGTTATCGGCGGTGACGGTTCTTTCAGAGGTGCGCAGAAGCTGGCGGCACTCGGCATCAACACGATCGGTCTTCCGGGAACGATTGACCTTGATATCGCATGTACAGAGTATACCATCGGTTTTGATACAGCGGTAAACACCGCAATGGAAGCGATCGATAAGGTACGTGATACCTCTACTTCTCATGAGCGTTGCAGCATCATCGAGGTTATGGGACGCGGCGCGGGCTATATTGCATTATGGTGCGGTATTGCGAACGGCGCAGAGGATATCCTGCTTCCGGAGAAATATGATTACGATGAGCAGAAGATTGTAAACCATATCATCGAGAACCGTAAGCGCGGCAAACAGCATCACATTATTGTCAATGCGGAGGGGATCGGACATTCTGCAAGCATGGCAAAGCGTATCGAGGCTGCAACCGGCGTTGAGACGCGTGCGACGATTCTGGGTCACATGCAGCGTGGCGGAAGCCCGACCTGTAAGGATCGTGTCTATGCATCCACGATGGGTGCGCTGGCAGTGGATCTGCTCTGCGAGGGCAAGAGCAACCGTGTCGTTGGTTATCGTCACGGTGATTTCGTGGATAACGACATCGATGAGGCACTTGCAATGCAGAAATCCATTCCGGAGTATCAGTATCAGATCAGCAAGAACCTTTCAATGTAAGATACATAACAGTATTTGGAACGATCATAAGACTCCATGGGCGGGAACTCATGGAGTTTTTTCCGCTTAGGGAACAAAAAGGAGCAGTCATGATTACAAGCAGCAGCAACCAGCAGATGAAAAATATTACGGCATTGATGAAAAAGGCAAAAGAGCGCAAAAGCCAGAACCTGTTTGTCGTGGAAGGCAGAAAGATGTTTGAGGAGGTCCCGCCGGAGTGGCTCTCTAAGGTCTATGTCTCCGAGCGCTTTCTGGAGGAACCGGAAGCGGAGCAGCTGCTTGCCGGAAAGACCTATGAAGTTGTTGCCGATGCGGTATTTAAGAGCATTTCCGACACACAGACACCGCAGGGGATCTTATGTCTGGTGCGCATGCCGCAGTACCCGCTTTCCGATCTGCTGCGCGGGGACAGGACACATCTGCTGATTGTTGAGAGCATCCAGGATCCGGGGAATCTGGGAACCATGCTGCGGACCGGCGAGGGTGCGGGAATTACCGGCATCATTATGAACCGGACGACGGTGGATCTGTTTAATCCAAAGACCATCCGCTCTACGATGGGAAGTATTTACCGGGTACCCTGCTATATTGCGGAGGATCTGGCAGAGACGATCGGTGAATTGAAACGGCAGAAAGTTGGCGTCTACGCGGCGCACCTGAAGGGACAGATGCAGTATGACGAACCGTCCTACTGCAAAGGGACGGCGTTTCTGATCGGGAACGAGGGGAACGGATTGTCCGATGAGATCGCGGGGCTGGCAGATACCTACGTGCGGATACCGATGGAGGGAAGTGTGGAATCCCTGAATGCGGCAGTATCCGCAGCACTGCTTATGTATGAGACCAACAGGCAGAGGAGAAGGAACGGAAAATGAGAATCTGGTTTAAGATGATGAAGAACAACCACTTGCTGCGGGACACGACAATCACGGATGAGTCCGATGAGACAAGGACGCACAAAGTCTTTCATGCGCTCGAGGAAGTGTGCTATGAATTTGATCTCGGAAAACCGATCTGGCTGGAGGCGAATGTGAATGAATTCAAGCGCCATGCCAAGACGCGCTTTACGCAGGATTCCTTTATCGAGCAGATTGATTTTGATTTTCTGGAAATGCAGGTTATCGAGGAGGACTAAGCTGCATAAGTTATGGAAGGAAATAAAGAACCGGTTTCAGCAGGCTGTGTTTCGATTTGCCTAATCCCCCCGGAATATGGTATAATGTACGCGAAGGCAAAAGTGAGCATGAATCGAAAACGGATGCCCATGCTTGCATGAGGCGGCCGGGTGCGATTCATGAGAACGCGCCCGCGAGTCCGGGAAGCCGGAGGGTTTCCGGACATTTGCCGGAGTGTATAAAAGCAATGAGCAGTGCCAAAATCGTAACAGCAAAAATTGCCTGCTTGCAGAGCACATTTTAGCTGGCACGATTTTGATAGGGCGACTGCCCGGTACGGACGTGCACTGCGAAATACGCGCCGCGAGTCCGGGAAGCCGGAGGTTTTCCGGACTTTTGCCGGAGCGTATTGCAATAAATGATAAGGGGAGACATCTGGAGGGGGAACATATGGACAAGCCGGTTGCGTTAGGGGAAGTAACCCTGGGTGAAGGCGTAGATAGCTGGAACACCATTATTTTTCTGTATAACTCGGCACTCAAGGAAGTGAGAACAAAGGTCGAGATTTTAAATGACGAATTTCAACAGGTACATCAGTACAATCCGATTGAATATATCAAGTCGCGCATCAAAGCGCCGGAGAGCATTGTCAAAAAGTTAAAGCGGTATGGCTATGACTCCTCGATCGACAATATGGTGAATTACATCAACGACATTGCGGGAATCCGGATTGTCTGTTCTTTTACGTCGGATATTTACCGCCTTGCCGAGATGATCGGCAAGCAGAATGATCTCACGGTAATCTCCGTGAAAGATTATATCCGGCATCCAAAGGAGAGCGGATACAAAAGCTATCACATGCTGGTGACGGTACCGATCTTTTTGTCGGATCGCATTATCGACACGAAGGTGGAGATTCAGATCCGGACGATGGCGATGGATTTCTGGGCGAGCCTCGAGCACAAGATCTACTATAAGTTTGAGGGAAATGCGCCGGATTACATCAGCAGGGATCTGCGCGAGTGTTCAGGAATCGTTTCCATGCTGGACGCAAAGATGCTCCAGCTCAATGAGGCAATTCTTGAGGCAAAGGCGGCACAGGAAGAGCAGGAGGGAGATACAGGTGCAGTATAATTATGATTTTGAGATCGCATCACTCTTAATTATGACAATTATATTACTGCACTTTGTATTCGTGCGCCAGTTTCCCGGGGAGAAGACACGGGTATTCGGCTGGCTTCTGTTTGTGTGTGAAGCAGAGTGTCTGATGAATATTTTATCATGTGTGGGATTAGCAAATGCAGCCTTCGTTCCGCAGCGTCTGAACGAGGTGCTGGCGTTTGCTTTTTTTGTGCTGGAGGGGGCTTCGTCATATCTGATTTACCGGTATTTTATGGCGGCGTGTGCGCTCCGCGGCAGGGAGAAAACGGTATTTGCGGCTGTCGGCATGATCCCTTTTGCCGTGTTTCTTGTGCTGGTGGCAGTGACGCCGGTGACCGGATTCTTTTACTACTTCAGAGACGGCAGCTATTATCAGGGCGCCGGCGCGGATTACGGATACGCGTATATTGTGATCTTCTTTTTGCTGGGTCTTCTGATTGTCGTGCGGCAGCATAAATATACCACGCTTCGCACGAAGGTCATCATGTGCGCCTACACGGCTGTGGCAGCCGCCATGATCGGGCTGCAATACTGGCACAGGGAGATGCTTTGCACCAGCGTCAGCAATACGGTCGTGCTCATAATGCTCTATCTGCAGATTCAGAATCCGGTGGTGTTTCTGGACACGACAACAGGAATCGGGAACGGGACGGCATTTGAATCGCAGCTGGAGGACCGGCTCCGCAGAAAGGGCGAGGGCTATGTGCTCACGATTCATCTGAGCAAGTTTTATCATATCCACACGATTCTGGGTACCGAGAACAGCAATGAACTGCTGCGCGAGATCGGGGCGTATCTGTATGATCTGTGTGGAAAATTTCATGTGTTTCACACGGCAGGAGATGCATTTACGGTGTTTGCAGACACCAAAGAGCAGTGTGAAAGGTTAAAATGTGAGATACAAAAGCGGTTTGAAAGTGACTGGGTGGTGCAGGAGAACCGCATTGCGCTGGATATGGAGATGGTGGTGCAGCACTATCCGACGGACTTTAAGGCGATGGCGGAATATTACGGAATGCGGGAGTTTTTGCTTGAAAATGCGGGAAAGTCCGGCGCGCAGGTCATTGTGGAGGCGGACGCGGACATGATCGCACAGTACCGCCGCCGCAGAAAAGTGGAGATTGCCGTGGCGAGGGCGATCCGGGAGAAGGGATTTCTGGTCTACTATCAGCCGGTATATTCCCTGAAGGAACGGCAGATTGTGTCCTTAGAAGCGCTGGTGCGGCTTAAGGATCCGGAATTGGGATTTATTTCGCCAGAGGAGTTTATTCCGCTTGCGGAGCGCGATGGCAATATCATCCATATCGGGGAACAGGTGCTGGAGCAGTGCTGCCGGTTTCTCTCAAAGCATGTGCTCTCGAACGGCTCGCTTGGAATCCGCACGATCCATGTGAACATTTCGATGGTGCAGTGTCTGCGCCAGAATCTGACTGAGACCATCCGGCCGGTGCTTGAGAGTTACCATATTCCGCCGTCCATGCTGACGCTGGAGGTGACGGAGCGCACGGCGATCAGTGCCCCGGAGCGGATGCTGTGGCATATGCATGAGCTGGGAAAAATGGGAGTGTCGTTTGCACTTGACGATTATGGAAGCGGAAATGCGAACTGCTCCTATCTGATCCGTTTCTCGTTCCAGGAGATCAAGATCGACAAGGAGATCGTGTGGGCGTCGTTCCGCGACAAGGCGGCGCGCATCGTGCTTGAAAATGAGATTCACACCATCAAACAGCTGGGAATTCCGCTGATTATCGAGGGAATCGAAGAGCGGGAGCAGAGCGAAGCGATGGAACAGCTTGGGGTGGAATGTATTCAGGGATACTATTATGGCAGACCTCTGCCGGAACAGGAGTGCCTGCGGTATATCCGCACATTTCAGGAGAAAGCGCAAAACGACAGGCTGCAGGCGGCTGTTCCAGGAGAAACGCAGGTGGAAGCCGGCCGGTGAGAGTCATTTGAGTCATACAGAAACAGGAAAGAAAGAGAAGAGACATGAATATTATTAACGCGGAGAATTTAACGAAATCATACACAGAGAGGAAGCTTTTGGACAAAGCTTCCTTTTATCTGCAGGAGGGAGAAAAAGTCGGGGTAATCGGTATCAACGGGACGGGAAAGTCCACCCTGTTAAAAATCATTGCGGGGCTGGAGGAACCGGATGAAGGCCAGGTGACCTGCGCCAACCATATCGTGGTAAGATACCTGCCGCAGAATCCGGTGTTTGATCCGGAGATGACGGTACTTGACAGTGTGCTGACACAGTGTGTCTTAAATTTTGTCGGCAGCGGGAGGACAGAGCGCACCGATGCAGACGCGCATGCACAGGAACAGAAATGGAGCCTTGAGAGCGATGCAAAAAGCATGATGACGCGCCTCGGCATTACCGATTTTACACAGAAAACCGGAGAACTTTCCGGTGGGCAGAGAAAACGTCTGGCACTTGTGGCAGCGCTTTTAGTGCCGTGCGATGTGCTGATTTTAGACGAGCCGACGAACCATCTGGATTCGGCGATGGCGGACTGGCTGGAGAATTTTCTGAAAAAATGGCGCGGAGCGCTGGTGATGATCACGCATGACCGCTATTTTCTTGACAGCGTCTGCAACCGTATTGTCGAGGTGGACAAGGGGACAATCTACAGCTATGAGACGAATTATTCCGGGTATCTGGAGCGGAAGGCGGAGCGGGAGGAGAGCGCCGAGGCGAGTGAGCGCAAGCGCCAGTCTGTACTGCGGAAGGAACTGGAATGGGTCAGACGCGGGGCAAAAGCGCGCACAACTAAGCAGAAAGGGCGCTTGCAGCGCTATGAAGAACTGAAGAATCAGAAGGCGCCGGAGCGCGACAGCCAGGTGGAGATGAGTTCCGTCTATTCCAGAATGGGAAAAACCACGATCGAGCTGGATCACATCACCAAGGGATATGACGGGCGGACGCTGCTGCGGGATTTTTCCTATATTTTTCTGAAAGGGGACCGGATCGGATTCATCGGTGCAAACGGAAGTGGCAAGACGACCCTGATGAAGATGATTGCGGGGCGCATCAAACCGGATGCAGGCACGATCACAGTCGGGGCAACGATCAAGATTGGCTACTATACGCAGGAGATTGAGACGGGCCGCGAAGCGGGAATTGCCTACATGGACCCGGAGGAAAAAGTGATCGATTATATCCGGAACACGGCGGAATACGTGCGGACAACGGACGGTCTGGTTTCGGCATCGAATATGCTGGAGCGGTTTCTGTTTCCAGCAGCGCAGCAGTACAGTCCGATCGGAAAGCTTTCCGGTGGAGAGCGGCGCAGACTGAATCTGCTGCGTGTGCTCATGGAGGCACCGAATGTACTGATTTTAGATGAGCCGACGAACGATCTGGATACGCAGACCCTTGCGATCCTGGAAGATTATCTGGACAGCTATGAAGGAATCGTGATTGTGGTATCACATGACCGGTATTTTCTCGACCGCGTGGTGCGGCGCATTTTTGCTTTTGAAGGTAACGGAGAGATCCGGCAGTACGAGGGTGGTTATACAGATTATGTCAACCGACTGGCGGAGGAGGGTAGAAAACCGGGTGAGCCGGTGGAATTTCAAGAGGCGGCAGGGCGTAATGCTTCGGCTGCGAAAGGCGCACAGGAGACCGGCGGTGTGACCGGGACGTCCGGGCAGAATGTAGCAGAGCAGGCGGATTCCAGAGACACCTGGAAACGTGAGAAGAAGCTGAAATTTAGTTATAAGGAACAGAGGGAGTACGAGACGATCGAGGATGACATTGCGAACCTGGAAGCAAAAGTGAAGCAGCTGGATGCCGACATGGCGAAAAACGCCACGAACTCAGTGAAGCTTGGGGAACTTCTGGCGGAAAAGGAAGCGGCAGAACAGGCGCTCGAGGAAAAGATGGAGCGCTGGGAGTATCTGGAAGAACTGGCGGCAAAGATTGCGGGGCAGGAATGAAGAATATAACGTTTCATTTTACAAAGCCGTCTTTTTTCTTTCTATTCGCTGCAGTGCGTTAAACCAGCTCTGCGGCAGACCGAAGCCGAAGACAATTCCCAGCACGATGGCACCTGCCACCTTGATGGTTTCCATGCCATAGTTGGAGAATTGCGTCATATCGTTCATGATGAAATAGTAGGATGTATAGTAAATACCTGCTCCGGGAACCAGCGGAAAAATACCGGCGATGAGGTAAACGGTTACCGGATTTCTGCGGATCGCGGACAGAATACGCGAAAATACGGTGAGTGCGAAGGTGGCGGTCAGATTCGCAAGCACCGTGCTCATATTGCTGTTTAAGCCGATCACATAGACGACCCAGCCGATGGCACCGGTCAGACCGCAGAAAAACAGTTCCTTTTTCGGCGCGCCAAACAGTTCCGCAAAAGAGAGTGTGGCAAACAAACTCACAATAAACTGGATAATCATAACAGCGCTGCACCTCCCCTTGCAAAATGATAGATCGTAATGATGGTGCCGACGCCGACAGCGATACAAAATGCGGTCAGGATGGCGTCAATCATGTGAATGGCACCGGACAGATAATCTCCGTTAAAAAAGTCGCGGATCGACGTAGTGAGCGCGATTCCGGGGACGAGCGGCATGATGTCTCCGATGATGACCTTATCGTAGAGGATGGGGGTACCAAAGGAGAGTACAATCAGCGACAGCAGCGTTACGAATGCACTTCCCAGGATATTCGTGATAAACTTGGAATTCTTATGGCGCTTTAAGGCAAACAGAAATACCTGCAGCAGCATGCCGATAAAAAAGCCGACGATGCTGTCCAGGGCTGTACCTCCGAAAAGGTAGGAAAAACAGCCACAACCTAGTCCGCAGAAGAAGATGTGGACGACAGGTTTACCGAACGAAATATTTTTACATCTTTCCAGACGGTTCCAGGCGTCGATCAGCGAACATTCGTGGGAACAGATCTCGCGGGAAAGCTGGTTTAATGCAGCGATGCGCCCGAGATGCGTGGTGCCGAGCGGAATGTGGCGGATCATGCTGCAGGCATCTTCACGATCCTCGTTTGCACTTGCAAAGATTCCGTTGGAAAGCACATAAACATCATAATTTTCAATTTCGTATGCCTCAAGAATATGCATGACTGTGTCTTCGACACGGTAGACTTCGGCACCATTCCGAAGCAGTGCATCGCCGATTTCCACAGCGAGAGCCAGAATTTCCTTGGTTACAGCCATTTGGATGTCCGCCTTTCTGATAATAAAATGTCCATATGAAAAAGTAACACGTTTTTATAAAAAAAGCAATCTGGTACTTTTGTCAGTTGTCCTATACATAATATCTGTGAGGACAGGCATAATAATGCATAAATCATGCAAGTGATGTAAAAACGGACAGGAGGACAGGAATATGAATTGCAGAAAATACAGAGCATGCCTTGTGGGAGTGCTGGCCATCGCGCTGATCTGCGGGGCACTTTTATATCTGAAATACGGAAGAGAGAGGGAGACCCCGATGGACGGCGTGCTGGTGGAACGGAATTCTACATGGGAAGCGGGAACTGCGGCATGAGTGCAAAGAGTGAGACACTGTATCTTAAGATTGACCAGAATACAATCGTGACAGACCGGCATGTGACATTGGGGGACATTGCGAAAATGGAGTGCCCGGATGCTTCGATTGTACGCCAGCTGAAGCAGAAAAAAATCTATACGTTTGCGGAGGCGATGAATCCGCGCAAACAGAAGAACCAGATGAAGGTTTTTTCCATATTAAAGATCGTCGAACTGATTCATGAGGAATATCCGAATGTGGACATCAGCAATGAGGGAGAGAAGGATTTTATCATTGAATACATTCCCAATCCCGAGAAACCGAAGTGGATCAATGCGTTAAAGACCGTCGCGCTCTGCGTGGTCATTTTTTTCGGGGCGGCGTTCACGATTATGGCGTTCAACAACGATGTATCCGTGGGAGATGTCTTTTCCAAATTCTATCGGCAGGTGATGGGAAAGGAGTCGAGCGGCGTGACGGAACTTGAAATCTGTTACAGCATCGGACTTGCCATTGGCATTACGCTGTTTTTCAATCATGTGGGCAGCAAGAAGATCACGCCGGATCCGACGCCGATGCAGGTGGAGATGCGCAAATATGAGAAGGACATAGATACTACATTCATAGAGAACGCGGAGAGAAAGGGACACAGCATCGATGTTAATTGAGCATATATTTTTGGGCTTCTGCGGGCTTGCCGCGGGACTTGCCGTCTCTGCGGGAACATTTGCGTTTTTGATCGTCATCGGTGTCATTCCGCGTATGATTGGAAAGTGCAACCGCGCGGCAGAGACACTGCATTTTGAAAATGCCGTGATTCTGGGCGGAATCTGTGGAAATCTGGCGTCTGTTTTTTTGCAGATCCGGATTCCGTTCGGACCGGCGCTTCTGTGCGTGTACGGTATTTCTGCCGGGATATTTGTGGGAAGCATCGCGGTGGCGCTCGCGGAGATCCTGAATACATTTCCGATTACATTCCGGCGCATGGGCTTAAAGGTCGGACTCTTCTGGGTCATGCTTGCGATGGCGGCAGGAAAAGTGGCAGGATCGCTGTACTATTTCCTTGGAAATTTTAAGGCACAGTAGTACAATGATGGGAGATTGTTCTTTTACGGAGGAAAATTATGGTACCATCCATCGCACGCCAGAGCGTGATTATCAAGTGTAATATGCAGAAGTCAATTCTGACAGGAAATTATGAATTTTATTATGCTGCGGGACTTATCGCCAACCTTTCCGGAGTTGAGATCCCGGAGGACATCAAGCCGGAGGAACTGCTCGCGCTTCTGTCGGAGAAGATACCGACGCTGACACCAGCGGATGAGAAGGAAAAGTATCTGTTCGGGATGGTGGCGGACTACCGTCCCGAAGATGTATATGATGAGCAGATGCGGGAACTTTTAGACTGGGGACGCACTGAAAAATATCTCTGGACGGTCACATTGCCGGATGACTGGCAGAACGCATAAAGGTAGAGCAGCATAGCATCACAGAGGAGAAATGGTGTGAGAAACGGCCGAAAGAGCGGAAGAACGCATAGAGCCGGGGCATCATAGCAAGTCCAGGTACTACAGCATTACAGTGGGAAAATGACGGAAGAACGCATAAAGCCTGGCAGTACGGCGGGAAAATGGCAAGAGAGAAGTCGCTGGGCAGAGAGGCAGCAGAAAAGCTGCCCAAAGGGACCGGACGAATAAAAAGAATAAAACTGCGCATACTGACAAAAAAGACGGAGGTCGCGCAGTGGATAAGGAAAAAGAACGTTTACAAAAAAAATACAATGATTATGTGAAGCAGGTGACTCCCACCCATAATCTCTGGTGGAATATGACGAAGGCGTTTGTGACAGGCGGGATCATCTGTTGCATCGGGCAGTTCATTCTGAATGTGTGTGGGAATTACGGACTGGATCAGAAGACATCCGGAAGCTGGTGCTCTATGCTGCTCATTCTGCTGTCTGTACTGCTCACCGGTCTGAATCTGTACCCTTCGATTGCAAACTGGGGAGGCGCGGGCGCGCTGGTGCCAATTACCGGATTTGCAAACGGTGTGGCCGCGCCCGCCATAGAGTTCCAGAAAGAAGGGCAGGTCTTCGGAATTGGCTGCAAGATCTTTACGATCGCCGGACCGGTCATTTTATACGGAATATTTTCAAGCTGGGTGCTTGGATTGATCTATTGGGTATTAAAATGGTGGGGAATGGTGTAGTGCCTTTTCCGTGCGGGTCTGGAAGAGGAAAAACATTCTCCCAGACCCGAAATATTGTGATTTTCGGGTCTGAGAGAGGAAAAACGCCGTTCCAGACCCGAGAAGTGGACGAAAAGAAGGAAAAAGAAGAGAAAAAAGAAGCTACCCGGGTCTGGAAGAAGAAAAATGTTCTCCCAGACCCGAAATATTGTGATTTTCGGGTCTGGGAGAGAAAAAACGTCGTTCCAGACCCGAGAAGTGAACGAAAAGAAGGAAACGGCAGTGGAAGAGAGAAGCACGGATTCAGACCGCGGAATCCAGAAAATAGTAGGAAATCAGATGCTCAATCATGCCGGCGTTTAAGGGATATGCTTTGGTCTCGTACGTGGTGATCAGATGAACGGATGGAATGATGCCGTTTGCGGCATAGAGAGAAAGCTTCGAGCCGGCGTTTTTTGCGTAGGCGGGATCGTCCATCAGACCAAAATGCTCCCAGTAGTAGAGTGCGCCGGTTCCGGGATGACGTATGGTGAAATCCGGAAACAGAGTGACACCGCCAAGAGAGAGCGCACATTCGTAGCGGTAAGGAATGGCGTTTAGGTGGAGCAGCATGGCAATCATGGCTTCCGATTTGGAACGCACCCTCTCGCCGGAGACGGTTTTGTGAAGCAGCTGCTCGGGATGGAGCGGATTGCGTTCGTAGGAAGCGGCAGACCATTCGACAGCGGAACGAGTCGAAATATTCGGGATATCTGAAACATTCGAGACGTCCGGAATATTTTTTGAGGTGGAAAAATAAGAACGAAGCAGATCTTCACAGGCGGGATCAGAGAGAAGATGTGGATCATCGGAAGAGAGGCTGCCCGCGGGGGAGTATTTTAAATAGGCAGTGATTGCTGCCTGCTCCTGCAAGAGTATTTGCTCCTGTTGCTGCAGATACTTTTTCAGCGCAAGCTGTTCGGCGAGAGCGCGGTTCGCTTTCGGAATATAGGTCTTGGAGTGACCGTCGCCCTGATACCATTTGACGGTGGTTCCATTGCGGGAGCAAATGAGCTTTCCGTGAGGGAGCTTCTGAAGCTGCTTCTGGATGGTACGGAGTTCCTGCCCGTTGCGGTCGCGGGCAGTGAGGATTTGTGTGTGTAAAGGTGTCATGGTATTCTCCTATTCTATAGATGGTGTGTGTTAAGAGGATCCGGTTTATTTTTATGTGCTAAAAATGACCTTTGCTGTTTTAAGTGTAGACGGGAAAGGAACTTCGGATGCACAGAAAACAGCGCAAAAAGAGGATATACTGGTTTTTATTAAACCATACTACAAACGAAAAGTAAAGCGAAGGAACGAAAAAGATACCATCTCATATCAAGCCGGGAAGCACCGCATTCTGCCGTCTCCACAGCTTGACATGCGGTTCACTCCGGTTGTAAGATAAGAAGCAATGAGCATGAAAAAGAACTGCGGGGAAAAGTAAATGTCAGTCACAAAACAATTTGCCAGGTATGTCACACAGAATATATTCGGAATGTTAGGTATCTCCTGTTATATCATCGCTGATACCTTTTTTATTGCGAAGGCGGCGGGAACGGACGGAATCACGGTCTTAAATCTGGTGCTGCCGATCTATAATCTGATTTTTGCCATCGGCTCGATGATCGGTGTCGGCTCTGCGACGCGCTTTACGATTTTAAGAGCGCAAGGCGGGGAGCGGGCGCACGACTATTTTTCCAACGCCATCTGTTTTGTGTGGATGATTGGAATCCTGTTTACCCTTGCGGGCATTTTTATCCCGGATAAAATCATCGCGCTGATGGGCGGCGATCCGGGAATTGTGGCGCTCGGAACCGGGTATACGAGAATCTTTCTGCTGTTTACGCCGTTTTTCATGATGAACTACGTCATCATGGCATTTGTGCGCAATGATAACCAGCCGTCCTTAGCGATGGCGGGAACCCTTGCGGGAAGTTTTTCCAATATTCTGTTTGACTATATTTTTATGTTTCCGCTCGGCATGGGGCTAGAGGGAGCGGCGCTCGCCACGGCGGCATCGCCGATCATCAGTATTCTGATCTGCAGCGCGCATTTCCTTGGAAAAAAGAATACTGTGCGGTTCCGGCTGCACGCGCCGTCCATCGCCCAGTTGTTCGGGGCGTGCCAGCTTGGCGTCCCGGCATTTGTGGGGGAGATTTCATCCGGTGTCATCACAACCGTGTTCAATTTCCTGATTCTCGACCTTGTGGGAAATATTGGTGTGGCGGCTTACGGAGTGATCGCGAACTTTGCGCTTGTGGCAATGGCAATCTTCAACGGAGTGTCACAGGGAGCGCAGCCGATCGTGAGCGACTGCTACGGAAAAGGAGATGTGAAATCTGTCCGGAAAATACGAAATCTCGGACTTGCCACGGCTTTGGGCATCGCGGTAGTGCTCATCGGAGCCGTCTACGGATTTACGGATTCGCTGGTGAGTCTGTTTAACAGTGAACATTCTGCGGAACTGGCAGCGTATGCCCACACGGGAATGCGGCTGTACTTTATCGGCTTTCTGTTTGCCGGAATCAATATTGTGGGAGCGGGATTTTTAAGCGCGACAGAACGTGCGCGGGAATCGTTTGTGACATCGGTTATGAGAGGATTTGTCTGCATAATCGGCTGCTCGCTGCTTTTTGCCGCAGCATTCGGCATCAATGGCGTGTGGCTGTCGTTCCCGGCATCCGAGCTTCTCACAGCCATCGTGATGGCTGTGGTGCTCGTGCGGGATAACCGCAGACTTTAGATAAAACCGAAATGTTCCAGCGCAAGGCGGATGCCGTCTTCGCTGGCACATTTTGTTACATAGGACACCTTGTCAAAAAGCGTGGCAGGAGAGGCGTTGCCCATGGCGACACTGTTTGTCAAAGCAGTGAGCATGGGAAGGTCGTTGTTGCTGTCGCCGAAGGCATAGGCGTCCTTTTTGTCTATCTGGTAATAATCAAGCACATAGTTAAGACCGGTGGCTTTGGAGTAGCCGAGCGGAACGAATTCGCGGAAATTGCCGCCCCGGTCAATGCACTCAAAATAGCGGTCACTTGTGGTACGGAAACCGGCAAGCTGCTCGGGGTGCTCAAACCATAGGACAAACTTATCACAGAAAAAATTAGGATTCTCAAGGTGCTCCGGCATCTCATACCCGCGTTCTTCAAACGCCTCATACTGCCGTCTGGCATCCGGGTGCCGGAGCGGTCTTGCCAGATCAAAAGCAACCTCTTTCCTGGATTCAAACAGGATATCGATATCCCACTCCCTGGCTGCGAGAAGCAGCTTCATTACGGTCTCGTGCGTCTGTGCGACATGAAGGATTTCGGCACCGTCGCAGTAGATATCTGTGCCACAGCCGCAGACAAAGCCGTCAAAACCCACATCACGGAAACGCTGTTCCACATTCTGAAAACAGCGCCCGGTATTGATGAACATCAGATTCCCGTTTGCCCGCGCCGCCCGTATAGCATAGACGGCACTTTCCGGAATCGAACCGTCAATCTCGGAGGTCAGTGTTCCGTCGATATCAAAAAAAGCAATTTTCTTCATGAATAATCTCCAATGTAACAGATCTATAGAAACGGGAGTATTGTAATACTTTTTTCCTAATCTGTCAAAGGAAGTGCTCTGCCTGCCGTGAAACACAGATATTTAACGGTTCCGTCACATAACCGTCACATTACATTCAGCTGTCCTTTAGAAAGCGATGCTATCCTTACCGTGAAACATGAGAGAGGATAAAATGCCGGAAGGGAAAGGATGAAACAATGAAAATAGCGTGGGTACACAAACTCCTGGGAAAACATTCCAAAAAATTTTACGGAATACTTGCCGGGATTCTGACTGCCGCAGTTGCGGGAAGCGGAGTTGGCTATCATGTGATAGCGGCTTCGGGCACAGCGGATCAGACGGAGGAGGACACACAGATAGATGAGACAGACGGACAGGAAGACGGCAGCTTTTCCGGGACAGGAACCACACAGGTGAAAACGGAGAGCCAGCTGCCTGATTTTTCTGTGAATGCGGTAACCATGATGGTGGAAGAAGTCTACGTGGAAGCGGGAAGCACCGTGGCGGAGGGCGATGCCTTATTCAAGATCGACGATGAGAGCATGGCGGATGCAAAGGCGTACTATGAGGATGCCATTTCAGATGCGGAAACGGCACTGCAATCTGCGAAGATCGATTTTGAGAGCGGCGTACTGGAGGCGGAGAGCGAGCTTTCCTCCACAAAACTTGCAGCGGACACCGCGCAGGATACTTATGATGCGGCAGTCAGCGAGCTGTCGGTAAAGGCCAGCGAGGCGCAGGAAGCGTACGATGAGGCGGTGGAGGAGATCTCCGATTATCAGGATGCCATCGACAACGGCACCTACTACACACAGGTCGGGATCAATGAAAAACAGTCGGCAGTCGATGCGGCGCAGGCGGCACTCACGGAAAAGCAGACCCAGCTTTCTGATGCACAGAGCAGCAGTCAGGCGGCAAAGAACGCATATGCAGCGGATATGGCGAACATGAAAACACAGATTGAAGCCGGAGCGTCCTACACGGATCTTGCGGCGCTGGCGGATCAGCTGGCTGCGGACTATACCGCCGTGCAGGAGGCAGCCGACGCCCTGTCGCAGAGCCAGACAGAGGCGGAGAGCGCAAACAGTGCACTGCAGCTTGCTAATCAGACATTCCAGAAGGCGGTCGAGGAATATAACACGAAGGTGACAGAGGCAAATGAGAAAATTGCGGAGCTGACAGACGAGCTGGAGGAACTGAGTGACGCCTGCGACGAGGCAGAGCGCAATGAGACGACGGCGCAGCCGGCGCTTTTACAGCAGTATGAAGAGGCGGTTCTTGAGGGAAAATATGCGGATACCGAGTATGAAGCTTCGCTGGAAACCTTGCAGAGTGCTGTGGACGAAGCGCAGGATACGCTGGATGAGCTGAAGGAACAGCAGAGCGCACTCTTAGCGATCGAGGATGGCGTTGTATGTGCGGACCGTGACGGAACGCTTGCATCGGTGACTTACGAGGCGGGGGATACACTGATCAAAAATACCGCATTTGCAAGCTATTACGATCTGGATACGATTCTGATTTCTGTGGAGGTATCACAGAACGATATTGCAAAACTTGCGGTCGGCGACACCGTGCAGGTACAGATCAGTGGAAGCAGAATGGGAGCAATCGACGGAACCGTCTATTCCATCGCATCGGAAAAAACATCCGGCGGAAGCATGTCCAATGTGACGTATGCGGTCATTGTTGCCGTGGACAATACAGACGGCACACTTACTACTGGCGTACAGGCAACGGTGAAGTTTGAAACACAGGCGACTGGAGCCACAGAAATGGAAGAGACTAAGACCGCAGGAAAAACCGAGACGATCGGAGCGTCTGAGACAGAGGAAGCAGGAGGAAAGACAGAATGAAGAAGAAAAGGCTTTGGCTGGTGACCGGAGTGGCTGTGGCGGCAGTGCTTGCCGCAGGAACCGTCACCTTTGCATATCAGTCGGGAAGCGACAGCGAAGAGCAGACCGTATATAAGGAAGTAACCGTGGAGAAAGGAAATCTGACAGCGGGCGTGACGGAGAGCGGCAGCGTAACGATCGGCACGCTGGATCAGACTCTTGATTTTTCAGAGGATTCTTCCTCTGCAAGCACGCAGAACAACTCGTCCGCGCAGAACAGTGCGGGAGAAAATGCGACGTCGTCCACCAGCACGGCATCGACCCTTGAGGTGGAAACAGTCTATGTTACCGCAGGACAGACGGTTGCGGAGGGTGATCCCATCTTAAAGCTCACGGAGGAGAGCGTGGCATCTTATAAAAAAGATCTTGAGGAAGCGGTGACGGAGGCGAAGACAGCCGTCAGCGAGGCGGGCTTAAGTGCAGAAAAGCAAAAAGTATCGGCAAGTTACTCCTACAATCTGAGCACGGCGGAGGGATCTGTTGCACAGGAGACCTACAAAGCTGCCATCAAGCAGCTGCAGGAGGCTGTGGATGACGCGCAGGAAGCGGTGGATACGTCGGCGTCTCTGATCAATTACTATCAGGAGCAGATCGATGCGGGCGTGGACTTAAGCGCATCGCTTACCGAGGAGCAGGAAAATTATGACAAACTATACACAAAGCTTGTGGCAGCGAAAAACAACTATACCACGAAGTCCATTGAGGCGGAGAAAACGTTGAAAGAAGCGGAACTCTCGGCAAAAAATGCATCCAGCCAGTACAGTGTGGATGTCTCCGGGGCAGACAATGACATTACCGATGCAAAAGATACGCTGTCCGACGCGGAGGAGGCGCTTGAGGCATTTGAAGCTGCCATCGGGGATGACGGTACGATCTATGCGGAGTATACGGGAACCATTACCGATCTGGCGTACGAGGCAGGGGATACCATCTCTTCCGGCGCAACGGTTGCCACTTTTTCCAATACGGATGCGGTGACGATCACCGTCTCCGTGTCGGAGGAGGACATCACAAATATTGCAGTCGGAGATGTCGTGGAGATTGAGCTGTCTGCCTATGAGGACCAGACGTTTGCGGGGGAGGTGGAGAGCATTGACACTTCATCTTCCAGCGGTTCCTCCACGGTGTCTTACAATGTGACCGCCGCGTTTACCGGGGACATCACCGGAATATACACGGACATGACAGGAAACGTCACATTTATCAGCAGGCAGGTGACGGATGTGCTGTATGTATCCAACAAGGCGATCCAGTCGGACGGAACCACATCCTATGTCAAAGTGAAGGATGCGGACGGAACGATCCGCACGGTGGATGTGGAGACGGGATTTTCCGACGGGGTCAACGTGGAAATCACGTCCGGGCTCACGGAAGGTGAAACTGTGCTGATAGAAAGTCAGGTGACAGAATGAAGCCAAAAGAATTATTGAGATTGGTCTGGATCAATATCACACAGAACAAATTTAAGGTGATCATGACCTCGATCGGCATTATCGTCGGTGCGGCCACCATCGTGATGGTCATTGCCATTGGTAAAGGCGGTCAGGCGGACGTGGCAGACCAGTTTAAAAACTTAAATGCCGGTGCGGTGGACATTTCCTATGACGGCGGGACAGATTTTGGCGGCGGAGGAAGCAGCGATGATTCGGATTCCGGCATGGCAATGATGGCGCCGGGTGGCAGTTCCGGTGGAGGCTTTGGAGGCGGTTTTGGCGGAGCACCCTCCGGCGATATGGGAGGCGGTTCCTCATCGGGAGGCGAGGCGCCGGGCGGATCACCGGGGGGAGAGATGCCTTCCGGTGACGGCGGCGGTATGCCGGATATGGGAAGCTTTTTCGGCGGACAGAGCGATATGGAAGACCGCATGAATCAGGAAAATATCACGCTGAGCGAGGATGATGTGGATGACATCGAAACATTTGCGTCCGGCATCTCGGCAGCGACCATTTCCTACACCACAAAATCCAGTGTGGATGGCGGAGATCTCGATGAAGCCGATACCTATACCATCGCAGGAGCGAAAAGTAACTACGAGACGATCAGCAACCTCTCCCTCGCGGTCGGAAGCTTTATCACTGACGATGATGATGAGAACAAAGAAAAAGTCTGCGTGCTCGGCGCAAGCGTTGCCGAAGAGATTTTCGGCAGTGCCATTGAGGCATACGGAAGCGTGATCTATATCGACGACCGGCTTTATGTGGTAAACGGTGTGCTGGAAAGCATGGGAACGGTCGCGTCCGGTATCAGCCCGGATGACTCCATTTTTATCCCTTATGCGACCGGCGTGAAATATCTGGTCGGATCGTCGGTCAGTCCGACCATCACGGTGCTGGCAGCGGATGTGAATAATGTGGAAGGCGTGATCGAGGAAGTGACGGAGGTGCTTGCCACCAGTTATCCGAACGCCGAGTTCACATTTGAGGATGCGGGAAGCAAGATGGAAGCGGCGGAGGCTTCCAACCAGATTCTGACGATGCTTCTGATTGCGATGGCGGCGATCGTCTTCGTGGTCGGCGGAATCGGCATTATGAACGTATTGTTTGTATCCGTAAAAGAGCGGACCAATGAGATCGGTATCTTAAAAGCGATTGGCTGCTCCAAGCGGGACATTCTGCTGGAGTTTCTCGCGGAGGCGGCGGCAATCAGTCTCATCGGCGGCGTGCTGGGAAATCTGGCATCGCTTGTGGTGGCGCCGATTGTGCAGTATCTCGGCGTCCGTGTGGAACTGTCGGCGTCAGCATTTTTGATTGCCCTCGTGTTTGCTGTGGGAACAGGAACGATCTTCGGATTTTATCCGGCGTATAAGGCGTCCAATCTGGTTCCGGTGGAGGCACTTGGTGCGGAATAAATAATTGAAAAGAGGTTTGGCATGATAAAGAAGAAAGCGGTGGCGGGCGGCATTGTGGCGCTTGCAGCAGTGCTCGGCGGCGGAGGCATTTTCGCATGGACCCGCAGGATAGAAGATACGGAGACACTGGCGGATAATCAGAAATATGTATATGCCTATGTGACCAGCATCGAGGGAAATGAATTGACATATGTGGAAGTCGACGAATCGGTGGTGGAGGCATATCTTGCAAGCAGCACGGAAAACACCGAGAATGCAGAAAAAGGCGGAGATGGCTCGGGGGCGCCTGGAGGAAGCGATGGATCAGGGGCACCTGGAGGAAGTGATGCCGCAGGAGCGTCTGGAGATGGTTCGGGGGCGCCTGGCGGGATGTCGCGGGGAACTTCCGGAACAGATGATAGCACGGAGACGTCGGACGGGATGTCACAGGGAATTTCCGGAACGGATGATAGCATGGAGATGTCGGACGGGATGCCGCAAGGGACTTACGGAACGGATGATAGCACGGAGATGTCGGAAGTGATGCTGCAGGGAGAAAATGGTGGCATGCCGGGCGATGCAGCATTGGATGGAACAGGAAGTAATGGCGGAGGAGCACCGGGCGGAAATGGCGGCATGAGCGGTGAAAGTGTGACAACATTGATTCCGGTCAGCACGGTGGTGCACACCACGGCAGGCACCGAGACGACGTTTCAGCGGCTGGCGGCTGGCGATCTGCTGAAGCTTCTGATAGAGACCAGCGAAGACGGTGAGGAGGTTATTATAGAGATATGGATGCAGTGACGGATATGGAGTCGGCGATCTGCGCGGTCACAAAAGCAGAAAGTATAGAAAATACAGATGTAATCAAAATGAGAAATATCAACAAATCCTACCGCATGGGAACGCAGTCCCTCCATGTGCTCAAAGATGTGTCGCTGACCGTAAAGCAGGGAGAATATCTTGCCATTTTGGGTCCTTCCGGTTCCGGAAAAAGTACGCTCATGAATATCATCGGGTGCATGGATGTGATGGACAGCGGAAACTATCTGCTGGATGGCGTGGCAATCGAACAGGCGAAGGAAAAGGAACTGGTAAAAATCCGGAATCAGAAAATAGGTTTCATTTTTCAGAAATATCATCTGATTCCGACCTACAACGTGCTGCAGAATATCGTTATGCCGCTTCTGATGCGCGGAATGGCGCTTGCGGAAGCGCAGGAGGCGAGTATGGATACGATTGACATGCTCGGGCTCTCACAGCGTATCGGACATAAGCCCAATGAGCTTTCCGGTGGTCAGCAGCAGCGCGTGGCGATTGCGCGTGCGCTGGTCGGAAAACCGGCTATTCTACTTGCAGATGAGCCGACAGGCGCGCTCGATGTGAACAGTGGAAAAGAGGTATTGAAGCTTTTTAAAAATCTGAATCAGATGGGAAATACTATTGTGATGATTACCCATGATCTGAATGTGGCAAAACATGCGGGGCGTGTGGTAAGAATTGTGGACGGTGAGATCTATGAAAACTGATTCCAGAGCGGTTGCAGTAGGAAAATGAGGTTATAAAAAACTGATTTTGGGAGGATGCAGCAGAAAATGAGGTTATAAAAACTGCATTTTGGGGCATTTTTGCGGGTCTGAGAGATACATTTTGCCATCTGAGACAGGTTTTTGACTATTTCGCGGGTCCGAGAGACATTTTTCGGCATCTGGGACCTGTTTTACCATTTTACATTGGTGTTATGTCGACCATTCTGCTGTTTTGCGGGTCTGGGAGATACATTTTGTCATCTGAGACCCGTTCTTGACTATTTCGCGGGTCTGAGAGCTGCTTTTTTGCGTCTGAGACCCGTTTTACTCTTTTATACTGTTGTTATGTCAACTATTCTGTCATTTTGCGGGTCTGAGAGCACGTTTTTGCGTGCATAGACCCGAATCCACGGTTTGTAACATAATGTTCGCGGAGACAAAAGTGAGCATGAAGCAAAGACGGATGCGCATGCTTACGTGTAGCGGACGGATATGTTCCATGCGAACGCGCTTGCATGGAATTGCCGCAATAAGCATATTGCGCCCTGCTTTGATAAGTAATATTATTAGAAATCCCCAAGTGTGTTTGTAATAATATTACACGTCACCCAGAAGAGGTCTAGGATTATTGCGATAATTCCTTTTGCCGGGGTATCGTTGATGTATGATATAATGAATCCTATCGGATTCATATTAGAAGTTCCTGCGGAACTTCGGATGCGCAGAAAGCAGCGCAAAAAAAGATGATATAATGAATCCTGACGGATTCATATTGTGCGCAGAAAGCAGTGCAGACACAGAATCGCATTTACAGTAATTCATTGACAGTGCAAAGAGAGGAAAGAATGACAAACGAACAGATACATGATTTTTTAGAGAAACATGCGGAAAAGCAGTTCAAAGATTTTACCAGCAGCCTGATTCCGGGGACAGATTCGATTCTGGGAGTGCGGCTTCCGGTGCTGCGCTCGCTGGCGAAGCAGCTCGCAAAGGAAGACTGGAGAACTTATCTTAAGGAGGCACGTGATGACAGCTACGAGGAGATCATGCTGCAGGGACTTGTGATTGGCTACGTGAAAGCGGAGATGGAGGAGCTTTTGGAATATGCCGCAGCGTTTATTCCGAAAATCCACGACTGGTCAGTCAATGATGGGTTTTGTTCTACATTTAAGATTGCCCGAAAGCACCGGGCAGAGGTGTGGGATTTTTTGATGCAATACTGCGCGTCTAAGAGTGAATTTGAACAGCGGGTGGTGGCAGTGATGCTGATGGATCATTTTCTGGTGCCTGAATATATTGACCGTGTGCTCGCTGTATATAACAGCCTGAAGCATGAGGGCTATTATTGCAAAATGGGAGTTGCATGGGGAATTGCAACTGCCTATGCAAAATTTCCGCAGGAGACCCATGCATTTCTGCTGGAAAATGAACTGGATGATTTTACCTATAATAAGGCAATTCAGAAAATGCTGGAGTCATACCGTGTAGGTGCGGAGGACAAAGAAATGCTGCGTGGTATGAAGCGGAAAGCGACTAACAGAAAGAATGCCGCCAAGCCCGGGCGGTAAGAATCCTAAAAACCCTAAAAAACCTAAAAAACTAAAAAACCGAGTCATCTGCTTTAGATGTGAAGCCCCTGGAACCCACCCCAACCCGCCACGCCGGAATATGGGAACGGTATATCGGAGCACGATGCGAAAATCTCTTGCAGAAAACCTGCAGAATGGAAACGGAAAGAATTGCAACGCCGGTTGTGCATATGTTATACTTAACATATGCAGAAACGACGCCGGATTTGGGGTATGATAGTAACGGCGGGCAAAGGCTGCAAAAAATGGTTGCCACAGGAAGTGGCGGATTGGAGGAGCATATGGCAAGGTTTACGTTACCGCGCGATCTGTATCACGGAAAGGGAGCGCTGGAGGCTTTAAAGGATTTTGAGGGAAAGCGCGCGATGATCTGTGTCGGCGGAGGTTCCATGAAGCGTTTTGGATTTCTGGATCGCGCAAAGCAGTATCTGGAAGAAGCAGGAATGGAAGTCTGTCTGTTTGAGGGAATTGAGCCTGATCCATCGGTGGAGACGGTGATGAAGGGCGCCAAGGCAATGGAAGAATTCAAGCCGGACTGGATCGTGGCGATGGGCGGCGGTTCTCCGATTGATGCGGCAAAGGCAATGTGGATCAAGTATGAATATCCGGACATTACGTTTGAAGATATGTGCAAGGTATTCGGAATTCCGAAACTCCGCAAAAAGGCACATTTCTGCGCGATCTCTTCCACATCCGGAACGGCGACGGAAGTGACGGCATTTTCCATCATTACGGATTATGAAAAAGGAATCAAATATCCGATTGCAGATTTTGAGATTACGCCAGATGTGGCGATCGTGGATCCTGAGCTTGCAGAGACGATGCCGCAGAAGCTGGTAGCGCATACCGGTATGGATGCGATGACGCATGCCATCGAGGCGTATGTTTCCACGGCGAACTGTGATTTTACCGATCCGCTTGCCCTGCATGCGATCAAGATGATTCAGAGAGATCTTGTGGGCTCTTATAACGGAGATATGGAAAAACGTGATTCTATGCACAATGCACAGTGTCTGGCCGGTATGGCATTTTCCAATGCACTGCTTGGAATCGTCCATTCGATGGCTCACAAGACGGGTGCTGCATTTGCAGATTACGGCGCACATATCATTCACGGTGCAGCAAACGCCATGTATCTGCCGAAGGTCATCGCATTCAACGCCAAGGATGAGACCGCGAAAAAGCGCTACGGCGAGATCGCGGATTTTATGGGACTGGGCGGAGGTACGCTGGACGAAAAAGTGGCGCTCCTCATTACATATCTGCGCGGCATGAATGATGATCTTAAGATTCCGCACTGTATCAAGAATTACGGCGCGGACAGTTATCCGACTGAGCAGGGATTTGTGCCGGAGGAAGTATTCTTAGAGAGACTGCCGGAGATTGCAGCAAATGCAATTCTGGATGCCTGCACAGGATCGAATCCGCGTCAGCCGAGCCAGGAAGAGATGGAAAAACTGTTAAAATGCTGCTACTACGATACAGAGGTCGATTTCTAGGAGAGCTTTAAGAAAGCAGCGCAAAAAAGAGGATAGAACAGAGGGTGCACATGCGTGCCGGAAATCCGGCACTCGCATGCACCCTCTGTTTTTATCTGCCGGCGAAAACAAATTTCGTTTTTTGCCAGCAGTCCGATCAATTCCCGATCATGCAAAACATTTCTGCCCAGCCGCCCCAATTTCCCGCCCGGTTGTCCCAATTTCCGGGCAGCAAAACATTTCTGAACAGTCAAACCAATTTTCTGCCCAGCCGCCCCAATTTCTGGGCAGCGGGAAATTTTCCGAAATAACGAACCATATTCCCAACAGAAAAAGTCGAACTGCAGCCGGAAAATTTGTGAACAGAAGGAAACGAAAATGATATTTTACCGGTATAATACACGTTTGTCCGTCGCATACTAAGGAAAAGTCTTACGAAAGGAAGCAGTGATATGGAGATACAGGTCGGGAAGCAGAGCCTCGCGTTTGCGGAGGCTCCTTACATCATAAGCAGTGCAAGTATTGTTGGGAAAAAAGAGAGCGAAGGACCGCTCGGGAACCGTTTCGACGTGGTGGGCGAGGATGACAAATTCGGCCAGAATACCTGGGAGGAGGCGGAGAGCACCCTGCAGAAGGAAGCATTTACGCTGGCGGTCGGGAAGGCAGGCTTGAAAACCGAGGACATCCGCTATCTGTTTTCGGGAGATCTGCTCGGGCAGAATATTGCGACATCCTTCGGACTCATGGACTATCAGGTGCCGCTGTTCGGGCTTTATGGAGCGTGCAGCACCTGCGGCGAAGCACTCTCATTGGGCGCGATGTGTGTGGCGGCTGGGTATGCAGATTATGTTGTGGCGATGACGTCGAGCCATTTTGCCAGCGCGGAAAAACAGTTCCGTTTTCCGCTGGAATATGCCAATCAGCGCCCAAAATCAGCGACGTGGACGGTCACGGGGAGCGGTGCTTACGTGCTTGGGAAAAAAAGAAGCAAGGCGCGCATCACGGGGATCACGACCGGTAAGATCGTTGATTACGGCATCAAGGATTCGATGAATATGGGAGCGGCCATGGCACCTGCTGCCAGTGATGTGATCTGCCGCCACCTGTCAGATTTCGGAAGGAACGTGACGGATTACGATAAGATCATTACCGGCGATCTCGGAAAAGTCGGGCAGGAGATTCTCTGGGATCTGACGAGGACTGGAGGGTATGACATCAGCAGCATCCACACCGACTGCGGGATTGAGATCTACGATGCAGACAAACAGGGAACGGGCGCCGGCGGTTCCGGCTGCGGGTGTGCGGCAGTGACGCTCTCGGCACATTTTATGCGGCAGATCGAGGAAGGAAAATGGAAAAGAATCCTGTTTGTCCCGACGGGAGCGCTGCTCTCGACGGTTTCCTTTAATGAGGGAATGACGGTGCCGGGAATTGCACATGCGGTCGTCATCGAGCATGCGGGATAGAAAGGGGGAAATGCTATGGATTATGTCAATGCATTCTGGGTTGGCGGGTTGATCTGCGCGCTGGTGCAGATTTTAATGGAAAAAACAAAAATGCTTCCGGGGCGCATCATGGTGCTTCTGGTGTGTCTTGGCACACTGCTTGGAGCGATACAGGTCTATGAACCGTTTGTGAAATTCGCGGGTGCGGGTGCCAGCGTACCGCTGCTCGGTTTCGGAAATGTATTGTGGAAGGGAGTAAAAGAGGCAGTGGATCAATATGGCTTCCTTGGAATTTTCATGGGAGGCTTTCAGGCAAGCGCGGTGGGCATATCAGCGGCGCTGGTGTTTGGCTATCTGGCAAGCCTGATTTTCCAGCCGAAAATGAAGAAATAAATGTTTGCGTATTGGTACATCTGGTAGTAGAATCTTAATCATAAAAAGCGTGATAGGGGGGGAGACTGCCATGGATGAGAACGCACTGCGCGCAGCCGGAATCGATTACGATGCCGCATTGGCACGTTTTATGGGAAAGCAGGCGATTTATGAAAAATATCTGCGAAAGCTGCCGGAGGATGCACACATGGATGCGGCGTGGACGGCATTCGAGCAGCAGGATGATGCGGAGTTGTTGGAGCAGGTGCATGCCATAAAAGGATTGACCGGAACGCTGGGGATTACGGGACTTTTTGAGCAGAGCACGGCGATTGTTGCGCTCTTACGTGCAGGAACGCACGAAGGGTTGCAGGAGAAAATGACGTCATTAAAACAGGAGTGGGACCGCGTCTGTGAGACGATCCGGCAGGCGTAGCCTGCCTGCGGATTGCCGGATTCTGTGAGCTGACTCTAAAAGATTCTAGTGAAACGGACAGAAATAGTCCGGATGTCTGGAGATGATCTCGGTGCTTGCATTAAAGCCGTCGTAGATATGATGGGAAACTACATCCGAAAGCCCCTCATAATCCCGCGAGGAGATACACGACCAGATTTTGATGTGGTCGTTGTACAGCCGCAGCAGATTGTCGCGGTCGCCCAGATTCAAAAAGGTGCGGAAGCGCTCGTACTGTGAACTCACGCCGGTCAGAAAATCCATGACGGTGCGTTTCCCGGCGAGCTCGTAGAGCGTTGTGTGGAACTCGTTATCGTTAATGATGAAGGCACGCCCGAGTTCCTCGGCGGGCAGATCCTGTTCCAGAAGTCCGCACTGGCGCTGTAACAGCAGACGGATGCGGAATTCCTGGGATTTATCGTACCCTGCGGTCAGATCTCTTAACACCGCCTGCTCTAAGGTCTCCCTCAGATAGAGAATGTCGGAGATCATGTTGAGGTCGATCAGGGAGACGAATGTACCGATGTGCGGGCGGACTTCCAGAAGCCCCTCGCGCTCAAGCATTTTAAAGGCATCCCGTACCGGGGTGCGCGATACATGGAACGCGGCGGCCGTGTCGATCTCGCTGATGGCAGATCCCGGCGGCAGTTCCAGATGAAGAATCTGTTCTTTTAAATCTTTATAAACGGCAACGGATGTGCCGGTATGTCTGGTTCCGTTCATAACATGCTCCTCTGTGGACAATTTGGTGTCCATTCTTACCATTCAAAATGTGAACATATTTCTAATATAAATCTCAATGGAACAAATTACAATCTATTTTTCAAAAGCCTGGGACATGCACCTTACATATGTATACATAGGATCGGGAAAAAACGGGAACGCTGTTTCTTGGGGCAGGATGAAAAATGGTGCAGGACAGTAGACGGAATCCTGGCGGATTTCGATAAAAAGTCCTTCTGGAACTTAAGACGCGCGGAACACGGCGCAAGAAGATGAAACAAGGAAAATCTGCCGGGAAATACACGCTTGTATACAACAGGAGAAAAAGCAGAACCTGCGGAAAAACCGGTGTAAATTGTGAATAATAGACAAAACAGATACAAAAAATTATACAAAACAGAAAAAAAGAAAGATGGATGTTGACGCTTGTATACAAGCATGATATAGTCAAGAAAAAGAAACAAAGAAACGTACATGGAGCAATATCATAGACATGTATACAAGCAAATATCACATGCGCGGAAAGGACCTTCCGCAGAACGGAGGAAACTATGAAATTATCATTTCGCTGGTATGGACCAGATGACAAGGTGACACTGGAGAACATCCGTCAGATCCCGGGAATGCACTCGATCGTAACGGCTGTGTATGACGTTCCGGTCGGAGAGGTGTGGAGCGAGGAGAGCATCGCAGCACTGAAAAAGCAGGTGGAGGATGCCGGACTTCATTTTGAAGTCATCGAGAGTATTCCGGTACATGAGGACATCAAGCTTGGCAAGCCGAGCCGCGACCGCTACATCGAGAACTACTGCGAGAACATCAGACGTGTGGCAAAAGCCGGAGTGAAGTGCATCTGCTACAATTTCATGCCGGTATTTGACTGGACGAGAACACAGCTTGACCACGTGCTGCCGGACGGCTCGACCTCCCTGGTATATTATCAGGAGCAGGTAGATGCTGTGAATCCGCTGCAGAGTGACAGTGATCTGACACTTCCGGGCTGGGATGCAAGCTACACCAGAGAAGAGTTAAAGCAGGTGGTTGCAGAATACAACGCAATGTCTGAGGATGATCTTTGGGACAATCTGAAGTATTTCCTGGAGAGAGTCATTCCGGTTGCAGCGGAGTGCGGCGTCAACATGGCAATCCACGAGGACGATCCGTGCTGGAGCATTTTCGGACTTCCGCGCATCATCACCTGCGAGAAAAACATTGATCGTTTCCTCGGTCTTGTGGATGATCCGCACAACGGCATCACACTGTGCACCGGCTCCCTCGGCTGCTCGAACAAGAACGATGTGGTGAAGATGGCGGCAAAATATGCGGCAATGGGAAGAATTCATTTTGCACATCTGCGCAACGTTGCAGTGCTTGAGAATGGTTTTGAGGAGCGTGCACATCTCTCCAGCTGTGGCTCTCTGGATATGTATGCGATTGTGAAAGCGCTGCATGACAATGGATTTACCGGATATGTGAGACCGGACCACGGAAGAATGATCTGGGGCGAGACCGGAAGACCGGGCTACGGACTCTATGACCGTGCGCTTGGAGCAACCTATATCAACGGATTATTTGAGGCTGTGGAGAAGGCTTCAAAGGAAAAATAAATATCAGAAAAATAGAAATCAGGAGGAAGACGAACATGAAGTTACCATTTCAGATTGATCTGACAGGCAAGGTGGTTGTTGTGACAGGTGCGGGCGGAGTCATCTGCTCCGTGCTTGCGGAGGCAATGGCAATGACCGGCGCAAAGGTAGCGCTGCTCGACTTAAATGAGGATGCGGCAAAAAAGCATGCGGATGACATTACGGCAAAGGGCTATATTGCAAAGGGATACAAGTGCAACGTGCTTGAGAAAGCGAGCGTACAGGCGGCGAGAGACCAGATCGCTGCGGACTTCGGAACCTGCGATATCTTAATCAACGGTGCCGGTGGCAACAACCCGAAAGCGACGACCGACGACGAGTATTTTGTGCCGGAGGATCTCGGACAGATGAAGACATTCTTTGACCTGGATGCGGACGGTGTCTCTTTTGTATTCAGCCTGAACTTCATGGGTACCCTGATTCCGACACAGGTATTTGCGCTTGATATGGTCAACAAAAAAGGTGCGAGCATCATCAACATTTCCTCGATGAACGCTTACACACCGTTGACGAAGATTCCGGCATACTCCGGTGCAAAAGCGGCAATTTCCAACTTTACCGAGTGGCTTGCAGTGCATTTTTCAAAGGTGGGTATCCGCTGCAATGCGATCGCACCGGGATTTTTCTCCACACAGCAGAATGCAAAGCTTCTGTTCAATGAGGATGGGACACCGACAGCCAGAACCGGCAAGATTTTAAACAATACGCCGATGGACCGTTTTGGTGAGGTGGAGGAACTGATCGGTTCCGTCCTGTTCCTGGCATGTGAGGAGGCAAGCGGATTTGTCAATGGCGCATGTATTCCGATCGATGGAGCATTTGCGGCATACTCCGGCGTATAAAAGCTTGCAAAGGAGCCGGAAGAGGCGGCAATACATGAGGTGGAACAATGGGGTATTTTGATTTTCAGAAAAAAAGTGATTGTATCGTGTGCATTGACAGCGACGGCTGTGCGATGGACACGATGGAAGTAAAGCACAGAACCTGCTTCGGACCGCAGTGGATCAAAACATTCGGACTGACGGAGTATGAAGCGGAGTGCATGGAGCTTTGGCTTTCTATCAACCTCTACTCCATCACGCGCGGCATCAACCGGTTCAAGGGACTGGCGCTGGCGCTCGCGGAGGTGGAGAAGAGAGGTCTCGGTAACATCGAGGGACTTGCGGAGTACGAGGCATGGACAAAAGAGGCGAAGGAGCTCTCCAACCCGGCGCTGCTTGCGGTGACGCAGAAGAGTGATAACCCGTGTTTTGAAAAAGCGCTGCTCTGGAGCATCCGCACCAACCGCGCGATCCATGCGCTTCCGGCAGAGGACCGACCGTTTCCGAATGTGAAGTCTGCGATGGATGCGATGGCAAAACAGGCAGATCTGGCGGCGGTGTCGTCCGCGAACCGGGAGGCGGTCGAGGCGGAATGGGGCAGACATCATCTTGCCGAAGACTGCAGTACGCTTCTGACGCAGGAGGCGGGAACCAAGGCTTTCTGCATCGGTGAATTGAGAAAAATGGGGTATGAGCCCGGGCGGATTCTGATGGTCGGCGATGCACCGGGAGACCGGGACGCGGCAGAGAAAAACGGTGTCCGGTTCTATCCGATTCTGGTCGGACATGAGGGGGAGAGCTGGAAACGCCTTTTAGAGAAGGCGTTTCCAAAACTTCTTGCGGGAAGCTTTGATGCGAAATATCAAAAGGAACTGAATCAGGCATTTGAGCAGAATCTCGGTGTTCATGCCGATTCGGAGTGAGAAAGAGAGGGATATTTTAATTATGGTAGATATGAAAGCAAAACCGTTTTACCTGTCCGAAGAGGACTGTAAATGGGTGGAAGAGACCATCGCGGGTATGACGACCGAGGAGAAGATCGGTCAGCTTTTCTTCAATATGGGATCTTCCAGAGACGAAGAGTATCTGAAGATGACGGTGGACAAGTACCACATCGGCGGTATCCGCTACAACCCGGCAACCGGTGCCGAGGTGCGTGAGCAGAACCGGATTCTTCAGGAGAACAGCAAGATTCCGCTTATCATTGCATGCAACACGGAGAATGGCGGCAACGGCGCCTGCACCGACGGAACCATGATCGGCCAGCAGACCAAGATCGGTGCGACAAGAGACGCCAGATACGCGTACGAGCTCGGCCGTATGTCCAACAAAGAGGCGGCGGCGATCGGGTGCAATCTCTCCTTTGCCCCGGTCAGCGACATCCTCTACAACTGGGAGAACCCGGTCATCGGACTGCGCACCTATGGAAACGATGTGGACCGCGTGTGCGAGATGACGAAGGCGTATATGGACGGCGCACACACCAATGAGGGATTCTGCTGTGCCGCGAAGCATTTTCCGGGCGACGGACTGGACTTCCGCGACCAGCACGTGGCAGACAGCGTCAATGACATGAGCTGTGAGGAGTGGGATGCAAGCTATGGAAAAGTATACCAGAACCTCATTGACAACGGTCTGGAAGCCATCATGGCAGGACACATTATGCAGCCTGCGTACACCAGACATTTTAACCCGGGCATCAAGGACGAGGACATCATGCCGGCAACCCTTTCGCCGGAGCTGATCGAGGGACTTCTGCGCGGAAAGCTTGGTTTCAACGGTATGGTGCTGACCGATGCTTCCCACATGGTCGGACTGACCTGCTGTATGAAGCGCAGCGAGATGCTTCCGCACACGATTGCAGCCGGTGTCGATATGTTCCTTTTTTTCAATGAGATGGATGAGGATTTTGCAAGCATGATGGCGGGCTATGAGAACGGCATCATCACCGAGGAGCGTTTAAATGACGCCCTGCACCGCATTCTTGCGCTGAAAGCACACATGGGACTGCACAAAAAAGCGAAAAATGAGATCGTTCCTCCGGTGGAGGTGATGGAGCAGGTCGTTGGCTGCGAAGAGAACAAGGCGATGGCAAGAGAAATCTCCGAGAAAGGAATCACTCTCGTAAAATACAAGGACGAGGATGTGCTTCCGATGATCCCGAGCCGTTACAAGCGCATCATGATCGTCTCCGTCAGCGGATTATCCGCGGGCGTGATGGGAACCATGATGGCAAAATATATGGGCGGCGGCAAGAAGAGCCCGGCAGAGCGTCTGCGTGATAAGCTGATTGAGAAGGGCTTTGACGCATTTATCTACGAGAGTCCACTCGACGCATTTGCAAAGCGCGCTGCGGCAGGAGAAAAAGTGGACATCAATATGTACTTTGCCGGGAAGACGCCGATCAAGGAGTTCGTCGAAAATCAGGATCTGATCATCACACTGGTGGACATTGCAGGCGGTTTCCAGCCGGTGGCAAGACCGGGCTTTGGCATGAGCAAGGGCGGCGGAGAGATCCCATGGTACGTTCATGAACTTCCGGTTATCGTGATCGGATGCGGACAGCCGTTCGTACTGGCAGACATTCCGCAGGCGAGAACGTATATCAACACTTACGACAGTGCGGATCAGACGTTTGATGCGCTCATCGAGAAGCTGATGAGCGGCAGCGACGCATTTATCGGAGAGGATCCGGTGGATGCCTACTGCGGACTGTGGGATACGCACCGGTAGGAAGCTTACGCAAAAGGATCAGGATATACAGGCACTTGGGTCGTAATGACCCGGGTGCCTTTTTTAGAGGTAATCTGATTGAGCATATGGATATGAAGTGCTATACTAACAGTGATAAGAAGAGAAAGCTGTTTTTCATATTGTCATAAAGGAGAGCTTGCTTATGATGGCGGATGAAAAAATCAAAAATTACAGTGAACTCGAGTTTGTCGTATTTTGTATTGAAAATGTAGCGGCAAAACTGGGGATGAATGCAGAGCGTGTGTATCAGGCGTTTACCGAAAAAAGTGATATTCTGAGCGGTTATATTGTGCCGGAATATGAAGTGCTGCATACACAGAGCCGGGAATATATCGTAGATGATCTTATTGATGTGATGAAAGAAAGGGGCGTGGAAGTATGATTCTCTACCATGGTTCTTTTGGAAAAGACACGACAGATTATGATCTTGTTGTTGGTGGTGTTGCCAATGATAAGGTATTCAATACGGTGGAATTGTTTTTTGATGGATTGATTGATAAGGCGGAGGCTATCAAACGTCTGCGTTATGAAAAACCGAATGTGCAAATTTGTTTCCGCACAGAGAGAGCACTGTCTCTCCTGCATTTTGAAGGGAGTGAAATTGTATGACAGCAAATCCGATTTTACTTCAAAAAAAATATAGCCGTGTCATTGCGTGTTTTGCAAAACGGCAGGGAATTTCACTGGATGCGGCATTGAAGTTCTTTTATCATTCCGAGGTATATCAACTGATCCGTGATGGCGTATCGGATATGCACTGTATGAGTGATGTGTATCTGGCAGAAGAACTGGAGCAGGAATACGCGGGCAAAATGCTGGATGCCAAGGGTGGAAAATGATTTGCCATTACCGTTTTCATGCGCTTTTCTCTTGCAAGTGCCAGCATAAGCAAAAAACGAGGCAAACCTTTGCGGTTTGCCTCGTTTTCATAAAATCCAACGGAAATACATATCCTACAGATACTTCTTGATCTCCTCGATCAGTGCGGTATACTCTTCATCCGAGAGGAACTTCTGCTGCGGATTCATAGCGAAGACGCCGCCCCACTCATACTCGTCCGTATACTTCGGAACGAGGTGGAAGTGCAGGTGATGGCCGGTATCGCCATAAGCGCCGTAGTTCACTTTCTGCGGATGGAATGCCTGATGCAATGCCTCGGCAACATGGTTGATGTCCTCGATGTAAGCGGCACGTTCCTCGGCGGTCAGCTCCGTGATCTCACTCACGTGCTTCTTGTGTGCAACGATGACACGTCCCTTGTGGCTCTGCTCCTTAAAAAGATATACCTTGGAGGAAGGAAGTTCACAGATCTTGATGCCGAATGCGGCTACCAGATCACCTTCCATGCAATATGCGCAATTCTGATCTGTCATGATGTTCTCCTTATTTCTGGTTGAAGTGTACAGCGAATCCGGCGATCTCATCCTTTAAGTAAGCAACGGTAAGCTCACCCTTGTCATTGTATTTGAAGGAAGACTCATCGAAAGCAAAGCCTCTCTTCTCCAGATGATAGATGGCACGATCCAGATAATTTGTCTGGATGCAGATGTGACCGTGTGTTCCGCGTCCCGGATTCTTCATCATCTCGATTAAGGAACCAACGAACATGGAGCTGTTGCCAACCTTGACATCCTGTCCAAGTAAAGTTGCGAACTTTGCGGACTCGGTGGAAGCAACTTCCTCAGATGCATTGTTGACGCCGACATGCAGGAGCTTGAAGCCAAGCATGGTAGCAACTGCCTCTTTGGTGAGAGCGGTGATGCCTGCCCAGTCCTTTGCTGCGATCATGTCTTTGTTTACCATCCAGGAACCGCCGCATGCGATGATCTTCTTGAAATCAAGATAGTTCGTCAGGTTCTTAGCGTTGATACCGCCGGTCGGCATGAATTTCATCTTGGTGTACGGAGCAGCCATGGATTTAATCATGTTCAGTCCGCCAGCAGCCTCTGCCGGGAAGAATTTTACAACCTCAAGACCAAGCTCGATTGCAACTTCCACGTCGCTCGGGTTTGAGCAGCCAGGAGTTACCGGGATACCCTTGTCCACGCAGTATTTTACAACCTTCGGGTTTAAGCCCGGGCTGACGATGAACTTCGCACCTGCGTTTACCGCACGGTCAACCTGCTCGGTGGTAAGAACGGTACCTGCGCCGACTAACATCTCCGGGAACTGCTCGGACATGATGCGGATGGACTCCTCAGCAGCAGCGGTACGGAAGGTAACCTCAGCACACGGAAGACCGCCGTCACATAAAGCCTTTGCCAGAGGTGCGGCATCCTCTACATGGTCCAGTGCGATGACCGGGATAATACCAATCTTGGAAAACTCTTCTAATACTTTGTTCATGATTCTTCTCCTTTTACTTATCATTCATGTTCCACAATGTGGAACTATGTTTCATGTAATGGTACGAAATTATTATAACATGTGGAAAAACCTTGTCAACCGATTCAAGAAACAAAATCATGTATTTTCCATAAAACAAAACACCGGGACAGCGGAGATTCCGGAGTTGACTTTCGGGCGGCGGTCATGATATGATAACAAGGTCGTTCCGTAATACGGAACGGCAGATTGAATGATGAAACTGACTGAGATACAGCATGGGAGATACTATGGCAGAAGAGAGAGAAGCGAAAAATCCGGTACAGTCGGCAGAGCGTATTTTTCAGGTGATGGAGACGCTTGCGGACCACGGGGAGATGGGACTGATGGAACTTAGCACGGCGCTGGATCTGCACAAGAGCACCGTACACAGACTGTTAATGTCTCTCATTTATATGGGATACGCAAAGCAGGATGAGGCGACGCAGAAATATATGCTTTCCTACAAGGTGGTCAACATGGCGGGAAAGATTCTCGAGCGGATGGATATTCTGCAGGTGGCAAAGCCGTATATGGAACGTCTCTCGGATCTGTCCGGGGAAGCGGTGCATCTGGTGCAGCGCGAGGGCAATCATATCTTATATATATACAAGATTGAGGCGAAGGTCGGAACGATCCGCATGGTATCCCATGTGGGAATGGTACATCCGATGTACTGCTCCGGTGTCGGCAAAGCGATCATGGCGACGCTTCCGGACGAGGAAGTCAAAAAGATCTGGAATGAGAGCATTATTGAGAAAAAGACGGACAAGACGATCACGGATTTCTCGCAGATGCAGGAAGTGTTGGAGGAAGTGCGGCAGAATGGCTATGCGCTGGACGATGAGGAGAACGAAAAGGGCGTCCGCTGCATCGCAGCCTGCCTGCACGGCTACCAGAAAGAGGTAAAATACGCGTTCAGTATCTCCGGACCGACCAGCCGTATGACGAGAGAGCGCGTTAAGGAACTTGCGGTGGATGTGAAAAAAGTACAGGAAGAACTGTCGAGAGAGCTTGGCTATTACAAATCTTAAGATTGAATTTTTTAAATTAAAATTCAAAAGAAAAGCAGCGTCCACGGGAATAAAAGGAAAGTGTCAGGGTCATACTATCCTTGAAAACAGAAGTGATTCTGAGAAAAAGGAGAATATGACTATGAGAAAGTGGAGAACACTGCTCGCAGGACTGGTACTTACTTTCGCGGTGAGCGCGATGGCTGCCTGCGGTACGAACAATGACAACGTCAATGACACGACGAACGGAACCGGCACGGAGAGCACCGTAGACGGAACCGGCACAGAGAATACGGTAGGTGGAACCGGTACAACCAACGGCACGAACAATGGCAATGCGAACGGTACAACCAACGATACGGTTAATGGAACCGGTACAATGGATGGCACAAACGGTACGAACACAGATAACGGTACGTTAGACAACAATGGCACGGGTACGACAGACGGAACAGGTAATGTTGTGGACGACGTGGTAGACGGTGTCGGTGAGGCTGGAAAGGATGTCATCAACGGAGTGGAGAACGGCGTGGATGATCTGACCGGCAATGACAACAATAGCAACGGAACCACAGATAATAACGGAAACGGCAGATAGAGCGCGTTTTACGGATAAGGGAAATAGAGAATGGCGAAAGCAAAAGAGGCTTTCGCCATTTTTGGTGAATTCCTAAAATAACTATGAAATCTCCGTAATTTCCTTGTGATTAAACAATGTTTGCATTATAATGAACCTAAATTTCATGATAGAAAGCGAATAGGGGATATTAGTGTGAAAAATAAGATTTTTCACACGCAAGATTTGTGCTTCGCACAAACTTGAGATGCGCTTAGAAGCAGCGCAAGAATGGAGGATTAGTATGAATCACAATGATTTCAGAGAGATTATAGATGACGCGCCGGAGACTGGCGCAGATACAAATACAGGAGCTGCCGGCGGCACACAGCCGGGAAGCGCGGATCACGGCGCGCCGGCGGGAAACGCGGATCACGGTGCGCAGACGGGAAGCGGGGCGCCCCATGCAGAAGATGCGACGGAGCATGAGAGCACATCAGGCACCGGAGAGGTAATGCAGAGCTCCGCTTCAGATGACGCAGACCAGAATCAGGATACAGAGTATGAGGACATCTGCTATATCTGCAGACGCCCGGAGCATATTGCGGGGAAGATGATCCGCATTCCGAACAACATCTGCATCTGCCAGGACTGTATGCAGAAGACGTTCGACAGCATGAACGGAAGCGGCTTTTCCATGGATGATATGATGAATATGAACATGGGAAGAATTCCGAACATCAGCATGATTAACCTGTCGGATCTGCAGGGCGGAATGCCGAACAATCAGAAGCTGAAGAAGAAAAAGCCGAAGGCGCAATCGGAGCCGGTCATCGACATTAAGAAGATCCCTGCACCGCACAAGATCAAGGCATCGCTCGATGAATACGTGGTCGGACAGGAGCAGGCAAAAAAGGTGATGTCGGTTGCTGTCTATAATCACTACAAGCGGATTGCGGCGGATGAAAAGGACGGCGTGGAGATTGAGAAGTCCAACATGCTTATGATCGGACCGACCGGCTGCGGCAAGACATATCTGGTTAAGACGCTCGCACGGCTCTTGGATGTGCCGCTTGCGATCACGGACGCGACGTCGCTCACGGAGGCAGGTTACATAGGCGACGACATTGAGAGTGTAGTCAGCAAGCTGCTTGCGGCGGCGGACAATGATGTGGAGCGTGCGGAGCACGGCATCATTTTTATTGACGAGATTGATAAGATTGCCAAGAAGCGCAACACGAACCAGCGGGATGTCAGCGGAGAATCCGTACAGCAGGGAATGTTAAAGCTTTTAGAGGGTGCCGAGGTCGAGGTGCCGGTGGGAGCCAGCAGCAAAAACGCGATGGTGCCGATGACGATGGTCAACACGAAGAATATCCTGTTCATCTGCGGCGGAGCATTTCCGGAGCTGGAGGAGATCATCAAGGAGCGACTGAATCAGGAGGCTTCGATCGGATTCCGCGCGAAGTTAAAGGATGAGTACGACAAGGACGAGAAGCTGCTCTCCAAGGTTACGGTGGAGGATGTGCGCAAGTTCGGTATGATCCCGGAGTTTTTGGGACGTCTGCCGATCCTGTTTACACTAGAGCCGCTCTCGGAGGATACGCTGGTGCGGATTCTACAGGAGCCGAAGAATGCGATCTTAAAGCAGTATGAGAAGCTTCTCGCCATGGACGAGGTCAAGCTGGCGTTCGATGAGGATGCGCTGCGCGCGATCGCACACAAGGCGAAAGAGAAGAAGGTGGGAGCGCGTGCGCTCCGCGCGGTGATAGAGGAATTCATGCTGGATATCATGTATGAGATTCCGAAGGACGACAACATCGGCATGGTCACGATCACGAAGGACTATGTGGAGAAGAAGGGCAGCCCGGTCATCACACTGCGCGGCTGCATCGGTATTGGGAGTACGGAGAATCCGCAGATTGCAGCCAGCAACTAATAATATGGAATAAATAGTTACACTCCGGCATCTATTGTTAAGAAAGCAATGGATGACCGGAGTTTTTTATGCCAAATTGCATGGAGCAGGTATATTCAGAGGAGTATTATGATTTTTTGATTCCGTACGGGGTGGAGGCAGAGGTTCCGTCCACGCCCGGATGCGTGCAGCGCATCGCGGAGGATTACGACATTTTTTTCTACCCGCGAGAGGGACTGCCGCCGCTTTCTATCGGGAATTATACCTACACGGCGATACCAAAATGCTACGCACTGCTCGATACGACGGCGCTCGATGCATCGGGAATCACCCGGCTGCAGAATCAGCCGGTGCTTGCGTTAAAAGGCGAAGGGGTCCTGGTGGGCATCATCGATACCGGCGTAGATTACACAAACCCGCTGTTCCGGTATTCGGACGGCAGCAGCAGAATCCTGCGGATCTGGGATCAGACGGTACAGGACGGAACGCCGCCGGAGGGAATTCTGTACGGTGCAGAGTACCGCAAAGAGGAGATTGATGAAGCGCTGCAAGCAGAGCGGCCGTATGATGTGGTGCCGTCCCGCGATGAAAACGGGCACGGAACATTCGTGACGGGAGTCGTGTGCGGGGGAGAGGATATCCCGAACGGCTTTATCGGGGCGGTGCCAAACGCTGGGATTGCCGTTGTAAAGCTAAAAGAGGCAAAGCGTTATCTGCGGGAATTTTTCTTCGTGCCGGAGGGAGTGCCTGCCTATCAGGAGACGGACCTGATGATGGCGGTATCCTATTTAAATGACGTTGCAAATGTGTTAAATATGCCGCTTGTGATCTGTCTTGCACTCGGCAACAGCATGGGGGGACACGGGACGGACGGCCCGCTGTCCAATTTCCTGAACTATATCAGCACCAGGCGGAGACGCTCGATTGTGACAGCAACGGGAAACGAGGCGAACACCAGGCACCATTTTCAGGGGGCGATCCGCCGTGAGATGGAATATGAGGATGTGGAGATCAGCGTGGAGCAGGATATGGCGGGCTTTTTCATAGAGCTGTGGGCGGGCGCGCCGGAACTGTACACGATATCTGTGATCTCGCCGACGGGCGAACGGCTTCCGAAAGTGCCGCTGCGTTCCGGTGTCTCCCAGACCTTCCGGTTTGTCTTTGAGGGGACGACCGTGTCGGTGGATTACCGTATCGAGACAAAGGAGACGGCAAACCAGTTGATCTATCTGCGCTTTTCGGATGTGCGCAAGGGGCTTTGGATTGTGCGGGTTTATCCGGAAAATCTTGTGAGCGGCAACTATAACATGTGGCTCCCGATGCAGAAGCTTACGGACGGAAATGTGATTTTTCTAAGATCCAATCCGGACACGACGCTCACTGCGCCGGGGACAGCGGCACAGGTCATCACGGTCGGCGGGTACCAGGTTTCCAACAACAGCATGTATGCGGATTCCGGGCGCGGCTACACGGTGGCGGGTGAGATCAAGCCGGACTTTGCGGCACCTGCGGTGAATGTATATGGACCGGGGCTGCGCCAAAATTATGTGACCTACACGGGAACCAGCGCCGCGGCGGCGGTGACGGCAGGGGCGGTCGCGCAGATCATGCAGTGGGCGCTGGTGCAGCAGAACGATCCAGTGATGTCCAACGCCGCGATCAAAAATATGCTGATCCGCGGTGCAAAGCGCTCGGATGACAGGGGGTATCCGAACCGGGAGTGGGGATACGGTGCGCTGGATGTCTATCAGGCGTTTGAATATTTAAGACTGTAGAGAGAACAGAAGATGTGGGATGGAAAATTATTACAAAAACCGGAAATGGACGCAACCGTTTCCGGTTTTTTGCGTCTTATTATATGAAAGACAAAAAACTGGATGATAGAAAAGAGAGGGAGAAGCTTATGAGGAGAAAAGGAATGGAACGGGTGACGGCAGGTGTGCTTGCGGCAGTGATGGCAGTGGGGATGACAGGCTGTGCGAACGGCGGAATGTCCGGTGCAACCACCGATCTTACCGGACAATATGGGACCAAAGAGGACGGGAAGATGGAAGGAACCGGAGCAAACGGACAGACAGGACAGGCAGAAGATACAGGAACGGAGGATACTGCAATGGAAGAAAAAGATCTCGGTGCTATCAGGGAAGCATTTGAGTATTCCTATACGCAGTTTTCCTTAAATCTGCTGCGGGAGAGCAGAAAGCAGGTGCAGAACGGCGAGGACGCGAAGAATACGATGGTGTGTCCTCTTTCCGTGATGATGGCGCTCGAGATGGCGCGGACCGGAGCGGACGGCGACACGAAGCAGCAGATGGGAGCGGTTTTGTACCCGGGAATGTCGGCGGAGGATGGCAGTATGGTGCTTGGCAGGATCTGCAAGAGTCTGCCGGATGCAGAGGGCGCCAGATTCCACATGTCAGATTCGGTGTGGATGAAGACGGCGGACGATGCGTTTGTGCCGGATGAGGATTTCCTTGACACCGTGAAGACGGTGTATGACGCAGAGGTTTATGGCGCACCGTTTGACGAGACGACCTGCCGGGATATCAACCGCCTGGTGGAGAGGGAGACGGACGGCATGATAACAGAGATTCTGGATCAGATTCCCGAGCTTGCGGTCATGTATCTGGTGAATGCGGTGGCATTTGATGCAGAGTGGGAAACGCCTTATGATGAGAGCCAGATACAGGATGCCGTATTTTATGCGGAGAACGGAAGCGGGCAGAAAGTCTCCATGATGTACGATACCACGTACCGCTATCTGTCCATGGAACATGCCAGCGGCTTTTGCCGGGCATACAAGGAGGGCTATGATTTTGTGGCACTGCTTCCGGAGGAGGGACTGTCATTAACCGAATGGCTGGAAGAACTGGAGGGGGAAACGTTTCACGAGACAATCCGGCAGGAAAATGATACAATGATAGAGACGGGTCTGCCGCAATTTACAGGCGAGACCGATCTGGAACTAAAAGATACGCTCACGGCGCTTGGAATGCCGCTCGCGTTTGATGAGGAACAGGCGGATTTTTCCAAAATGGGGTACTGCCCGGACGGAAGAAATATCAGCATCAGCAGGGTGCTGCACAAGACCCACATCGATGTGGACGGGCTTGGAACGAAAGCCGGAGCGGCCACGGTTGTGGAGATGTGCAAGGAGACGGCAATGGTTGAACAGCCGGAGCGCATTATTTTAGACAGGCCGTTTTTATATGCGATCGTGGAGAAGGACACCGGTATTCCGGTGTTCATCGGAACGGTGGAGAGCTTTTAACTGAGAGGGAGAAGGCATGGAGGATGAAAAAATCATAGCGCTGTACTGGGACAGGGATCAGACGGCGATTGCAGAGACACAGCAGAAGTACGGACGTTACTGCGGGAGCATCGCGCACAACATTGTACATGATGCGCAGGATGCAGAGGAGTGCGTGAACGACACCTGGATGCGCGCGTGGAATTCCATGCCCAGGGAGCGCCCGCATCTTCTGGCGGCTTTTCTGGGTGCGATCACGCGCAATCTGTCGCTGGACTGCTACCGCAGAAAGCACTCCGAAAAGAGAGGCGGAGGCGTCATGCCGGATATATATGAAGAACTGCATGACTGCGCCGGGGGCGAGGAGCCGCTGACGCAGATAGAGCGAAAGGAACTGGCGGCGTCCATCAACCGGTTCCTGGAGGGGTTAGACCGTGAGAGCCGGATTATTTTCATGCGCAGATACTGGTATATGGATAGCATCGGAGCGATTGCCGGGAGGCTTGCGGTCAGCGAGAGCAAGGTAAAATCTTCGCTGTACCGGTCCCGGGGAAAACTGCGGATACATCTGGAGCGCGAGGGGCTGCTTTCATAGCGGCGGAAAGGAGCGGAAAATATGAAGACGGACGATTTACTGGATGCGCTCGGCGAAGCGGATCCTGCCTACATACAGGAAGCGGAGGACGTACGCTATCTCGGAGCACGCAGGAAGCATTTTATGCAGATGGCTGCCTGTGTGGCACTTCTTTTGATCGGAGGTTCCTACGGGATGTGGCAGCAGTATGAAAATGCCACGCATACGGATGTGGCAAAGACGGAGAGTGCAGAAACGGCAGACACTTATGAGGCAGCGGCATCCGACGGCGACATGACATCTGATGCGGCAGCGCCGTACGGTACCGCAGAGAGTGCGGAGGAATATGAGGCGGCTGCACAAAGCACTGCGGGGGATGGCAACGGTATACAAGAGGCTGCCCAGCCGGAGAGCGCTGCGGGAATTGACTGGTATTTTAACGAAGTGGAGGAACTTCAGACATCGATTGCCTGCGGGGCGGAAGCGGCGAAGACGGTTTCACTCACAGAGGAACAGCTTCAGAACTATTACGGAATCAAGGTGATTCCGGATGCAATTCCGGATGGCTATGTGCAGACGGATGAGGAGAAAACGTATCAGATTGGCTATGATGCAGATGGCAATGTGATCGATGACAACTGTGTCATGCGTTATGAGAACAGTGAGACAGCGGGATGGTTTACCATTCGCGCACGCTCAACGGACATGGGGGAGATGACGTCCTATGTATCCGGCGGATTAAAGCCGATGACGGTTTCCGGTGTGAAGGTGACAGCAGCACATTATCCGGCGGGCAGCAGTGGAGGAACGTTCACGGACGGGTATCTGGCGACCTATAAGAAAAACGGTGTGACCGTGAATGTGCAGTCGGAAGGACTGAGCCGGGACGAGTTCTGCGCACTTGTGGAGAATCTGCTGGCGGAGTGACGGCTTGATTTTATGAGAGAGAAGTATTATGCTTGCTTTGGTGCAGTGACGGGAGAGTGCATTACATCTGCGAAGGAGTGCTGCATCAGAAGGAGGAAGCGATGAAAATCACAACAAAACAAATCACAACGACAGCGGTTCTTCTGGCGATCTGTATCGTGAGCCAGTTTTTTAAGAACACGAGCGTCTATATTACCGGACCGGTCATCAATGCATGCCTGATCTTAGCGGTGTTAAGTGTGGGAATTCCCTGCGGCATTATTCTCTCTGTGATCACGCCGGTCACATCATTCTTTATTACGGGAAGCCCGATCATCGGTGCCATTCCGGCGATCATGCCGTGTATCATGGCGGGCAATGCCCTTCTGGTCTTGGGTGTGGGACTGGTCACGAAAAAATGCAAAGGAAACGGCGGACTGATTGCCGGCATGGCGGCAGGATCTGTCGTAAAGGCACTGTTCATGGGAATTGTGATCTCGCTGATTCTGATTCCGAACCTGCTGCCGGCACCGATGGAGGCAAAGATGGCAGTGTTCCAGACGACCTTTTCCGTGACGCAGCTTGTGACTTTCCTGATCGGAAGCGTGTATGCATTTATTCTCTGGATTCCGTTGAAAAAAGTGGTAAAATAGGGAAAAGAGACTCCGATGGCGGAGCGGGAGAAAAGATCCTGCTCCGCTTTTTTCTATAGGAAATTCTATAGAGCAAAGTCCTGTCAGGCAGAATGTGCACACTTTATTTGAAATGATTCATTCTATACAGATATGGGAAAACCGCTGGTGTATAACTTACAATCATGTGCGGCATAAGCGGTTGGAATAATCTTGACACTGAAAAAAGAAAGTATCATAATTGATTTCAAGAATTTTATATGTCGGGAAAGGAATGGTAGCATAATGGATATCAGATTTGTAAAAAGAGACGTATTAAAGGAGAAACCGGATCAGAAACATCTCGGATTCGGCAAGTATATGACCGATTACATGTTCGTCATGGACTGGACGAAGGAAGACGGCTGGAAGGATGCGAGAATCGTGCCGGAAGGACCGATCAGTCTGGATCCTGCCTGTGTGACACTGCACTATGCGCAGGAGACATTTGAGGGTATGAAAGCATACCGCACGGCAGAGGGGAAGATCCAGCTGTTCCGTCCGGAGATGAATGCGAAGAGAATGATCAATTCCAACGCGAGACTCTGCATGCCGGAGTTCCCGGTGGATATGTTCGTAGAAGCGGTAAAAGCACTTGTAAAGGTGGAGGCAGACTGGGTTCCGTCTGAGCCGGAGACCTCTCTTTATATCCGCCCGTTCATGTTCGCAACAGAGGCTGCGCTCGGCGTACATATGGCGTCCGCTTACAAATTCATGATTATCTGCTGCCCGGTCGGCGCTTACTATGCAGAGGGCATCAATCCGGTGAAGATTCTTGTCGAGGACGAGTTGGTGCGTGCAGTCAAGGGCGGTACCGGATTCACCAAGTGCGGCGGCAACTATGCAGGCTCCATCTTAGGACAGGTAAAGGCAGAAAAGCTTGGTTACTCCCAGGTACTCTGGCTGGACGGTGAGCACCGCAAATACGTCGAGGAAGTCGGTACAATGAACATCATGTTCAAGATCGCCGGTGAGATCTACACAGCACCGATCGAGGGTACGGTACTTCCGGGCGTTACCAGAGATTCCATGATTCATCTGTTGAGAGACTGGGGTTACAAGGTAAACGAGACCAGATTATCCGTCGATGACCTGATGAAGGCAGGACATGACGGAACCTTAGAGGAAGTATTCGGAACGGGTACCGCAGCCGTGATCTCTCCGGTCGGCGAGCTCCGTTACAAGGATGACGTTGTCACGATCAACGACTTCAAGATCGGCGAGCTGACACAGAAGCTGTACGACACACTGACCGGTATCCAGTGGGGTAAGCTTCCGGATAAGTACGGCTGGACCGTTCCGGTAGAATAGGATTTATTCCGTATCGCGCTGTAGCTGTCCGGTCAGAGGAAGTCTTACGATTACGACGGCTCCGCCTGCCGGCGCATTACACAGAGTGATCGATCCGCCAAGTCCACGGGCAAGCTGGTCGGCGATGGAAAGTCCGAGACCGAAGTGGCTTTTGTCATTCCGGTCGGCGGATTCCCTGTAAAAGGCTTCCGTGCCGTAGAGCAGGGCGTCTTCGCAGAAGCCGGGTCCCTCATCGGATACAGTGAGAAAGAGCGTGCTTTCTTTCTCGGGTGCATCCCTATAATCGCGGATGGAGGCATCTAAAGTGACCGTTCCTTTGTGCGGTGAGTAGCACACGGCATTGTCGAGCAGATTGTTTAAAATACGCCGCAGCGGATGTTCCGGCAGTGGCAGAACGGCTGGAAGAGTCTCGGTGGAAAAAAGAACATGCAGTTCTTTTTTCTGACCGAGACTTTTTGTATTCCCGAGCAGATCGTCGAAAAACGATGCCGTGTGAAGCTGCGCCTGAAAACGGCACTCTGCGGAAAATGCAGCGGGATCATCCGTCTTTGCGAGCTCGATAATTCTCGACAGATAGTCCTGGATCTGCGCGGCATTTTCCAGAATAAACCGGTTGCAGGATTGCTGCGTCTCATCGAGCGCTGTCTCGGATAAAAGCTCCGCGTTCCCGCGGACGATCGTAAGCGGCGTCTTGATGTCATGGGCGAGCGCGGAAAATTGACGTCTGCGCTGTTGCTGCATGTGCCACTGCTCTTTTAAGGAGGCGGAAAGTTCGGATTTCAGCGCGTCCAAAGAAGCGGCAACCTGGTTGAATTCGCGGATGGCAGTTGGCCGGATGGTAAAGTCGAGATTCTGATTGCGGATTTCGTCGGCGGCTTCCTGCAGATGAAAAAGCTCCCGCGACAGGTATTTTGCCTGCCGTGTGATGACGAGTACAAAAGCTGCAAGAAGCAGGAACAGCAGGAGAAACACTTCCAACAGTTCAGCGCTCGGAAAGAGACGCCGGAACGTGGGATTTGCAAAGGCAGACCGGAAATCGTAGGTGAGCACCACAATCCGGGTGTCGGTCTGGCGTTTGACATAGGTTCGTCCGAGCATATTTGCGGAGAGAGAATCCTGCCCGGAAAGCGCGAGAAGATCCGCGTTTTCGCGGAGGGAATCGGACATGTCCGTCTCAAGAAGCGCTCCAGATGTGTCATAGATGGCGTAGCTGCAGGCGGATGGAATCCCGGAAGACACGATGTCTGTATGTGCACCGATGGTGTGAAGGTAGGCAAGAGCTTCTTTTTCGGCGGTGTCCGCAGGCAGGATCAGCCCCGTACCGACGGAGACGGTAATCTGGAAAAGCCACAGCAGGAACGCCAGAAGCACCGCAGCGACAAGCTTTAGTAAAAAGCGCACAAAAAATGTGCGCAGCCGGATTTCTTTTTCCTTTTTTTTCATGCGTTCCATCGATAACCGATCCCCCATACTGTCTGAATTGGCGCCATATTTACTGCGGCGAATTTTTTCCGGATATTTTTAATATGCTCTGTAATGGCAGACTCGTCGCCTGTCTTGTCGTATCCTAAGACCGCTTCGTAGATCTGCTCCCTGGAAAATGTCTGCCCGCGGTTTTTGGCGAGCAGAAGTGTGATCTCATATTCCGTCCTGGTGAAGGGGAGCGTGACACCGCCTGCTGCGACCTCGCGGGAGGCGAGCAGAAAGCGGATGCCCTGTATGGAGAGACAGTGGTGTTTTTCGCGCTGCTCCCGGCGCAGATGTGCGGCAACGCGCGCACGCAGTTCAACGATGGAGAAGGGCTTTTTGATATAGTCGTCCGCACCGACGGAAAAACCGTAGTCGACGTCCTCCTCCATGGTCTTTGCGGTCAGGAACAGAATCGGGCAGTCCGTGTCGTCGCGGATGGCGCTGCAGAGTTCATAGCCGTCCGTCTGCGGCATCATGACGTCGAGAAGGATGAGATCATACTCTGCGAGGTGCGCCGCAAGATCCGCCGGGACATGCGGCATGCAGGTAATGGTATGCCCCTCCCGGCGGAGTGCATGTTCAATCAGCGCGAGGATGCCGGGATCATCGTCAATTGCGAGAATGTGAGCCATAAAAACCTCATTTCTATCAAGAACCCATTCCATAAAGGGTCAGGTACAAAAGGAACGAAAGTGCGTACAGCACGTAAATGTGCGTCGGATAAAACCAGTAGAACAGCTTTTTGGAGCCGTGTCCACGGGTTCCATTGTAACATAACATAGGGATAACGGCAAAAACTTCCAGCCACTCATAAGCATCGGTAAAAAAGAAAGAGGCAGAAGTTCCTGCGGGCATAAAAAGCAGCACGGGCAGGATGTCCCACGCAAGCACGAAAAGTGCAAAGGCACCTGCCTGCAATCGGCGGTGTCTGTGCGTCAGGTAGAGAATCACGCCGCCGAGCAGTGTGGCGGTGCCACCGTCGATGATCGCAGTGTGGCAGGGCAGGACACTGTACACCAGAAGGTTTAAGAGAAAATTGCCGTAGGGAATGCCAAAGGCTGCAGATACGGCGAACAGCCCGTACAGAAGAAAGGGCAGAAAGACCGGAATCAGGATGGCAGAAAGTCCCCGGATCCACTGCTTCTTCTGACACCGGTCGATGCCCCAAAGAACGACGAGCAGGACGGAAAAGGATGCAAGCATCTGATTCTGCGGGAAAAAGCCGTCCGGCCGGACGAGGCCGGATGCAATATTATAGAAGGAAAACTGCACCAGTCCCATGAAAATGGCGATGGCGTAAATACGCAGAAAATATTTTTTCAGGTCGTGCGTGTGAAGAAAACCCTCCACGATACAGAAGAGGAACAGCGGGGCGGCAAGCCTGCCGATCCACGAAAAGAACAGTGGGATCTTCCCTGTAAATGAGAAAAAATAGTGAATGTGGTCGAGAATCATGCAGACCATGGCAAAATATTTGAGCGCAAAGTCTGAGAGTCCCCGTTGTTTTGTGATTGTTGTCTGATTCATACGTTCTGGAATCCTCCTTGTTTACTTCTTGTGATAAGTTGTGATAAGATGTTCACAGAAACAGCATACAGGCAAATTATAAGGATTTTATAAGGAACGGAAAGGAAGTTATAAAATGACAAAACAGGAAAAAGCAATCGAATTGCATGACAGGGGATGCAACTGTGCACAGGCGGTGGCGTGTGCGTTTGCGGAGGAGATCGGCGTGCCGGAAGAGACGCTGTTTGCCGCGGCGGAAGGATTCGGACTCGGCATGGGCGGCATGGAGGCAACCTGCGGAGCGGTCTCCGGTGCGGTGATGCTTGCGGGCTTCAAGAACAGCTGTGCCGATCCGAAGAACCCGAAGACCAAGGCGGCAACCTATCAGCTGACCAGAGAGATCACCAGACAGTTTGCCGAGAAGAACCATGCGCTTGTCTGTAAGGAATTGAAGGGTGTGGAAACCGGCGTGGTTTTGCGGAGCTGTCCGGACTGTATCCGCGATGCGGTTGCGATCGCGGAAAAGGTACTTTCCCTGTAGGCGAACAGGAAGTATTTATAATAAGAATAAAGTCGAAACAGAGCAGATGTCCCTGTGTGGAAGAGTTGTCTTTCACACAGGGACATTTGTGTATTTGCACGAAGCAGAACATGCTAAAAACAGCCATCTGCAAAATATGCACAAGAAGAAAAAACGAAAAACCATAAAATTATACGAAACACACAAAAGAAACAGAAGTATTTTCAAGAAAAAGAGAAGAATATTGTATGTTCTTTACATGCCTCCATTGCTATAATGCATGATGTAACAAGGAGTTACGAATACGAAAAGGGAGGTTTTTCAGAGATGAAAAAGAAAGTAATCAGTTTAATCCTTGCAGCTACTATGGTTGCAACAATGGCAACAGGATGTGGAAACTCTTCTGGCGAGACAACCACAACAGATAACGCAGCATCCACGACAACCGATGCAGCAGCACCGGCTACCGAGGCTTCCGATACTGCAGATGCAGTAACCGATGCAGCAGGCGGTGACTATGCAGACAAGAAAGTCGGCGTATGCATTTACCAGTTCTCCGATAACTTCATGACACTGTTCCGTACAGAGCTTGAGAATTATCTGGTAGAGCAGGGCTTCTCCAAAGACAATATCACAATCGTTGATGGAGCAAACGATCAGGCGACACAGACAGGTCAGATCGACAACTTCATTTCCGAGGGCGTAGATGTTCTCATTGTTAACCCGGTAAACTCTTCATCCGCAGCTACCATCACAGACAAGGTTGTAGCAGCAGATATCCCGCTCGTATACATCAACCGTGAGCCGGATGCAGAGGAAGAGCAGAGATGGGAAGACAACGGCTGGAATGTTACATACGTTGGATGTGACGCACGTCAGTCCGGTACTTTCCAGGGCGAGATGATCGCAGACCTTGGTCTTGACACAGTAGACTTAAACGGCGATGGAAAGATCCAGTACGTTATGGTAGAAGGTGATCCGGAGAACGTTGATGCTCAGTATCGTACCGAGTATTCCGTAAAGGCTCTTACCGATGCAGGTCTTGAGGTTGAATGCCTCTCCGATCAGGTTGGTAACTGGCAGCAGGATCAGGCACAGCAGATCGTAGCAAACGCTCTTGGACAGTACGGCGATAAAGTAGAAGTTGTATTCTGTAACAACGATGCAATGGCACTTGGCGCATTACAGGCAATCCAGTCTGCAGGACGTACCGTAGGTACCGATATCTTCTTAGTAGGTGTTGATGCATTATCCGAGGCTCTTGAGGATGTTGTAGCCGGAACCATGACAGGTACCGTATTCAACGATCACTTCTCACAGTCCCACGGTGCAGCTGATGCAGCAATCAACTTCATCAACGGTGAGACCAACGAGTATTACATTGGTTGTGATTATGTAAAGGTTACAAAAGACAATGCACAGGAAATCCTTGACATGGTAAAATAATTACCACGCAGGATGATTGATAGCAGATAAGCAGAAGGTGCGGGTGTTTTCGGGCATCCGCACCTGTCTTAAAGATATGAAATAGTTGTGTGACAGAACAGATTAGAAAAATTAGAAAACATCGACAATAACATCGACAGTACACAGATAACAACAGAATCTGTATCAATATAGAAGGAGGAGAAACATGGCTGAGTACAAACTGGAGCTAAAGGGTATCTGCAAATCGTTCCCAGGTGTTAAGGCACTTGACAATGTACAGCTTTCCCTTCGTCCCGGAACCGTCCATGCACTGATGGGTGAGAACGGAGCCGGCAAGTCTACCTTGATGAAATGTCTTTTCGGTATTTACAAGATGGACGCGGGAGAGGTTTATCTGGACGGGCAGAAGATTGAGGTCAACAACCCGGATGAAGCAATGAAATACGGCATCGCCATGGTACATCAGGAATTACAGCCTGTTCCGGCGAGAAGCGTGGCTGAGAACCTGTATCTGGGAAGATTCCCGACAAAGAATTATGGACTGCTCAAGGTGATTGACCACAAGAAGATGTATGCGGAGACGGAGAAGTGGCTGAAAGAGGTAAAGATGGATTTTGATCCGAAGGCACAGCTCGGCACACTTTCCATCGGTCAGATGCAGTCCGTGGAGATCGCAAAAGCGGTATCCCAGCAGGCGAAGGTCGTGATCTTTGATGAGCCGACCTCCTCTCTTTCCGATAATGAGGTAGAAGCACTCTTCCGTATCATGAATGACCTTCGTGATAAGGGTGTTGCGATGGTATACATATCCCACAAGATGGATGAGATCAAGCGCATCGCGGACGACATCACGATCATGCGGGACGGTACCTATGTAGGAACCTGGCCGGCGTCAGAGCTGACGACCGATCAGATCATCGCAAAGATGGTAGGACGTGAGCTCACAAACGTATATCCGGCGAAGAAGAATACCCCAGGTGAGGTCATCATGGAGGTCAAGAACCTCTGCTCAATCCATGCAAATTCATTCCAGAATGTGAACTTTACACTTCGCAAGGGCGAAATCCTAGGCTTTGGCGGACTGGTCGGAGCCCAGAGAACAGAGCTGATGGAAGGTATCTTCGGTATCCGCGGTATCGCATCTGGTGAGATCTACATGCATGGCAAGAAGTTAAAGATCAAGCATCCGATCGATGCGATGAATGCAGGAATCGGACTCATCACAGAGGACCGCCGCGGCAACGGTATCTTCGGCTGTCTGTCCATCAAGGACAACGTTGGCGTCTCCATTTATAACAAGTACCTGAAAGCAGGATTTGTGCTGGATCATAAGAAGATGAACAAAGTTGTGGATGACAGCATCAAGAAGCTGTCCATCAAGACACCGAGCATGAACGAGCACATTTCAAACTTATCCGGTGGTAATCAGCAGAAAGTTATTATTTCCAGATGGCTTGCCAATGATCCGGATGTGCTGATCATGGATGAGCCGACAAGAGGTATCGATGTCGGTGCAAAGCATGAGATCTACGAGATCATGAATGAACTGGCGGCACAGGGTAAGGCAATCATCATGATTTCATCAGAAATGTCTGAGCTGCTTGGTATGGCAGACCGCATCTGTGTTATGTGTAACGGTAAGATTACCGGCGAGATCGACCAGCCGGAAGAGATGACACAGGCAATGGTTATGAACTTTGCAACGAGATTCTGATGAGATAGGAGGAGACGAAAATGACAAAGACAAATCAACAGAAAGTAAAAGATTTCTTAATCAACAACGGAGTTATCATCGTCATGTTCATCCTGGTAATCTATACCGGATTCACATCCGATAACTTCTTCACAAAGAACAACTTCATGAATATTCTGATGAATATGAGTTCACGACTCGTCATTGCACTTGGTATCGCAGGCTGTGTTATCACAGCAGGATGTGATCTTTCTGCAGGACGTATGATCGGTTTCGGTGCATGTATCTCCGGTATGCTGTTACAGCGTATGGATTATTCCGGAAAATTCTTCCCGGATATGCAGCCGCTCAACGTATTCGTCGTAGCACTGATTGCCATGCTGGTATGTGCGGCATTCGGTACGGTTACCGGATTTTTCATTGCTTACTTAAACGTTCCGCCTTTCATCGCCACGCTGGCAATGATGGAGATCGTTTATGGTATCGGACTTATCGTAACCAATGCAACACCGCTCGGTGGCTATGTAGAGCAGTACACGAACGTATCTAACGGTAAGTTCCTCGGTATCAACTATCTGATCTGGATCGCAATTATTGTGGCGGTGATCACATGGTTCATTTTCAACATGACCCGTCACGGCAAGTACATGTATGCAATCGGTGGTAACCCACAGGCAGCAGAGGTTGCCGGTGTTCCGGTAAAAGCAACTCTGATCTTAATCTACATGAAAGCAGCAGCTATGTATGGTCTTGCAGGTTTCATGCTCGGTGCAAAAGCCGGCGGTGCATCCGTCCAGACCGGATATGGTTACGAGATGGAAGCAATCGCAGCTTGTACGATCGGTGGTGTATCTGTAACAGGTGGTCGTGGTAAAGTATCATCCGCAATTATCGGTGTTGCCGTATTCGAGCTGTTAAAGGTAGCTCTCCAGTACCTGGGTATGAATGCAAACGCACAGTACATTGCAATCGGTGTTGTTATCTTCATCGCAATCTCTCTGGATATCAGAAAGTATATAGCAAGAAAGTAAAAAGTATATTATAATGAATAGCGGCTGGGACATTAGAACCAGCCGCTATTTTAGATTTGAGAGTACAGGAGGATTTTTAAGGTGACGGTTGATGCGATTATTGAGCAGGCGGGGATTCCGCTGCTTTTACTTGTGATCTGTGTATATTATGCGATCCGGCTGATCGTTTTGCACGACAGCCAGGCAATCCGCGGGAAACATAAGCCGCCGGTGAAGGACGAGGAAGCGTACTGCAAGGCGGGAGGAAAGCTGCTGCTGTTCTTCGGTGCGGCTACCTTTTTGATGGCGATTCTGGTGTTTGTGAATGTCTATGTGGCAGTGGCGGAGATCATTATCTGTACGGTGATTCTCGGCATTCTCTGGAAGCGGATGGAGGATCAGTACGGAGGTTGAATGGATGAGTGCGAGTGAAAAGGAGCGGGAGAATATGAGTTTGTATTCCGTTTTGCTGGTGGATGACGAGGAAGAGGTCTTCCAGGTCATCATGAAGAAGCTGGACTGGGAAGGCATGGGCTTTCGCATTGCGGGCTATGCAAGAAACGGTGTGGAAGCGCTTGAGATGGCGGAAGAGCTTTCCGTGGATGTGGTCATGACGGATATTAAGATGCCCTACATGGATGGCCTTACGCTCTGCCGGAAGCTAAAGGAGCAGTACCAGAAGATCAAGGTCATTATTTTCTCCGGTTTTGATGAATTTGAGTATGCCAGGGAAGCGATTAAAATCGAGGCGGAAGAATACATTTTAAAGCCGATCAATGCCAACGAACTGCGTGAGGTCTTTGAGCGGATCAAGAACAATCTGGACAAGGAACTGGACGAAAAGCGCAATATTGACAAGCTTCGGGAATATTATCTGGAGAGTCTTCCGATGCTGCAGGAAAATTTCCTGACGTCGCTCATCGACGGACGGATTCCGGAGGACTCCATTGAGGAATATGCAAAAAACTGCAGCCTCACGCTAAAGGGTCCCTATTTTGTGGTGACCGTGCTGCACATCAGCACGACCAACCCGATGGAGGGGGCGCTTCCGATCGATCCGTTTCTGCTGGCGGTCTCCGTGAAAAAGCTGGCGGAGGAGCAGCTGGCAGCTTCTGAATATGACAGCAAGATCGTGACATATCTGGGGGATGGCATTGTGATTACCCAGCTGCCCGCAGAGGAGGCGATCACACGTTTTACCGACTGCATGGATAAGATCTGCAAGATGGCAAAGCGTGTCTGCAAGGCGAAGATCACGGCGGGAATCGGGCATGTGTGCAGCGGTCCGGAAGAACTGCAGATGTCCTATCTCGGCGCGAAGAATGCCGTGTCCTACCGTGTGCTCTACGGCAATACCAGAGCCATCAACATTGCGGAGATCGACCCTCAGGAGAATGCCGATCTGCCGTGGGAGGAGCCCTTTATCCAGAAGATCATTAAAAAGGTCAAGGTGGGAGAGGAACAGCCGCTTCTGGATGCGATTGCGGAATTTACGGAGAAGCTTGCGGGCAGCAAGATGTCGCTGCAGCGGTACCGGATTCTCATTATGGAGCTGATCACGGAGCTGTCGCGTTTCGGGGCGAACAATCAGATCAACCTGGAAGATGTGTTCGGCGGCAACGGGGATGTGTATACACGCGCCATGCAGCTGGAGTCGACGGATGCACTCCGGGAATGGCTGTGTGAGAACTGTCTGAAATTACAAAAACAGGTGCAGAACGAGCGCCAGGATACGACGAAGTCCTTTGTGTCGAAGGCAATCGACTATGTGAAAGAGCATTATGCGGATACCGACCTTGGAATTGAGACGATCTGCGGATACCTCAATGTGAGCGCCGCCTATTTTTCCACGGTGTTCAAAAAAGAGACCGGGAAGACGTTCATCAACTATCTGACAGATTACCGGATGGAGGAGGCGGTGGAGCTGCTTCTGACACAGAACGAGAAGACTTACGTGATTGCGGAGAAAGTCGGATATACCGATCCGAACTATTTCAGCTATGTATTCAAAAAGCAGTTCGGCATGTCGCCGTCCAAGTATAAGACAAGCCGGATGGAAGCTGCGCAGGATGCATAGGGCGCATAGGGTGCAAAGAGGATGAGAGAAAGAGTAAAACAGTGGCGGCAGAAGGTCACTTCCTTCCTGGAAAAACACATCAGGCCGCAGTCCATTCAGATGACGATTGCATTGTCTTTTACGATTGTATCGGTCATCAGTATGGGTATTCTGGGGATTTCCCTGTACAACCGTTTTGTCAATAAAATGGAAGATATGACGACGCAGAGCGCGGAACAGCTGCTGAACCAGACGGCAATCAATCTGGAGAGTTATCTGCGCAACATGCGGCGTATTTCCGACGCCATGTACTACAGCGTTATTAAGGACAAGGATCTGGCGACGGACTCGCTTGATGAGGAAATGAACCTTCTCTATGAGGCGAACAAGGACAATCTGATCAGCATCGCCTGCTATACCAACGACGGAAGACTGGTTGCTGCAGCGCCGGTTGCCACGGAGAAGAACAACCTCGACATCGTAGATCAGGAATGGTTTACGGAGGCGACGGGACAGATGGAGAACGTGCATTTTTCCACGCCGCATGTACAGAATTTGTTTGACGATCCGAGTTACCGCTATTACTGGGTCGTATCGCTAAGCCAGGCGGTGGAGCTGACAAGCGGCGGCAATTCGACACTTGGTGTGCTGCTTGTGGATATGAATTACAGCAGTATCGAGCAGCTTTTGACGAAGGCAAATACGGACAATGCGTCGGAGTATGTCTATCTGATGGACGGAAGCGGGGAACTGATCTATCACCCGAAGCAGAAGCTGATCTACACGGATCTGTTTTCGGAGAACAATCTTGTGGCAGCATCCTACGAGGATGGCAGCCACAAGGAGGAATATGACGGGGAAAAGCGCATTGTCACGGTCAAGACCATCAGTTACACCGGCTGGAAGATCGTGAGTGTGGTTCCGATGAGTTCTTTTGATATGGGAATCTCAGGGATGCGGATGTTCGTGATTCTTCTGATGTCGCTGTCCATACTGATGATTATTCTTTTAAACCAGTTTGTCTCTGCGAATATCGCAAAGCCGCTAAAGCGCCTGAACGATTCGGTGAAGGACTGGGAAGCGGGAAATATGAACCCGGATATCTATGTGGGCGGTTCGCTTGAGGTGGAACATCTCGGGAAGACGCTGCGTTCTACGGTGGCGCAGATCCAGGAACTCATGCATGATATTCTGGTGGAGCAGGAAGAAAAGCGGAAGAGCGAGCTGGACGCCTTGCAGTCACAGATCAACCCGCACTTTTTATATAATACGCTGGACTCCATCGTCTGGATGATCGAGGGCGAGCGGTATGAGGACGCGGTGTTTATGGTGACGCAGCTTGCCAGCCTGTTCCGCATTTCCTTAAGCCGCGGAAAGACGATCATCTCCATGGAGGACGAATTAAAACATGCCAGAAATTATATGAATATCCAGAAGATCCGCTATAAGAATAAATTCACTGTGGAATTTCAGGTGGAGGATGCTATTTTAAGCTGCTGTACGGTAAAACTCGTGATCCAGCCTTTACTCGAGAACGCAATCTATTACGGCATGGAGTCCATGGACGGCGACGGTGAGATTACGGTTGTGGGATACCAGAAGGGAGACGATGTCTATGTTGAAGTGCGCGACAACGGACTCGGTATGCCGGATGAGATGGTAGATGCGCTCCTGACAGAGAACAACAGAGTGCGCAAGCACGGCTCCGGTGTGGGACTCATCAATGTACATAACCGGATCAGACTCCGCTTCGGGGAGCCGTATGGTCTTGAGATTGAGAGCTGCCTGGATGAGGGAACGACTGTGCGGATTCATCTTCCGTACATCGAGTACTCACCGGAAAATACGGAACTGCTGGAGGGAGGAAGACTAAAACAGCTGAAGGGGGAACGGCAGGATGAAGAAAAATAGACTTTATTTTGGTATGTTGATCCTGATGCTGGTGGCGGTGATTATCTGGGCGTTTTACAATATGCTAAACGTCGGTAAGCAGGAGACGTCCTACCGCGTCTCCGTGGTTGTCGAGAACAGCAACAGCGACCGCTGGACTTCCCTCAGACAGGGGCTTGAGCAGGCAGCGCGGGATTACAACATCAGTTTGAGCTTTGTGTCGACGGGGAGCTTTTCCACCGCAATGGAAGAGATGGATGTGGTCAAAAAGCAGGTCACAAATGGAGCCAACGGCATTATTCTGCAGATGAATACGGATCACGCCGGACAGGAGCTGGAGGATCTCTCCGGTCAGACGGCGGTGCTTCTGCTGGAGACGGACGTTGATCCGGAAGGGGTCTACGCGTTGGTGGCGCCGGATAATGAGGAGATGGGAGCAGCGCTCGCACAGGCGGTGCAGTCCGATTTCGGGGATGACCTTGCCGGCAAGCGCGTGGGAATTCTTGCGTGCAGCCAGAGCCAGCGCTCCATGCAGCAGCGTTATACGGGGGTATCGCAGGGATTGCGCGAGAGCGGTGCAGTCGTCGAGTGGAGCCTGGAAGGAAAGGCGGAGAGCATCAAGGACGCGTTCTATACGTTAGAGCAGGACAAACCGGTGGACATTCTGATTGCACTCGGCAATGACGAGACGGAGATGATGGTGGATTTTTTTGCCGGGGATGAGCTGGGCTGGAGACTTGACCGGTGCTCGCTGTACGGCGTGGGCAGTTCCGAGAAAAATGTATACTATCTGGACAAGGGCTGGATACAGACGCTCGTGGTTCCCAATGAATTCAATATGGGGTATCAGAGCATGGAGGCAATCGCAAAGCAGCTGATTTATCACATGGATACCACGAGAAGCAGCAAGGTCAATTATCTGGTGGTCGACCGGGAACATCTGTATGATGCGGATATCCAGAAAGTGCTGTTCCCGATTGTGCAGTAGCAGAGAGAAACAGGAGAAGTGAGGAAGGGTGTTATGTCACAGAGGATGCTAAGAGGAATGGCGGCCGGGCTTGGTGCGCTGGTGTCACTGGGAAGCATGGCGGGTTGCGGGACAGACGGCCAGGTACAGAAAGTGACAAGCATTAAGATCGGCGTCACCGTATATGATCAGTATGACACGTTTGTATCGCAGATGATGACGGATTTTAACGAATATGCGGCAGAGCAGGAAGAACAGACGGGCATTGCCATCAACGTGGAAGTCTACAATGCGGCCGGAAGCCAGTCGACGCAGAACAGTCAGGTCGAGGAAATGTTAGATGCCGGCTGCAATGTGATCTGTGTGAATCTGGTCGACCGGACAGAGCCGACAACGATCATCGATATGGCGGAAAAAAATAATGTGCCGGTCATTTTCTTCAACAGGGAACTGGTGGAGGAGGATCTGGAGCGCTGGGACAGGGTCTATTATGTCGGGGCGAAAGCATTCGAGTCCGGAATCATGCAGGGGGAGATTGCGGCGGATGCGTTCAAGGAGAATCCGGATGCCGATAAGAACGGTGACGGTGTCTTCCAGTATGTGGTGCTGGAGGGAGAAGCCGGGCATCAGGATGCGATCGTGCGCACCGAGTATGCGGTCTCAACGATCATAGACAACGGCGTGGAGGTGGAAAAGCTCGCGTACGGGATTGCGAACTGGAACCGGGCGCAGGCGCAGACCAAGATGACGCAGATGCTTGCGGAATATGACGGGGAGATCGAGCTTGTAATCGCCAACAATGATGATATGGCGCTCGGAGCCATCGATGCGTTGAAAACCTCGGATCTGAAGCGGGCGGACTGGCCGGTGGTGGTCGGAATTGACGGAACTGATGTGGGACTTGCCGCCGTGGCATCCGGCGAGATGGTGGGAACCGTCTACAACGACAAGGAAGGGCAGGCACAGGCAATGCTCGATCTTGCCTACGCGCTCTCCGTGGGGGATACGTTAGACGACCTCAATCTGGAGAACGGAAAATACATCAGACTTCCGTATTCTAAGGTAGGATCGAGAGACGTGAAGAATTATATGAAATAAAATACAGGAAAGTATAAGCAGAAAACAGCCGCACAGAGTGTGTAAAACATTCTGTGCGGCTGTTTTTTATGCTTGCAGATAGGTCTCGCCGTTCTCAATCATCTGGCAGAAAGTCTCGATCATGACTTTGCGGAACGGGGCAAACTCGTCCGCCAGATCAAAGAGCGCCGGATAATCCCTGGTCACCAGAAGGATCTCTGCGGCGAGCTTTTCCGCCACCTTGGCATCCTTGATCGGCACAAAACCAAAGAGCGTCGAACAGTAGGCTTTGCTCCCGGTGCAGGAGGAGATGAGTCCCCGCGCAAAATCCTGCCACTCTTCGATGAGAACCGCATCCGCGGATTCGGGAAGCAGATCATCCGGGGAGAGACAAAGATCCTTCATGTAAGTGAGCAGTTCTTTTTTCTGACGCTTTTTCTGGAAAAAAGAGACACCTGCGGCTGCGGAAGCCTTGATCATGGTCCAGGCGCGGAAAAAACCATCCACAGTGCCGTCTTTTTTTTCGGAAAAAAAGCGCCGCTCGCAGAGCATTTCCCGGTAGGAATCTGCAGGAACGGCAAAGCCCTCGGATCTTGCACGCTTGAGGTGTTCGCGCCGCAGTGCGCCGGTAGGAATGTCGTAGTAGCGCGCGGGCCAGTCTTTGGTGTAGTCGGTGGTGTCTTCTTTTTGGTTTTTCAGGAGCATGAATGAGGTTCCTTCTTTCACTGTTGTATGAGCTAAGTATAGCATACCCGGCGGCAAAACAGAATCCCCTCTGGACTTTTTTCACGTATCATAGTATAGTAAACACGTTGAACCTTGATAACTGCATAAGGGGAACGTTATATGTTCAGATACGCAATCTGATCTGTACCGTAATCCACAGAGATTCCCTAAGCGCCATGCACCTGCCCTGGCAGGTTAACGAGGAGAAAGGTGATCGAAAATTCGGCGGATGCCTTTCCGTACCGTTCCAGTGCGAGACACATCGGCAAATATGCGGGTGACTGCAAAACAAATACGATGTTTGATGGAACAGACTTTGATGGAATAGAAACAGAAGAGACCTGAATAAAAATATTGTTATATACAGATTGTAATAGAAATGGGGAAATTATATGTGTGGAATTATAGGTTATACAGGAAGTGAGGACGTAAGAGAAGTCCTTTTGGATGCGCTGGAGCTGTTGGAGTACAGAGGGTACGACAGCGCCGGTATCGCCCTGCGCGACGAGGAGAGCGGGAAAACAGAAGTCCGCAAATGTGCCGGAAGAGTCAGTGATCTGCGGGCGATCTGCGCGTCGGAAAAAGTGGTGTCACAGTGCGGAATCGGTCATACGAGATGGGCGACGCATGGTGGTGTGAACGACTGCAATGCACACCCGCATCAGGTGGGAAAAGTCACGCTCGTACACAACGGCATTATTGAGAATTACAGGGAACTGATTGCGGATTACGATCTGGCGGATACATTGAAGTCCGAGACGGACAGCGAGGTGGTGGCAGCGCTTTTAAACCGGTTCTATGAAGGAAAACCGGAGGAAGCGATCAAAAAGACCGTCTCCAAGCTGAAAGGAACATTTGCGCTTGTCATTTTATTTGAAGATCAGAAGGATGTGATCTATTCAACGCGCAATGTCAGCCCGATCGTGGCGACGATCTGTAAGGAAGGCGCGATGCTTGCCAGTGATCTGACGGCGCTCTGCCGTTTTACGAACCGTTATTTTGTCGTGCCAGAGTATCATATCTTAAAGCTGTCCGCTGACAAACTGACACTGACGGATTTTGACGGCAATGAGGTGCTGCCAAAGTATCTGACCGTGGACTGGGAATTAAACAGCGCCGGGAAGAACGGTTATCCGTTCTATATGGAAAAAGAGATTATGGAGCAGCCGGAAGCCATCGAGAATACCATCAGGAACCGTATCGTCGGAGGTATGCCGGATTTTACAGCAGACGGCGTGCCGGACACTCTTTTTACAGAGTGCGAGCATATCTGCATCGTAGCGTGCGGAACCGCAATGCACGCGGGACTGGTGGCACAGGCGCTCGTCAAGTCCATTCTTCACATGCACATTGAGGTGCAGATGGCTTCCGAGTTCATGTATTCGGATCCGGTCATCGACGAGAAGACGCTTGTGATTGCCGTGTCGCAGTCCGGTGAGACGATCGATACGTTAGAGGCGGTGAAGTATGCGAAGAACCGCGGGGCAAAGTGTCTTGCGATCATCAACGTCAAGGGTTCCTCCATTGCAAGAGAGAGTGACTATGTGCTCTACACCAATGCGGGACCGGAGATCGCGGTGGCAAGTACCAAGGCGTATACGACACAGCTTGCGGTATTTTATCTGATCGTGGCGCGTATGGCACACAGCAGAGGTGTCTTTGACGACGCGCAGACCCAGAGCTTTGTGCGGGAGCTGCAGCGGACACCGGAGGTTATGAAGAAGGTGCTGGAGCGCCGCAGGGATATCCATGTGGTTGCCAAAAAGGTGCTTGGCGCCAAGGATTTGTTCATGATTGGAAGAGGACTGGATTACTCGATTCTTCTGGAGGGATCGCTGAAGTTAAAGGAGGTATCCTACATCCACTCGGAGGCGTACGCATCCGGAGAATTAAAGCACGGCCCGATCGCGCTGATCACGCAGGATACGCCGGTGGTGGCAACGGTGACGCAGGAAAAACTGATGTCCAAGGAACTTTCCAACATTAAGGAGGTAAAGTCCAGAGGAGCGGACGTTGTCGTTTTTATCAAGGAAAGCATTGCGGGAGATTTAGCGAAGGAGTACGAGATTTTTACGCTGCCGGATATGCAGGATGAGTTCATGGTGCTGCCGGCATCGGTGGCATTGCAGCTGCTCGCGTACTATGTGTCTTCCGATAAGGGATTCGATGTAGATAAGCCAAGAAATCTGGCGAAGGTTGTTACCGTAGAATAAAGCAGAAGATCTGTGGAAGGTGTGGATGAGACGCGCGTGTCTTAGCATATAACGGAAGGAAAAAGGGATTGACGATTTGAGCAGACAATCCCTTTTTGGCGTGCGAAGGAATATGCGGAAAAGAACATGTCCTTCGATTTCTGAGGGAAATGCAGATGGAATATTCGTTGAAAAAAATGCGTGCATTTCTTCCTGCCGGATCTTTGCATCGGATTCCGTGTTTCTTCCACGTTTTGACAATCCACGGAATGTGTCCGACAACCCGCAGACAATGAGCGGATGCCCTAGTGTTCCTAACGGCACTGCTTCACAGACAATATAAAACCGCGCGAACCGAACTCGCCGTCATCTGCTATTGAAGTCAGGGCAGATGACGGCTCAGACAGCGGCTTCGCGCGGTTATGTTTTATTCAGCAGTGCCGCAAGGGACACACGAGAATCCTAAAATTGTCTGCGGGTTGCGGACACACCCGTGGAGTGTTCAAAACTTGGAAAAACACGGATTATCGTAGATGCAAAGACCGGCGGGCTAGAAATGCCGCGTTTTTTGATGCCGGATTCGGCAGGGCGGATGCGCACATTTCCGCTGGCACCGGCATATGATAATACGAAAAGAATCGATGAGGTTGTTATGCCAGACATCAGATATGCACAGAACGAGAATGTGGATCGCGGAGATCTCAGGATGCAGGTCATCGAGCGGGGAACCAGTACACCGATCGACGATGCGAAAATATCGATCTCCTATTCCGGAGATCCCGACAGCACGGTCGAGGAGGTGAACACGGATGCTTCCGGAATGTCCGAAACACTTACGCTTGATACGCCTCCGCTTGAACTGTCAATGCAGCCGAGCGAGGTGCAGCCTTACGCGGAGTATACCATTCAGGTCACTGCAAAAGGATATCGTCCGATCAATATCTCCGGCATTGAGGTCTTTTCGGGTCAGCTGTCGCTGCAGGAAATCCGGATGGACGCAGAGGAAGCCACCGAAAGCATGACCGATAATATCGTCATTCCGGCACATACCCTTTTTGCGGAATATCCGCCCAAGATCGCGGAAGCCGAGATCAAACCCGTCACGGAAACCGGAGAGATCGTTTTAAGCCGTGTGGTGATCCCGGAATATGTGATTGTACATGACGGCGCTCCGAGTGATCCGACAGCCAGAGACTACTATGTCCGTTACCGGGATTATATCAAGAATGTTGCCTCCAGCGAGATCTACTCGACCTGGCCGGACACAACGATCCGGGCGAATGTTCTTGCCATCATGTCGTTTACGCTCAATCGTGTATACACGGAGTGGTAGGTAGGCAAATAGTTTCAAGTAAAGTCTTGGAGAGAAAAAGTAAGTACTTCTATAGGGAACTGGTGGTTTATCCGGAGAAAAGAAAATATAGGACAAGCAGGCAGTATTATAGAATTGCAGGCTTGTATAATAGTTAGAAACTTGGAATAAATTGTTATAGATTTTTCTGAAAATAGCACTTATAATAAAATTGAACACAGATTCACGAAAGGAGCTGGTTTGTACATGAGTATCGCAGAATTGACGGCTAAAATAGAGAGCCTGTCAGCAGAAGATTATAATATGGTAATCATGCTTGTAAACAGACTGTCCGAGAAATCAGAAGCAAGTGGACTTAAAAGGATCAGTGAGGACGAGTTAGTAGAAGAGTTGTCTGAATCAATCAGAAAAAGTGACATGGGAGCAACAAAGTCAGCACGAGCAGTATCGAAGAGCATGAGGGAGAAGTATGCAGTTTAATGTAGAACTTTCAGAATTGGCAGAAACTCAATATGATAATATTCTCTCGTATATTTCTAACGTATTGAAAAATCAACAGGCATTGGAAAATGTAATAAATGATTTTGATGATACGATTGAGAAATTAGAGAAGATGGCAGACAGCTTTGGATATTGTAACAGTAAACGATTGAAAAAAATGGGATTGCATAAAATTAAATTTGTTAAGCATAGATATCTGTTTGTTTATCGTATCATTGATAAAAAAGTAATTATTGAAGGCATGTACCATGAGTTACAGGACTACGAAAATTCAATTATCTAAATTATGAAGGCGCACAGTAAAATGTGTGCCTTTTATATTTCTACAACATCACTAATCCCATATCAAAATCCTTGGCTATTACCACCACTGACACCATACTTTCCTAGCGTTATTGTATTAAATGTAAGGAGGGCAGTAAAAGAAAAGCCCGAAACAAGATAATAAATGCGAAGCGCAGAAGGAAAACAATATGTGTAGAAAATTAGTAGTAACAAATGAAATCTTTTTAGGAACAAGAGCTATCTGTTATGAAGCGTACAGCTTACCAAAGGGAGAAGTTGTAGAGTTAACAGAAAAACAGATTATTTATCATGGAAAAGCAATGGAATGAATATCAATCTGCAGATAGTCATAAAGATGTAAAAAGCAAGATAAGAGAACAAAACAATATGCAGAATATGGAAACATATTCACAAGAGATAGTGCAGGGAAATAAAAAGGTGCAAATCACCTTAGAATTTCCCTATACAGTAGACCCTAATGATGCTAAAAGATTTGAACACATGTTGAAAGAAGTTTATTTAAACAAAATTCAAATAAGGTCTTTACAAAGGAGTTTACAAGCGGTATCATTCCCAACCCCAAAGGGGGAAATGCAAAGCAAGTTTGCATGCAAAGCAAGTTTGCATGTGAAACAAGCTCACAAGGAGGAATGAGCCATGAGTAAAAGAGTAAGAACATTACTTAGAGTATCATCGAGACAGCAGTTGCATGATGATGACATACCTATTCAGCGTGCAGAAGCGGAGCAGTTTATCGCAAAACAAAAAGACTGGGTTTTTGATAAGGAATACTTGGAAAAAGGAATATCAGCCTACCACAATGGAGTGGAGGACAGAGCAGTACTTCAAGAAATCATGCAGGACGCAAAACAAGGAGAGTTTGAAATTCTGCTTACCTATATGTCTGATAGAATCGGCAGGCAGGAAGAATACAGTTTCTATGTGGCAGAACTTAACCGCATGGGAATTGAAGTCTGGACGATTAAGGATGGACAGTTAAAAACAGAGGAACATATAGATAAGCTTCTCAACTATATTCGTTTCTGGCAGAACGAGGGAGAGAGCAAAAAGACAGGTATGCGAGTACATGATACCATGGTGGAAATGGTAAAGGATGGAAGGTTTGTAGGTGGAAAAGCTCCCTATGGTTACAAATTAGTCTTGTCTGGAGAGATAAGCAATCATGGAAGAGCATTACATAAGCTGGTAGTTGTGCCAGAGCAGGCAGAAGTAGTCAGACAGATTTTTGGCTATGCAGTGAATCAAGGAATGGGATTCCAGAAGATAGCAAAAACTCTTAATGAAAATGGTGTACCAGCACCTATATTAGAACAATGGAAAAGTGGAACAGTGCGAAGCATTCTCACAAATCCTATTTACATGGGGGTCGTAGCATACAACAGAAGAAAAAATGGTCATGCAAACAGCACACGCTTAGACAGAAAAGAATGGACTTATGCCAGAGAGCAGAATCCAGAGATTGCAATCGTATCACAGGAACTGTGGGAGAGAGCGCAGGAAATCAGAGAAGTCAGAAAGAATAAAATTAACGCTGCAAGGCAGGCTACAAATGATTTGTATATGGAGCAATATAATGTGCCATTCTCTACAAGGGGAAGATTGGCACTTACAGGCATGGCTTATTGTGGGTACTGTGGAAAGAGATTAAAAAACACTGGCTATGCAAACCACTGGACATGTAAGAAAACAGGGGAGAAAAAAGTCTCCTATGTAGGGCGTTATGGATGTCCAAATGGGTGTAAGCCTAGAAGCACTTATTTACAGGAATATTTAGAAAGCATAATATTTGCAACAGTAGACGCATACCTTGAGAATTTAAAGAAAATAGATATCTCTAAGGAATTGGAAGATATGCAGGCACAGCAGACAAAGGACATGAAGCGTGAAATCAAGGACTTAGAAAAGACAATAAAAAGTCTTATAGCAGATATAGAAACACTGGAAGAAAAATTACCCGAAGCAATTCGAGGAGAATTTGCATTCAGCGTTGATAAATTATCTGCTATAATATCTGATAAAGAGACTTCAAAAAAGGAAATAGAAGCAAACAAAAGCAGATTGCAAAAGCAGTTGGATGAGGTGTCTGTACAATCCAATGAATTATTGGCTTATGTGGACGCAATGCCAAAATGGAGTGAGATTTTTAAAGATTCAGATATACAGACAAAACAGATGATACTGTCAACTCTGATAGACAAAATCATAGTAAAAGATGATGATATTACAATAAAATTCAAGATTCGTCTTGATAATTTTTTGGACGAAAAATTACTTGAATCCAGTGGTGTGGATGTACCGCAACAAAGGCTATAGCTTTACGATCACGTCCTCCACGGCATATGATCAGAAATTCATGTACGGGCGCAATATTTACCAGAGCATCTCGGACGTGGTGGATGAGATGTTCCAGAACTATCTCTCCAGACCGAATGTCAGACAGCCGATCTTAACGCAGTATTGCGACGGGCAGCGCGTGACCTGCAGCAACTGGCTGAGCCAGTGGGGCAGCAAGTATCTCGGCGATCAGAATTATGAGACGATTGAGATTCTGCGCTACTATTACGGCAATAACATGTTCATCAACACGGCGGAGGAGGTCTCGGGCATCCCGGCGTCCTGGCCGAGAGTCGATCTGTCGGTCGGATCGACGGGAGAAAAGGTCCGGCAGATTCAGGAACAGCTGGCGCGCATCTCGCGTTCCTACCCGGCCATTCCGACGATTACGCCGGACGGAATCTACGGGCCGGAAACCAGGGAGGCGGTGGAGCGTTTCCAGAGTATCTTCGGACTTCCGGTCACGGGAGTGATCGACTTTCGGACCTGGTACCGTATTTCCGAGATTTATGTCGCGGTTACGCGCATTGCGGAGCTGGTTTAGAGGTTGGTTTTTTCCCCGGTTTGTGATAGAATAAGTTACAAACTGGGGATTTTTTTGGAGAATTTTATGGCGAATTACAGGATGACAATACAGTATGACGGCACGCGCTACAGCGGATGGCAGAGCCAGCATGCGACGGACGCGACGATCCAGGGCAAGCTTGAGACTGTTCTGACACGGATGACGGGACAGCAGGTGGATGTCATAGGTTCCGGGAGAACCGATGCGGGAGTACATGCCATCGGGCAGGTTGCCAATTTTCATCTTAAGCAGCCGCGCAATACGGGGGAGCTGCTGGATGGATTGAACCGTTACCTTCCGGAGGATATTGCCGTAAGCAGCCTGACAGAGGTGGACGAGCGGTTTCACAGCCGCTATCAGGCAGTGTGCAAAACCTACCGCTACCGGATTCATACGGGCGCGGTGCCGGATGTTTTTGCGCGCAGGTATGTGTATGATTACAGGATTCCGCTTGATGTGGAAAGGATGCGGGAGGCGGCGGGACTTCTTCTGGGGGAGCATGATTTTAAGTCGTTCTGCGGCAATACAAGAATGAAAAAGTCCACAGTGCGGACGCTTTATGAGATTCGTGTGGAGGAACACGAATCGGAGATAGATCTTTTTTTCACGGGGAACGGTTTTTTACAGAATATGGTGCGGATTCTGACGGGGACACTGATTGAGGTGGGAGACGGCAGAAGAGAGCCGGGGAGTATGACGGACGTGCTTGCCAGGAGGGACAGACAGGCGGCGGGCTACACGGCACCGGCGCTGGGGCTGGCGCTTCTCTCCGTGGAATACGAAGGCGACGGGCAGAATACGATGGAACAGGCATAAGTGAAGATGGAAAAGTGGTATGAAATAAAAAAGGGCGCCGATTTTCAGGCGATTGCAGAACGGTTTGGCATCAGTCCCGTGACAGCGCGGCTGATCCGCAACCGCGGGGTGATCGGTGATGCGGCGATTGATAAATATCTGAACGGCACATGCAGGGATCTGTATGATCCGCATCTGCTTTATGAGTCAGAGAAGCTGGTTTGTATCCTGTCAGAAAAGATAAGGCAGGGAAGACCGATCCGGATCATTGGAGATTACGACATCGACGGCGTGATGTCTACCTATATTCTGTATCAGGGGATTACACGATGCGGCGGCAGTGTGTCCTGCGCGATTCCCGACCGCATGCGTGACGGCTACGGAATCAATGGGCATCTGATCGATGCGGCGTATGAGGAGGGGATGGACACGATCATCACCTGCGACAACGGCATTGCAGCCATCAATGAGATTGCGCATGCGAAAGAGCTGGGGATGACGGTTCTGGTGACGGATCACCATGAGATTCCCTATGTGGAGGAGCAGGGAGTGCGGCGGTATCTGCGGAGCGCGGCGGATGCCATTGTGAATCCGAAGCAGCAGGAGTGTTCCTATCCGTACAAAGGGCTCTGCGGGGCGACGGTGGCGTGGAAGATTATACAGCTGCTTTATGAGAAGTTTTGTATTGACGCGGAGGAGGCATTCGCGTTTCTGGAATTTGTGGCGTTTGCGACAGTGGGCGATGTCATGGAACTGACGGATGAGAACCGGATTCTGGTGCGGGAGGGATTAAAGCGGCTGCACCGGACAGCGAACCTTGGCATGCGCGCCTTGATTTTACAGAATCAGCTGACGCCGGAGCAGATCACATCGTACCATATCGGATTTGTGCTTGGTCCCTGCGTCAACGCCAGCGGGCGGCTGGAGACAGCCAAAATTGCGCTGAATCTTTTCTTGCAAAAAAACGAGATTGATGCAGGAAAAATTGCAAAAGAACTCGTGGAACTGAACGCACAGCGCAAAAGCATGACGGCAGACGGCGTGGAACTGGCAAAACAGATCGTCGACGAGGGAGCAGCGGGCGAGAAGGTGCTGGTGATCTATTTGCCCGGGGTGCATGAAAGCCTGGCGGGGATCATTGCGGGGAGAATCCGGGAGTCCTACCACAAGCCGGTATTTGTTCTGACGGACGGCGAGGAGGGAGTGAAGGGGTCCGGCAGATCCACGGAAGCGTACTCGATGTATGACGAGATGTGCAAGTGCCGGGAATGTTTTTCAAAATTTGGCGGACATCCGATGGCGGCAGGGCTGTCGCTGCGCGAGGATGTGGCGGTATTCCGCGGCAAAATAAATGCCTGCTGTGAATTGACAGAAGATGATTTTATACCTAAGATAAAGATAGATATGGCAATGCCTGCCGCGTATCCGACGATCGGGCTGATCCGGGAGCTGGCGCGCTTAGAGCCGTTTGGAAATGGCAACAGTAAGCCACAGTTCGCGGACAGGGAGCTTGCGCTTCTGCGGGCGTCTGTGGTGGGCAGGAACCAGAATGTGTTGAAGCTGTCCCTTATGACGGCGGCGGGAGAACATGTCTCTGCGGTCTATTTTGGGGATGTGGAGGCATGGAAGCAGTATTACAGCGAAAAATACGGGCAGACGGAGGTGGACGCTGCGCTTCGCGGAAGGGCGAATGCCATCCGGATGTCGGTGATTTACTATCCGGAAATCAATGTATATCAGGGAATGGAGAGTGTCCAGCTCATCATTCGCAATTATAAATAGAACGTGGCGGGTGGACAGAAGGAGTAGCTATGTTTAGTGGAAAGAGAGAAAAGGCTTTATTAGAAGAGGAACTTGCGGCATTAAGGGAGACGGAGAAGCGCGAGAGGGAGCTGCTCCATAAGATCGCAGGACAGAAGGATACCGCGGAGGAACAGTTTGCACGCATGACAGCCTCGCGTGCACAGATGGAAAAAGAGATCGAAGAGATCGAACAGCAGATGCAGCAGAACGGGGAGTTGTCGGAGAACGGCGCGCAGGCGGCGGGAGAACTTCACAATACGTTGATCACAATGAATAACGGAATCGCGACGTTCGATGCCAACCACAGCGTTTTTATGGAGCAGGTGAAGGGGCAGAATGAAAAGGTCGTCGAGATCGTGGAGAACAACAAGCACTTTACGACGCCGATGAAGCATATTTCGGAGGCTCCGCAGGCGCTTCGCGAGATGCGCCAGGCACTTGGTGAGAGGGCAGAGCGCATGGAGGAACTGTCGAAAACGATGGGGGTGCTGGCGCTCAATTCTGCGATCGAAGCAGGAAGAATGGGGGAGAGCGGAACCCGGTTTGTGACGGCGGCAGAGCAGGTGCGTGCATATGCGGACGATTATGAGCAGGAGGCGCTGGCGTTAAAAGCCCAGCTTGGGGAGGCAGAAGAACGGATCACGTCTCTGGAGGAGCAGGTACACCACTTAAACGAGCTGCTCAAGGAGAATAATATTTCCATGGGAAAACTCTACCGCGACTGTGCGCAGAATATGGTGGCTTATGAGACCGGACAGATCGGGCTGAGGGGGCTGATCCAGGATACGGCGGTCGCGAGAGCAGATGTGCTGCAGCAGTCGGCGGACGAAAATGTGCGCGCCAGGGAGGCATTCCTGAAATATGTATCCGGCATGCAGGAGGAACTGGCAGAGCAGAAGAGCAGCGCGGATGAACTGGAGAATGTCTGCAAGAGCATCCTGCAGTCGGCAGGGGAAGCCGGATGATGCCGGTTTTGCTGCAAAGGATACAGAGCAGAGAGCAGGAATCAGAGAGTATAAATAATAAAAAGTGAGGGAACAATGCTATGACAAAAGAAAAACAGTTCAGTTTTTTATCAAAGGACGGGAAGACGAAGATTCATGCGGTAAAGTGGATGCCGGAGAGCGGAGAGTACCGGGCGGTCTTGCAGATCACGCACGGCATGGTGGAGTATATTGAACGCTATAAGCCGTTCGCGGAATTTTTAAATGACCAGGGGATCCTTGTGGTCGGACATGATCATCTGGGACATGGTGCGTCGGTTGCATCCGAGGAGGAATTGGGATATTTTGCAGAGCCGGATCCGAGTGACACGCTCGTCGAGGATATGCACACGCTGCGCACGACGATCCAGACAGAGAACCCCGGCGTGCCGTATTTTATGATGGGACACAGCATGGGATCTTACATGCTGCGCAAATACCTGTGTATTCACCCGGAGGGAGTGGCTGGCGCCGTCATCATGGGAACCGGGGCAATGCCGGATAGCACGATGAAGTTTGGACTGTTTTTATGCCGTACGATCGCACTATTCCGTGGATGGCATTACAGAAGCCGCCTGATGCAGAGCCTTTCCTACAGCAAGCCGTACAAGCGCTACGATTTATATGGAAAGGATTATGCCAACAGCTGGCTTTCCAAGAACGTGGAGAATGTCAAGGCATACTATGCTGATCCGCGCTGTACTTTTCTGTTTACCGTAAACGGCTACAAAGGCCTGATGGAGGCGGTATTGTTTGACAATCAGATGGAGAATATAAAAAAGGTCCCGAAAAATCTGCCGCTGTTTTTTGTATCCGGTGCGGATGATCCGGTCGGAGATCTGGGAGAGGGAGTTAAGAAGGTGTACGGGATGTACAAAGATGCGGGGGTTTCGGATATTACCTACCGCCTGTACGAGGATGACCGCCATGAGATTTTAAACGAGACAGACCGCGATCAGGTCATGGCGGATATTGCGGCTTGGCTGAACGTGCATGTGGAACTGTAATCTTGCCGGACAGGTTTCTTAAATTTATATAAATAAAACTACTGGAGGGAAAACGCCGGTTGTTTTTAGGGAAAGTTCGTAGTAAAATAGAGACTTGTTTTGGAAGGAGGATTTCACATGAAAAAGAATGGAATGAGAGTTACCAGTTTATTTCTGGCTGCGGTGATGCTTGCATCGGCACCTGTCACGGCGTCCGCGGCGGATACATCAGCGAATGTAGAGGGAGAGGTTGTCGTAGACCAGACAAGTCAGGATCAGACTTCAGCAGAGTCGCAGAATCAGGCAGGGCAGGATCAGACTTCGGCAGAGGCGCAGGATCAGTCACAGGCTTCGGCAGCGGAGGACGCTGCCACGGGAGCAAACAGTGATAACGTGACAATCCAGGCGGATGATAAGCCATATCTTGCGCTGGGAGCGGATCTGACGGATGTCCAGAAGAATACGGTGCTTTCCCTGATGGGGATTGATCCGGCGAACCTTGGCAATTATGATGTGGTCTACACAACGAATGCAGAGGAGCATCAGTATCTGGATTCCTATATCAGTTCCTCACAGATCGGAAGCAAGTCATGGTCTTCCGTTGTGATCGTAAAACGCGATAAGGGAAACGGATTAAATATTTCAACCAGGAATATCAATTACTGTACAGTCGGCATGTACAAAAATGCGTTGACAACGGCGGGTATTACCGATGCGGATATCATCGTTGCAGGACCGCAGGAGATCTCCGGTACGGCGGCGCTTGTCGGCGTATTCAAGGCATACCAGGAGATGACAGGTGAGACGATCAATGCGGATATCATCGACGCATCCTTAAATGAGCTCGTGGTTACCGGGCAGTTAGAACAGTCGATTGCCGGACTTTCCGATGAGGAAGTGGAAGAGTTTATCGCTTACATCAAGTCGGTCATTGCACAGAATGATCTGAAAGATGAGGCGAGCATCAACCAGGCAATTGATGATGCCTGCAGCAAATATAATGTGACACTGTCAGATTCCGAGCGTCAGCAGATCGTGGATCTGCTCTTAAAGATTACATCTCTGGGAATCAATCTTGACAGCCTTGTGGATTATGCGGAGTCACTGTACCATTCCTTTAAGGACGGCGGAGGAGACAGCAGCGTGCTCTCGAGCGTAGGCACATTTTTCTCAAATGTATTCAGCTCGATCGCGGACTTCTTTAAGGGATTGTTTTCGTAAACGGAGGAGAGGAAGGAATCTATGGTAGACAGAAAGAGACGGCTGGATTGCGCGAACGGAATCCGGAAAGCAGACATTGTATTAAAGCACGGCAAAGTATTGAACGTATTCACGGAGGAGATTCTGGAAGCGGATGTGGCAATCTGCGGCGATACGATCGTGGGAGTCGGTTCCTACGAGGGTGAGCGGGAGATCGACTGTACCGGAAAATATCTGGTACCGGGATTTCTGGATGCCCATATGCATATTGAATCCAGTATGGTATCTCCGGGCGAATTGTCCAAGGTGCTGGTGCAGGCGGGAACGACGACCATTGTTGCGGATCCGCACGAGATTGTCAATGTGTGCGGTGTGAAGGGAATGGATTATTTTCTGAAATGTGCGGGCAAGGCGCTGGTACATATTTTCTTCATGATTCCGTCCTCTGTTCCGGCAACCGATGTGGAGACAAACGGATGCGGGGAGTTTCTGGCGTCCGATATGATGAAGTATGTGGATGATGCACGAGTGCTGGGACTCGGGGAGACCATGCGTTTTGTGGAGTGTTACCAGGGCGAGCGCCGGATGTCGGATAAGCTGGAACTTTTTGCAAAGAAGCACATCGACGGACATGCACCGGGCATTACAGGAAAGGCGGTACAGGCGTACCGTCTGGCTGGCGTGGAGAATGATCATGAGTGTGCGAACTCCGAGGAAGTGCTCGACAAGCTGCGCGCCGGTTTTCACATCTATATCCGTGAGGGAAGCGGTGCCAAGAATCTTGAAACGTTAATCCGCACGCTTTTAGATGCCAATGTGGCGCTCGACCAGTGCGCATTCTGCACCGACGATAAGCATATCGAGGAAATCCGCAAGGAAGGACATATCAGCACCTGTATCCGCAAGGCGATTGCACTTGGGGTTCCGGTGGCAAAGGCCTACAAGATGGGAAGCTACCAGCCGGCAATGTTTTACGGGCTCAAGGGATACGGTGCCATCGGAGCCGGATATCACGCCGACATTGTGTTCCTCGATAATCTGGAGGAGGTGCGTCCGACCGATGTGATGAAGGACGGCAGGATCCTGGGAGAGGAAGACTATAAGAAAGATTACTGGGTTCCAGTGCCGGAGGAACTGCTTCACACGGTTCATGTCGGGGAGCTTTCCAGAGAGCGGATTCAGCTTGCATGCAACGGAAAGACCGATGTGATACAGATGAATGCGCATCAGATCGTGACGACGCATCTGGTGGAAGAAGTGCCGACAGAAAACGGATATTTTGTCCCGAATGAAGTATACAATAAGATCTGTGTGGTGGAACGTCACGGCAAGACCGGAGAGATCGGTGTGGCACCGCTCAAGGGCTTTGGCGTAAAAGGCGGTGCCGTAGCGACGTCCGTTGCGCACGATTCCCACAATATGATTGTGGCGGGAGACAATGACGATGACATCCTGCTTGCCATCCGGACTGTGGAGGAGCAGCAGGGCGGCTATGCGATCGTGTCCGGCGGCAAGGTAATCGATGTACTGCCGCTGCCGATCGCGGGTCTTATGAGCGACAGACGGTATGAGGAAGTCACGGAAAAGCTCTCTGCCATGCAGAAGGAGACGAGAGAACTTGGTATCTCAGAGAATGTAGATCCGTTTGTTACCCTTTCTTTTATGGCGCTTACGGTAATCCCGGAGATCCGTGTCACGGAGCGCGGTGTTTATTTATTCTGATGAACAGATTATGAAGGAGATTTATGCAGGAAAAGATTCAAATTATCAGTGACGGGTCGTTAGACCTTTCAAGAGAGCTCACAAGAGAGCGCGATATTCTGGTGGTGCCTTTCTATGTATCTTTTGATGGAGAAACTTATCTGAAAGAGGGGGTGGAACTGGATATCCGCGAGTTCTATCAGAGAATGGTGGATCATCCGGATGTATTTCCGAAGACGTCGATGCCGTCGGTGGATGATTATTATCAGGTTTTTCTCCCGCTCGCAAAGCAGGATGTTCCGATGATCTGTATCTGTATCACGACGAAGTTCAGCGGCTCCATGCAGTCGGCGACGACTGCCAGAGATATGATTTTAGAGGAATATCCAAAGGCGCGCATCACAGTCATTGACGCAGAGATCAACACGGTGCTGCAGGGTTTGTATGTACTTGAGGCATGCCGGCTGCGCGACCTCGGCTGGGAGTATGACCGCATGGTGGAGAGGCTCCTTGCCATAAGGGAGAGCGGCAGAATCTTCTTTACGATCGGCAACATTGATTACTTAAAGCATGGCGGAAGAATCGGAAAAGTGATGGGGATTGCGGGAAGCGCGTTGAAAATTAAGCCGCTCATTACACTGAAGGAGGGCGAGATTTTTGCCTCCGGCATTGCGCGGAGCCGGGAAAAATCCATGCAGAAAGTAATTGAGATGCTCAAGGCTTATCTGGACGAACGCACCGCAAAGCCGGGCGAATACAGTTTTGCCATCGGCTATGGCTATGATTATGAGGAAGCCTGTCATTTTCGTGAGATGTTGAAAGATCTCGTGAGGGAGCGCCTGGGGATCGATGAGATTGAGATTTACCAGATCGGCGCAACGATCGGCGTTCATACCGGACCGTATCCGATCGGCGTGGGGATTATCAAACGCGCGGACTGGGAAGCGTAGGGCAGACAGAAGCCGGAGATAAAGCGAATCAAAAATGTAAATCGTACATGTTGTGTAAGCGTTACACATGCATGTACGATTTTTTGATTTATAGGAGAATCCTGTTTGCGGGATTCTTTTTTTCTCTTTTAGAAAATGAATGTATCATTTTTGAATAATAATATTGACAATACTATATTATATGATATATAGTATTGATAACAAAATAATATTATAAACATATAAGTAATATCAGACAGAACAGGAAAGGAGCCGGTAATATGGTGTTCAATACAGGTGCAGCCCTGCTGGATGCGATTGTTCTGGCGGTCGTCTCCAAGGAGGAGGAAGGCACATATGGATATAAGATCACGCAGGATGTGAGAGTGGCGATTGAGGTTTCGGAATCCACACTTTATCCGGTATTGCGTAGACTTCAGAAAGATGGATGCCTTATGGTGTATGACAGAGAATGTGGAGGCCGCAACAGGCGCTACTACAGGATTACGGATGAGGGAAGAAAGAAGCTGGACGATTATCGCAGAGAATGGGATGACTATTCTTCGAAAATATCAGAGTTATTTTCCGAGGAGGGAGTTTGAAGATGAATAAAGATGAATTTTTAAGGCAGCTGGAAGTGTTGTTGTCCGGGATTTCACAGGAGGAAAGAACGGAGGCGCTTGCATTCTACCGCAGCTATTTTGAGGACGCCGGAGAGGCGAATGAGGCAAAGATTTTAGAAGAACTGGAATCACCGCAGAAAGTGGCGGACAGCATTATCAAAGATCTGGGTGTGCAGCCCGGGGACGCGTGTTCTTCCGGCGCGCAGGGAGCATCGGCAGGAGCAGAGTGGAATCCGGCAGTGCAGAGCGCACCGGAGGGAGCAGCAACAGGAGCAGAGTGGAATCCGGCAGTGCAGGGGGCAGCGCAGAACGCATCGAAGGGAGTACCACAGGGAGCAGCGCAGAATGCAGCGTATTCTGCGCAGGAGAAGGATGGAATGCCGGGATGGGCGATCGTTCTTCTGGTCATCACTTCGCCGGTGTGGCTGGTAATGATTCTGGTCATACTGTCAGCATTGCTCGGCATTGTGGCGGCGCTGTTTGGAATTGCAATAGCGGTTGTGGCAGTCATGGGAGCACTGTTAATCTGCGGTGTGGTGCTCTTTGGTGCAGGAATCGGAAGTGCATTTGCAGGAAATCCTGCAATCGGAATCGGGCTTATGGGAGGAGGACTCATCGTGCTGGCGATCGGTATTCTTGCGGTGGTGCTCGTGGTCTGGATTTTCGGAGGATTTCTGCCATGGGCATTGAAAGGAATCTGGAAGCTTTGCAAAAAGCCATTTAATAAGAGAAAGGAGCGTGCGGCAGCATGAAAAAATTTTCAAAAATCTGCCTGATCATTGTGGCAGTTCTCGGGGGAATGGGATTATTGCTCGGCGGCATCTCCGCTCTGCTTGGCGGAGGCTTTGGGGCAATCAGACGCATGGCGGAAAGAGGAGAACTGGATGCGGGCAACTGGCATATCCGGCCATATGAACTTTACTATTCTTCGGATGAAGAAGACACAGAGGATGACTGGGGAGCAGACGACGATGCAAAAGTTTATACCTATGAGGCAGCCGGCATAAAAAATCTGGATATTGATATTGATGCTGCGGAAATCTATGTCAAGCAGGGGACGGATGATAAAAACCTTGTGGTGAGAACCTACGGCTGCAAAGAAAAATATTATAAAGGGGATATGAATAAAGATACGCTTCAGATTCAGTATGAGATTCATAAGCAGTTTCCGGACAATTATGATGCGCAGATTGTGATTGAGATTCCGGAGAAAATGACCTTTGATACCATGGACTTTGACATTGGGGCGGCAGATGCAGATTTTGCATCGGGCAGTGTGAACTGCAGAACGATGGAGCTGAATGTGGGAGCAGGAGAACTGACGGGAGCAGATTTTGCTGTGACAGGAACCCTGGACATCAAGCTTGGAGCCGGTGATATTGATCTGGAAGGAGGCACCTATAAAGATATTAAGCTGGATTGCGGTATGGGATCATTTGCGCTGGACGGCATTGTGGCAGAGAATGTGAAAGCGCATTGCGGCATGGGGGATGGCAGCATCACCCTGCGCGGCAGGGAAGAGGACTATAATTATAAGATGTCCTGCGGCATGGGGGATCTCACGGTAAACGGAGAAAGCTATTCCGATCTCAGCGGAAGCTACAAAGTCACGAATGCCGGGGCTGTGGGAACGATTGATCTGGACTGCGGTATGGGAAGCATTGACTTTGATATAGAATCGTAAGAGAAAGCACGAGAAAAAGAAAAACTGTCCAGATGGTATGTTCAGACGTGTGAAAAAGAGGTATCCGGGTCCACAGGAGGAAAAAATGACTGTGAGACCCGTTTTACAACTGCTTCGTGGATTGTTTTCGGTAATCCCGGGGAGTCATGCCGAATCTTTTTTTGAAAGTGCGGTTAAAGTACGACAGATTCTCGTAGCCGACTTCCTCCGCGATGGCAAGAATCGAGGATTCGGAGGAGATCAACAGGCGGGAAGCCATGGTCAGGCGGTATTCATTGAGATATTCGATGAAGGAAGTGCCCATCGTATTCTTGAAATACTTCATGAAATGCGACTGGCTCAGCCCGACCTCCGCCGAGATATCTGCAATTGTAATGCGCTCCATATAATGGTTCTCCAGATATTTTAAGATTAGCTTCATCTTCTCCAGCGATTTGTGGTCGCGCTTTGCCGGCTCTTTTAAGAGGCATTTGCTGAATAAAATGTAAAAAAGCATAAAGAGCTGACTCTTGATAAAGAACTGATAGCCGGGCGGGTTTGTCCGGCTGATTTCATCGTTGGCGTCAATGCAGGCGGCAATCTCCGCATAGCAGGGAGATCCCGGCTGATATAAGAGCGGAACGGACAGGACGCCCGACAACAGCGGCGCAAGAAATTCGGTATTGCTGGTGTCCGTTTTTTTGGAAATGAGGATGCCCGGATGGAAAATGATATTTTCGTATTCCATGCTTTCCTGCATGTACTGTTCAATGCTGTGCAGCCTGCCCGGCAGAATCAGCGCGATGGTTCCCGCGGTTACCACGTAGGATTTGAAATCGACCGTGATTGCTCCGGTTCCTTTTTTGATATAGATGATTTCCATCTCATCGTGCCAGTGCAGAGGCACGCGCGAAAAGTCAAGCGGAATCGAGCAAGGGTAGGTGATATAAGGAAACAGCGGGTTGCCATGTGGAATTTTTTCCTGATAGTTTTCATACTCTAAAATGTTCATGATAGGATTGTACCACTTTTGGGGATAATATGACAAGAAAAAAAGTGGACTTCTGCATATAATGTTCTCATACAGCAGGGAAATACAAAAAGTAATTGGGGATGCAAAACAAGGAGTAAAATCCTCTGCTCCTGCAAGGGCGCATGCTATGCAGGCATAGCAGATATTTTGCTTCGCAAAACAAGGAGTAAAATCCTCTCCTCGTCAAAGGACTCGGATTTTGCTTCGCAAAACAAGGAGGATTCACATGAACGTACAGGAAATCGTAAACAACAGATACGGTAAGGGCATTGCACAGTGCTCCAACGAAGAGATTTATTACGCGCTGCTTGAGATGACAAAGAGCATGGCGAAGGAAAAGGAGAGCAACGAGGGAAAGCGCAAGCTTTATTATATCTCCGCCGAGTTTTTGATCGGTAAGCTGTTATCCAACAACCTGATCAACCTCGGTATTTATGAGGAAGTGAAGCAGGTTCTGGCGGAGAACGGCAAGAACCTGGCAGAGATCGAGGAGGTTGAGCCGGAGCCGTCTCTCGGAAACGGCGGTCTGGGTCGTCTGGCAGCATGCTTCCTGGATTCGATCGCAACACTTGGATTAAACGGCGACGGCGTGGGTCTCAATTATCACTACGGTCTGTTCAAGCAGGTATTTGAGCACAATTTACAGCACGAGGAGCCGAACCCGTGGATCGAGAAGGAGAGCTGGCTGACGAAAACGAACGTGACCTACCCGGTACAGTTCGGCGGTTTTACCTTACAGTCCAGACTGTATGATATCGATGTGATTGGTTACGAGAACCGCACCACAAAGCTTCATTTGTTTGATGTGGAGACCGTGGACGAGAGCCTTGTGGGGGACGGCATCAATTTTGACAAAGAGGATATTGCAAAGAACCTGACGCTGTTCTTATACCCGGACGATTCGGATGACAAGGGACGCATCCTGCGTGTATACCAGCAGTATTTTATGGTCAGCAATGCGGCACAGCTTATCATCGACGAGACGCTGGCAAGAGGCGGTGATCTGCACAAGTTGAATGAGTACGCGGCAATCCAGATCAACGATACACACCCGAGCATGGTGATTCCGGAGCTGATCCGTCTTCTGATGCAGCGTGGAATTCTGATGGATGAGGCGATCGAGATCGTATCGAAGACCTGTGCATACACCAACCACACGATCCTTGCGGAGGCACTGGAAAAATGGCCGATTCATTTCCTGGAAAAAGCAGTTCCGCAGCTCCTTCCGATCATCTACGAGCTGAACAGCCGCGTGGTGCGCAAATACGATGACAAGTCGGTTGCGATCATTGATGACGAGAAACGCGTGCATATGGCACATATGGATATTCATTACGGTTACAGTGTCAACGGCGTTGCCTACCTGCACACGGAAATTTTGAAAAATACGGAGCTCAACAACTTCTACAAGATCTATCCGGAGAAGTTCAACAATAAGACAAACGGCATTACCTTCCGCCGCTGGCTGCTGCACTGCAACCACGAGCTGGCAGATCTGATTGAATCCCTGATCGGACCGGGATTTAAGAAAGATGCGATGGAACTGGAGAAGCTCGGCGCGCTTGTCGATGACGCTTCCGTGCTGCAGCGTCTGCTCGATGTCAAGAGCAGCAGAAAGACCGAACTGAAAGATTACCTTGCAAAAACGCAGGGAATCGTGCTGGATGACAATTCCATTTACGATATTCAGATCAAGCGTCTGCACGAGTACAAGAGACAGCAGATGAATGCGCTGTATGTCATCCACAAATATTTCGAGATCAAGGCAGGCAAGAAGCCGACCCGTCCGATCACTGTGATTTTTGGTGCCAAGGCAGCTCCGGCTTACGTGATTGCAAAGGATATCATTCATCTGATCCTCTGCCTGTCCGAACTGATTGCAAAAGACCCTGAGGTATCTCCGTACTTAAAGGTTGTGATGGTAGAAAATTACAATGTCACGCTGGCTGAAAAGCTGATCCCGGCTGCAGATATCCATGAGCAGATTTCCCTTGCTTCCAAGGAGGCATCCGGAACATCCAACATGAAGTTCATGTTAAACGGTGCGGTAGCGATCGGAACCATGGACGGCGCAAATGTGGAGATGCATCAGTTTGTCGGCGACGACAACATTTACATCTTCGGTGAGTCCTCCGAGGAAGTCATCAAGCACTACGAGAAGGCGGATTATGTGTCCAGAAGCTACTATGAGAATGATGCGAACATCAAGCGTGCAGTGGACTTTATCGTCAGCGACGAGATGATGGCAGTCGGATGCAGAGAGAACTTAGAACGTCTTTACAACGAACTTCTGAACAAAGACTGGTTCATGACGCTTCCGGATTTTGAGGACTATGTGGCAACCAAGGAGCGCATCTATGCGGATTATGAAGACCGCATGGCGTGGGCGAAGAAAATGCTCATCAACATCAGCAAAGCCGGATTCTTCTCCTCTGATCGTACGATCGCACAGTACAATGAGGACATCTGGCATCTGTAAAACCGGGGAAAACCGCCCGGAAGAAAAAGCTTGCTTCAAAATTTATATATTTCTTTCACAGAGAGGAGTGCCGCAAGGCGCTCCTTTTTGTATGAAAACAGTGGAAACAGAGAAAATGCTGTACAAAATCCGGCGACCGGCATATTGTATAAAGTCCGCGGGTTCTTTATAATAAGAAAAAGACAGGGCAGCAGTCCGGAAAACAAGAAGGAACTCTGCCCGGAAATGGAGAAAATGATGCGTTATATTGATATGCATTGTGATACATTGGGAAGCGCGTTAGCGCAGAAAACAGAGACGTTTCTGGAACTTGACCACACGATGGTGGATGGACTGCGCCTGCAGCAGGCAGAGGCAGGTGCGCAGTTTTTTGCGATGTTTCTGCCGCAGAGAAATGATCCAGACTGGTTCGGCTTAGAAGAGATGCCGCCGGTGGAAGCACTCATGAGGAAAATGTATGATATTTTCTGCCATACCATGGAGCAGTACGGCGACCGCTTTGCTGCAGCGCACAATGCAGAGGAATTAAAGCAGAATCAGAATGCTGGGAAAATATCGGCGTTTCTCACGATCGAGAACGGTGCTCTGATTGATGGGAAAATGGACAAAATCCGGGAAATTTACGATCTCGGCGTAAGACTTGTGACACTGACCTGGAATGACGACAACTGTCTGGGACACTGCCATTCCCAAAAGCCGGAGGAGATGAGCCGCGGGCTGACCGGATTTGGAAAAGAGGCAGTGCGCTATATGCAGGAACTGGGAATCTTAGTCGACGTCTCCCATTTATCTGACGGAGGTTTCTGGAATGTTGCAGAAGCGTCCAGGCGAAGCGGCGTGCCATTCGTGGCATCACATTCCAACTGCAGGGCACTGGCGCCGGCAACGCGCAATCTTACTGACGCAATGATCCGCGAACTGGCAGAGTGCGGCGGAGTGGCGGGACTGAATCTGGAACCGACCTTTCTGAATGAGGACGAGACGGATAAGGTGAGCCGTATCGAGCGCATCTGCGACCACGCAATGCATCTGATTGACAGGGGCGGTATCGAATGTGTGGGACTCGGCACGGACTTTGACGGAATCTCAGGCGAATTTGAGATCAGTGACTGCACGAAGCTGCCGCTGCTTTTCGATGCGCTGCGAAAGAGAGGACTCTCCGAAGACGCCGTGGAGCAGATTGCCTATCAAAACACGGCGCGCGTGATCCAGGACGGCATGAGATAGAAAAGTCATGTACCTGGAAGATATCGCCTGTTGCAGCGGGAAATCACCTTGCGGGGAAGGAAAATATCGTTTATACTTTTTGGTGGCTTCATTATAGTAAAAAGAGGAATTAAGATGAGAAGACGAATGGAAATCAATCACCATAGGACATACAGGGGAAAAGCGGCGGTGTTTTTGCTTGTGACAGCCGCGCTTCTTGCCGGATGTGCGAATGAGCGCACGGAGGATGAGCTTTCCTACCGCAAGATTGGCATAGAGAGCATGCAGAGCGGGGATTATGAGGGGGCACTGGCGGCATTTGACGGAGCGCTTGCGTGCTGCACCGGAAAAATTACCGGTCTGGAGATCGACATCTGCTATTACAAGGCGGCAGCCCAGTATGCCGCACAGGACACTGAGGGAGCACTTGAGACGTACAACGCCATGATCGACTATGACGGGAAGAACGCCAACGCTTACTATCTGCGCGGATGTTTAAAGCTTGGCACCGGGGATACGGATGGGGCGAAGCAGGATTTTGCGGACGCGGTCAAGTATAACCATTCGGATTATGAACTTTATATCAACATTTACAAGAATCTTGCCGCCTATGATCTGGCGGAGGACGGCACGGCGTACTTAAACGATGCGTTTTCCATCAAGGGAAATGATGCGGAAAGTCTTGCATACAGAGGGGAGATTTACTACCTGCTGGGGCAGTATGACAATGCAATCAAAGAATTGACGTCCGCGATCGATGCGGGCAGTGCGGAGGCGAATCTGACGCTTGCGCAGGTATATGAGGCGCAGCAGGACACGGCGAACGCGCAGACGTATTATCAGGCTTATGTGGATGCGGGTGTCGCGGATTCGGAAGCGATGAATGCATTGGCACAGATTGAGATGAGCAAGCTGAATTATAGCGGTGCGCTTTCCTACATCGAGCAGGGGCTTTCGATGGAGAGTGTTCCGAACAGGCGCGCGCTGCTGCAGAATCAGATTATCTGCATGGAGTATACCGGAGATTTTGCGGGAGCTTATGAGGTGATGACCGCTTATACAGCCGCGTACCCTGATGATGCGGAGGCACTGCGCGAATACACATTCTTAAAAAGCCGGGTGGATACGCCGGCGGGCACAGAAGTGCAGGGGGAAGTGGTCGTGACGGAGGATAGTGGAACCGATAACGCAACGGATGGAACCGGCAGCGGAACGGACGGAACCGACAGCGGAACGGACGGAGCGGATGCCGGAACAGACGGAAGCGGAGACAGCGGACAGTAGAAAAGGAGCAGCATGGCAGAAATTATTGAATTGGAAGATCAGATCGAAAAGGTGATTCTGGTCGGCGTGAGCGAGCAGGATGGGGATGATGCCGAGGACTCTGTGGCAGAGCTGGCGGAGCTTGTCAGGACAGCGGGAGCTGTCGTGGTCGGCACACTGATCCAGAAGAGGGAACTGATGCACCCGGGCACCTATGTGGGCACCGGAAAAGTGGCGGAGATCGCGGCGATGATCGCAGAGCGGGGCGCGACCGGCATCGTCTGTGACGATGAACTTTCACCGGCACAGCTTAAGAACTTAGAGCAGATGTTAGACACCAAGGTGATGGACCGCACGCTGATTATCCTGGATATCTTTGCGGCACGCGCCACGACAAGCGAGGGAAAAATACAGGTGGAACTGGCGCAGTTAAAATACCGCCTCAGCCGTCTGACCGGCCTCGGGCGTTCCATGTCCAGACTCGGCGGCGGAATCGGAACGAGAGGGCCGGGTGAGAAAAAGCTGGAGATGGACAGACGTCTCATCAAAGACCGCATCGCACAGCTGAACCGGGAATTAAAGGAGGTGCGCCAGCACCGCGAGATCACACGCGCGAAGCGCACGAGAAACGGGATGCCTGTGGCGGCGATCGTCGGCTACACGAATGCCGGAAAGTCTACACTGTTGAACCGGCTTACCGACGCCGGGGTGTTAGAGGAGGACAAGCTGTTTGCCACACTTGACCCGACAACGCGCGTCTTAGAACTTCCGGGCAGACAGGAGATTCTTCTGACCGATACGGTCGGTTTTATAAGGAAGCTGCCGCACCATCTGATCGAGGCGTTTAAGAGTACGCTCGAGGAGGCAAAATACGCGGACTACATTCTGCATGTGGTGGATGCTTCCAACCCGCAGCACGAGAAGCAGATGCACATTGTCTATGACACGCTCCATCAGCTGGACATCCGGGAAAAGACGGTCATCACGCTTTTTAACAAGCAGGACGCGGTGACGGAGCGGGAGCCGCTGCATGATCTGAGGGCAGATCATACCCTGGCGGTCTCGGCAAGAGAGGGAACGGGGTTAGATGAGTTAAAAGAACTGCTTGCGGAACTTCTGCGCGAGAACAAAGTTCTGATTGAGCGAACCATCGCCTATGCGGATGCCGGAATCCTGCAGCAGATCAGAAAGCAGGGAGAGCTTTTAGAGGAGGATTACCGCCCGGAGGGGATCTATGTGAAGGCGTATGTGCCGCTGGAATTGTATGGAAAACTGTAGGCGGATATGATAAGATGAACTCATACAATGGAGGAAAAAAAGATGACCATATTGATCAAAAATGGACGCGTAATCAATCCTGCCACCGGAACGGATGAGACACTGGATGTGCTGGTGGAGAACGGGGTTGTGGCCAGAACCGAGAAGAGTATCAAGGAAAAATGCGACCGCGTGATCGATGCGAAGGGCTGCTTTGTCATGCCGGGGTTTATCGACATGCATGTGCATTTAAGAGATCCAGGATTTGAACAGAAGGAGACGATCGAGACAGGCGCAAGGGCAGCAGTGCACGGCGGATTTACGACGATTCTTGCCATGCCGAACACCAAGCCGGTCGTGGATAATCCGGATGTTGTGAACTATGTGCACAACAAAGCAAAGACCGTCGGCGCTGCCAACGTGCTGCAGGTCGGTGCGGTGACGAAGGGACAGCAGGGAAAGGAGCTTTCCGACATCGAGGGCATGGTGAAAGCCGGAATTCCTGCCATCAGTGAGGACGGCAAATCCGTCATGAATGCACAGCTTTACAGAGAGGCGATGGAACTTGCTGCGAAGTACAACATTGCGGTGCTTGCTCACTGCGAGGACATCAATCTTGTCAACGGCGGTGTCATGAATGAGGATGTCAACGCCAGAGAACTTGGACTTGGCGGCATCACGAATTCCGTGGAGGACATCATCATTGCCAGGGACATCATGTTAAGCCGGGATACCGGGGCGAGACTGCACTTGTGCCACTGCTCCACGAAGGATTCTGTCAGCATGGTCAAGCATGCTAAGATGGAGGGAATCCATGTGACGGCAGAGGTGTGCCCGCATCATTTTACACTGACTTCCGATGACATCAGGAAGATCGAGCCGACCGTGGATACGGAGAAAAAAGTGGCGATCGAGGCGGATGCGGACACGAATTACAAGATGAATCCGCCGCTGCGCACGAAGGAGGATGTACAGGCGTTAAAAGAGGGACTGCGGGATGACGTGATGGATGTGATCGCAACCGACCATGCGCCGCACACGTTTGAGGACAAGAATACCTCCATGAAATCCGCACCGTTCGGTATTGTGGGTCTTGAGACCGCCGCATGCTTAACGTACACGGAGCTTGTACTCGGCGGGTATCTGACGCCGATGCAGATGGCGGAGAAGATGAGCTACAATCCGGCGAAGATTATCGGAATCGACAAGGGAGATATTGAGCCTGGAAAGGTCGCAGACATCGTTATTTTTGACCCGGACGAGACGTACGTGATTGACAAGAACACGTTTTTCAGCAAGGGCAGGAATACCCCGTTTGACGGCAGAAAAGTCACCGGTAAAGTGCGAATGACACTTGTGAACGGACAAGTGGTATATGAAGATAAGGAAAAATAAAAGATCATGCATACAACACAACAGAAATTTGAAGAGACGGCAATCATAATCAAACAGGAAGAGATTGCGGACGATATTTACAGCATGTGGCTGCACACCGAGCAGATCGCGGCGCATGCAAAGGCAGGGCAGTTTGTATCGGTCTACTGTAAGGAAGGCAGCAGGCTGCTCCCGAGACCGATCAGTATCTGTGAGATCGACAGAAAGGACGGCGCGCTCCGTCTGGTATACCGCGTGGCGGGAAAGGGAACCGAAGAGTTCTCTTCCATGCACACCGGCATGCAGCTTAAGGTGATAGGACCACTCGGCAACGGCTTTCCGAAGCAGGAGAAAAAGGCGTTTTTAATCGGCGGCGGCATTGGGATTCCGCCGATGTTAGAGCTCGCAAAAGAGTTAAACTGCGAGAAACAGATTGTGCTTGGATACCGGGATGAGCTGTTTCTGCTGGATGAGTTCCGCAAACAGGGAGAGGTCTATATCGCAACGGAGGACGGCAGTGTGGGAACGGAGGGCAATGTGCTCGATGCCATCCGCGAGAACGGGCTGACCGCGGATGTGATCTACGCCTGCGGACCGCTTCCGATGCTCCGCGCCTTAAAGGAGTATGCCGCAAAGGAAGACATCGAATGTTGGATCTCCATGGAGGAGCGCATGGCGTGCGGCATCGGCGCCTGCCTTGCCTGCGTCTGCAAGTCCACAGAGAAGGATGCGCATTCTAATGTGAAGAACAAGAGAGTCTGTAAGGAAGGACCGGTATTTCGGGCAGAGGAGGTGGATTTCTGATGAATCTTGGCATTGATCTGTGCGGTGTCGCACTGAAGAATCCGGTTATGACGGCATCCGGCACGTTCGGTTCCGGGGAGGAGTATTCGGAGTTCGTCGATTTGAATAAGCTGGGAGCAGTTGTGACCAAGGGCGTTGCGAATGTGCCGTGGGAAGGAAATCCGACGCCGCGTGTGGCGGAGGTCTACGGCGGCATGCTCAATGCGATCGGTTTACAGAATCCGGGCATTGATCTGTTCATTGACAGAGACATTCCGTTTCTCAAAAAATATGACACGAAGATCATCGTCAATGTCTGCGGACATACGACGGAGGAATACATTGATGTGGTGGAACGCCTCTCCGACCAGCCGGTAGATCTGCTCGAGATCAATATTTCCTGCCCGAATGTAAAGGAGGGCGGTATTGCGTTCGGACAGAATCCGAAGATGGTCGAAGAAGTCACAAAAGAGATGAAACGCCATGCAAAGCAGCCGGTCATCATGAAGCTTTCCCCGAATGTCACCGACATCACGGAGATGGCGCGTGCAGCGGAAGCGGGCGGTGCGGATGCACTCTCCATGATCAATACGATCACAGGAATGAAGATTGATATTCACAGAAGATGCTTTGCGCTGGCAAACCGCACGGGCGGTATGTCTGGTCCGGCAGTGCATCCGGTCGCGGTGCGCATGGTCTACCAGAGTGCGCAGGCGGTAAAGATTCCGATTATCGGAATGGGCGGAATCCAGACGGCGGAGGATGCCATCGAGATGATTCTTGCCGGTGCGACCGCAGTCTCGGTCGGTACGGCGAACTTCTATCATCCGCATGCGACGGAGGAGATCGTTGACGGAATCCGCGCCTACATGGAGCGCTATCAGGTGGAGGATATCCGGGAACTGATCGGAGCCGTCCATGACCGGTAGGATCCGTCGGACACCGAAAATATCAGAGTTACGCTGGGAGATGGATTCATAAGGTGAGAGAAAAAATATTTAACATTATCCAGATTGGAGATAAGAGTAATCGGATCAGCCGTGCGTTCGATATTTTTATCACAATTACGATTGTCTCAAATATTCTGGTTACATTTTTGCAGACGTTTGAGGAACTGGACTTTCTGTCCGGTTTCTTTTTCGTGGTGGAGGTCATCACGCTGCTTATTTTTTGTGTGGAGTATGTGCTCCGCATCTGGACGGCGGATCTTTTATATCCGGGAATGCGCAAATGCCGCGCCAGACTGCGCTTTATGGTGTCTTTTGACGGCGTGGTGGACATTCTGACCATTGTTCCGGTGTTCTTTTTGTCCGGATTTGTGATCTTTCGGATGCTCCGGGTGGCAAGAATCTTTCATCTCTTCCGCCTGAATGCAAGATATGATTCATTTAATGTCATCACGACGGTACTGTACGAGAAGCGGAATCAGATCATTTCCTCGGTGTTTATCGTGGTGATCCTGATGCTTGCGAGCAGTCTGTGCATGTACAGTGTGGAGCATGACGCGCAGCCGGAAGTGTTCCGCAATGCATTCAGCGGCGTCTGGTGGAGCATGTCAACGCTTCTTACGGTCGGATACGGCGATATTTATCCGATCACGACGCTGGGGCGTCTGATGGCGATCTGTATTGCGTATCTTGGCGTCGGCGTGGTAGCGATCCCGACCGGTATCATCAGCGCCGGATTCGTGGAGCAGTATCAGAGAAAGAGCAGCATCTCAAATATCCGGGATGCGGACATCAAGGAGATTGCGGAGATTTTTGTGGACAGAAGATATGCGGGAAAGACCGTGGGAGAAGTGCAGGATGAGCAGCAGCTGACGGTGTTTTTAATTCTGCGCGACGATTTATCCATCCTGCCGCAGAAGGACACTCTCTTAAAGTTAAATGACATTATTGTGATACGCGGGAGAAAAGGCGTATCGTAAAGGAGGCATTCGTATGTGGATTTTCTATGCGTTTGGTTCTGCGCTGTTTGCGGGACTTACGTCGATTCTGGCAAAATGCGGCATCCGCCATACAGACTCGGATGTGGCGACGGCGATCCGCACGATCGTGGTCCTTGTTTTTTCATGGATTATGGTGTTCGTCGTGGGGGCACAGAACGGCATTGCGGCTGTATCCGGCAAGACATGGCTGTTTCTGATTCTCTCGGGGTTTGCGACGGGAGCATCCTGGCTGTGCTACTTTCATGCCTTGCAGGCAGGTGACGTGAATAAGGTGGTTCCGATCGATAAGTCCAGTACAATTCTGACCATTGTGCTGGCGTTTCTTTTTTTAGGGGAGGAAGTCAGCGCGCTTAAGATCGTGTGTGTCATCTTAATCGGTGCCGGTACCTTTCTTATGATCCAGAAGAAGGAGACGGAAAAGAGCGTGGGGCAGGAGAAAAAGAGCTGGCTTTTGTATGCCTGCCTATCCGCCGTTTTTGCAAGTCTCACTTCGATTCTCGGCAAGATCGGCATCGAGGGACTCAATTCCAATCTCGGAACGGCAATCCGGACGGCGGTGGTGCTTGTGATGGCATGGATCATGGTATTTGCGAAGGGCAAGCAGAAGGAGATTGGCAGGATTGACCGGAAGGAACTGGGATTTATCTGTCTGTCGGGACTTGCAACCGGAGGTTCCTGGCTCTGCTATTACAAAGCGCTGCAGGACGGACTTGCGAGCGTGGTAGTGCCGATTGATAAATTGAGTATCCTTGTCACCATCGCTTTTTCTTATCTGGTATTTCATGAGAAGCTGACGAAAAGGGCGGCGATTGGTCTTGTACTGATTGTGGCGGGAACGCTTCTCATGATTCTGTAACGGTTGTTTGGAAAATGTTTAACTTTTTTCGAGATACTGTTTAGGCGTGGCTCCTAGAATAAACATATCGCACCGGGATAGGTGCACGGCACCCGAAAGTTACGAAACGGTGCAGAAAAGAGGAAGACATGTTAGAACAGCTGATGGATCTGGACAGTGGATTTTTGATGTACATACAGGAGTTTGTGAGAAATGATGCGGCAACCCGGATTTTCCGCGGAATCACAACGCTGGGGAATGCGGGGGCAGTCTGGATCGTAATCTCACTGCTCCTTCTGGTACCGAAGAAAACAAGGCGGATCGGCTGCATGGGGCTGCTGTCGCTTGTGCTGTCGCTGCTTTTCAACAATATGCTGTTGAAACATCTGATTGCCAGGAGCAGACCTTATGACTGCATCCTCGGTCTGATTCCGTTGATTACGCCTCCGACGGATTACTCGTTTCCGTCGGGGCACACGGCGGCATCGTTTGCCGTGGGAGCGCTTCTGTTCCGGAAATTGCCGAAGCGATATGGAATCCCGGCACTTGTGCTTGCTGCGCTGATCGGATTTTCCAGATTGTATCTGGGGGTTCATTATCCGAGTGATGTGCTTGCGGGAGCACTGCTTGGCACCGGAATCAGTTATGCGGCGGAAGTATTCTGGCTTGCGGCAGAAGAGCTCGCGAAAAAACACAGGTTTTGTAAGAAAAGGGAGACGGCGCACGAATGACAATCAGGAAAAAACTGTTTTGGACAAACACATTTATGGTGCTTCTTGCCATGCTGGTACTGCTTGGAATCGGCGGATCGATGATCTGCCTGTTTAAGGATGAATTTCTAAGATGGTACGGCAGCCACTCACAGCTTGCGGACAGATACACGGAAGTGTATGCCGGGTTTCCGGAGATGTTAGAGAGCGGCAGCTGGGATGGTATGGCGGAACAACTGACCGGTTACGGCTTCCGCCTCATCGTGATCGATGAGGACAGGAATTTTGTCTACAATAACGCAAAGCACAGCGAGGAGGAGGGAACGGAGGCTCTTTTCTATACGCCGAACGATGTCGGAAAGATCACAACCTACCTTGTGGAGAGCACGACCGTGCTTGCAACCAGGGTGACAGTGGACGACAACTTTTATGACATCTACGCGGTCAACTGTCCGAGTGAACTGTCATTCCGGGGGATGGACCGCGGAATGTTTGAGATGTTTATTGTTGTCTTCCTCGTGGTGGGAATTTTGGCAATCGGCGGAATTCTGCTGCTCAGCCAGATTTTTTCGCGGAGACTCATCCGGCATATTCTCTCACCGGCGGGAGCGCTCGATGTTGCCGCAAAGCGCGTCATGGACGGAGACCTCACCACACCGATCAGCTATCCTTACGAGGATGAATTTAAGGGTGTATGTGACAGCTTTGACCTGATGCAGGAGCATCTGCGGGAAGAGATGGAGAAAAATGCCGCCTACGAGAAGGCGAGGACGGAAATGGTGAGCGGGATTTCACATGACCTTCGGACACCGCTCACGTCGATCAAGGGTTACGTGAAGGGAATGCTTGACGGGATTGCCAATACCGAGGAAAAGAGGACGGAGTACTTAAAGATTGCCTACCGGAAATCCTGTGATATGGACGTCCTGCTCTCAAAGCTTTTTTATTTTTCAAAGCTTGAGACCGGAAATATGCCGTTTTTCTTCCGCGAGTGTGATGTCGAGAGGTTCCTGCGGGATTATGTGGAGGAAAAAGAGCCGGAATTTACGGAGCGGCGGATTGCGGCGGAGGTTGTCAGTGAATTAAAGGCTCCGGTATACGGCAGCCTTGACCCAGAGCAGATGATCCGGGTATTTGACAATCTGACGGAAAATGCCTGCAAATATGCGAACCGTCCCGATGATCTGTGGATTTCCATTCATATTGCAGAAAAGGACGGATGGGTTGTCGTGGACTTTGGGGACAACGGCGATGGCATGGAAGAAGAAAAGATGGGAGCAGTCTTTGACGAGTTTTACCGTGGAGATGAGTCCAGAAGCAGCGGATGCGATGGAAACGGACTGGGACTTTATGTATGCAGATATATCATAAAGGAACATGGAGGAAAGATCCGCGCCTACACGAAGGACGGATTTCATGTGGAGATATGCCTGCCAAAGTCGGCAGAGCATGAGACGACAGAGGACAGACCGGAAGCTGGAAGAGTGTAAGAGGACAGCAGACGGAAACTGGAAGAGCCTGAGAGGACAGCAGACAGAACGGAAGCTGACAGAGAATGAGAGGGCAGCAGACCGGGAGCCGGATGACGATGGGAGGAAATGGATATGGCACGCATTTTGCTGGCGGAGGATGACAGAGAGATAGCAAATCTGGAGCGGGATTATCTGGAGATGAGCGGACATGAGGTGGTGATTGCGCCGGACGGGGAGCAGGCGATGAAGCGGATCGGAGAGGAGAAGTTTGATCTTCTGATTCTTGACATCATGATGCCGAAAAAGAGCGGCTATGATATCTGCCGCGAGATCCGGGAGCAGATTGACATTCCGATTCTCATGGTGACGGCGAAGACGGAGTCTGTGGATAAGATCCGCGGTCTTGGTCTGGGAGCAGACGACTATATCGTAAAGCCTTTTGATCCCATGGAACTGGTTGCCCGTGTGAAGAGTCATCTGCTCCGGTATGAGCGTCTGACGGGGAAGAATGGGACGACGCAGGAAGGAAAAGAGTATGATGCCGACGACTACTGCATTGAGGTTGGTGGATTGAAGATTCTGACAAAAAGCTGGAAGGTGATCCGTGGCGGTGAGGAGATCCATTTTCCGAACCGGGAATTTGAACTGCTCAAGTATCTTGCGATGAACCCGAACATTGTGTTTTCCAAGGAGCATCTGTTCGAGCGGATCTGGGGATATGATTATATGTCGGACAGTGCAACGGTGACCGTGCATATCAACCGTATCCGTGAGAAGATCGAGGAAGATCCAAAGAATCCAAAGATTATAGAGACGGTGTGGGGCGCCGGGTATCGCCTGAATATCAGATAAGAAATCAAAAACCCGTCAGGGATGGCAGAAATGCATATCTCTGACGGGTTTTTTTGTGAAATCGTTTAGAAATTGTTTAGAAAGTGTGTGTGTATCGTTTAAGGTTTCCCTTTATGTTAAGAGAGCAAAGAAAAATAAAATACAGAGGAAAAAGGAGGCGCAGGCAGCAGCAGACTCAGAAGCGGCGGCACAGGCGGCAGCGGACTCGGAAGCGGCACTCAAAGATTATGTGGATACCTACGCGTCGATGAAGCCCAAAGATGCAGCAAAGGTGTTTGACAGCATGATGCCGGATCAGACAGATCTGGTGGTAAAGATTTTAGAACAGATGACACCGGATCAGAGATCGGCGATCTTAGCCAAGATGACAGTCACAAACTCGGTGGATCTTACGGTGAAAATGGATGAGCAGCTTCCGCAGTGAACAGGTTTTATAAAAAATAAAGGATTCTTTGGAAAATCTTTGAAAATTTCTGCACGAAATGTTTAACTACAGGCAGTATCGTAGAGAGCAGATGATGAAGCGAAAGAGAAAGGACGGTTTGAAAAAATGAAATATATTACATTTACGGTGCCGTGTTATAATTCGGCTGCATATATGAGGCGTTGTGTGGATTCCCTGCTGATCGGCGGGGAGGATGTGGAGATTCTGCTGATTGATGACGGATCGACGGACCGGACGGGAGAGATCGCGGACGAATACGAGAGAAACTATCCGGGAATCGTGCGCGCGGTACATAAGGAGAACGGCGGACACGGCTCCGGTGTCAATGCGGGATTATTGCTGGCGACAGGCTGTTATTTTAAGGTTGTGGATTCGGATGACTGGCTTTCCGAGGATGCGTACCGCAGACTGCTCGCGCGAGTGAAAGCGTTCTGTACGGGAGCACTGTCAGAACCTATGGATCAGCCGGATCTGATTGTGTGCAATTACACGTACAATCATCTGGAGGAGGGAACGGCGCACACGATGGCGTACCGGAATGTATTTCCGGCGGAAACGCCCTGCACCTGGAATGATATCGGACATTTCAGACCGTCCCAGTATTTGATTATGCATGCGCTCATCTACCGTACCGCTGTGCTGCGCGAGACGGGAATCTGCCTGCCGGAGCACACGTTCTATGTGGATAATATTTTCGCGTACCAGCCGCTGCCGTATGTGAAAAAGATTTACTATATGGATATCGATCTGTATCAGTATTTTCTGGGAAGAGCGGATCAGTCGGTGAATGAGGAAGTGATGATGCGCCGCATTGACCAGCAGATTAAAGTGACGAAGATTGTGGCGTCCTGCGTCGATCTCGACGAAGTGCGGCAGCAGTATCCGAAGCTTGCCGTCTATATGTGCAGAAATATTTCCATTATGATGGCGATTTCCTCGATCCATCTGCTTCTGATCAATGACAAGACCGCGCTTCAGAAGCGGAAGCTTCTGTGGAATACCATCCGCGAGGAGGACAAAATGCTCTATCTTAGATTGAAGTACACGACGCTCAGCGGGTTTACCTATCTTCCGGGAAAAGTCGGGGGAAAGATTACGGTGCAGGGCTATCGCATCGCCAGAAAGCTCTATCAGTTCCAATAGACGGGAGAGGATCACATGGAAAAGATATACATTGCATTCGTGGACACGCCGGGACTGTTTGCGTCGGCGCTGCACGGATATTTGAAACAGAAATATATTCATGTTGTACTCTCCCTCGATGAAAATCTGGATGAGGCGTACAGTTTTGGCAGGCGCAATCCGGCGGTTCCGCTTGTGGCAGGGTATGAGAGGGAGGACAAGGAGCGGATTCTGCGCTCCTTCCCGGATGCGGATTACATGATCGGAGCGATTGACTGTACCGTGGAGCAGAAGGAACAGATCAGGACAAAAATGCGGCTTTGGTATGCGCACCGGTGGCAGTATCACTATGCGGTGATGGAGCTTCCGTTTATCGCCATGGGACATGCCGTACACCGGAGCCGGCATTTTACCTGTTCCTCCTTCGCGGCAAAGTTCCTGTCGGATGCCGGGATCGCGTCGTTTGCGAAGGATGAAGCGCTTGTGACGCCGAAGGATTTTTATGAGTGGGATGGATATACCTGCATTTTCCGCGGAAAATTAAGAGAACTGGTGGAGGAGCCCGCGCAGGAGCGCGCGCTGTTGCTTGCAGGAACGGAGACGGCGTATGAAGGATAGAAAAAAGATCGTTGAGGCAGTGTTTTTTGTCACGGTCACGGTGCTGGCGCTCTCGGTTCTCTTCCGGGGACAGAACTGGCACAGCCTCTTTTTGCTGGTAAGGAAAAGCAATCCCGTCTGTCTGCTTTTTGCAGTATTCCTGGGATTGCTTTTTGTGTGTATGGAAGGCTATATGATCTGGCGGCTTTTGCGGCTTTCGGGCAATGACGCCACCCTGCCCGGGTGCATCCGGTATTCGTTTGTCGGATATTTTTATTCGGGCATTACGCCGTCTGCGACTGGCGGGCAGCCGGCGCAGCTTTATGAGATGTGCAAGGACGGAAACAATGCTTCCGACAGCACGGTCGTTCTCATGGTGGTGGCGCTGTTTTACAAGCTGGTTCTGGTTGTGATCGGTCTGATGCTTCCGGTGGTCTGGCTGGGGCATATGAAGGAATATCTCGGCTCCTGGCTGGGGCTGTATGTGGTCGGAATCGTGTTGAATGTCGTGCTCGTGGCGTTGATTTGCGGTGTGATGTTTTCGCCCGGGCTGATCCTTAACATCATGTGCGGCGTATTGGCGGCGGGAGAGCGGTGCGGCATCGTAAAAAACGGGGAAAAACTGCGGCAGGACGCGGCGGTTTTTGCAAGGCGTTACCGGGAGACCACGCATTTTTTAAAAGCGCACAAGGGAGAACTGGTTGTGACTGGTGCGGTGACATTTTTACAGAGAAGCACGGTGTTTCTGATCACGGGGATGGTATACCTTGGCTTCGGCCTCTCGGGGAGCAGCCTTTTTCATATTCTGGCAGTGCAGGCGGCAGTGTACATTGCGGTGGATATGCTTCCGGTTCCGGGAGCGCAGGGAATCACGGAGCTTATGTATGCGGCGGTGTTCGGCGGAGTGTTTGGCACACAGTATGTGAAAGCGTCCATGCTGCTGGTGCGAGGCATGGATTTCTATGTGCCGTTTTGTGTCAGCATGCTCGTCGTGCTTGCGGGACACGGCGTTTCATATGTGAGAAGACAAAGGGAACAGGTATAACCGGTCAGGAGTGAAACTGTGCGTACTTTTTCGGAGAGATGCCGACTGCTTTTGTGAAGGCACGCAGATAATTGCTGTAGTCGTTGAAGCCGCAGGCCTCGCAGGCTTCCAAGACGGAGCAGCCCTGATCGAGCAGCGATTTGGACAGGGTGATGCGCTTTGCGGTGATGTATTTGTTGATGGTGGTGCCGGTGGCCTCCTTGAAAATACGGCACAGATAGGACGTGCTCATAAAAAAATGCGCGGACAGACCGGCGAGCGTCAGCGGCTCGCCGATATTGGAGTTGATGTAGGATAAAATGGCGTCCACCTGGGCGTGGTAATTGGAAGATGGAGACGGGGCAGGGGGTGCGGCGTCTGTGCAGCGGGCAGCGAAGGCTCTGTTTAAAAAGACCATCAGTTCCAGAAAGATCGCCTGATCCAAGAGGTCTTCCCCCATACCGCCATCGTCATGCAGTTCGTGGATAAAGTACATAAAGCGGTTCTGCTCCTTGGGGGAGAGGTGGATCTGGTGCGGCATTCTGGTGTCACGGAAAGAAAAACAATGGCTAAGATTCGTCACGCCGGTGGAGAGCTTCGATAAGTATTCCGGGTCGATGGAGAGGATGATCCGCTCGTGTGTCTGCTGATCGATCTGTGTCAGGTGGTGGCTTTCAAACTGGTTGATTAAGAAAAGATCGCCGGGGCGGATGTCGTACAGGCAGTGGTCGATCAGAAACTGTTTTCCACCGGAAATCGAGTAATAGACTTCGCAGCAGTTGTGAATGTGCATGTCCATGATCTTCTCGTCGCCGTAGAGATGGGCGAACGCGAATGTGTGGGTGCTCATGCAGTGTTCGATGGCTTCTTTGCAGGTTATACAGCTATTCATAGGTTCTCCGTTCTTACGATTCCAGGCGGCAGTGCCGCCGTTTTTTAATGCGCCAGTGGCGCTATGTGCCTTGTGGCGTATGTCGTCAATTGTAACCTGAGATTCCATACCCACCATCTCAGACTGCTTTAAAAAGTT